>Ga0316190_10001705_pt1 | contig 15992 bp, 13 predicted proteins | sample Eddworburrow2_MG_FD_204929 | JGI IMG/M metagenome (GOLD analysis project Ga0316190, IMG submission 204929) | Coastal sediment microbial communities from Maine, United States - Eddy worm burrow 2 | ecosystem: Environmental > Aquatic > Marine > Coastal > Sediment | place: USA: Maine | collected... | reverse complement strand
AGGCGTGCAGGGGCTGGCCAGCCGTCCCTGCGCGACCTCGATGAACGCCGCAATCTCGTCCCGGTATGCCGGTGCGAACCGGTCGAGAAAAGTCTTGGGGGTGGGCGCAGCGGGAGGGGCAACACCGCCCTCTACCGATCGCAGCGGCAGCCGAGGTTCAAGACCCACTGAGACACTGTCCCGCGTGCCAAACAGCTCCATCCGCACGTCGTGGCCGAGCGGATCGTGGCGGATTCCGGACATGATGGCCCGCGTGCCGTCGGTCAGCGAGAGAATCACGACGCCGGTGTCGACGGGCCGGTCTTCACCGAACTCCTCCGTCGTGGTCGTATGCCCGTCGGCGTAGGCCGCAACAACCTCCTGCCCCGTGACAAACCGCAGAACGTCGAAATCATGGATCTGCGTGTCTTTGAAGATCCCCGTGTCGTGGTAGCCGGGTGGAGGGGGGTCGTAGTCGTGTGTTGTCGTCCGCACGGAATACAAATGACCCAGCTGTCCCGAATCCACCAGTTCCTTGGCACTCCGATATCCGAAATCGAATCGCCTCTGGAATCCGATCTGCGCGGCGATATCCAAGATCCGAAGCCGCTCGACCACCACGTCGGTCGCTGGCAGGTCGGTCGCGATCGGCTTCTCACAAAACACGGGGATGCCTGCCTCGGCGGCGAGCAGCATCATCTCGGCATGGACGTCGGTGGCAGCGGCAACGACCATCGCGTCGATGCTGCCGATCATCGATTCGGCGTCGGGTGCGACGCGTCCCCCAACATCGGCGGACACGGCTTCGGCACGATCGAGCAATGGGTCGGTGACGACGACGTCGGTCACTGCGGGGTGATCCGCCAGCGTTTGAGCGTGGAAGGCGCCGATACGCCCTGCCCCGATCAGTCCGACTCGCACACGCACATCCTCCCTAGAACCCGGCTGAGTGGGCATCCCATCAGGTTGTTGTGGAACGTTCCAATGATCCGGACGTTATACTCCGAGCCGACCCAGTGTCAAGCCGCCCTGGAGGACCGCCGAATGTTTCGCGTCTGGTTCGAGCGAGAGATGCCCGACCATGTTGCGACGATCCTTGCCGGCGTGGCAACGTCGATCGGCCCCGGCACCGCCACCCCGCAGGACCTTCTCTCTTCCGTCGGTGAGGCGGACGCCATCATCGCGTCGTCGCTCGCGACCTATGACGGGCCGGGCATGGACCGCGCCCCCCACCTGCGAGTGATCTCGCGCACGGGGATCGGTGTCGACAAGATCGATCTCGGCGCGGCGACTGCGCGGGGTGTTGCCGTCTGCAATACCCCCGATGCACCCACGATCTCAACCGCCGAACACGCGATCACCCTCATGCTCTCGGTCGCCAAACGAGTCGGGGGTTCCCAGAGGGCCCTGGAAAGCGGCGGCCGCGACTTCTTCGGATCGCACGAAGGCCGGGAGGTCGCAGGCAAGGTTCTTGGGCTCCTTGGAATCGGCAGGATCGGGAGGAACGTCGCTCGAATGGCGGGTGGCCTGAGCATGACCGTGATCGCCTATGACCCGTTCGTCGAAGCAACCGCCGCTGCGGAGGCCGGGATCCGGATGGTGGACTCGCTCGACCAACTACTGGCCGAAGCGGATGTCGTCTCGCTCCACCTGCCGCTCACGAGCGAGACGGAACAGCTGATGAATGCCGGGCACATCGCACAGATGAAGCCCGGAGCCATCCTCGTCAACACCGCCCGCGGCGGATTGGTCGACCATGCTGCGCTGCTCGCGGCGCTCGGCAGCGACCGGCTGTTCGGTGCCGGTCTCGACGTGACCGACCCAGAACCTCTCCCTCCGGATCACCCGCTGCTCCATCGAGACGACGTGGTCGTGACTCCGCACGTCGCCGCCGCAACGGCTGCAGGCAAGGCCCGGCTCTACGAGAGCGCCGTCACCCAGGCGCTCCAGGTGCTGCGGGGCGAATACCCGAACCACCTGGTCAACCACGATGTCTGGCCGGTCCGTCGACAAGATTCACCCACAGAGGAGAAACAACCGTGACACAGTCCATCGGCATCGGCGTGGTCGGATTCGGCTGGATGGGACAAGCGCATTCGCGTTCGTACCGGCGAATCCCCATGCACTTCCCCGAGGCCAACCTCATGCCTCGCCTCGTCATCGTGGCGGACAACGTGCCCGAACGCGCGGAACTGGCGCGACAGAACTTCGGGTTCGAGACCGCAACCGACGACTGGCGAGCCGTGGTCGACCACCCGGACGTGGACGTGGTGACTATTGGGGCACCCAACAAGCTCCATCGGGAGATCGCCGTCGCCGCGGCGGAGGCAGGCAAGGCCATCTTCTGCGAGAAGCCGGTCGGCGAGGCACCGGACGTCACCGCCGAGATCGAATACGCCGCGCGACGAGCCGGCGTGATCACCGGCGTCGGTTTCAACTACCGGTGGGCGCCGCTCGTCCAGTACCTCAAGCAACTCATCGCCGATGGCCGCCTCGGTGACCTCACGCACTATCGCGGTCGGTTCTTCTCCATGTACGGACGCGACCGGCTCGGCATGCTGAGCTGGCGCTACCTGCTCGAAGAGGCCGGCTACGGAGTCCTCACCGACATCATGTCGCACACCGTCGACATGGCCCACAATCTCGTCGGTCCCATCAGGCGGGTCGTGGCGACGAAAGAGATCTTCATCAAGGAGCGTCCCCTTCCCAAGCCCGGCTCCGGGACCCACTACGACCGAGGAGCTCCGGGTGACCCAACCGGGGCTGTGACCAACGAGGACTACGTGGCAGCGCTGGTGGAGTTCGAGAACGGCGTGCGGGGCACACTCGAAGCCGATCGGTCCATCTTCGGTCCCCAGAGCGAGATGGCGTTCGAGATCAACGGTTCTCGTGGCGCCGGAGCCTGGAATCTCGAGACGATGAACGAGCTGCAGCTCTACCTCCCCGAAGAGACCCCGGCCGACGGCTACGTCCGGGTGCTCGCTGGTGATGCATTCCCCCACCACGGAAACATCGTCCCCGGCGGTGGCAACCCGATCGGGTACGAGGACCTCAAAGTCTTCGAAGATCTGGAATTCCTGAAGTCGGTCGTCGAAGATCGGCCGGGTGCCGTCACCTTCGCTGACGCGCTCGCTGCCGCCGAGGTTGAGGCGGCGATGACCCGTTCGTGGGAATCGGGTGCCTGGGAAGACGTCACCAGCCTGCGCATCGACTGAGAGGGATCACCATGGATATGTACACCGGAGGCCGCTGGCAAGGATCTTCCGAGTGGCTCGACATCGTCGCGCCCTATTCGGGCGACGTGATCAATCGTGTTCCGGTCGCGACGCCGAGCCAAGTCGAAGAAGCGCTCGCAACCGCTGAGCGCGGGGCAGTCGTCATGCGAAACCTCGGGGGTGCGGCTCGGGCGGACATCCTCCGCCGCGCCGCCGACTTGCTCGACGCCGACGTTGAACGGATCGCACGCACGATCAGTCTCGAGGTGGGCAAGCCGATCGGCGAGGCCACGGGTGAGGCGTCTCGTTTGGGCGAGATGTTCCGATTGGCGTCATTCGAAGGCACGCAGATCCGTGGTGAGACCCTCCCTCTCGACGCCCAGGCAGGTGCAGAAGGCAAGCTCGGCTTCACGCTGAGGATCCCCACCGGGATCGTGGTGGCCATCACACCGTTCAACTACCCGGGCCTCCTCGTCGTGCACAAGATCGCCCCGGCCTTGGCTGCAGGCAACGCGGTCATCCTCAAACCGGCCTCACAGGCTCCGCTCACCGCCCTGATCATCACGGAGAAGCTGGTCGAGGCCGGTCTTCCCGAATCTGGCCTGCAGACCATCACCGGCGGTGGCGCCGCCGTCGGGATGACCCTGGTGAGCGACGCGAGAGTTCGGAAGGTTTCGTTCACCGGCAGCACCGCCGTCGGAGAAGAGATCACTCGTATCGCCGGCGTGAAACGACTCTCGCTCGAACTCGGCGCGAACTGCCCGATGATCGTGATGCCGGACGCCGACCTCGAGTTGGCCGCCGAAGCGAGCGCAGCAGGAGGTTATGTCAACGCCGGCCAGGTGTGCATCTCGCTGCAGCGGGTCATCGTGCACGAGGACGTCTACGGGGACTACCTCGACGCCCTACGCGGTCCGGTTGAAGCCTTCCGGATGGGTGATCCGCTCGCTGCCGACACGAAGATCGGAGCCATGATCTCCGAGACCGAGGCGGTGCGCGTCGCTCAGTGGGTCGATGAGGCCGTCGCCTCAGGGGCCCGGGTTGTGATCGGCGGCGAGCGGGATGGAGCCAAGCTCTTCCCCACCGTTGTCGCCGACGTGACGCCGAGCATGAGGATCTCACAGGAGGAGGTGTTCGGCCCGACGTTGAGCGTCACCAAGGCCGCAAACATCGATGAGGCCATCACTCTCGCCAACGACTCAAGCTACGGACTCGGTGCCGGCATCTTCACGAAAGACGTGACAAACGCGATGCGCTTCGCACGGGAAGTCGATGCGGGCGTCGTGCACGTCAATTGGACACCGCTCTGGCGCGCAGATCTGATGCCCTATGGAGGGCTGAAAGGCAGCGGCATCGGCAAGGAAGGGATCCGCTACGCCGTCGAGGAGATGACCGAACTCAAGACGGTGATCATTCACGGCCTGGAAGGTGGGCCGACGTGATCGAGAACCACACGAAACACCGCCTCACGGCCGGCGAGACGGTTGTCGGCTGTTTCCTTCGCTACCCGGTCGGAACGTTGGCCGAGTTCATGGCCCTCGGAGGCTGGGACTTCATGGTCTTCGATGCCGAACACGGGGCGCTCCAGCCTCGCGACCTCGAAGACCTCTCGCGAGCCTGTGAGCTCCACGGCGTCACGCCCATGGTTCGCGTGACAGCCAACGAGCCGTCCACCATCCTCCGCTTCCTCGACGCGGGCGCCCACGGAATGCACGTTCCCTGGGTCGATTCCGCGGCCGCTGCGGAAGCCGCCGTGCAAGCAGCCAAGTACGAACCGAGAGGCTCTCGAGGACTGGCTGCCACCCGATCGGCCGGATTCGGGATACAGGCGCCGATCGGCGAATACGTGCGGCAATCCAATCTGGAAACGCTCGTAGTCGTGCAGGTCGAGAGCGCCGAGGGTGTGGCCAATGTCGAAGAGTTGGTCGCCGTCGACGGCGTCGACGTGATCTTCATCGGCCCGATGGATCTGTCCCATTCACTCGGACACGTCGGCGATCCATCTCACCCGGAGGTGCAGGCTGCCATGGAGCGGATCGCAGGGGTCGTCACCGCGAGTGACAAAGCCTTGGGCATCTTCGTCGGCACTCCAACCGACGCCGTGGCCTGGCGCAACCGCGGCGCCCGCTACCTCCTCACCGGCTTGGAGCCTCTCTTGCTGGGCTCAACGAAGAACTACTTGGAAACCGTCCGCAGCACCGAAGGAGCTACCCCATGAACACCATCCGACTCACGACGGCGCAAGCGATCGTCACATACCTCGTCGCCCAACGCACGATCATCGACGGGGTGGAGGAACCGTTGTTCGCCGGCGCGTTCGGGATCTTCGGTCACGGCAACGTGGTCTCGCTGGCGGAGGCGCTGTACCCCGTGCAGGACGTCCTGCCGACGTGGCGCGGACACAACGAGCAGTCGATGGCGCTTGCGGCGGTTGCCTTTGCGAAAGCGAAGCGACGCCGCCAGATCATGATCGCCACCTCGTCGGTCGGTCCCGGCTCCTCGAACATGATCACGGCCGCAGCAACGGCACATGCCAACCGCCTGCCGGTGCTCTTTTTCAGCGGTGACACGTTCCAGCATCGCTTCGTCGATCCGGTGCTCCAGCAGCTCGAACATTTCGACAGCCCATCAACCACGGTCAGTGATGCCTACCGGGCTGTGACCCGCTACTGGGACCGCATCACGCGCCCCGAGCAAGTGATCCAGTCGCTCCCGCAGGCCGTCGCCACCATGCTTGATCCGGCCGACTGCGGACCGGCATACATCGGACTTCCGCAGGACATCGCCGCAGAGGCATACGACTATCCGGTGGAATTCTTCAAGACACAGGTCCACTACATCCGTCGTCCCGTCGCCGATTCCCGCGACATCGAACGAGCCGCAGCAGCGCTGGTGGCAGCCGAGAAGCCGCTCATCATCGCCGGCGGTGGTGTCCACTACTCGGGAGCCGTTGCGGAGCTGACCGCATTTGCCGAGAAGCACGGCATACCGGTGACCGAAACCGTTGCAGGCAAGGCCACGTTGTTGGCAGACCACCCGAACTTCGTTGGGCCGCTGGGAGTCACGGGGAGCACATCGGCCAACGCGATGGCCGACGACGCCGATGTGGTGCTGGCCGTGGGAACACGGCTGCAGGACTTCACCACCGGTTCGTGGTCGATCTTCGGGAACGAAGCCATGACGCTGGTCTCGGTGAACGTCGGGCGTTTCGACGCAACCAAACACCAGGCCATCTCGGTGATCGGTGATGCCAAGACGTCGCTGGACGCAATTGACAACACCATCGGCGACTACCAGGCACCGGCATCGTGGCTGGCGCGCGGCGCTGAAGAACTCAGCTCCTGGTACGGCTATCTCGATGAGTTCACGTCGAGCGAGTTCGAAACGCCGACGTATGCCCAGGTCATCCGGGCCGTGAACGAGATCTGCGATCCGGACGACTATCAGCTCAGCGCAGCCGGCGGTCTACCGGGTGAGCTGAACATGGGCTGGCACTCCAAGTCAATCGGCTCGTTCGACGCCGAATACGGGTACTCGTGTATGGGGTATGAGATCGCCGGAGCGTGGGGCGCCAAGATCGCGCTGCCCGACCGGGACGTGGTCAGCTGGGTCGGAGACGGTTCGTACCTGATGATGAACTCGGACATCTACTCAACCGTGATGACCGGCCACAAGGTGATCTTCATCGTCTGTGACAACGGAGGTTTTGCGGTCATCAACCGGCTTCAGGTCAATACCGGCGGCGAGGAGTTCAACAACCTCCTCCACACGGCGCGCCATGAGCGCATGTTCCGGGTCGATTTCGCCAAACACGCCGAGTCGATGGGAGCTATCAGCGAGAAGGTCACAACGATCGACGAATTCAGGGCGGCGTTTGAACGAGCGAAAGCGGCCGATCGGAGCTACGTCATCGTCATCGAGGTCGCTCAGTACGACTGGACCGAAGGTGGCGCCTGGTGGGAGGTCGGGATTCCCGAGGTATCCGACCGGGAGCAAGTCCGGGTCGCTCGCGCCGAACTCGACGCGGAGAAGAAGCTCCAGCGGCGCGGAGTGTGAGGTGACCAATCGCGACGATACCGAACTCGACCTGGTCTGCTTGGGACGGATCAACCTCGATCTGTATGCCGAGCAGGACGGGGCACCCCTCGAGGACGTGCAGTCGTTCCGCAATTACGTCGGAGGCAGCGCGGCCAACATCTGTATCGGGACCGCACGACTCGGCCTCAAGAGCGCGATGGTTGGCCGGGTCGGCGACGAGCAGATGGGTGTATTCGTCCGCCGCACCGTCGCCGAAGCGGGTGCCGACGTCCGTCAAGGGAGAAGTCACCGATGCCGAACTCGTCGACACCGTCTCTGAGAACTACGCCCGATTCATCGCGATCTGGCACGAACAGAAGGAAACTCTATGAGCCACACGAACCCAGACCTCTATCGGCCGGCCGGCATGGATGCCGCCGGGTCCGACTCCGTTGTGATCACACCGGAGCTGGCCGGTTGGACCTACAGCGGCCTCACCGTATTCGATCTTGCGCCGGACGAGTCTCGAACGATCACCACCGGAGCCAACGAGATGGCCGTGCTGCCGCTGAAAGGTTCAGGCACGGTCGAAGTTGAAGGCCATCGATTCGACCTCGAAGGCCGAGATTCGGTGTTCAGTCGCGTCAGCGATTTCGCATATGTCCCGATCGATGCCGAGTTTCGTGTGACCTCCCGTTCCGGCGGCGAGTTCGCGCTCCCGATGGCGGAAGCGACGCGGAGGATGGACCCCGCGTACGGGCCGGCGGAAGACGTGACGGTCATGGTGCGGGGAGCGGGGTCGACATCCCGCCAGATCAACGACTTCCTCATGGCAGGGGTTGGGATGGCGGACAAACTGTTGGCCGTTGAGGTGCTGACGCCCGAAGGCAACTTCTCCTCGTATCCGCCGCACAAACACGATGTCTTCGATCCCGAAGGGCCGGAAGTCGAACTGGAGGAGGTCTACTACTTCCTGTTCTCCAAGGACGATGGCTACGGATTCTTCCGACAGTGGGCCGCAGACGGCGAGTTCGACATCACGATGCTCGTGCGCAACGGCGACATCGTCCTGTGTCCCAAGGGTTATCACGGGCCGTCGATCGCCGTCCCCGGCTTTCACATGTACTTCCTGAACGCCATGGCCGGTCCCGGTTCTGAGCGCATCTGGCAGGCAACCGACGACCCGGCCCATGCCTGGATCAAGGACAACTGGGATGAAATCGGCCCGGACCCGAGGCTCCCGCTGACCACCCACGAGGGAGTTGTGTAGGCCATGGTGCGCATCGGAGTTGTCGGAGCCGGTCGCCTCGGCGCCTTTCATGCTCAAACGCTGGCCGATCACACCATGGTGACCGAGGTTGTCGTCACCGACCCGCTCCTTGAACGCGCCGAAGCTGTAGCCGCCGACGTCGGAGGAAGCGTTGCTCCCGACGCCCAATCGATGCTCGGCAGCATCGACGCGATGGTCGTCGCCGCCGCCACCAACGTCCATGCCGAGATGATGCTGCTTGCCGCCGATGCCGGCATCCCGATATTTTGCGAGAAGCCGATCACGCTCGACCTGGAATCCACCGATGAGGCCATCGCGCTCGTCCAGACGGCCGAGGTACCGCTTCAGGTCGGATTCCAGCGACGCTTCGACGCCGGGTATCGCGCTGCTCGAGACATGGCCCGCGCACGTGAGTTCGGTGAGATCTACCTGGTCCGCACGACCAGCCTCGATCCGGCTCCTTCCCCCGAGCCGTTCGTTCGCACGTCGGGAGATCTCTTCCGTGATCTCCTCATTCACGATTTCGACGCCATCCGGTTCGTGACCGGTCAGGAGATCGAAGAAGTGTTCGCGGCGGGAACCGCCGGATTCCCGGCGTTTGATGTCTACGCGCGGAACGACGACGAGGGAATGGCTGTTGGCACCCTGCGCCTCAGTGGCGGAGCGCAGGCCTCGTTCGCAGCAACGCGTCACAACCCGAATGGGTACGACGTCCGCATGGAGATCCACGGCTCGTCCGGCGGGATCGCGGTGGGATGGGACAACCGCATGCCGCTTGCGCCGATCTCGCTGGAGGCACCGCATCCGCCGGGTCCCCCGTACCGCGATTTCCTCGATCGTTTCGCGCCTGCCTACCGGGCCGAGATGTTCGCCTTCGTCGACCTCGTTCTAGGCCGCGCTCCGAATCCGTGCCCTCCGGAAGATGCTCGGGCCGCATTCGTCGCAGCACTGGCTGCGGGCCGCTCGGTGGCCGAGGGTCGGCCGGTCCTGATCTCCGAGTTCGAACGACAGGAAGATTCGAGTGAGATCTGACTTCGAAGGCAGCGTCGCGATTGTGACCGGTTCAACCCAGGGGCTCGGCGCTGCCGTTGCACGGCAGTTCGCCGAACGGGGTGGTGCCGGCATCGTCATCACCGGGCGCGACGACACCCGTGGAATCGCGATGACCGCGGCACTCGAAGACTTGGGCTGCCGATCCGTCTTCGTCGGCGCGGACCTCGCCGACCCATCCGCTCCGGCTCGGATCATCGAGGCCGCCGACGCCACGTTCGGGCGGGTCGACGTCTTGGTGAACAGCGCCGCCGTCACGGATCGGGACAGCATCTGGGAGACCAGTCCCGAGCATTTCGACCGGATGTTCGCCGTCAACACTCGGGCCCCGTGGTTTCTGATGAAGGGTGCCGTCGAGTTGATGGTTCGAGAGAGCGTCGAAGGAACGATCGTCAACGTACTGTCGATCTCGTCGCACGCAGGGCAGCCATACCTTGCAACGTATGCAGCTTCCAAGGCCGCCCTGGCCGTCTTCACCAAGAACTCGGCGCACGCCCTGCTCGAGCACCGGATCAGAGTGAATGCGCTGAATCCCGGATGGATGGCTACGGCCGGGGAAGACCGGCTCCAACGCGAGTACTACGGCGTCGGCGACGACTGGCGCGAGAAGGCCGGCGCAGATCTGCCGTTCGGCGACCTGATCGACCCCGACGACGCAGCGCGAGCCGTGTTGTTCCTCGCCTCGAACGAGTCGGGCTTCATGACCGGAGCAGTCGTCGACTACGACCAACGCGTGATCGGGGCGTACGACTGATGGGCCGGCCAACGATCCACGATGTGGCGAAACGTGCCGGGGTCTCGAAGTCCCTCGTGTCGCTCGTGATGCAGGAGTCGCCGTACGTGAGCGATGAGCGGCGCGCGGCGGTGCTCCAGGCCGTCGAGGAGCTCAACTACCGGCCGAACACGATGGCCAGGGGCCTCGTGCAGCAGCGATCCCAGGTCCTCGGTGTGCTGCTCTCCAACCTCCACAACCCGTTCTTCGCAGACGTGGTCACCGGCATCGAGGCTGAGGCGCTCGAACGGGGCTACCGGGCGTTCTTCAACACCGGCATCCGGGTCCCCGAACGCGAGGCGATCGCCCTTGAAACGCTGCTCCAGCTTCAGGCGGATGGACTGATTCTGGCCGGAACCCTGCTCGACATGAAGACGATCAACAAGGCCGGCAAGGCGGTTCCGATCGTCCTGATCTCGCGAGCCACCCGGTCGCAGCACGTCGATAGCGTGGGTGGCGACGAACGCCTCGGGGCCAGGATCGCCGTCGACCATCTCCTTTCGCTCGGCCATACGCGGATCGCCCACATCGACGGAGGTCGAGGGGCCGGGGCCAAGCGCAGGCGGAGGGGTTTCGAGGCCGCGATGGCGGCGCACGATCTCGAGCCGATCGTAACGCCCGGCTCGTACACCGAAGAAGGTGGGGCCGAAGGTGTGCGGGAACTACTGGCGATGGATCAACACCCCACGGCGATCTTCGCCCCCAACGATCTCGCGGCAATCGGCTGCCTGCAAGCCCTCTCCGACGCCGGCCGCTCGGTTCCGGACGATGTCTCACTGATGGGATACGACAACGCCTGGCTCGCCGGTCTGCGGCACATCTCGCTGACGACCATCGACCAGCCCCGCCACGAACTCGGCACCACGTCCGTCCAGCTCCTCATGGAGCGGCTCGAAGACGGGCGGAAGGAGTCACGCCACATCGTCCTGGAGCCGTCCCTCGTCGTCAGATCGACGACGGCCCCGCCAGCCAAAGGGTTGTAGGAGTCCGCGTACCCAGGGTTCGCGACGTCCTATTTGGCGTCCCCAGCCCGCGGAACGGCAGTCCGCGTACCCAGGGTTCGCGACGTCCCATTTGGCGTCCCCAGCCCGCGGAACGGGAGTCCGCGTACCCAGGGTTCGCGACGTCCCATTTGTCGTCCCCAGCCCGCGGAACGAAGAGCGACGTCAGGCCTTCAGCGCGACTGCGACGCCCTCGACGGCGGAGCGCTGCACAGCCCTTCCGACGGCCACCGCGAAGGTGCTGTCTGCGGCACCCGGAATGTCGACCGGCAGACCTCGAACGGCCGCCGCAAACGCCTCGGCCTGCCCCCGTATCCCCTCAGCAAACGCATCGTCAGTCTCAGACCCGGGGACGACACGAATGCCACTCCCATCGGCCAGCCTCGCGCGCCCAACCGGCAGGAGGTCGACGAAGATCGCCCCGGCTTCACCGAGGATCTCGGTTCGCACGTCATCCCCGAACCGGCAGTTGCGAGAGAGATCAACGGTGGCAGCCGCTCCCCCTTCGAGATCCAACATGGCGAGGAGATTGTCGACGTCGCCGACTTCGCCGATCGACGGATCGACCAACGGAAGGTTGCGCGCCGTGACCCGCTCGATATCGAGCCCCACCATCCACCCGATGAGGTCGAACTCGTGGACACCACAGTCGATGGCCAGGCCCCCGCTGGTGAGCGGGTCGCAGAACGAGGCCGGCGGTGGATCGGCGTCCCATTGCGCCAGTCGCAGCATGAGCGGCCGCCCGATCGCTCCGTCGACAACCGCTTGCCGAGCAGCAACCCACGGTGGAGCGAACCGCCTCCAGAAACCGATCTGCATCACCAAGCCTGCGGCCGCGGCCTTTGCGCCCAAACGCTCACTCTCAGCAAGATCCAGCGCCAGCGGCTTCTCACACAGAATGTGCAATCCCGCGTCGATAGCTCTTTCCACGACGGAAGGGTGGGTCGTCGTCGGCGTTGCGATCAACCACGCTTCAACGTCGTCGCGTCCGCTCAACTCCCCAAGCGACGAATACGGCTCAGCGCCGGTCTGCGCCGCGACCCGGCCGGCGACGTCCGGCATCGAATCAACAACCGCGACCAGGTCGATCGCATCCATCGGCGCGACCGTCTCAGCGTGTAGAGCCCCCATCCTGCCGACCCCCACAACGGCCAGTCGCAGCGGCTCCATCACGAACCAGGTGCTGACGACTGAACGGGTACAGCCGCACGAATGACCGCAGCGGACCCTGACCCAGTTTCCGCAGAGCCCCAGCCGTCTTCCATGAAGAACACCACCCCTACACCGAGAAGGTCGAACGGAACCGCCCAAGCGCCGTGACGTCATCCCCCGACGCGTACGCTTCGAGCCCAACGACACCGGTGTAGCCCATGTCGTGCAACGCCGTGGCGACCGCCGTGTAGTTCACTTCCCCGGTGCCGGGTTCGCACCGGCCGGGCACGTCCGCGACCTGCACTTCGCCAATCGCCGGGCCAGCTCGACGAACGAGATCGATCAGATTCCCCTCCCCGATCTGTGCGTGATACAGATCGAGCATCATCCGAACTCCGGGCCGGTCGACAGCTTCAACGAGAGCGAGCGTGTCGGCGGCATACGCGAATGGGACACCCGGGTGGTCGACCTCGAGGTTGAGGTTCTCGAGGCAGAACGTCACACCGTTGGCCTCGCCGAGTTCGGCGAGCTCCGCCAACGCGCGGGCCGCATTCATCCACATTGCCCCGGTGACGTCGGCGACCGGCCGTGCAGCATGCCCGTTGCTGTCGAGCTGGGTTCCGTGGACGACCAACCTCGGACAACCCAATTCCTTGGCTATCGGGATGGTCTCACGCGCCGTCCGCAACATCTCGTCGGAGAGCTCGCGGTCGCTGAGGCCGCCCCGGACGTATCCGGTCATGGACGAAAACGTGGCTCCGGTGCGCACGAGCGAGCTGATGTCCTTCTGCGTCCAATCCCAGATTTCGACTTGGAATCCGAGATCATGGATGCGACGCACACGCTCGAGAAAGGGAAGATCGAGAAAGACCATCTCGCTGCAGACGGCGAGGTCGAATGCTGCCCCGCCGGTCGTAGCCGAGGGGCCATTGGTCACAGAATTGGAACGCTCCACTTGTGAATCCGGCATGGGCCGATGGTACTCAATCAGGAAGGGGGTTCGCCAAGAGCCATTCTCCATTCACATGGTGAACGACGGGCCACCAGGGGACGACCCAGGCAGCCACCGCGCGGCCGATCCTCTTGCGCCCCCGGCTGATTGGTGACCTCAGTCTGGCGCCGGCAACGTGAGTTCGAAGATGCTCTCGCCGCTGTGGTATCGGTAGGTGAGATCACCGCCCATGAGCTGCGCGAGTTCGCGCGAAATCGTGAGTCCGAGACCGATCGAACCGGTGTGGGCGGCGGCGCCGTGTGCACTCGCGTAGGGTTCGAAGATCCGTTCGCGCTCTTCCTCAGGCACCCCCTTTCCGTTGTCGCACACGCGCAAGATCGCCCGATCGTTTCCCCGAGATAGTTCGACACGGATCGTCCCGCCCCCATACCGCTGGGCATTAGTCACGAGATTCCGCACGATCTGACGCACTCGACCCGGATCGCCGATCCCCTGCACCGGCTCCCCCGAGATCTCGATCTTCGCACCCGAGTTCTGGTGTATGCCTTCGAGAACCTGCGCCGCTTGGGCACGCAGGCTGACCGACACTCGGCTCACGATCAAGGTTCCGGAGTCCGCCTTGGCGGCTGCCAGAAGGTCGCTGACGATATTGACGAGATCGGTCCCCTCCGAGACGACCATGTCGAGAAGTGCTGAGCGCTCCTCATCTGAAAGATCCAAAGTCTCGTCACGAAGGATCTCGCTCGTTCCCAGCACGCTGGTGATCGGAGCCCGGAGTTCGTGGCTGACGCTCGCAAGGAACAGATCCTTTGAGCGGACCGACTCCACGAGTGCATCTCGAGCGCCGTCGCGTTCCCAATAGGCTCCGATCATGGTCGCCGCGGCGGTGAGCAGCGACCGGTCGTCATCGGTCCATACCCGCCGCGTCTCACGTTCGGAGAGACCGACCAGACCGACCCACTCTCCATCAGCAAAGATCGGGACCTTGATCTCCGACACGGCTTCGAAAGCGCCGTTGGCATATCGTTCGAACGCGAAGCCTTCCACCTCGGACGAAACCTCGGAGACGCACTCGCCGGCCTCGAGAGACTTGCGAGTCGTTGGAATCCTGTCCCACGGAATCGGATCCCGAACCTCGACCGACTCACCGAGTCCAGAGCTAGCCGACACCAAGCTCTCCGCCAATCTGAGCGAGCTCAGACCTGCCTCCGGATCCACGATGTTGCGCTCCACGAACACGGAACTCGCCCCCGATGCAGGGAGCAGCGACTCAACGGCGGTGTCGAGACGGTCCTCACCGCCGCTCGCGAGCAGCGACTGCGCACACTTTGCGAGCGCGGCGTGATGCTGAATGCGGCGCTCCTGGTCCGCTGCGTCGCGCTCAATCTGGAGACGGGTCCGAATGTTCGCCTGTGCGCCGCCGAGGATGTCCGCAGCGGCTTGCAGGAAATGAATCTGCTCGGCGCTGAAACGACGCCGCTCCGACGTGTGCACTTCGAGGACGCCGTACGGCCGAGCCTCACCAGGAATCAGGACACTCATGCTGCTCACGATCCCCTGTTCGACATACGAGGACGGCGGTGCGAAGCGCTCCTCGGTCGCGAGGTCTTCGACCAGCACCGGTTCGCCTACCGCGAGCGTGTACTCGGCCTGCGAACCACGATCCGAGTGTGTGGCCAAGCCACCGATCGTCACATCGCTGCTCCATCCTCGTGCTGCTTCGAGCACCAAGGGCCAATCCGGGTCTCCCTGACCGAAAGTCGTGACGAGTTCGACGTCGAGAGCCTCTGTGATCAGATCGGCAGCCAGATCGAAGAGGCTACGGGCGTCCGAGCTACCGAGCGCGGCCACTGCGAGTTGGGCAATCACGACCTGCGCGGCCGAGCTATCTGAGAGATCTCCCCGCAGCTCCATCGACTGAAGCAGGCGCGCCTGCTGGATTGTTGGGTGCATCACGTCTTCCGCAACTCGGGGGTCGCTCACTTGAGGAATCGGCCGAGCAGGAGTGTTCCTTGAGTCTCGGGGCGGATTCTCGCGCCAGACGGGGTTCCTCGAGCGACCGCGAGAGCCTCTTGGCGCCCGCACCCTCCCTCGGTCGAACCGTTGGGAGCGACAAACGGCGGCAAGGCCCCCAGGGGACCTCGCCGGGCTGACCGAGTGATGCCCCAAGGCGTCCTGACGTCGAACCCCCATGGGGTGCAATTGCGAAACGGACGCCGGGTCACGCCCGACGTCCGCTCACGATCACCTTATATGGCGCTACTCAATCAGACGACAACCGGGCCTGCAGCCACGATCTCGTCGGTCACTTCATCGGCGAACTCCTGGAAGTTGTCGACGAACAGTGCAGCAAGCTGCGTCGCCTTGGCATCGTATGCCTCCTGGTCCTCCCACGTGCCACGCGGGTTGAGCAGCTCCGATGGGATTCCCGGACACTCGGTCGGGACCTCGAATCCGAAGATCGGATCCACGACGTACTCGACATTGTCGAGGTCACCATCAATCGCAGCCTTGATCACTGCACGCGAGTAGGCGATCTTGAACCGCTCGCCGACCCCGTAGGGTCCGCCGGTCCATCCAGTGT
>Ga0316190_10001702_pt1 | contig 16001 bp, 13 predicted proteins | sample Eddworburrow2_MG_FD_204929 | JGI IMG/M metagenome (GOLD analysis project Ga0316190, IMG submission 204929) | Coastal sediment microbial communities from Maine, United States - Eddy worm burrow 2 | ecosystem: Environmental > Aquatic > Marine > Coastal > Sediment | place: USA: Maine | collected... | reverse complement strand
TGTATTTCGGGATCAGCTGCCGGGACTGATCCAGAACAAGGCCTCGCTTGGGGGCTGGCTGTCGCGACCCGGTTCAGCCGCACTCAGCGCTTCCGCCGCCGCGATGCTCGACGCCTTGCCGGGCAGCCGGCTTGACCTGAACCACCAGGGCAGACGTTATCCGTTGCAAGTCCATGCAGTCAGTGACGACGACAGCCTTGGCAGCCGCAATCTGATCGTCGTCGATATTGCCACTGCACAGCTTGTCGCAGGCATGCAGGGCAGGCTGAGCCATATCGATGTCATCCTGAACGACGAGAGCAAGCCCTGGATGCAGCGCAATATGCCTTCGTCGGTGCGTCTTGTTGACGTCGCGGAGCAGGCGCGCGATGTTGTCGGCCTGTCCGAGTCCTTCGAACTCAACCTCACGGCCATGAGCCTGCTGGCACTCATGGTCGGCATGTTTCTGATCTTCAACGCGACCAGCTTTTCGATCGTGCAACGCCGCAACCTGCTCGGTCGGCTGCGCGCGCTGGGGGTGCGTGAAAGAGAATTGACCAGACTGGTGCTGGTCGAAGCAATGATCCTCGCTGCGGCAGGCACCCTGATCGGGACAATTCTGGGCTACTGGCTCGGCCGCGGACTGACACAGATCGTGGCGGCAACGGTGAGCGAGTTTTATTACGACGCGACGGCCGACGCGATGACCCTGAGCTGGCCCTCTGTCATCAAGGCCTGGGGGTTGGGTATGGCCGGCACGCTGATTGCCGCCTGGCTGCCTGCACGCCAGGCGGGAAAGACTCCGCCGCTTACCACGCTGTCGCGCGCAGACCTGGAGAAGTCGACGCGCGCGCGACTGCCCTGGCTGGCTGGCCTGGGTGTCCTGCTGCTGTTGCTCGGCTTTACGGTCGCCCTGGCCTTCCCCGGCGGCGTATCCGTGGGCTTCGCGGGCCTGTTCATTCTGTTGCTGGGTGCCGCGCTCACGACTCCCATCATGCTGCGGCTGACACACCGCCTGCTCAGCCAGATCCGCTCACGCGGTATCTGGCAGATTGCGATCCGCGATCTCGATCGTCACCTTTCGCGTTTGAGCACCGCAGCCGCCGCGCTGATGATCGCACTTGCAGCCAGTGTTGGCGTTGCCGTGATGGTCGACAGCATGCGTGGCGCGGTCAGCGACTGGTTGCAGGACCTGTTGACCGCCGACCTGTACATCGCCTCAGAGGGTTTTCAGGACGGCGCAACGCTGCCAGAAATGGTGACTGAGCAGGCGCCAAGGATCGAGCAGGTCGGCAGCTTCAGCAACTATCGCAAACGCACCCTTGAAACGAATGACGGTCGCATCATCCTCGTCGCAGCGCAGCTCGCGACGCAATCCCGGCAGGGATTCCATTTCGTTGCTACCGACCGGAACAACCCTTGGGCAGGCTTTGACGGAGGCGAGCTGCTGATCTCCGAGCCCCTGGCCTACCGACTAAAGCTGAGCCCGGGCGACACATTGTCGTTACCGGCGGCCGGCGGCGAGACGCGTTTCCGCATCGCTGCCGTTTTTCGTGATTTCGCCAGCGAACACGGGCGCGTATTCATCGAGCGGCAACACTACCTGCGTCACTGGCGAGACAAGCGGGTTGATACACTTGCACTTTTCGCCCGAGGGGCCAGTGCCGCCGAATTGATGCACGCAGCACAGGACCGTTTGTCGGACAAATACGAACTCGTGTTCACCGCCGCAGGCGAAATTTATGACGAATCCATGGCCGTGTTCGAGCAAACCTTTCGTATCACCGAGGTACTTCGGCTGCTGTCCGTTTTGGTCGCCTTCATTGGTGTGCTGAGCGCCCTGATGGCACTGCAGCTGGAACGGCGCAAGGAATACGCCATTCTGCGTGCGCTGGGATTGACCCGATGGCAGATCAGCCAGCTGATCGTCATCGAATCGCTGGTGCTCGGACTGCTCTCGGCATTGCTTGCGCTGCCCACCGGACTGGCGATGGCCTGGGTATTGACCGCCTCCATTCAATTGCGTGCGTTCGGGTGGAGCATGCCTTTTCTGGTCAGCGGCTCACCGCTGCTGCTGACCCTGGCGGTCGGGCTGCTGTCCGCCCTGCTGGCGAGCCTGTATCCGGCCTGGCGATCCGCAAGCCACGACCCGGCACCGCAGTTGAGAGAGGATTGAGCATGCTGCGTGTTATTGCGGTAATCATGCTTTCGTGCCTTGCCGCCTGCGACCGGTCCGGGCCGGAAACGATACCGGGCGCAGCGTCGGTGCCTTTAAACAAGCAAATGGCCTCTGAACCCGCAAAGGGATTCGCACGGGCCCTCGAACCGCGCGATTTTTTCTTCCCGCAAGACCACGGCGCGCACCCCGAGTACGCGACCGAATGGTGGTATTTCACGGGCAACCTGTACGACGCAAACAAACGGCGGTTCGGATACCAGCTGACGTTGTTTCGCGTCGGCCTCGAACCCGGCCGTCCTGCAGATGATTCCGACTGGCGTGCCAATCAACTCTACATGGGTCACCTCGCCATCAGCGACATCGAAAAACGGCAGCACCACAGCAGCGAGCGTTTCAGTCGATCCGCCGCCGGACTTGCCGGGGCGAAGGACCAGCCACTCGTGGTCTGGCTCGGACCCTGGTCTATCCGTGGCAGCGAGGCTGACCTGTTTCCACTCGAACTCGAAGCCTCCACATCCGAGATGGAGATAACGCTGTCGCTGCAGGCCGGTACCCGGGACATGGTGCTGCAGGGAGAGCGGGGCCTGTCGCGAAAGGGGGCAGAACCGGGGAATGCCTCTTATTACTACTCCTATACGCGTCTCCCAACCCGGGGGGAGATCCGGATCGGCAAACAGCGCTTCGCGGTCGCGGGTAATTCCTGGTTCGACCGCGAGTGGTCGAGTTCGGCGCTGGCCGCCAATCAGGCAGGCTGGGACTGGTTCGCACTGCAGCTCGATGACGGGAGTGACCTGATGTTCTACCGTATGCGTGACCAACAGGGTCGGGCACAGAGATTCAGCAGTGGCGTCCTCATCAAGCCGGATGGCGGCGTGACATCCCTTTCACCGGAAAAAGTCGAGCTGCGCCCGGCCAGATTCTGGACATCAGATCGCGGGAACCGCTATCCGGTCGCATGGCGCATGAAGGTACCCGACCACGAACTCGATCTCTTGATCGAGGCGGCGTTCGATGACCAGGAAATGCCGCTAACGGTCACATACTGGGAAGGTGCCGTAGACATAAGCGGGAGCCAACGCGGTGTCGGATACCTCGAGTTGAGCGGTTATTCGCCGTGAGATCCGAGACGACTCGAAGCCCCACGCCGATCTTTAACCATGCTCATTCCGTCTTGTCGGCGACCACGGCGGCAACCCCCGTCGGACGATTGGTCAACCAGAGGCCCAGCAAGACCAGCATACCGCCCAGCAGCAGCGACCGGGTCACCGGCTCGTCCAGCAACCAGGCACCCAGGCAGACACCGCTGACGGGCACGATATTGATGAACTGGCCGGCTCGCGCCGCCCCCAGGGTGTGTACGCCCTTATAAAACCAGACGAACGCCAGCACCGTACCGAACACGGCAAGATACCCGACATAGAGCCAAACCTCGGGGTTCGCCAGCACAGCCGCATCGATGCCGCCCTGCCAGAGCATTACGACGGCGAGCAACAGGGTGCCGACCACACTGGAATAGCAGACGGCCAGCAGGGGTGACATCCCGTGAAGGACGCCTTTGCCAACGAGGGTATAAGCCACCCAACTGATGACACAGCCGAGCAGCAACCACTCGCCGGCCCCGACTCCCCCGGTCAACAAACCCAACATATCGCCGCGCCCGATGACCACCATCGCACCGACCACTGACAACAAGATCCCCGCCCCCCGCGCCGATCCAAGGTGCTCCCGAAACAGCCAGCTTGATGCCAACGCAATCAGTACCGGGTTTGCAGCGATGATCAGCGAGGCGCGCCCCGCTTCGACCGATTGCAGGCCGGCGAAGAACAGCAGGTTATAAGCGAAAACGCCGGTCGCCCCCAACACACCCACCGCGAGCAACTGACGTGCAGTGACCCTCGGAAATCGCCGCAGTCTCCAGTACAGCCAACCCAACAGAAGGATCGAGGCCAGAAGAAACCGCAAGAATGCGGAGGCATACGGATCCAGCAGCGGAGCCAGCTGGCGACCGGCCACAAAGGTCCCGCCCCAGAACACGGCTGCCATGACGAGATACATATAGGTGCTGAAAGGAATCAAACCGGGCCTTCAGTAAATCAGAAATCAACCAAACGAGCGCTGCTCCCGCCGATACTTCATGGGCCCAGGCGGGCACGACGCATGAAAAAATCGAGCAGACCCTGTCTTATAATGCCTACCCGGAATCAAAAAGGTCAGCCTGAGTTCATGTCAGCTCCCGAAGTGGCGCCACCCGCCCAGAAGATGGGTGCTGGCGTGATCCCCTTTGCCGTAAGCGACAACAAAGTCCACTTCCTTTTCCAGTTAACGTTCAGCGGAAGGAAAGCTGGCTATCTAATTGATTTTGGAGGAGGTTTAGGGCCTGGCGAGGATTACCGCAGGGCCGCTACGCGCGAGTTCGTGGAAGAAACAGAAACGATGTATTTCTCTGACGACATCTCGCAGGCCTGCAGGAATGCCGACATGGTTGAAAAGCAGATTCCGATTGTTGCGGAACTGTTTGAAAAGACGCTGTCGGCCAGCCCGGACTGGTGGTGCAGGCGCATACCCGGAGACCCGCTCCGGCCCAAACGATGGAAGACCTTTTTCATCGAATTCCCGCACCGGGATATCGCGCTTCTGAACCGGGAGTGGAAATCCGACAACAGCGGTCGATTCAAAAAGCGACGGGAACTGGTGTGGGTCTCAGCGAGTGAGTTGCTCGCAATCTATGAGCACAACCCGGACAGGTTGTGGACGCGGGTCCGACAGCTGGAAAATGCCCCGGCGATCGTGGACGCCATTCGTCGAGACAAAGAGACCTGAGCTTCAGAACCATGGTTCATCAGGCATATAAACCTTTGCTGCGCGTTCTTCGACTCCATTGTCCAAGGCGGCCTCGCCATCTTCCGGGTACATTTTTCAAGCACACGAATTCCGCCCGTCCTCAATCCGGCCCTTTGTATTGCAAAATACGTTCGCCGAGATCATAAAGGTTGTCGACCGTGATACTCGGTTCGATCTCCCATGGGTCGAAAACGGCATCGGGAGTCCGCTGCAGCCATGCCGCACGCATCCCTGCAGAAACCGCACCGATCACGTCGAAGGGGTTGCTCGAAATCAACCAGGCGTCTTTACCGGCTGTACCAGTCCTGCTGAGAAAATGGTTATATACGGCCGGGTCTGGTTTGAACGAAGAGATGTCATCGACACTGACGATATCGACAAAAAGGTCGCGGATCCGGGCTGCATCAAGCAATGAATCGACGGCAGCCTCGGTACCGTTGGAGAACGCGTAAAGCCGAAAACCGTATTCGCGCAGCTTGGTCAGCCCGTCCCTGACATCGGCAAATGCAGGCAGCCTTTTGTACCTGCCGATCAGATCCTGTATCTGCTCCTCGTCGAACTCGGCCCCAAAAGACGCGCGCGTGAACTGCAGCGCCTGTCGCGTGCACACGCCGAAATCGACGTACTCGTCCATCAACCCCCTGCGAAACGCATACTCGAGCTGCTTGTCGCGCCAGGCCTGTGAAAATGCCTCTGCCCTGTCACCCACCAGGTCGCGCAGAACCGGCACCAGACCATGCGTATCGATCAGGGTGCCGTAGACATCGAATCCAAGGGTGACAGCCATACTGTGTCTCCTGCCCAATGGGCGGCATCAAGCAGCCTAGATCTGCATCAGGTAATAGGCGCTAAGGAACGTACCGAGTAGCGCCACGCCGTACCCAATCGCGGCCACTGCGCCGTCGGCACGAAGACCCAGACCATGCAGCGCCGTTCGCAGACGATGGGCAGCATGCCAGAATGCAAGGGCGACGGTGCCAAACGCCGCAATCTTGACCAACCAGTTTGAAAACAATCGGTGCATCTGCTCGAAACCCATTATCTCGGGCGGGTTGCCGTGCGCTGCAAGCAGGACAATCAGTACCAGTGCGGGAAATACGAACGCAGTCAGCGTGCCGCCAGCGGCGAACAGACTCCAGAAAAAGGCTTTGTTGACCTTGGCCATATCAAAACACCCCCGCAAGCAACAAGACCAGCAGTGACAGGACAATCCATATGACATAGTGCGCGCCCGCGATGATACCCGCGGGCACGAAGTCCTCTCCCCGCTGTATCGGCATGGCCTTTGGCGTCACGCTGAACCAGGCGATAGCGTGATAGAACATCACGACCGTGGTCACCCAGAGGATCACCACCATCACGGGACTCCTGAGGCTGTCCAGGAATGCCTGATAAGCGTCAGGACCACCGGCCACTGCGCCGATGCCCCACAGGAGGATCAGGGCAAACATTCCAACAAAAATGCTGGTGAGCTCTTGCAGCATATGGACGGTATAGCTCCGCCGTGCCAGATACCAGCTTGTTTTGGAGACGGGTCGGACATAAGCCATCGTTATTTCCCTCCCATACCGATGAGTCCCTTGTACCACTGGACCGTGGTGGCAATCTTAAGCTGCTGCAATGCGGCTGCCGGATCCACGTGTTTCGGGCAGACTTCGGAGCATTCGCCCGCGAACGAGCAGTCCCAGACACCGACCGGAGTCGCCACCTCGTCGTGGCGCTCAGCGAGACCCTGGTCACGGGAGTCCTGATTGTATCGATGAGCCATGGTGAGCGCCGCAGGGCCAATGAATTCAGGTATCAATGCATACTGTGGGCAGGCGGCGTAGCAGCACAGGCAGTTGATACACAGCGTGAACTGCTTGTATTTCTTCAGCTCAGCCGGCGACTGCTTGTACTCCCCCTCTTCAATCGACTTCTCGTCTTTCCGGATAATGTATGGTTTGACGCGTTTGAGCTTGTCCATGAAGTCGTCCATGACCACCACCAGGTCACGTTCGATGGGGAAATTGGCCAGAGGCTCGATACGCGCCTTTTGATTCGCATAGTTGCTTACCGGCGCCTTGCAGGCGAGTTTGGGCTCGCCATCAATCATCATGCCGCAACTCCCGCAGACGGCCATGTGGCAGGACCAGCGATAGCTGAGGGTGGTATCCAGATGATCTTTCACGTAATTGATGGCGTCCAGCACCATCCAGTCATCCTGGCATGTAACCGCATAGGTCTCGAAATGGGGTTCCTGATCCTTCTCGGGATCGTAGCGGAGTATCTCCAGCTCGATCTGTATCTCGCTCATTTGCCGTCCCCCGAGTAATCCCGAACGCCTGGTTGCGATCTGGTGATGACTACGTCGTGGTAGTCGATACGGGGAGCATCTTCACCCTGGCAATAGGCAAGCGTATGCTTCAGATAATTGTCGTCGTCGCGTGCCTCGTAATCCAGCCGCTGATGTGAGCCACGTGATTCCTTGCGCGCCAGAGCGCCTTCAGCGACCGTCTGCGCCAGCTCGAGCAGGTTGCCAAGTTCCAATGCCTGGAACAGGTCCGTATTGAACACATTGCTTTTGTCGTGCAATTCAATGCCCCGGTAACGTTTGCGAAGATCCCGGATCGCGTCACAGGTCTGCTGAAGGGTCTCCTCCGTGCGGTAGATCCCGGCGCCATTCTCCAGTGAATCCGCCATCTCCTTGCGTATTCCTGCAATCGACTCAGTGCCGCCACTCCTCTGAACAATCTCCCTTATCTTCGCCTCGACCTTGTCCGCCTGCGCCTGGATCTCCGCTTCATTTGCGGCCGATGAGACACCATGGGCGTATTGCACCGCATTGGCGGCCGCCCGCTTGCCAAAGACCAGGAGCTCGGTAAGCGAATTGGACCCCAGGCGATTGGCCCCGTTGAGACTGGCGCAAGCCGTCTCCCCGACGGCGAACAATCCCGGCATCGTGGTCTCTGCATCGATGTTGGTATGGATACCTCCCATCATGTAATGGACCACCGGACGGATGGGAACCGGGTCCGTAACCGGATCGACGCCGGCGTAGGTAATGGAAAGATCACGCACCAGCGGCAAACGTTCATTTATGAGCTTCTCACCGAGATGGGTCATGTCCAGATAAACACTTTCCCCCCAGCGCGTGGGAATGGTGTTGCCCTTTTGCTGTTCGTGCCAGAAGGCCTGACTCAGACGATCGCGTGGCCCGAGCTCCATGGTCTTTAGAACGGTCTTGCCGAGCGGGGTTTCAGGCCCCATGCCGTAATCCTGGAGATACCGATGGCCGTCTTTGTTGCGCAAGACTCCACCCTCACCGCGACAGCCCTCCGTCAGCAGTATCCCCGTCGAGAGCAGGCCCGTCGGATGGTACTGCACAAACTCCATGTCCTTGGTGGGAACACCCGCGCGGTAGGCCATGGCGGTGCCGTCCCCGGTCTTGATTGCGCCGTTGGTGCTGAATGGGAACATGCGCCCCGCACCGCCGGTCGCCATGACGACCGCTTTCGCATTGAACCGATACAGCTGACCGCTCTTCATCTCCATAGCGACGACGCCCCGGCAGTGGCCGTCGGAGACCAGTAGATCGATGGAAAAGAACTCATCGAAACGTCTGATGCTCTCGTACTTGAGGGAGGTCTGAAAAAGGGTGTGCAGGATATGGAAGCCACTCTTGTCGGCCGCAAACCAGGTGCGCTTCATTTTCATGCCTCCAAACGGACGCACTGCCACGGATCCGTCCGGCTCTCTGCTCCACGGGCAACCCCAGTGATCCAGCTGCAGCAGTTCCTTGGGGGCCTCGTTGACAAAATACTCAACGACATCCTGGTCGGACAACCAGTCACCGCCACCCACAGTGTCATTGAAATGCAGATCGAGACTGTCATCCGGCTTGATGACCCCGGCAGCTCCGCCTTCCGCCGCACAGGTATGGCTGCGCATGGGATACACTTTCGATATCAGCGCAACCTTCAATTCCGGGTTGCTCTCGGCGATGGCGATCGCGGTCCGCAGACCAGCCCCGCCCGCGCCAACGATCGCAATGTCAGTATCAATCAGCTGCACGCTCTTCCCCTATTCAAATCGTCTAACAACGGAACCGCGGTGATGTATCGTCCGTGACTCCGAAATGCTCCAGGAGCTCTTGCGGGCGCTTGGACGTTTACAACATCGCTTCTGGACAATGAAAGCGAACAGTGTTGAGCGCAGGCATTTTATGCAAGCTTAACGGGATGGCAGGCAGCCTATCCGGCGCTCGCGCTAGCAGTGTACCCCCCTCACCCTTATCACGAAAACATTCGAAGACTGCTATCGCTTTGAGCCCCATCGACCAAAGGTAAAGGGTTGAACGGGGATACGCGACATGAGCGCCGGACGATCATTGTCTTCTAATATTCTGGCGGACTTTAACGAAAACCCGGCAACGTTTTCGACACGCTGGAAGAACGCTCTCATACGTTCCTGACCGGATACAGCGCTGCCAGCGGTAATCCACCTAAAGCCGAACAGGCCCGATGACCAATCCGGGCACAGCAATGAAGACGCGGAAGGTTAAACCTCACAAGTTACTTAAACCCGATCTTTTTAACAAGACTGGTTAAGCGGTGTTAATCGGGAGAAAATTTGTCCTCGAATTGGACCGCCTGTCGCAGAACAACGATTTCCCGCTCCTCGGCTGATCGGCCCTATTGCACCATTGGCCCATGCTGTTTCATGTATTCACAATGACTCGGGTCCTGACGGACTCAGCATTAAGCAGGGTGTACAAAAAGAGGTAGACAGATGTCGCAACGCCATCCGATCGTCGCAGTAACAGGCTCTTCCGGGGCCGGCACATCCACAGTGAAGATTGCTCTGGAGCATGTTTTTCAACGCCTTAACGTCAATGCTGCAGTGGTGGAAGGCGATAGCTTTCACCGCTACGACCGCAGGGAGATGCGAAAGCAACTGAAACTGGCAAAAAAGGAGAATCGCAATCTCACCCACTTCGGACCGGAGGGAAACCTGTTCGACAAGCAATACGAACTGTTCCAGACCTACGGCGAAAGCGGCACTGGCATGCGCCGTTACTACATCCACAACGAGGAAGAAGGCGAGTTGCACGGCGCCAAACCAGGCACCTTCACGGAATGGAAAGCATTACCGCCCGATACCGACCTGCTGTTTTACGAAGGTCTACACGGCGGCGTGGTGACGGACGAGTACAATATTCGCGAACAGGTCGATCTGTTGATCGGGGTTGCACCGACAATCAATCTCGAATGGATTCAGAAGATCAAGCGTGACACCGAGGAAAGAGGCCATGAGCAGGAAGATGTCATGGACACGATATACCGGCGTATCTATGATTACATGCATTATATCGTCCCTCAATTCTCCCTTACGGATATCAATTTTCAACGTACCCCGCTGGTCGACACCTCCAATCCATTCATCCGACGTGAAATACCCACACCGGAGCAAAGCCTGGTGATAATCCATTTTCTCCAACCCGGAATTTCTGATGAGCACAAACTGCAACTCAAGGGTTTAATCGAAGGCACAATCATCACCGGTTTCAACACCCTCGTGATTCCGGGCACCAAGATGAGCTATGCGATGGAGATGATTCTGTCCAAGCGAATTTCAGCGTTGCTGAAAAAACGCGGCCATCTTTGAGACGCCAAGGCCGGGGCATCGGGCCGAACAGAAATCAGCCGACAAAAGACCGCTCTTCAGGACCCTGCTGCCGTGAGCGTTCGGCCGCTGGCCGTCTTATTGGCGCGATGATGCTGATTCGCTACTGACCTTGTCGAGCACAAACACGTCGGTAGCCACCCAACGGCGATACAAGCGTTGATTTACCTGTTCTCGCCAGACCGCCCTTTCCGCCTGCGGAAAGGGCTCGTGCTCTTCGGCGTTTGTTGACTCCGTTTCGTCTGGGCCTGCTGCAGGCCCACGAATCGCGGGTTCATTCCAATATACCGGGTTCAGGCCTTCAAGAATGTTCCGGATCAAGGCGTGGCGCGCGGGCAAGGTCGCCCGCGAGAGCGTCGTCGGGGTGGATTTGGGCGCCGGGATACCAATCAGCGACAATTCACGAGTCAGCGCGACGGCTGAGCGGAGGCATCGATTGTCGTAAGCAGGCGATTGGCTTGGAGGAAAAAGCATTTCATACTGCTTATACTCTTCGGACTGGCTGCTTGCCGGTTTCCTGGAGATCTCTGCCCCTTTGCGGGATTTTGTTGATGATTATAGACGGACAATACTCAAATCAGAGCCGAGTACCGGAACTGACTCATTACGGGAACAACAATATGCCACCCAACAAGATGCCCGCCTCAACAGTTTGGCTTTTAGTCCTTTTGGTCTCGTCCTCATTGTCAGCCGCAGGCGCAGCAGAAACCCTGCCCGAAGAGCCCTCTTCTATCATCCCGTTCCTTGTTGTCGGTGTTGCGACCATTGTTGTCGCGGTGCTTCTTATAACAGGCCTCACCCTCTGGAGCCGGAAGCAGGATGAAATCAGCAGCATGATGTACTTCTGCATCGATTTTCTCATCAACACGAAAAATACGACCGAGCGCCACCGGGCCGCCAAGCTCCTTGGGCAGGCGAAAAATCCCGGGGCTCTTCTGGTTCTGATTGACGTCATCAATGACGAGACCGCCGAAGAGAGTATTCGCAAGGCAGCGCGGGATGCGTTGCTGGATATGAGTGACAACTATCGCAGGTTTAAAAAGGTAATCGGGGGACTCTTGGCTGCCACCGAGGTTAACGACCATGAGCGGATCGTCGAACTGCTGAAGATTCATTTCGAGCATGAAGAGAGAAAATATGTTCAGAGCGCCTATGTCATCGGCAGAGAACTGGTAAGACTGAAAAAATATGCTGACGCCAGAGAGTGGCTGCATATCGCGGAGGTCAGGAACAGGAAGTATCCCATGTACGTGGATCAGATCAGGGACTTTACCGACAGGTGCAACCGGCATCTTTTCGCCGAGGGTGACGTGGCCTTCGAGGCAGGGGATTTTCACCTGGCCAACGAGCGCTTCGCCCTGGCTGCACATGGGTTGAGCACTGAAGTCAGCAACCGGTTTGCCTATTATCTGCGCGCCGCCTGTGTCTACTGCAAACTCGAGGAATTCGAGAACGCCAGCGAGGCATTACTACAGGCGCTCCATCATCAGCAGGAGACGGATACCGCTCTGGAGATGAACAAGCTGGTTACCCATCTGCTAAATCTGCTCAGAGACAATCCTCAGGCAAAAGAGGAGCACCAGAATCTGTCAAAAGAGCTGGACCGGCTCGTGAACCAGACCATGGACAGCCTCTCTACCCGACATTCCCAGACTCGATGAGGGCGGATTGTACTTAAGCATCGGTAAACGATGACTTGCTTATTAACGGCGGGAGTGTGTCGTTGGATAGGTCGGCTTCCAGGCCGCTGCGGACAATGCAAACCTGGTCGAGGTGAAGGCCGGAGAGCTGGCTCTCCGGCGTCGTCTTCAGAAGCGGATGCATCGGCAGGCAGCCGATGCATCCGTTGGGTCGTCTCTTTAACGGGCCTTGTAACTGAATTTTTGCCCGCCGACGCTGACTTCATACATCAAACCGCCTTTGGTGATGGTGAAGGTCGCCATGCCTTTGTAGTAACCTCCTACAGTGTTTGCATTGTTCTTGCCGCCACTGGCCGTGGCTGAACTGCCGCTGGTATTTGCGGAACCGCCGGCTGCGGCAGTCAGAGCCACCGCTTGGGCATCGGCACCGAACTCGAAGTTGCCTTTGGTAAATTCATCGAGTGCGCGCTTGTCTTCAAAGAAGATGACCTGACTGAAGCCGGAGCCGCCTAGCTGAAAGCCGATAGTCGCCTGCGTCATCGAGGTATCACCAATGACTTTGCCGCCCTGATAGACGCGACCCTCACCGTAGGCACCACCGATCACGAAACCGGCCTTGCCGATGGTAGGGAACAGTGCGTACGCATGGGCGCTGTCGAACATATTGGAGGCGCCTGCATCCACGAACATTTTCTTGGTGTCTGAGTAGCTGTCGGCCAAGGCAGACGCAACGGGCAGGAGCAGTAGTACTGTAAATAATGTGGCACGTAGATATGGTTTCATCTTTGTTTTCCTCATGTGGTAAGGCCCTATGGGGTCAGATATATTACGCCGATATAAATTAGGAACCAGCAGGTTTGTGTTGTTTCCCGCCGCGGAAGCCGATCTGGCCCAATGACCGGCCAGTCGACTGCTGCCGTTTACCCTGACTGACGTGACGTTCGCCCGCGACCACCTCGCCCCGACCAACGCACTCACAATCTGTCATGCTGCTCTTGCCGAGTATCTAACCACTCTTGGCGTCGACCCTCGTAGGGCAGCGGCGAATTTTTAACTGTTTCTCCGGTCGAATCCGCTTCGGCGATCACTCGACACAAGATTTTCGTCACAATCTCGGAAGGGAACTCTCAACAGGTGGAATAAAACCCTGTTGTGCCGACGATCTACTCTTTCCCGCAACGCATGCGATAGGTTTTTCCTATCATCAAATACTGGCCAAGTGTTCATGGCGTCTCCTTAATGAAGATCCGTGGTTTTCCGTCGCCGCCTCGCAGCAGCTAGCTATTTTTACCTACCTAGCATTTTGGATACGCTCTTACTCATTAAGACACGTTGACTATTGTCAATCAGAAACATCATGAAACAGATTTGCACGGTGCTTCCACGCGTGCGACGAAAGGCACTCAGGTTTCAAAGACCGAATCCATGACCTTCAGCGCGAACCGGGCAGACACGGTCGCCGGGCCTCCGCCCATTTCCATCCCTACCTCAACCGCCTCGAGTACTTCCTTGTAGCTTGCTCCAGCCAGTGCTGCCTGCTCGATATGCCACTGCATGCATGAATCACAGTCGATTCGAACCGAGATTCCGATCGCGATCAGTTCTTTATATTTCTTTTTCAACGCCCCATCGCTGAACGCCGCGTCTTCCATCTGTATGAATGAGCGATAAACCTTCGACCCCTCGTCAAGCAGCTTTTGGTGGGCCCATTTTCGTGCGCTCGTGAGTTCATCCAGCTCTTGATCCGGCATTACCTTGCTCCTCGTTATTCGGCAGAGGTATGACGGCTGGCTCGACTGGTGCCGAAACCACATCGGGCATCGCCGTCAATCGGATTGCGAAAGTGCCCTTGCAATCAGTTCTTCCCGGTTCAGGGGTTTACCCGGTCTGACAGCGAGACTCATCGCCAGCTCGGCATCCGAGAGACTCTCTCGCGATTCCAATTGTGCGTCGAGTACGCTGAGATCCGCGTCCGACACGTTGTCCAACCGGTTTCTCCGGGCCAAGATGCGATCACGAAGCTCGTTAAGCGATGCATCACAATCGACGATTAAAAAGGGCACATCCTGTGTTCGGGCCAGTAGCCGGAACCTGTCGCGCTGTGCGCGCTTGAGGAAGGTGGCATCGACTACCGCGACATATCCTGACCTCACCACGCTCTCTGCCAATGCCTCGAGGGCGGCATAGGTCCTGGTGGTGAGTTCGCTGGAATAGGCCCCCTGACCCGTGGCGTCCGAGCGAGGATCGACACCCAGGATGCGTTTACGTTCAATATCCGAGCGCAGACGCACGGCGGGCAGGAAGTCGGTTAATGTCTTGGCCACATGACTCTTACCACTGCCTGAGACCCCATGGGTGATGACAACGGCACCATGGCGTGGCCTGATCAGATTTTTTGCAAACGCGATGTATCCGGTCAGTTCTGCGTGGACGTCTTCGCGTTCCTGCTTGGTCAGATCGGCCTGACCGCTTCGGATGGCGGCAATCTTCGCGCGTACCAGTGCGCGGTAGACCTCGTAAAAGCGCAATACCCTGAGACCCCCATAGTCGCCGCTTTCCTGCAGATAGCGATCGAGGAAACGATACGCCAGATCGGTGCGGCCACGTTCCTGCAGGTCCATGGTCATGAAGGCGATATCGTTTATCGTATCGATCCAGCGCAGGCCCGGGTTGAACTCTATCGCATCAAACATCACAGGCTGTTCGTCGATCAGTGCAACATTGCCCAGGTGCAGATCACCGTGGCACTCGCGGATATGGCCAAGCGCTTTTCTATGCTCTAGCGCAGCTTCGAGATTTCGCCGCTGTCCGGCAGTCCATTCCGCCAGCGGCCTGATATCAGATGAAAACTGCGGCGTGCGTTCGACGATCTGCGCAAGGTTTTGCTGCATGGGCGCATAGGCCGCATCGGGACTGCCATAAGGTTCAGCCGGATCGCATTTGGCAGTGTCGGCATGGAAGCGGGCAACCCGCTCAGCCAGCAAATCGATCAGCTTTGCGTCTAGCCTGTGCATAAGCTTCGACAGAATCGCATCGGGATCAAAACGCTGCATACGAACTGCCCAGTCGACAATTTCGCCATCACCATCTATCTGTGGCCGGTCGATGCTGCCGGTGACGGCGCATACGGCCTGATAGATGTGCGGCGCCAGCCGACGGTTCAGGCGCAGTTCTTCATTGCAAGCACGGTGCCGGGCTTCAATGCTGTAAAAATCGAGAAAGCCCAGGTCGAGCGGCTTCTTCAGCTTATAAGCCACATCGCCTGCGAGAATGACAGTCGAGATATGCGTATCGATACGCTGCCTGTTACTGCCGCCCCCAGGCCAGCGAACGGGATCCATCAAGGACTGGATCAGTGCCTCGTGCTGAGCCGTCGTCTCGACAGTCACACACTATCTCCTGTAGCGATCGCCATGCCGCGCTTAGAGCCGTTTACCAGGCCGCACAAACCAGACGAATTTCATGATCTGCGATCAGTGCGGGCAGTTCTTGGCGCAGGTGCTTGGTATCGGCATCACGGCCGGCCTGCGCCAGGGCCGCCTCGATCATCGCATATTTTTTTGGGGCAATTAGGCGTTCTGGGAACACGGGCTCCCCGGCCTCGATCAGCTGCACCAGTTGATCACTGACCTCGATCAGGGTGCGTCCGCATTGCGCACTGATCGCGTCGAGGTCCAGGCCCTGACGTGCCGCATTAA
>Ga0316190_10001701_pt1 | contig 16003 bp, 11 predicted proteins | sample Eddworburrow2_MG_FD_204929 | JGI IMG/M metagenome (GOLD analysis project Ga0316190, IMG submission 204929) | Coastal sediment microbial communities from Maine, United States - Eddy worm burrow 2 | ecosystem: Environmental > Aquatic > Marine > Coastal > Sediment | place: USA: Maine | collected... | reverse complement strand
GGTGACAACGTGAAGATGACGGTAAAACTGATAGCGCCGATCGCCATGGAAGACGGCCTGCGTTTCGCGATCCGCGAAGGTGGCCGCACCGTTGGTGCTGGCGTGGTTTCCAAGATTATCGAGTAATATTGATATCTGGTTTCGAGTGACTGGTTGCGGGACTTTGGTCTCGCAACCAGTTGCTCGTTGTTTGTTTTAGGCCAGTGGCTCAATTGGTAGAGCAGCGGTCTCCAAAACCGCAGGTTGGGGGTTCGAGTCCCTCCTGGCCTGCCATTTTTATGGCAGTGTGAATTTAGGTGCCTGTACAGGAATGAATACGATGGCAGAAGTCCGAGGCTCCGGAATGGATCCCCTCAAGCTGGCAGTGGCGGCATTGCTGGTGGCTGGAGGTATTGGGGGATTTTATTACTTTGAAGCGAGCTCTCTTCTTTTGCGCGTGCTCGGATTGTTGGCAGTGGTCGGAGTGGCCGTGGCAGTCGTATTGCAGACAGAAGTAGGTCGTCGCACCTGGCAGTTCGGTGTTGATGCCCGCACTGAGGTGAAAAAGGTTGTCTGGCCAACGCGCCAGGAGACCATGCAGACCACCCTGGTTGTTTTTGTCATGGTGTTGTTGATGGCGTTTATCCTCTGGTTAGTGGATATGGGGCTGATGGCAATTGTTCGTTCACTGACTGGGCAGGGAGGTTAATTATGGCGTTGCGCTGGTATGTTGTTCACGCCTATTCGGGGTTTGAAGCCCAGGTAAAGCGTTCCCTTGAGGAGCGTGTTAATCGTGCTGGCATGGAAGATCAGTTCGGCCAGATTCTGGTGCCGACGGAAGAAGTGGTTGAGATGCGTGCTGGCCAGCAGCGCAAGAGCGAGCGCAAGTTCTTTCCGGGCTATGTGCTGGTACAGATGGAGATGACAGACGAGAGCTGGCACCTGGTCAAGGACGTACCCCGGGTGATGGGTTTTATCGGTGGTACTGGCGACCGGCCGGCTCCTATTACTGACAAAGAGGCCGAGGCCATCTTGCAAAGAGTGCAGGAAGGTGTCGAAAAGCCACGTCATAAAGTCATGTTTGAGCCGGGCGAGGTGGTGCGGGTCATTGAGGGGCCGTTTAACGATTTCAACGGTGTGGTCGAAGACGTGGACTACGAAAAGAGTCGTGTCAAGGTTTCAGTGCTTATTTTCGGTCGTTCTACTCCTGTCGACCTTGAGTTCGAACAGGTAGAGAAGGGGTGAGCCACGACCCTTTGTCCAGTGGACAAAAGAAGCGTGGCGAACGACCGGCCAGGACGGCCGGGCAGGGATAAGTCCAGAGCGCAGGAGTTGCGCCAGGGATGGCATGCAGTGACTTGAATTTTGCTGCGTTAAAGCCTTTGTCCACTGGACAAAGGAAGCGTGGCGAACGACCGGCCAGGACGGCCGGGCCGGAACTGACCTACAGGGACGTATCTTCTGCACATGCTATGTGCGTTATGACTTGCAGCAGAAGAACAACGAATTATTTAATCGTCGCCCATAGCGGGTGACAGTTACCACAGGGGAGCCAAGGTGAGAGTCCTTGGCGCTTGTACCCACAGGAGATTGCAATGGCAAAGAAAATCCAGGCTTATATTAAGCTGCAGGTAAAGGCCGGTGAGGCCAACCCCAGTCCGCCAGTTGGTCCGGCACTGGGCCAGCATGGCGTCAACATCATGGAGTTCTGTAAGGCATTCAATGCTCAGACCCAGAATGTAGAGAAGGGCCTGCCGATCCCGGTCGTGATTACCGTGTATGCGGATCGCAGCTTTACCTTTATTACCAAAACCCCTCCCGCATCCGTCTTACTGCGGAAGGCGGCGGGTGTTCCTAAAGGCAGCGGCACCCCCAATACCGATAAGGTTGGCAAGGTGACCCGTGCCCAGTTGGAAGAGATCGCCAACGTCAAGATGCCGGATCTGACGGCTGCCGATATGGATGCCGCAGTGCGCACCATTGCCGGTAGCGCCCGTAGCATGGGCCTTGACGTGGAGGGTATGTAATCATGGCTAAGTTGACCAAGCGCCAAAAGGCGATTCAGGAGAAGATTGAGCAGGGTAAGCAGTATGCGGCCGAGGAGGCCTTTGCGCTGCTCAAAGAGCTGTCTGTTATTAAGTTCAAAGAGTCCGTTGATGTAAGCATCAATCTGGGTGTTGACCCCCGTAAATCCGATCAGGTCGTGCGTGGTTCCACCGTGCTGCCCAACGGCACCGGTAAGACGGTACGGGTAGCGGTTTTTGCCCAGGGTGCAAATGCCGATGCCGCTACAGAAGCTGGCGCCGATATTGTCGGCTTTGATGATCTTGCGGCGGATATTAAGGCCGGCAAGATGGATTTTGACGTGGTGATTGCAACGCCGGATGCCATGCGCGTCGTGGGTCAGTTGGGGCAGGTTCTTGGGCCTCGCGGTCTGATGCCAAACCCGAAAGTGGGTACCGTCACTCCAAACGTGGCTGAGGCAGTAAAAAACGCCAAGGCGGGTCAGGTCCGTTACCGCACCGACAAGGGTGGCATCATCCATTGCTCAATCGGCAAGGTCGATTTTGAAGGATCGTCGTTGCGTGAGAACTTGCAGGCACTGTTGGCTGACCTGAATAAGGCCAAGCCCAGCTCAGCAAAGGGTATCTATATCCAGCGGGTTACCGTATCCAGCACCATGGGCCCAGGCCTGTCGTTGGATCAGAGTTCGCTGGCTTAAGTAAAGACTTTGGGGCGCCGGCGTGCAGTTTAGCCGGTGGCCGTCAGAGACCGCAGGTGTATTCGTCGAAGCATCGGATTCGATGATTTGGTGAGTACTTAATAGTGTTTGCTGGCCTGCGTAGGCGGTAGACCCGAATCAGGTTTTCCTGGTGACGGCGCCGTTATAAGCGGACATCCACGGGTTGGATGTCTATTTGGTGTCAACCGGGACGGGTTCGCCCGTCCAATTGTAAAACAGGAGGTGACGACGATGCCACTTAATCGTGCGCAGAAAGAGTCCATCGTCGCCGAGGTCGCAGAGATTGCGTCCAACGCCTATTCTGCAATTGCTTCTGAGTATCGGGGACTGACGGTAGGGCAGATGACCGAATTACGTGCGAGAGCACGTAAGGAAGGTGTCTATCTGCGTGTCGTTAAGAACTCGCTTGCCAGCAGGGCAGTTGAAGATACGGATTTTGAATGCATGAAGGAAGGTCTCACCGGTCCGCTGGTGTTTGCCTTCTCGCAGGAAGATCCAGGGGCCGCGGCGCGTGTGATCAAGGATTTCTCGAAGGAGAATGACAAGCTGGTCGTAAAGCTGGTTTCGATAGGCGGAAAGCTCTTGCAGCCGACGCAGATCGAAGACCTGGCGAAGATGCCGACTTACGATCAGGCTATCAGCTTGCTGATGGCAGTCATGAAGGCTCCGATCGAGAAGCTGGCACGTACCGTAAACGAGGTACCCGGCAAATTGGTCCGTACTGTAGCGGCTGTCCGCGATGCGAAAGATGCTGCCTAAACAGGCACTCTTTCACCCATTTTATTCATTTATTTTAGAACCAGGAGTTAACAATGGCCGTTTCTAAAGACGATATTCTCGAGGCTATTTCCAACATGACTGTACTGGAGGTCGTTGATCTGATCTCTGCTATGGAAGAAAAGTTTGGTGTTTCCGCTGCGGCTGCGGTTGCCGCTGCACCGGCTGCCGGTGGTGGTGATGCCGCTGCTGCTGAAGAGCAGAGCGAGTTCGACGTAGTACTCACCGGCTTCGGTGCCAACAAGGTTGCCGTGATCAAGGCTGTACGTGCGATCACCGGTCTGGGCCTGAAGGAAGCCAAGGGCGCTGTTGAAGATACACCTTCCGCTTTGAAGGAAGGCGTATCCAAAGAGGAAGCCGAAGAGGTCAAGAAGCAGTTGGAAGAGGCAGGCGCTACCGTCGAGGTCAAGTAAGTCGACCCCGCGAGTCAGCAAGTCTGATGCGGGTTTGGGCTGGTGGCGTTTCGCCACCGGCCTTTTCCCGTTTGTGGTGTGACTAAGTTCTAAGTGGCTTTTTCACCCAAGTGGAGAGGATGCTTTTATCCTCGCCGCAAAGTTTTTTTGATTGATGTCTTATGAATCCGAGGGACGGCAACATGGCCTATTCTTTCACCGAGAAAAAGCGTATCCGTAAAGATTTCGGCAAACAGCCGACAATTCTGGAAGCGCCCTTTCTTCTGGCGACTCAGATCAACTCATATAACGATTTTCTGCAGGTAGGCGCTTCTTCAGTAGAGGAGCGCACCGATATCGGACTGCATGCAGCGTTTAAATCGGTATTTCCGATCGCAAGCTATTCGGGCAATGCAGTGCTGGAGTATGTGAGTTATCGTCTTGGTGAGCCGGTGTTTGATGTGCGCGAGTGTCAACTTCGCGGCACGACCTACGCGGCCCCTCTGCGTGTGCTGGTTCGGCTGGTGATTTATGATAAGGAAGCGCCAGCTAACTCAAAGGTAGTAAAGGATATCAGGGAGCAAGAGGTCTACATGGGCGAACTGCCGCTCATGACCGATACCGGCACCTTTGTTATCAATGGCACCGAGCGGGTGATTGTCTCCCAGCTGCACCGTTCCCCTGGTGTTTTCTTCGATCACGATAAGGGCAAGACTCACTCTTCAGGAAAGTTGCTGTTCTCAGCGCGCGTGATTCCCTATCGCGGTTCCTGGCTGGATTTTGAATTCGACCCCAAGGACAGCGTGTTCGTGCGTATCGACCGTCGGCGCAAGCTGCCGGCCACTATTCTGCTGCGCGCACTCGACTATGACGCTGAGCAGATCCTTGAGATGTTTTTTGAGACCGATACGGTCCGTCTCAATAAATCAGGCTTCAAGCTGGTGTTGGTGCCCGAGCGTTTGCGTGGTGAGACCGTCTCCTTTGATATCAAGGCCAAGGGCGAGGTGATCGTTGAGGCTGGTCGCCGTATTACCCAGCGCCATATCAAACAGCTGGAGAAGGCGGGCAATAAGACCCTGGATGTGCCCAGGGACTTCCTGGTGGGTAAGGTGCTGGCCCACAATATCGTGGATACCGATACCGGCGAACTGCTGGCCAATGCCAATGATGAGATTACGGAAGAGCTGCTGGATGCGCTGACCGAGAAGGGCGTCAAGAGCGTCAATACCCTGTTTACCAATGATCTGGACAATGGTCCTTTCATCTCCAGCACCCTGGCAATCGATTCCACCACCAGTCAGCTGGAAGCCCAGGTCGAGATCTATCGCATGATGCGTCCCGGTGAGCCGCCGACCAAGGAGGCCGCCGAGAACCTGTTCAAGAATCTGTTTTTCAGTCCCGACCGTTATGACCTGTCTGCGGTGGGGCGTATGAAGTTCAACCGTCGCCTGGGTCGTGATGACGCCGAAGGTGAGGGCATCCTCTGCAAAGAGGACATCACCGATGTACTCAAGGAACTGATCAATATCCGCAACGGTAACGGTGTGGTTGACGATATTGATCACCTGGGCAACCGGCGCATTCGCTGCGTGGGCGAGATGGCGGAGAATCAGTTCCGTGTCGGTCTGGTGCGTGTTGAGCGTGCGGTAAAAGAGCGTCTGACCCTGGCCGAGTCCGAAGGGCTGATGCCTCAGGAGCTGATCAATGCCAAGCCTGTCTCGGCGGCCATTAAGGAGTTCTTTGGTTCCAGTCAGCTGTCTCAGTTCATGGATCAGAATAACCCCCTGTCAGAGGTGACTCATAAACGCCGTGTGTCGGCCTTGGGCCCTGGCGGCCTGGCCCGTGAGCGTGCGGGCTTTGAGGTGCGTGACGTACATCCGACCCACTACGGTCGCGTCTGTCCTATTGAGACCCCGGAAGGACCGAATATCGGTCTGATCAACTCCCTGGCGGTATATTCACGCACCAATGAGTTCGGTTTTCTGGAGACTCCCTACCGTCGCGTGGCTAATGGCAAAGTGTCCGCTGAGATTGACTATCTGTCAGCCATCGAAGAGGGGCGTTTTGTTATCGCTCAGGCCAATGCGGCACTGGATAAGGATGGCAAGCTGACGGATGAGTTGATTTCCTGCCGCCACCAGAATGAATTTACCCTCTCGGGCCCGGAACGGATCGAGTATATGGATGTGTCACCACGGCAGATTGTCTCCGTGGCGGCCTCCCTTATTCCATTCCTGGAGCATGACGACGCCAACCGCGCCCTTATGGGTTCCAACATGCAGCGCCAGGCGGTGCCGACCCTGCGTGCCGACAAGCCCCTGGTGGGCACCGGCATGGAGCGCAAGGTGGCAATTGACTCCGGCGTTACTGTGGTAGCCACCCGAGGTGGTGTGGTGGATTCCGTGGATGCCGCTCGTATCGTCGTGCGTGTCCACGATGAGGAGACGGAGGCGGGTGAGTCCGGTGTGGACATCTACAACCTGACCAAGTACACCCGCTCCAACCAGAACACCTGTATTAACCAGCGGCCACTGGTCAAGCCGGGGAACATTATCAGTAAGAGTGATGTGCTGGCGGATGGGCCCTCCACGGATATGGGTGAACTGGCCCTGGGCCAGAACCTGCGTGTGGCCTTTATGCCCTGGAATGGCTACAACTTTGAGGACTCCATCCTTATTTCAGAGCGCTTGGTGGATGAGGATCGTTTTACCACTATCCATATTGAAGAGCTCTCCTGTATGGCCCGTGATACCAAATTGGGACCGGAGGAGATCAGTGGGGATATCCCCAATGTGGGTGAGTCGGCCCTGGCCAAGCTGGATGAGTCCGGCATCGTCTATATCGGCGCCGAGGTGAAAGAGGGCGACATTCTGGTCGGTAAGGTGACGCCGAAGGGTGAAACCCAGCTGACGCCGGAAGAGAAGCTGCTGCGCGCCATCTTCGGTGAAAAGGCCGCTGACGTGAAGGACAGCTCCCTGCGTGTATCCTCCGGTATGGCCGGCACCGTCATTGATGTGCAGGTCTTTACCCGCGACGGGGTAGAAAAGGATGCCCGCGCCCTGCAGATTGAGAATTTGGAACTGGATCGGGTGCGCAAGGATCTGGATGACCAGCTGCGCATCATGGAAGAAGACACCTTCCAGCGTGTCGAGAAGATGCTTACCGGTAAGCTGGCCGAAGGTGGCCCCGCCGGGCTAAAGGCTGGTGCCAAGATTACCAAGTCCTACCTGACTGAGCTGAAGCGTGATCAGTGGCTGGAGATTCGCCTGCGTAATGAGACGGCAGCCACCCAGCTGGAGGCCATTGCCGAGCAGGTCAAGCAGACCCGTGAGGAGTTCCGCCTGCGCTATGAGGAGAAGAGGCGCAAGTTGACCAGTGGTGATGATTTGGCGCCGGGTGTGCTCAAGATGGTCAAGGTCTATGTGGCGGTTAAGCGCCGTGTGCAGCCGGGCGACAAGATGGCCGGGCGTCATGGTAACAAGGGTGTTATCTCCACCATCATCCCGATTGAGGATATGCCGTACTCGGAAGATGGAGAGCCGGTGGATATCGTGCTGAACCCCCTGGGTGTGCCTTCACGTATGAACGTTGGCCAGGTATTGGAGACCCATCTCGGATGGGCGGCCAAGGGTGTTGGCGCCCGCATCGGTGAGATGCTGGCGGCACAAACCAAGGCTGCTGAGCTACGGGGTTTCCTGGAGAAGGTCTATAACACCAGTGGTAAAAAAGAGTCCCTGTCAGACTTTAACGACGAAGAGATCTTTGAATTGGCAGGCAATCTGAAAGGCGGGGTGCCCATGGCGACCCCGGTCTTCGATGGCGCCAGTGAGAAGGAGATCAAGGGCATGCTGGAACTGGCAGGTCTACCTGCCTCAGGACAGACGACCCTATACGACGGGCGTACCGGTGAGTCTTTTGATCGGCCGGTTACCGTAGGTTACATGTACATGCTCAAGCTGAACCACCTGGTGGATGACAAGATGCACGCCCGTTCCACCGGGCCTTATAGCCTGGTTACCCAGCAGCCGTTGGGTGGTAAGGCGCAGTTTGGTGGTCAGCGCTTTGGTGAGATGGAGGTGTGGGCGCTGGAGGCCTACGGTGCTGCCTATACGCTGCAGGAGATGCTGACCGTGAAGTCGGATGACGTGAATGGCCGTACCCGCATGTACAAGAATATCGTTGATGGAAACCACCAGATGGAGGCGGGTATGCCGGAGTCGTTCAATGTGTTGGTTAAGGAGATTCGTTCGCTGGGCATCAACATCGAGCTGGAGCGGGAGTGACTCTGTTCGCTGAGCAGAACCGCGACTACTCTGGAACCCGATTGCAGGAGATACGATCTTGAAAGATCTACTGAAGATTATTAAACAGCAGGGCCAAGCCGAAGATTTCGATTCAATCCGGATCGGTCTGACCTCACCCAATATGATCAGGTCCTGGTCCTTTGGTGAGGTAAAGAAGCCTGAGACCATCAACTACCGGACCTTCAAGCCGGAGCGTGACGGCCTGTTCTGTGCCAAGATTTTTGGCCCGACCAGTGACTATGAGTGCCTGTGCGGCAAGTACAAGCGCCTGAAGCACCGTGGCGTGGTCTGTGAGAAGTGTGGTGTCGAGGTTACCCTGGCCAAGGTGCGCCGTGAGCGTATGGGCCACATCGAGCTGGCCAGCCCGGTAGCCCACATCTGGTATCTGAAATCCCTGCCTTCACGTATCGGCCTGCTGCTGGATATGACCCTGCGTGAGATCGAGCGGGTACTCTACTTCGAATCCTTCGTGGTGGTCGATCCCGGCATGACCCCACTCGAGCGTGGCCAGTTGCTGACCGATGATCAGTATCTGGAAGCGATTGAAGAGAATGGCGATGAGTTTGATGCCCGCATGGGTGCCGAGGCGGTCTATGAACTGCTGCGTACCATCGATATGCCGGGCGATATCCTGCGCATGCGCGAGGAGATCCAGTCCACCAACTCCGAGACCAAGATCAAGAAGCTGAGCAAGCGCCTCAAGCTGATGGAGTCCCTGAACGAATCCGGCAACCGTCCCGAGTGGATGGTGATGACCGTGCTGCCGGTGCTGCCGCCTGAGCTGCGTCCGTTGGTGCCCCTGGATGGAGGCCGTTTTGCCACCTCGGATCTGAACGATCTCTATCGCCGGGTGATCAACCGTAACAACCGTCTGAAGCGTCTGCTGGATCTGAACGCCCCGGACATTATCGTGCGCAACGAAAAGCGTATGCTGCAGGAGTCCGTGGACGCCCTGCTGGATAACGGCCGTCGCGGCCGTGCCATTACCGGTACCAACAAGCGCCCGCTGAAATCCCTGGCCGATATGATCAAGGGCAAGCAGGGCCGTTTCCGTCAGAACCTGTTGGGTAAGCGTGTCGATTACTCCGGCCGTTCCGTGATCGTGGTGGGTCCTACCCTGAAGCTGCATCAGTGCGGCCTGCCCAAGAAGATGGCCCTGGAGCTGTTCAAGCCCTTTATCTTCAGTAAGCTGCAGTTCCGTGGCCTGGCCACTACCATCAAATCCGCCAAGAAGCTGGTGGAGCGCGGCAGCGTCGAGGTGTGGGATATCCTGGAAGAGGTGATTCGCGAGCATCCGGTGATGCTGAACCGTGCGCCGACCCTGCATCGCCTGGGCATTCAGGCCTTCGAGCCGGTGCTGATCGAGGGCAAGGCCATCCAGTTGCATCCCCTGGTCTGTACCGCATTCAACGCCGACTTTGATGGTGACCAGATGGCGGTACATGTGCCGCTCTCGATTGAGGCGCAGCTTGAGGCCCGTAGCCTCATGATGTCCACCAACAATATCCTGTCACCGGCCAACGGTGAGCCCATTATCGTGCCCTCCCAGGACGTGGTGCTGGGTCTCTACTTCATGACCCGTCAGCGCGTGAATGTTAAGGGTGAAGGCATGGCCTTCTCCAACGTGGCAGAGGTGCATCGGGCCTATGAGGGACGTCAGGTCGACCTGCAGGCGATGATTACCCTGCGCGCCACGGAGCATGTGCCGAATGAGGCGGGTGAGGTGGTGAAGAACATCCGTCGCGTGGAGACCACGGTGGGTCGGGCTCTGTTGTCTGAGATCCTGCCAGCTGGGCTTTCCTTTGACCTGGTTAATAAGGCCATGGACAAGCGCAGCATCTCCAATCTGGTCAACACCTGCTACCGTCGCGTGGGACTCAAGGAGACCGTTATCTTCGCTGATCAGCTGATGTATACCGGTTTCCGTTTTGCCACCCGGGCGGGCGCCTCCATCGGTGTCAACGACATGGAAGTGCCGGAGGAGAAAAGCCGGATCCTGGCCGCTGCGGAGCAAGAGGTTAAGGAGATTGAGAATCAGTATGCCTCTGGCCTGGTTACCAATGGTGAGCGTTATAACAAGGTGGTGGATATCTGGTCTCATACCAATGACCAGGTAGCCAAGGCCATGATGGGTAAACTGGGTAAGGATCTTGTTGAGGATTCCAAGGGTAATATGGTGGAGCAGGATTCATTCAACTCTATCTATATGATGGCCGATTCCGGTGCCCGAGGCTCCGCCGCCCAGATCCGCCAGCTGGCGGGTATGCGTGGCTTGATGGCCAAGCCGGACGGCTCCATTATCGAGACCCCCATTACCGCTAACTTCCGCGAAGGTCTGGACGTATTGCAGTACTTTATCTCCACCCACGGTGCGCGTAAGGGTCTGGCGGATACCGCTCTCAAGACCGCAAACTCGGGATATCTGACCCGCCGCCTGGTGGATGTTGCCCAGGATATGGTGGTGCTGGAAGAGGATTGCGGGACCGAGAATGGGCTGACCATGACACCGCTGATTGAGGGTGGTGATGTGGTTGAGCCTCTGCGTGAGCGTATCTTGGGGCGTGTGGTGGCCGAGCCTGTCTACAAGCCGGGTACGGACGAGGTGATCTGTGAGCGCGGCACCCTGCTGGATGAGGATTGGGTTGACCTGCTCGAAGATGCGGGTGTGGACCAAATGGTGGTTCGCTCCGCCATTTCCTGCGATGCCCGCGTTGGTGTCTGTAAGGCCTGCTATGGACGCGATCTGGCCCGTGGTCATATGGCGAATATGGGTGAGGCCGTTGGTGTTATTGCCGCTCAGTCCATCGGTGAGCCCGGTACCCAGTTGACCATGCGTACCTTCCACATTGGTGGTGCGGCTTCCAGGGCAGCTGCGATCAACAGCATTGAGGTTAAGTCCAAGGGTAGTGTGCGGTTGCACAACATCAAGGTGGTCAAGCATCACAGTGGCAACCTGGTGGCGGTCTCCCGTTCCGGTGAAATCACCGTGGTGGATGAGGTGGGGCGTGAGCGTGAGCGTTACAAGGTGCCCTATGGTGCTACCCTCAGGGCAGCCGATGGCGAAAGCGTCGAAGGCGGCCAGATGGTGGCAAACTGGGATCCCCATACCCATCCGGTGATCACCGAGGTGGCGGGTGTCCTGAAGTTTGTTGATTTTGTCGATGGCGTCACCGTGCAGAGCCAGGCGGATGAGGTCACAGGCCTGACCTCCTTGGTGGTGATCGATCCTAAGCAGCGGCCTCCCGCAGGCAAGGATCTGCGCCCCATGGTCAAGCTGATAGATGAAAAGGGCGAGGATCTCTGTATCGCAGGCACCGATTTGCCGGCCCATTACTTCCTGCCGGCGGCAGCGATTGTCGGTGTGACCGATGGCGCAGATGTTGGTGTGGGCGATGTTGTCGCCCGTATCCCCCAGGAGTCCAGTAAAACCCGTGACATCACGGGTGGTCTGCCTCGCGTAGCTGACCTGTTCGAGGCCCGCAAGCCCAAGGATCCGGCGATCCTGGCCGAGGCCACGGGTACCGTTGGCTTTGGCAAGGACACCAAGGGTAAGCAGCGCCTGGTTATCACCCTGGCAGATGGCGAGACGGAGGAGGAACTGATCCCCAAGTGGCGTCACGTGAACGTGTTCGAGGGTGAGCACGTGGAGCGGGGCGAAATGATTGCCGATGGCGAGCTCAATCCCCATGACATCCTGCGACTGAAGGGCGTCACCAAGCTGGCGGAGTACCTGGTGAAGGAGATCCAGGACGTTTATCGCCTGCAAGGTGTGAAGATCAACGATAAGCATATAGAGGTGATCATTCGCCAGATGCTGCGTAAGGTGGAGATTGTTGACTCAGGCGATACCCGCCTGTTGCGTGGTGACCAGGTGGAGCGCTCGAGGCTCGCTGAGGCCAATCGTGCGGTAGAGGCCGAAGGCAAAAAGCCGGCGCGGTATGAGGCCATACTGCTGGGCATCACCAAGGCCTCGCTGGCGACGGAGTCCTTCATTTCTGCAGCCTCCTTCCAGGAGACGACGCGGGTGCTCACCGAGGCCTCCGTGCGTGGCCTGAAGGATAGCCTGCATGGGTTGAAGGAGAACGTGATCGTCGGCCGCCTGATCCCGGCAGGAACCGGTCTTTCCTACCACAATGACCGCCGTCTCAGCCGCATTGAAGAGATGCGGGTGGAGGCAGAGGGTCCTGTGGAGATGGCAGCGGAAGATGTGGAAGAGGCGATCAAGCAGGCGTTGAATACCTCGGAGATCTAGTCCTCGAGGGGTGTGCTGGCCGGCTGTGGCCTCTTCCTGGGAGGAAGGGGCTTCGGCGTGGCCGAAATTCCCGCCTGGTTTGTGCTGGCGGGGTAGAAAAAATCGAAGAAAAGGGCGGTCCTATCTTGACAGCTTTGGCCGTCAGGCATAGAATGCGCCCTCCTTGACAGGCCGGCCTGATGCCCGCCTGTCATTTCTTTTTGTGTCGCACGGCTTTACCGGTCGTCGGAGAAGGTCTGTAGCCTGCGTTATTTTCGCTCCCGGCGCTTTAGTAAATGTTTGCTGGGTGGTGTTGGTTACGCGGTGTTTTTGGTGCAATAGTGCACCTCCGGGGACCCCTGGAGACGGAGACAGATGGCAACAATTAATCAGTTAGTGCGCAAGCCTCGCAAGCGCAAAGTCGAGAAAAGCAATGTGCCGGCCCTTGAGGCCTGCCCGCAGAAGCGTGGAGTGTGTACTCGTGTGTACACCACCACCCCCAAGAAGCCGAATTCGGCGCTTCGTAAGGTGGCCCGTGTGCGTCTCACCAACGGATATGAGGTAAGTACCTATATCGGTGGTGAGGGTCACAATCTGCAGGAGCACTCGGTGGTGTTGATCCGCGGTGGTCGTGTGAAGGATTTGCCTGGTGTGCGTTACCACACCGTGCGCGGCAGCCTGGATACCTCCGGTGTCGAGAGTCGTCGTCAGGGGCGTTCCAAGTATGGCGCCAAGCGGCCCAAGAGCTGATCGATCATCTTTTGTACGGATTGAGTAAGAGTCATGCCTAGAAGAAGAGTTGTAGCACGCCGGGAAATTTTGCCGGACCCAAAATACGGAAACCAGTTGTTGGCTCGCTTCATCAATATGGTGATGGAGAGCGGCAAGAAGTCCGTCGCTGAGCGTATTCTCTATGGTGCGCTGGATACGGTAGCTGAGCGTGGTAAGGGTGAGCCGTTAGAGGTCCTGGACAAGGCGATGGAGAATGTGCGCCCGGTGGTAGAGGTGAAATCCCGCCGCGTTGGTGGTGCCACCTATCAGGTTCCGATCGAGGTGCGCCCGAATCGTCGCAACTCCCTGGCCATGCGCTGGTTGATCGATGCGGCGCGTAAGCGTAGCGAGAAGTCCATGGCCCAGCGTTTGGCTGGTGAGTTGATGGATGCTGCGGAATCACGTGGCACGGCAGTAAAGAAGCGTGAAGATACCCATCGTATGGCTGAAGCCAACAAGGCGTTTGCTCACTATCGTTGGTAAGTTTTTTGTAGGTCGTTTGCTTTGACTAGCAAACTTGTTCTTTTACAACTTAGAGATAAATTGGACGGATTTGAGTCGTGGAGCGTAGTACACCAATTGATCGTTACCGCAATGTAGGCATTATGGCCCACATTGACGCGGGTAAAACGACCACGACTGAGCGTGTGCTTTATTACACAGGCGTCTCACACAAGATTGGTGAGGTGCATGATGGCGCCGCTACCATGGATTGGATGGAGCAGGAGCAGGAGCGGGGTATTACCATTACCTCTGCGGCAACAACCTGTTTTTGGTCTGGCATGGATCGTCAGTTCCCGGAGCATCGGATCAATATCATCGATACCCCGGGCCACGTAGATTTTACGATCGAGGTGGAGCGTTCCCTGCGTGTGTTGGATGGGGCTTGTGCCGTATTCTGTGCCGTAGGTGGGGTGGAGCCTCAGTCAGAGACTGTATGGCGTCAGGCGGACAAGTATCATGTGCCGCGTCTTGCCTTCGTGAATAAGATGGACCGCGTGGGTGCGAATTTCCTACGCGTGGTGGAGCAGGTGGAGGATCGCCTGGGCTCCAACCCGGTACCGATCCAGCTGCCTATCGGTGCGGAAGATGAATTTAAAGGTGTGGTCGATCTGATTCGGATGCAGGCCATCATCTGGGACGAGGAGTCCCGCGGCATGGAGTATGAGGCACAGGCGATTCCTGCGGACATGCTGGAGCAGTGCCAGGAGTGGCGCGAGAAGCTAGTTGAGGCGGCTGCCGAGGCCAATGATGAGTACATGGATAAGTACCTGGAGGGGGGCGAGCTCTCCGAACAAGAGATTAAGTTGGGCCTTCGTAAGCGCACGCTGGCAAATGAGATAGTGCCTATGCTGTGCGGCTCCGCCTTTAAGAACAAGGGCGTGCAGGCCATGTTGGATGCCATTGTTGATCTGATGCCGTCGCCAGTCGATGTGCCGGCCATCAAAGGTGTGCTGGATGATGCGGCGGAAACCGAGGCCGAGCGCAAGGCGGATGATGCTGCGCCCTTTGCCGCGCTGGCGTTTAAGATTGCCACCGACCCCTATGTGGGTACGCTGACCTTCTTCCGGGTCTACTCCGGTGTGTTGAAGTCTGGAGATACGGTATACAACCCAGTGAAGGGTAAGCGCGAGCGCATTGGCCGCATCTTGCAGATGCACTCCAATAATCGCGAAGAGATCAAGGAGGTGTGCGCGGGTGATATCGCTGCCGCCGTCGGTCTGAAGCAGGTTACTACCGGTGACACCCTGTGTGATGCCAATAACATCATCACCCTTGAACGCATGGAGTTCCCGGAGCCGGTGATCTCGGTTGCGGTTGAGCCTAAGACCAAGGCTGATCAGGAGAAGATGGGCGTTGCCCTGGGGAAATTGGCCCAAGAGGATCCTTCATTCCGCGTACATACGGATGAGGAATCTGGCCAGACGATTATCTCGGGCATGGGTGAGCTGCATCTGGATATTATCGTTGACCGTATGCGGCGCGAGTTCAGCGTGGAAGCCAACGTAGGTGCGCCACAGGTCAGCTACCGCGAAACCATACGTCAATCAGTCGAGCAGGAAGGGAAGTTCGTGCGTCAGTCTGGCGGTCGAGGCCAGTACGGCCACGTCTACCTGCGTATCGAGCCCCGGGAGTCGGGTGCAGGCTACGAGTTCGTCAACGAGATTGTGGGCGGTGTCGTACCCAGAGAATATATACCTGCCGTGGATAAGGGCGTGCAGGAGCAGATGAAGAACGGTGTTATTGCTGGTTATCCCATGGTGGATGTGAAGGTCAGCCTGTACGACGGCTCCTACCATGATGTTGATTCCAACGAAATGGCGTTTAAGATTGCCGGTTCCATGTGTTTTAGGGATGGAGCGGCCAGGGCTAAGCCGGTTTTGCTTGAGCCTATTATGAAGGTGGAAGTAGTGACGCCCGAGGATTACATGGGCGATGTCATGGGCGATCTTAACAGTCGCCGTGGCGTGGTGCAGGGGATGGATGATTGTCCCGCCGGCAAGCAGATCAGGGCAGAAGTGCCGCTGTCTGAAATGTTCGGATATGCAACTGATCTGCGCTCAGCGACACAGGGTCGTGCCACCTACAGCATGGAGTTTGCAAAGTATAAAGAAGTTCCGGCGAGCATTGCCGAAGCCATCATCAAGAAACAGTAATTTGGTTAAGGGGTAGTTACGGTGTCCAAGGAAAAATTCGAACGCACAAAGCCGCATGTTAATGTGGGCACGATTGGTCACGTTGACCATGGTAAGACCACGCTGACGGCGGCGATCACAACGATTCAGGCGAAGAAGTTTGGTGGTGA
>Ga0316190_10001699_pt1 | contig 16004 bp, 11 predicted proteins | sample Eddworburrow2_MG_FD_204929 | JGI IMG/M metagenome (GOLD analysis project Ga0316190, IMG submission 204929) | Coastal sediment microbial communities from Maine, United States - Eddy worm burrow 2 | ecosystem: Environmental > Aquatic > Marine > Coastal > Sediment | place: USA: Maine | collected... | reverse complement strand
GCGAATAAATCCAAACATATTCATAAAGCTGGCACCCCAGGCATCGTTGCTTCGGAAGCGGATGTTGGAGTTGAGCCACTGCACACCTTCGTCATCCTCCATGATCCGATACCAGAGCGACTGCAGACAAGGAGGATCATATACCTGCAGATCGTGGTTGGGCATCCATGTAATCATCTGTGCCTGGCGGGTGAAGGGCTGATCCACCAACTTCTGAATCACATGTTCAATCTGGTCCACCTGGAAGCCAACGTCTTTTCTCACTGTCTTTCCGTTTTCTTCCACGCACTCTTTCCAGGATCCATAGCGCTGAAGGCGGCCATGATAAGTATATTCCCAACGGGTGTCGCCGGGATCGTTCATATTTTTCACCCAGTGGTCTTTCATGCCCTTCAGCTCCATCACATACTCCTTCAGCTCGTCGATTCCCCCGGGAAAGGCCTGGTGGATCATGGGGTCTGCTTCGGGATTCAGAATGGTGGCATTGAGAGTGCAGTCCATGCTGAGGGGATCGCCCGGTTTGTCATACTGAGTTTTAAAACGGGTCCCTTCCTGATAGAGTTTGACAAGAGCAGCCTCATAAGTAAGTGCGAGGGATTCTCCGGAGACGTGAAGAACAGGAATGTTATTCATAAATGAATTTTTCTTAAAGATATGGAACCCTTAAGTGATAGCCCAGCGATGTTGACAGTTTGTTCAATAATCGGAATTGCTGAGGGATCATGACACATATTTCGGATTGGAAGGATTATATTTAGAAAAACAACTGTATCATGCTGAAGAAACAGACCATTCTGGAAATAGAAAACGTATACACGGCCAATGCTTTTGTCACCGATGATGGATTTTTCGTAGGTGCAGGATCAGAGACCGGTTCTCAGGTTAAACTTTATAATCTGGAGGACAAGAGCACCGTTAATTTGCCTGGATGTCCGGGTGGCATGATGAGCTTTATTCCGGTGCCAGGTGAAGCATGGTCCTATGTCACCATCATGGGTTTGTTTCCCCCCTTTATTGGCCGGGAGGCAGGAGTCTACATGCATCGCTTATCCGGTAAGGATTGGATTACGGAAAAGGCAATGGATCTTCCTTTTGCCCATCGTTGTGAATTTCTGCAAGTGGAGGATGGTCATGTGCTGGTAGCTGCCACAGTAAGTAAGTTAAAAGAGAATCCGGCCGACTGGTCCAGGCCGGGAGAACTGCATGTGATCTCCCTGGCAAAAGATCTTTCGTTTCCCTGGGAATCTGTAGTGATTGATTCGGGCATTACCCGCAATCATGGCATGGGCAAAGCCAGTTTAGGTGGGGAGGAGCTTTTATTTGTTTCCGGAGACAGAGGAATTTTTTCTGTTCAGGCGGGACAGGGCCGGTCGTGGGAAGTGAAAGCGGTGTTTGAGAAAGAGGTCAGTGAAATGACCTTTATTGATCTGGATGGTGACGGTCAAAAGGAGCTGGTAACCATAGAGCCTTTTCATGGTACGGAACTGAACATATATAAACGGATGCATACAGACTGGGAGTTGAGGTATTCAGGCTCTCTCGCCTTCGGACATGGTCTGAGCAGTGGAGTTTTTAATGGAAAGCCAATCATTGTTGCAGGAAACAGAAGTGATTCTCTGGCACTTGAAATTATTACTGTAGATGAACTAAATAAAGGCACAGTAAATAAAAGAATTATAGAATCAGGAGTAGGCCCAACTCAAACCCAGGTATTCACTTACAAGGGGATGGATTATATACTGAGCGCAAACCAGAAGAAGCACGAAGTGGCTCTATACAGCGGGCAACTGGAGTAAGAGCCTTCAGAAGGAGAGTTTCTATCTTTTTTTGACGCATACACCGGCCAGTTTTTCATGGTACTGGATCAGTCCCCCGTGATCGTGCTCTGCTTTTCCATCAGCCTTCAGCGCTTTCATCATTTCCATCACCTGAGTAGTGAGGGGGATGGGAGCGTCCATATCCAGGGCAGTATCACGCACATTGATCAGGTCTTTGGTATGCATTCTGATGGGACCGCCTGGTGTAAAATTGCGATCCAATATCAGGGGCATTTTGGCATCCAGTACCGCAGATCCAGCCAGTCCGCCACGGATGGCAAGAAAGACTTTCTCAGGATCCACTCCGGCCTTTTCTGCAAATACCATAGCTTCTGACATGGAGGCCAGGTGAAGCGCCACCATAATCTGGTTGGCCAGCTTGGTAATGTTGCCGCTTCCGATTTCGCCCATCAGAACAGCTGAAGCCCCCATAATCAACAATAAATCTTCTACCTCTTTAAAAACTTTCTCTTCACCTCCGACCATGATGGACAGGGTACCATCTATGGCTTTTGGCTCCCCGCCGCTTACTGGCGCATCCAGCATCTTCACCCCCTTTTTTCCGGCCAGGGCAGCCATTTTTTTTGCCACCAGGGGAGAGATCGAACTCATATCTATTATAATGGTTCCTGAACCGGCACCTTCAAGGATTCCGTTTTTCCCATTGATCACCTCCTCCACTTGAGGAGAATCGGGGAGCATGGTAAACACTATATCGCACAGTTTCCCAATGCGGGCTGGCGACTCTCCGTCTTCGGCTCCTGCGCTGATAATTTTCTTTAGGGCCTCGGTCCTGGCATCGTGTACCTTCAGGTGATAGCCAGCCCTGATTAAATTAAGGGCCATGGGTGAACCCATTACCCCCAAACCGATAAAGCCAATTTGTTTCATAGGATTTAGCTGTTTTTCAGCTTCATAATTTCGTGGTGATGCGAAACCACCATTTTTTCATATTTCTCTCTGGCGTTTTTCCTGTATTCCTCAAACTCGTTCAGGGTCGTCTCAAGTTCTTTTTTGGTCTGACTGGTTACCAGGTGAGAGCGCTTGAATAACACAAGCATAATTATCGCAAGTGCTGCCAGACCCAATACAACAAACCACATGACTGAGTTGTAGACCGCCTTATTCATGCTGATCCCAAAAATAGTGAGACTGTTTTTATTCGTGATGGCATCGTCCCGTTCATTTTTTGTTCTCCCCAGCTCCGTATTTAGGGATTCAATTTGAAAATCCCTTTCTGTAAGCCGGCTGTTTAATTGTGCCACCAGGAGCTTCTCTCCATTCAATGTGTCTATGACATTTCTTTTCATCTTTAGAAAAACATCATCCCGGATTGCCCTGAAATTATTATAGACCCTTGTGTTTTGATGAAGGTACTCCATCTGTGCTTCCAGGGTGGCAGAGTCCTGAACTGCCAGGATGCCGGATTGGGCACTGGCCGGTTGAAAGAAAGATGTAAACAGGCCTGTAAGCAGAATGGCTGCAGCACGCGTTAGAATTTTATTTTTCATGTTCTTAGTTTATCGTTCCACATTACAGTTAGTATAACGAATGTAGGGAATATATATGATCTTTCTCCGGATCTTTCTGTTTCTTAGAATCACAAAATCCTGTAATTGAGAATATTATGGGGTTCATAAAAAGAAGATCTGCTACAGGTACTTATGGAATTCGGTGGGCAGATCTAGGTACTTGCGATGCCTTTCTGAATCCGGACCATAGGCTTCTGCATTCTTTGCTCCTATTTTTCAGACCGGTAAGCTCAGGCTGAAGGCTTTTCGCGGATTCTCCACCAGCAGGAGATCAAGTTCCTCCTCTGAAAAATCAAGCAATTTAAGTGCCGGAACCAGGTCCGTGAAAATTCCGGCAAATCCCCTGAAATTTCCACCTTCCTTTTCTCCCGGGTTGTACCATCCTGCATCGTGGGAGATCAGCACCCGGTGAAGCAGGCCGGCTTCTTTCAGAGCTACAATTCTGGCGGCATACCAATCCACATCAAAGTCAGCACCAGGTTCACGATTCAGATTCACATTGTCCAGGGAGATCCAGGTTCCCAACCGGGCAGCTTTGATATTTCCTTCCAGGCTTCCCCCCTGGGCATGTACCCAGATAAAGTGTGAAGGATCGATGCCATGGGACTGAAGGACTGAGATCTGGGCAAATGCAGGTGCATCGGGACCAGTATGGGAAGCAATGACCATGCCGGTTTCCTTCTGAGTCAGGGCTGCTGCGGTGATGATTTTTAAATGTGCTGCCGAAAGGGTATCCCTGCTATCCACGGCAATTTTGATAAATCCCGGTCTGACACCACTTCCTTCTATTCCATTTTCAAATTCCTCTATCCAGAGTTTGGAAACTTCCCCGGCGCTCATGTGGTGGAACTGGGCAGGTATATAATGGTTGTCATGTGCTCCGTAATACCCTGTATTAGTGATCAGGTGCATGCCAGTCCGCTCTGACAACATCTTTAGAAGCCAGGGATCCCTGCCCACAAAGGCAGGGGTGCATTCTATCAGAGTGGAGACCTCGAAGTCCTGGATTTCTGCAAGGAAAGGAAGTACCTTTTGCACTACTTCTTCTTTGTCCCAGCGATGGTACCCGGTACTGTCGGCGCCGATAAAATCAACCAGCACATGTTCGTGGCTCAGGGTGATGCCCATTTCTGAAGCCGGAATGGGCCCGTTCACTGTCAAAATATAATCTGCCTGTTTCTCCTGGCACCCAAGAAGCAGGCTTGCTGCCAGGAATATGCATATGTGAAGTCCGTTTTTCATGCAATAAATATACAAACTAAGACCAAACCCACACCGGAGCAGTGGCAAGTCCACCATACAATACCACATCAAATACAGCATGGGCAATCACAGGAGGAAGGGTACTTCTTGAGAGTTCCCGCAAAATCCCAAAGAGCAGTCCTCCCACAAAGGTCCAGAGTACCAGGAAGAAAAAATCAAATTGGAGGGGGATGGACAGGCTCAGGATCACCAGCAGTTTGTAAGAGGTATGGACCGTGGATGCATAAACCACAGAAAATACTCTGCCTATCGGATGAAGATATCCCTGGATAAAGCCCCTGAAAACCAGCTCCTCAGCTGCTCCTACCAGGGGGGCCACCAGGGCCACGGCGGTGATCCGGACTGGAAACAAAGAGATATCAAAGGTGTTTCTGGTAAGCATTCCCAGGAGGGCCCCGATAGCGATAGCCAGGAGGCTGTAAAGAAGCACTTTCCGATCGAAGCGGTTCAAAGCAAAAGCTTCAGCAATCGCTTGTCCCCGGATTGAGTATGCTATGACCGCTCCGGCCAGGGTGAGTCCCCCGAGGGCTATCAGCAGAAGGGGAAAAGCCTGGTGTATGAAACCTGCAAACAGCAGAATGCCCAGTACGGACATAGAAACATTCCTGATCCTACGGGGGTGCTTCCTGATTCTTGAGGAAAGAGATCGTTCGCCTTTCGACACCTGCTATGCTTTATGGCGAAATCTAAAACGAAAAAGCAGGATCAGGGGAAGCAGCAACAAGAGCCATCCCGAACCCAGACACATACCGCTGCCAGGAACTATCTGAACCTGGGGAAGTGAGGCACGCAAGTCCTTGATCCAGTCGGGATTATCATTAAACAATTCATCTGTTAGTATAAGCAACTCAAGTTGTTTCAGTGAATCCAGACCGGTGAGCTGTTCTTCCTCCAATTGAAGTGCCAGAACCCTTAGGCTTTGCACTTGATTGAGGGGTAAGAGATCAGTAATTTCGGGACAGTCCAATAATTCGGCTACCTCCAGTTGGGATAAACTGCTGCATAGCTCCTGGAACTCCAGGTGGCTGACGTTGCCTGGAAAGGAAATCCAGCGAAGCGATTCCAGATCCTTCAATAGTCCAATATTATTTACCCTCTCGCAGGCAGTCAGGCTCAGGCGGCAGAGCTTCGGAAGATAAGCTATCTGATCAATATTTACCAGGGTATCGCAGTAGATCAGATTCAGACTCTGGAGGGTTTCTGGAAATTCAATGGCCTGGAGGGAGGTAAGGTCCGATTCTGCCACGGTGAGGTTACGCAATCCTTTTAAGGAGGATAGCGGTAGGATTTCTCCCGGCAGGGGCTCCCATCCGGAGATAATGATCGATTCCAGGTCCGTGCAGCAAGCCACTGATTTCGACAGGGAGGGAATACTCTCGTCAATCCAGAGAAGTTCCAGGCCCTGTCTTGTGTTATTGTCATCTGGCTCGGGAAGGAGGCTGGAATTATGTAGCACCAGGTATTCCGGGCGACAGAGGTCTAGTAATTCATTCAGGTCGGGGAAAGCTGATTCGTTTTCCAGCACGAGCCCTATGCCCTGCAGCTGGGACTCATGCTCTTTCAGGATGGGAATAATATCCTCTGCCAGAGGACCATTGAAATTAAGGGTAGAAAGCTGTGCTATTTCCGGATCTGTGAGGGCGGCGAATGCTTCCAGGCAGGAGGGTTCGCTTAGCTCCATATAATTTAGTTCTCCGTTGAGGAATACGGAAATAGCCCTTAGAGTATCGTAGGTAAGTTCCAGATCTTTGCCATCTTTTGAGTTATACCTGTAGTAATATTGCAGGTCATCCAGGAACATATAGAGAAGGTCTCCATCGGATGCAGCCAGGGTGAGCTTATTCTGCCCCTCAATTTCAGTGCTTGCGCCAAACCATCCATAAGAGCTGGTCACGTTGCTGGCCCAGGAGGCTCCTTCTATCTGGATAATATCGATCCTGGGACCGGCAGCCTGCTTGCATCCGGTAATGATTCCGGACAAAGCTATACAGACTGGAATTAGCAGGGATGCAAATTTTTTCATGATCAGGATTTTTTGCTTTGCTGATCATACAAGTTATGACTCTTAAGGTGCTAAGTCAAGTCCTATTCGTATTTCAGTGTATCGGCCGGGTTCATGCGGGAGGCCCTAATGGCGTGAATGGAGGTGATCATCACCGTGATAAATATGGTCACAAGTGCTGAAATCAGGAAGAGGTACCACTGGACATCGATGTGCCTGCTGAAATTTTCCAGCCAGCGGTTGATTCCAAACCAGGCAATGGGCCAGCTGATCAAATTGGCAATCATGATCAGTACGAGAAACTCTTTTGAAAGAAGGGTGTTTACATTGGAAATTGTAGCTCCGTGAACCCTTCTTACGCAGATCTCCTTGGTCTTCCTCTCTACCATAAAGGAGGTAAGCCCAATCAGGCCCAGACAGGCGATGATAATTGCCAGGATGGTTAAAATGATGGAAAGTTTTGAGAAGTTGCTTTCGTCTTTGTAGAGCGCATTAAGGTCCTCATCCAGGAAGGAGTATTCGAAGGGACGGGTGGGGGCAAAATCATTCCATACCACCCCAATGTATTTGAGGACAGATGTATAGTCATCGGTATTTACCTTTACGGCCATATACCTGGTAAGAAATGCGGCTCCATTAGGATTTCGAACCATGTCCAGGATGAAGTTGCCGGCAGGTTTGTGCAGGGAGAGAGCGTTAAAATCGCCAAACACCCCAATCACCCGTTCATTTCCGTCCGAACGAATCGCCTTTCCGATAGCTTCTTCGTTGGTCCACCCAAGGTGCTTGACCATATTTTCATTGATCATGATTGCCTCGGAAGTGTCCGATGGGAAAGCTCTTGAAAACGCCCTTCCCTCTACTACAGGAATATTGAATGTTTCGATGAAATCATACCTGACCAGGAAGGCCGGGTACCAGAAAGGCTGATCGTCGTACATCCCCTCAATCACAAAAGAGCGGGTATTATGATTCGCTCCCAGAATGTCTTCCATGCCTGTAACAGATACAACATCTTCATGTTTTTTCAGTTCTTCGGCAAATGTCTCGAAATGCAAGCCCATGTTAAACTTGGTCGGTAGCAGGATCACCTGATCGCGGTCGAATCCCAGGTCGGCCTTTCTCAGGTAGTTCAGCTGCGAAAATGCACTTATGGTACCGATGATCAGGGCCACGGATATCAGAAACTGCACTACAACAAGGACTTTGCGTGCCAGCCCCCTTCCGACTCCCGAGCTGAGACTGTCTTTCAGGTGACTGGTGTCGAGGCGTGACAGAAAAAATGCAGGATAAGATCCCGAAAGCAGCCCTACCACCAAAAGAAGCAGCAAACCCACCGCAAGGCTAAGTGGCTGGATTACAATTCCTGTATAGATCGACTTGCCTGTGAAATTATTAAAGGAGGGAAGCAATAGCTCCACAAAAATAGCAGCCAGCAACAGGGCCAAAAAAGTAATGATCAGAGATTCTCCCAGGAACTGTGTACTTAGCTGTCCCCTTCTGGCTCCTGCTACTTTCTTCATTCCTATCTCCCTGCCCCGGCCTGCAGAACTGGCAGTGCTCAGGTTCATGAAATTGATGCAGGCCAGGATCAGAACAAAAATCCCTATGATGGCCAGGATCTTAATGTAGGAGAGATTGCCATTGGGATGCATCTCGTAGTCGTGATGGGAATTCAAATGTATATCGGTAAGGGGCTGAAGGTAGAGAGAAATGTCCTGGTCCTTGAAATCAGCATACTGTGCCAGGTGAAAATCAGGAAGATTGGCTTCCAGCTGTTTCTGGGTGATGTTTTCATGAAGTTCTATGTAGGTCCAGCAAGGATTTGCAATCCAGGTCTGGGGAAACTGCCCTCCATTCATTTCCCTGAATGTTGATAAAGAACCCAGGATGTCGATCTTGAAATGCGATTGCTCCGGAAGGTCCTTCATGACACCAGTTACCTCCAAATCGATCTGTTCCTCTAATCTGAGGATTTTTCCTATGGCCTGTTCATCCCCGAAATACTTCATGGCCGTACTTTGACTCAAGACTACCGTATTGGGTCTGTCGAGGACGGTATTGGGATCCCCTACCAGCAAGGGGAAAGTCAACATCTGGAATACATTGGAATCGGCCAGGTATAACCACTCTTCATTGAATTTCAGGATATCGGTGCTGTCCCGTTCATACTCAATCAACATTTCTGATATCTGAAAATCAAAGAAGCGTACCATTGACTTGACCATGTCCGGATAATCCTGGACCAAAGCCGGGCCAAAGGGAAAAGAGACCGTGCAGGCATCTTCGTGGATTTCATTGGCGTTGTACAAACGATTCATGCGGTAAATCTGCTCATGATTTTCATGAAAGCGGTCGTACTTGAGTTCATCGGAGACGTAGATCAGGATAAACAGGAAGCTGGAGATTCCGATGGCCAGGCCAAGGATATTTAATACAGAATAGTTGAAATGTTTCAGGATATTCCTGATAGAAATGGTAAATAAATGTCGGAGCATGAAGCAGTATTAATATGAATATGGCAATCAAAGAAGCACAAATGCCTTACCATTCATTTTAAAACACAGAAAATCAGAGGATAAGGTATACTTTGCACTGCCAGCTCTTATACTCAAATGCCCTGATTCGGACAAAGAATGTCCGGATTCGTGCAATTGAAGCCCGCCTATTCAGCGGCATATCCCAGGTATCCACCGGTAATCCTGGTGAGGCCGGCCTGTGAACCGATCAGGTTATACACTGCCCGAAGGCGGTTGAAACTTACGTTCAGGTAGATCAGCTGAACATCCCGGTAGTTAAATGAATTGATGACCCCCGTGCGGTATTTATCTTCTGAAATGGAGAGGTTCAATTCGGCCGCTTCCAAATTCTCATTGGCCACATTCAACAGTTCCCTGCGTACTTCGTGAAAGTCAAAGAGGTTGAAGAGCTCATTGGTGAGAGAATGTTCCATTTGCTGAATCTCCACATTGGCTACGTCCTCATTGATCCTGGCTATCTCCACCCCCCTTTTACGCACTCCGGCACTGTAGATATCAAAAGAGAGGCGCACATTTCCATAGGGGGTCAGGCTATTGGTGTTGAGTGTCTGGGTCCCACCTGAATAGGCCCAGGTTTGACCGTAATCCATTCCAGCTCCCAGTGATATGGATGGGTAGTAAGCCGATTGTTGCAAGGAAGTTTCATTTTCTCTCAGCAATAAATTGGTGTACTGGTTCTTCAGAGTCTGGTTGTTGGCTTTCATTTTGGAAAGAAGGTCACCCAAAACGAAATCTGTAGTATCAGCTTCAAATGCCTCGGAAAATTCCCAGGTTTGGGAAGGCTCCACGCCCATTATATAGTTTAGGTTGCGAATCGCACCCCGCACCAGCATCTCCTGGTTCATGTGATTGGCCTTATCGGTGAGGTAGACGTTCTTTGCCTGTAATACATTGTAAGTGACCGAACCGCCAAGTGATTGTTTTTTCAGTTCGTACTGGTACCGATCATCTGAAAGTGTCATAATGGTTTCCAGTACTTTAAGCTGCTCCATCAGAAGCAATACTTGATAGTATCCGAGGACGATATCCTCAATGGTGGATTCCACCTGCACAGCAAGTAGGCCTGAAGTAAGGTCCTCCACATTTTCCAGCCTTGATTTGGTGATATTTACCCTGAAACCATCAAACAATACCCAGTTAAGCCCCACTCCAGCCGAAAGCCGGTTAGTGTAGATACTATTGTTAATTTCATAGTTGTTGTTGTCCGAAGCATCGAATCCTATGGTTGGATATCGGCCCGCAGTACCCCAGTTGTTATTAATCTCCGCCACCTGCAAATCTGCCCTGGATATGATCAGGCCATAGTTATTTGCTAGTGCCTGTTCCAGTGCAGAGCTCAGGTTCAGAACCTGTTCCTGCCCGGCTGCACCTGCTACAAGTAACAGGCTGATGCTAATATAACTAAGAATTCTTTTTATACTCATGATGCGTCTTCTTCAAGGGTGGGTTTGTATTTGCCCCGGTTTTTTTCAAATCTCAGTTTTCGTTTTTCCTGGATCATGGCGGTCTCCACTTCTTCCCGGCTGGGTTTCACGCCAGTCCATAGATAGCGGGTATAGACCCTGGCATCGTTCAGCAGCATAATCAGAACAGGGAAGAATATAAGGATGAAAATAGTTCCAAGCGCTACCCCGTAAGCCAGGCTGATGGCCATGGGAATCAGAAACTGCGCCTGCACACTTTTTTCAAACAGCATGGGGAAGAGGCCGATGGTGGTAGTCAGGGAGGTAAGGATAATGGGCCTGAGCCTGATCTTTCCGGCTTCCTTCACTGCATCCGGCACCTTCCAGCCTTCTACCAGCAATCCATCGAACTTTGCATAAAATACAATGGCATCGTTGATGATCACCCCGGTCAGTGCCACGGCACCCCAGAGACTCATAATGGAGAGAGGTTGTCCGTGTAGTCCGTGTCCCCAGGCCACTCCCAGAAGGGATACCGGAATCATCAGGATAATGATCAAGGCTTTGGGTACACTTTTAAAGTGAAGAACCAGGAGCATGAGAATAATGGCAAAGGCCACCAGGTAGTATTTACCTGCCTGACCCATGGCTTCCTGGGAGTATTTTTGCTGTCCCTGGTATACATAACGAATGCCGGCAAACTGTGCTTCCAGTTCGGGCATTATTTCCAGCTCCACCTGCTCCAGAATATCAGGCACCGATGCCAGGGGGTCGACCGTTTCTGCTTCCACTCTGATCTCACGTGATCCGTTAAAGCGGTTAATAGCTACAGGTCCCCGCTCCATATGGTAATCTGCAAGTTCAGAAAGAGGGAAGGTTCCCTGGGGTGTTTTAATCTTCATTTTCTCCATCTGGCCCAGGGTGGTCCGGTCCGATTTGGGATAGCGAACCCAGACCCTCAGCTCGTCGCGTCCTACCTGCAGGCGCTGGGCCTGTGCACCGTAAAATCCCTGTCGTACTTGCGAGGCTATTGAGGCCTCATCCAGGCCCAGGAAATAGGCCCTGGGTTTCAGATCCAGCCGGATCTCCTGCTTGCCCAGGGCAATGTTCTCATTTACATCTTTTAGCTGAGGCATTTCGTTGAGGCGGGAAATCATAAATTCCTTGGCTTCCTCCAGCTCTTCCAGGTTTTTGGACATCAGTCCGATGGAGACCGGGGAACCCCAGCGGTTCCGTCCCCCCACGGTAAACTTGCTGGCTTCGGGAACCTTTCCGATTTTCATGCTTACCCGGGTGGAGATATCCCGGCCGGATATATCTAATCCTTCCAAATCCACGGGATACACATTGATGCTGCCTGCATGGGCACCACGCTCCTGCCCACTGAAGGCAGATCCCAGCCTTTTGCTGGTTCGCTCAATAAGGGGTACTTCCAGTCCCAACTCTTCAGTGATCTCATCACTCACCTCCCAGATCACCTTTTCAAACCTATCAAGGAATTCGAGGGTTTGCCTTTCTCCATCCCCCGGGGTAAAAGCCACATTTAGTGTAAAGCTGTCGAAGTCGACCATGGGAAAGAAGGTGTTCCGGATATGCCCCCCCATGAATAGTCCCATGGTAATCAACACCAGGGCAATGGGAAAGCTAAGGGCAATGTAACGCCATTTGACCAACCAGTTCAGGAAGTAGTGATAGACCCGGTCGCGCAACCAATGCATGAAATCGTCAAACACCTTACCCAGTCCGCGTTTTTTCGCCTCCAGTCTTTTCCGGTTCAGCACCCAGTCGCTACCCAGGTGGGCAGGCAAAATCAGGAAAGCCTCTATGAGGGAGAATGCCAGTGAAGCAATGACCACCACGGCCACATGCAGCATCATTTCCATACGGGTTCCGGCCAGGAAGAGCAGGGGAGAAAAGGCCACAATGGTGGTGGCTACCGAGGTAAGTACTGCAGGCATCACTTCCATGGTTCCGTCCACTGCGGCATGCATGGGCCCCTTGCCCCTCTCAAAATGAAGGTAAATATTTTCTGCAATCACAATGCCGTCGTCTACCAGGATCCCAATGACCAGGATCATCCCGAAGAGGGATTGCAGGTTGATGGTAACCCCCACAAAGTTGGCAATGATAAACATGCCCAGAAAAGAAATGGGTATACCTATGGAAACCCAAAGGGAAAGCCGGAAGCTGAGGAACATGGAAAGTGCAATAATCACCAGTACAAAGCCCATCAGTCCATTGCGCCTGAGCAGGTGTAACCTGCTTTGAAGGATTTCCAGGAAGGCCCTGGAAACGATAAGTTCCACGCCCTGGTTTCTGGCGTTAAATTCTTCGATATAATTCTTAGCATATTCGGTGATTTCGTCCAGGTCCTCCTCCGGGAGCTTCTGCACAGAGATTGAAACAGAGGGTTTGCCATTGGTCCACTGTCGGTTGGGCGAATCGGCAAACTTCATCTTGACCTCGGCCACGTCCCGGATGCGGACATAGCTGCCGTCGGTCTGACCCCGCAGGACAATGTTCCCGATCTTGTCAGGATTGGCACTCCTGGAACGTAAGCGGATCAGGAACTCTTCTTCCTCCGACTTGATTTCACCCCCTGATATATCGCGGTTGTTGTTCTGGATGGCCCTCACAATTTCATCAAAAGTGATTTTGTAGCGCAAGAGTTCCTCTTCCTGAATCTCTACAGAGATCTCTGGGCTGGGATAGCCCGAGATGGATATCTGGCTCATAACCCCTGAATGGAAGAAGTCCTCCTCCACCCGTTGGGCATGTTCCTTCAGGGTCATCAGGTCCATGTCCTCGTGCCCGTCCTTCGGAACCATTTCCAACATGATGGCCCCGGCCCTGGAACGTTGTTTGGAGACTATGGGTCTTTCTGCAGCTGAGGGAAGGGAGGATATTCCGTCCACCGCATTTTTTACCTCCTGGAGCACCTCGTTAATGGAATACTCTCCGGTGGTTTCAATGGACACGTTAGCCGAGTTTTCCACTGAAGTGGAGGTAATTTCTTTGATTCCGATGAGTCCGCGAACCGCCTCCTCAATTCTCGAAGTAACGCCTTCTTCCATTTCCACGGGAGATGCTCCCGGATAGAATACAGATACCGTAATAAAACGGCTCTCGGTTTCCGGAAAAAAGGCCTTCTTCATGTTGGTCATGCTGTAGACCCCCGCAAGCACTGCTATGGCAATGATGATGTTGGCATATACCGGGTATTCGACAAATCTTTCTACAATTTTCCTCATAATCCGGTCTTATTAGCTTTTGGCCTTTTTTCCTTTTGCTGCTGTATCCTGGCCCTGTCCGGGACCTCCTGGTCCTCCGGGACCTCTGCCGGCTTCTCCCGGTGCTTCTTTATCGGTCTGGACCAGGGTTCCTTCAGAGACATTGATAAGTTGTTGTACCACAATGGTATCCCCTTCAGGGATGCCATTAAATATCAGGGTACGAGTGTTTTTCTTGATAATTTCGATATTTTCCTTGACCAGACGCCCCTGGCGGACCACAAACACCTCGTCGTTGTTGAATACGGAGTTTCTGGGAATCTCCATGGCATTTCCAATGGGACGAACCGGGAAAATGGCGGTCAGATACTCTCCGGCAAGCAGAGACTGCTTGCTGTTGGGTTTGATCCGGATAAAAATGGCTTGACTCTGAAAGTTTTCATCCACAAACTGACCCTTCCGGATCACGGTGCCCTCCCAGCTTAGGGCTCGGGCTTCAGATATGACTTTTACGGGATCGCCCAGTTTGATCCAGGCTGCATCTGCACGAACTAGGGGAACTTCCATTTCAAGCTGGTCGGTTCGAATGGCCCGGGCCACTCTTCCCCCGGCATTGGTGTAGGCACCCTGTTCCATGTAAACATCCGTGAAGGTGCCGTTAAATGGAGCTCTGACGGTTCGACGCTTCAACTGAAGCTCATCTCGCTGAATGCTATAGTAATCACTGATTACATTTCTGCTGGCAAGGAAGATTTTTAGCGTGCCGTCTTCAATTTCCGGCATAGGTGGAAGTGGCTTGCCCACATCAATGGAAGAGAAAAAGGCCATGAAGCCTTCTTCCACTTCAGGAAAATCGATGGCCAGATCGGGGATGATGCTGGCCAGGGTATTCTGGTACTGGCTCTTTTGGGCCTTGAGTGAAAGGATGGCTTCGTCGGGGTAAATTTCGAAAAGCACATCTCCTTTGGAAAAGCTGGCTCCCTTTTTCAAGGATATTTTTCCTGCTTCAATTTTCCCCGAGGCTTCGGCCACAATATCAATTTCGGCTATGGAACTTAGCCTTCCCTTTTCAGAAACTGCCGATTCAATCTGTCCATATTTAACGGGTTCGACCCTCACATAGCGGCGTGCCTCAATGGATCTGCGAACCGGGGGAGCCTCTTTCTGCGCAATCAAAAAGCGCATTAAACCGTAAGCCACCACAAGGATAAATAATACACTGATGATGATGACAATTCTCCTGTCTATTTTTCTCATTATCTGTAATTAAAAGTCAAAAATTCGCGCAAAGATAGCATTTAGACAAGGAACTTGGAAAAAGGTTTAAGTTGAGCTTGAAATGCATCTGTTTTTTAACTTTGTGTTATGAGGATCCGGATTGCACAAGCAGGCGACCTGCTAGCCATCAACGACATATACAACCAGGCGGTTCGTCAACGCTTTTGTACCGCCCACCTGAAACCGGTAGGTATGGAAGAGAGGAAGGTATGGTTTGCCTCACACGATCCAGGTATTTTTCCAGTGTTTGTAATTGAAACTAATCACCGGATTGCCGGATGGCTTTCCCTGGGAGCCTACCGGGAGGACAGGCAGGCACTGGCTCATGTGGCCGAGGTAAGCTATTATGTGGATGAAAAGGACAGGGGCAAAGGATTGGGAATCAGCTTGCTTGAACATGCAGTAAAGGTGGCTCCCTCCTTCGGCTTTTCGGTACTAATCGCTATACTTCTGGATAAGAATCCGGCCAGCATCGGCTTGCTGGAAAGGTTTGGATTTGAATCCTGGGGAGTCATGCCCGGTATAGCCCTGATCGAAGGTCAGGAAGCCGATCACCTTTACTACGGTCTGAAGCTCTGATCTACCCCGTGGATAAATGGAGTTTCCGATTCTTCTACTTTATCAAGCAGCACTTTCCGGAAAATGTTTCTGCTTCCGTCTGAAGCCGGGAATTGCACGGGTAGATAATGTTCCCCGTAGCCGTGGGCTATCCCCTGGCGATTTACTTTTTCGATAAGAACCTCTTGTTCTTTTCCAAGCAGGGATTGCATGTAGCGAATCCGGTTCTTTTCAGATACCATCCGGATCACTTCGCTTCGTTCCGATTTGATTTTTTCAGCGATCTGATCCTCCAGGCCATCGGCTTTGGTACCTTTTCTGCGGGAGTACCTGAAAGTATGTATGTGGCTGAAACGTGCCTCCCTGGCAATTCTCAGGGTT
>Ga0316190_10001698_pt1 | contig 16004 bp, 15 predicted proteins | sample Eddworburrow2_MG_FD_204929 | JGI IMG/M metagenome (GOLD analysis project Ga0316190, IMG submission 204929) | Coastal sediment microbial communities from Maine, United States - Eddy worm burrow 2 | ecosystem: Environmental > Aquatic > Marine > Coastal > Sediment | place: USA: Maine | collected... | reverse complement strand
GGTCAGTGAAGCCGAATAGGAGGCGATGGTCGATCCCGACGAAGGCCGCATGGAGATCATCGACGACATCGTTGCCGTCGACTCCCCGTTCCCGATCGAGGTCGTGCCGTCGAAGATCCACGGCTGGGTCGACCGAGAGTCGCAACGAGCCGACGATGCCGCCAAACGGGCAGCGGCATCCATCCGCCGAGCGGCCGAAGCCGAGGCGGCAGTAGCCAAAGCACGATTCACCGATTCTTCCTCGGTGGTGGTTCCGAGCGCCTGCTGGGCTTGTTCCAGCGCGCTTTCGTCGATGTCGATGTCCATCTCGCCCACGAGGGCAGCCCTCCAATCAGACGGTGATGGGCTCGGGTTGGAACTCCTTGAGTTCGGGCATGACCTCTTCGGCGAAGAGCCGCATGTTCTTCTCGGCCTTGTCGAGGGGCATGCCCCCGTACTTGAACAGCAGCATCAGTTCGGCCGCACCAAATTCCCCGGCGATCTTCTTCATCCGAGCCGCCACCTGGTCGGGTGTGCCCCAGGGGTGGTCTTCCACGAAGTGGCGGGCGAAGGGGTTGGAGTCCTGGCTGAACAGCTTCGACAGCTTGCTGTAGGACTCATAGCCCTTCAGCTTCCCGAAGTGGTCGCCGGTGAGTTCGTAGTGACGCAGGGCCGAGTCGGCGTAGTTGGCCAGGTACTCCTCGGCTCCCGCTTGGGCCTCGGCCTCGGTTTCGGCCACGTAGACCCATAGGCCGAGTTTGGTCTGGGCCGGTCCGTAGCCTGCGTTGGCCCGGATCCCAGCGAAGGTGCGGGCGTTCTCCAGGGCGATGTCGAGTGAGACGGTGGGGATCGTCAGCGGGTTCATGCCGTTGGCGGCAATGATGTTGACCGATTCAGCCGTGCCGCCTGCCCCGAAAAGCTGGTTCGAGAGATCACGGTGGGGCTGAGGGCGAAGGTGCAGACCTTCGATCTGGTAGAACTCCCCGTCGAAGGTACATTCCCCCGTGGCCAGCAGGACCCGGAGGACCTCGATCGCCTCATCGAAGCGGCCCCGGGCCTCGTTTTGATCAACACCGAGTCCGGCGTACTCCCGCCGCCCGAGACCCCGACCCAGCCCGATCATGGCGTCACGGTCGGGCCCGAGCAGACTGTCGAGCATGACGATGTCCTCGGCCACCCGCACCGGATTGTGCCACGGCGAGACCACCACCATGGTGCCAAGATCAGCGTTGCTGGTCGTACCAGCGAGGTAGGTGAGGAGCTGGATGGGGTTGGTGACCATCGTGTACGGGGTGAAGTGGTGCTCCACCGTCCAGAGACTGTCGAAGCCAAGGCCGTCGGCCATCTGGGCCAGCCCCACCTCTTCCAGGAAGATCGACTGATCAGAAATCTCGGGCTTCGACGGTACGTCCTCACCCCGCTCCTCGGCCTCGTAACGGTCCCAGTCCCCGTAGTTCTGCACCATCGTGCAACTGCCGATCCGCATGCCAATACCCCCTGCTCGTCCGGTAATCCGAATGCTAGTCACGACCTCCGGCGGCCATGAAGTTGACGGCGACACCGGTCGATCAGGCGCAGTAGAGTCACCCCATCTCCACCCACTTGAGACAAGAGGTTGCATCGTGGACGTAGCGGGCAAGAAGGCTGTGGTATTCGGCGGCACATCGGGAATTGGCCTGGCCACCTCCCACCAATTGGCGGCCAAGGGAGCAACGGTGGTCGCCGTGAGCCGCAATCCTGATCGAGCCGGTGAGCTGCCTGACGGCGTCAGCCTGGCCACCTGCGATGTGACCGACGGTGAGGCGGTGGCCGCCTTGTTGGCCGATGCTGCCCCCTACGACATCCTCATCTCGGCCGCCACCGGCGGCGACCGGGCGCTGGGGCCGTTCCTCGACATGGACATGGACGGCTACAAGGGCTCGTTCGACAAACTCTGGGGCTACGCCAACGTGGTCCGCTTTGGCACCGAGCACCTGGCCGACGACGGATCCATCGTGCTCGTCAGCGGCACCCCGGCCCGACGCCCAAAGCCGGGCCAGATCGCCCTGGCCTCGGTGGGAGCAGCGGTGGAGACCATGGTGCGGAGCCTCGCCCCCGAGATCTCCCCCAAGCGCATCAACGTCGTGTCGCCGGGCTCGATCGACACCCCGATGCTTCCGGTGCAAGGCCCCAAGCGAGCCGAGATCTACGCCCGCAACACCGCCGATCATCTTATCCCCCGGGCAGGCACCGCCGATGAGGTCGCAGGCGCCATCGTCTTCTTGACAGAGAACGACTTCGTCACCGGTACCACCATTGATGTCGACGGCGGTTGGCTGCTGTCCTGAACGGGGGTGGGGCGACAAGCGCCACCAACTACTGGAGGCGGGAGCGCCGTAGATTGCGTTGGTGACAAGGCTGTTCGATCTCTCGTGCCCGGCACCCTGCGTTCGACGGATGACAACGTTGCTGGTCGGGCTGGTGCTCTTCGGCATCAGTCTCGCGCTGCTGGTGACGGCCGGGCTGGGTCTCGATCCCTGGGACGTCTTCCATCAGGGAGTATCGCGGACCATCGATGTCCGCCTGGGCGCGGTGGTTGTCGTCACCAGCTTGGCCGTGATGCTGCTGTGGATCCCGCTTGGGCTGCGGATCGGGCTCGGCACGCTATTCAACGCAGTGGTAGTTGGGGTGGTGTTCGAGGCGGCCATCGGGGTTCTGCCCGAGGTCAGCGGGGTTGTGGCCCGGTCGGCAACGCTGGTGCTGGCCATCGTTGGCAATGCCGCGGCCACCGGTCTCTATATCGGAGCCGGTCTTGGGCCAGGGCCCCGCGATGGGCTGATGACGGGCCTGGCCGCTCGGGGCTGGACGATCCGACGGGTTCGAACCGCCATCGAGGTCACAGTTCTGGCCATTGGTTGGCTGTTGGGCGGCGATGTCGGCGTCGGCACCGTGTTGTTCGCCGTGGCCATCGGTCCCCTGGTCCACATCATGTTGCCCCTGTTCGCAGTGGAGGCAAAACCCGAGCTGGTCTCTTGACCGGGCGTCGGCTCGGTCGGGCGCCTAGGTCTGCAGCGGCAGGACGTGTTCAGCCAGGAAATCGAGTTCGGCGTCCCAGCCGTCGGGAAGGGTCAACGGGCGCAGTACGAACTTCGACAGTCCGGCATCAATATGTTGACCAAGTAGACGGCGAAGCTCCTCGGCTCCAATGGGCAGAATCTCGGGCCGCTCGTCGTTGGAGCGCTTCATGACGGTGGCGACTACGGACTCGTCGAGCGAGGTGCGGGCATAGGGGATGCTGATGCCGAAGTGCTCGGGATCAATGCTGCGACCGACGGCGGCCGCTGCTTTGTCGATCACCACTCTGCTCGCCTCGGCCTGCGACGGCGTGGCCCTCGACGCCAGCCAACCGTCGCCGTGGGTGCCGGTGAGTTCCAGACTGCGGGGACCGTTCCCGCCGAGCCAGATCTCCAACGGTTCCTGTATTGGACTCGGCCCGACCCGGACCTTGTCGTAGCGGAAGCCTGCGATCTCAGCCGTCACCGGCTGGCCCGACCACCAGGTTCGGCACAGCTCGATCGTGGTCTCGATGCGCCGAGTCCGGTCGACGCCATCAACACCAAGGGCGGCCCGTTCGATCGGGGCCCCGATCCCTGGCATGAAGGCCAGCAGCAGCCGTCCACCGGTCAGGCGGTCGAGGTGGGCCAACTCCTTGGCCAGCAGCAGCGGATTCCGCCCGGGAACCACCACATTGGTTCCGAGCTTGAGCCGCTCAGTACGCCCACCGGCGAGAGCGAGGGCCATTAACGGCTCGACCGAGGTGGTGAGCGGCGTGTCGGACAGCCACAAGCCGTCGAATCCCCTGGTCTCGAGACCGTCGACGAAGTGCAGGAAGTCGTCACGGTCGGCGGCCTGGTTGCGACCGGCAATGGCAAAGCGGATCTTCATCGGTGGGAACTCCCGGGTTTGGCCGACCCCTGCTGGCTTGCAGTGGCCGCAGCGGTTGCGGTCGACGTAGTCGTGGCTGCGGTGGCGGAGACTGCGGCAATCACGCCCTCGGCGAGAAGCGAGTTGATGGCAGCATCGTCATAGCCCAGTTCGCCGAGGATCTCGGCGGTGTCGAAGCCCAGAGTTGGAGCACCGCTATTGAGTCGTTCGGGTGTGGCCGAGAAACGCCACGGAGGCCGGGCTGAACGGACGGCACCAATCACCTCGGCGTCGTGTTCGAGCACCGACTCCCGGGCCACGGCCTGGGGGTGGTTGTGGACCTCGGCCAGACTCGTGACCGGTCCCGCCGGCACGTCGTGGGCGGCGAAAATGCGGAGTGCTTGCTTCGTGCTCCAGGTGGCCACGACCTCGGCCAGGAGGTCCTGGAAGGGATGCAGGTTGTCGGCCCCGAGCGGGGTGAAGCGGGGGTCGCCGATCAGGTCCGGACGGTCGATGGCCCGACAGATCCCGTCGAACGGACCCATCAGCGGCATCAACACGATGGCATCGTCGGTCGTCGGGTAGACCCGGTAGAAGTCGCCGGGGTAGATGGTTTCGATGTCGGGTTCGCCCACGATCGAGTGCTGCATCATCCCGTCGGGCCAAAAAAACGCCAGGTTGGCCTCGTGCATGCTCACCTCGACGTGTTGACCTCGCCGCTGCGGATCACGTTCCCGAACAAAAAGGGCACCCAGGATGGCCTCGACCGCAGCGTGGGAGGTGACCTTGTCGGCCGGGAAATGGCGGGCCAGGTCGGGTTCGCCGGTCTTGGGATGACGTTGCAGGTCGACAAAACCGGCCACGGCCTGGATCACGTAGTCGTAAACCGGTTCGGCCGACGCCGGGCCGGTGGAGCCGTAGCCGCTGATGCTGGCGTAGATGAGCGACGGATTTCGGGCCAGGCACTCCTCGGGGTCGAGGCCGATCCCCGCTGCCTTGCCCGGCCGCATGTTCTGCACCACGACGTCCGACTGATCAGCAAGGGAGCGGAGGATTTCCTGCCCCCGTGAATCACGCCCGTTGACCGCCAGCGACCGCTTACCCCGATTGGTGTTGTAGTAGTAGGCGGTCATGCCCCCTCGGGCGTTGCCGGTTCCGCGGGTGAAGTCGGGAGCGTGTGGGGCCTCGACCTTGACCACCTCGGCTCCAAGATCGGCCAGCAACATGGTGGCCAAGGGTCCCGACAAGACGCTGGAGACATCGAGCACCTTGATCCCGGTCAACGGCCCGTCGGCTGAGGGCGACCCGTCTGGTGCATGCGATCCGTCCGCTCCGGGCGGCGCATCCGCTGGAGGCGACCCATCAGTCGTCATCGGGCGGCCTCGAAGATGGCTTCGGCTTGGGCAGCCGCGGTCAACAACTCGGTATCGGCCCAGACGTTGCCCGCCAGTTGGATACCAACAGGCAAGCCGAGCGGTCCAGTGCCGGTAGGGAGATGGATGGCTGGCACGCCGAGCGATGTCCAGACCCGGTTGAATGCCGAGTCACCCGTGGTCTTGATCGATGGGGCCTCACCGGGGGCCGACGGGGTGAGCAGTGCGTCGAATTGGCTGGCGGCCATGAACTCTCGATGTGCCCGGCGGGCGTCGTCGATCACCAAATGAGCTTGGCCATAATCTCTGACGGTTACGGCGTCGGATCGGATCAACATCTTGCGAAACAGCGGACTGAGGAGGTCGAGGTGGCAGTCACGTTCCCAGGCGAAGACCCGGCCGATCTCGTACCGCAGCACGGTGTCGGCCGCATCGAACAGCCCATCGAGGTGGGCCAGGGGGTCAACGTCGACGATCTCCACCCCGCTGTCAGCTAACTGGTCAGCCGCCGAGTCGAGCACGGCAGCCATCTCAGGTTGGGCCGCTGACCACTGATGCGACCGGTACTTCCCGATGCGCAGCCGCCGTCCGCTCGACGACTGCCGCTCTCCCGCTGACTGATCAGGCGAGTCGGGTGGCGACCACTGGCGCAAGGGCACCGAGGAGGTCATGGCCTCAAACATCGCCGTGGCGTCGGCCACCGATCGGGTGAACCACCCGAGGGTGTCGAACGACGGGGCGAGCTGGCCTACCCCGTTGAGCGGGATCAACGATCGAGTGGGTTTGAACCCGACAACACCGCAAAACGCAGCGGGCCGCAACACCGACCCAACGGTCTGGGTGCCCAGGGCGGCGCGGACCATGTGATCGGCCACGGCCGCGGCCGAGCCGCTCGATGAACCACCGGGAGTGTGATCAGGGTTGTGGGGGTTGGTGGTGACGGCCGGGGTCACCAGGGCGAACTCGGTCGTGGCCGTCTTGCCGACCACGATCGCCCCGGCCCGGCGGGCCAGATCGACACAGGCGGCGTCGTTGCGGGTACGGCGGCCGGCGTAGATCGGCGAACCCCGCTCGGTGGCCATGCCGGACACGTCGATGACGTCCTTAACCCCGAGGGTCCAGCCGTCGAGGGGGCCGGGGATTGGATCGTCCAGCTCCCCCCGCAGATGATCGACACTGTGGCGGCGCACCCAGGCACGAACCACGGGCTCTCGTTCGGCTATACGAGCCAGTTCATCGTCGAGACCGTCCACCGGCCCATCATTGCCGCCACCGCGGCGACAGGCGAGCCCGCCGCCGACTACGGTCGCCGCCATGACGGTGGGGACCCTGGAAGGACGAGTGGCTCTGGTTACCGGAGCACAACAAGGCATCGGGCGGGCTGCGGCCCTCGCCCTGGGCCGGGCCGGTGCGTCGGTGGTGGTGAACTACCTTGACGATGCCAAAGCGGGCAGTGCCGTGGTCGAGGCCATCCGATCGGCGGGAGCCGACGCGGTAGCGGTGCAGGGCGATGTCGGGCAACGCCCCGATTGTGAAGCGATGATCGGGGCCGGGGCCGCACTGGGCGGGGTTGATCTGCTCGTGAACAACGCCGGCATCTTCCCCCGGGTCGACTTCCTCGCCATGACCGACGACGACTGGAACCTAGTCCACAACATCAATGTGATGGGCGGGTTCCGATGCCTGCAACTCATGGCCCTTGACCTCGTGGCTGCGGGCCGCAGCGGGGCCGCCGTCAACCTGGCGTCCATTGCCTTCTACAGCGGAAGCGCCCATGGCGTTCACTACGCCGCAGGCAAAGGGGCCGTAATCGGTATGACCCGATCGGCGGCGGCCGAACTGGCGCCCCACGGAATCAGGGTCAACGCCATCGCCCCCGGCCTGGTCGACACGGCCCAACCCCGTGACGGGATGACCGAGGAACAGATCGCCGCCGCCAGCAAGCGGGTGCCCCTCGGGGCCATGGCCCAGCCCGAGCAGATCGCCGACGTGGCCGTCTTCCTCTGCTCGGACGCCTCGGCCCACATGACCGGTCAGACGCTCGGGGTCAATGGCGGCACCTACTTCACCTAACGCCACACGGGTGACCGGCGACGGGGCTGCGGTCAGCCACCGCGACGTCGCCGGCCCCGATCCATGGACACGACGGGAATTCGAGCGCCGAAGTCCTCGATGTGCGGCTAGCATTACTAAGCCGAGCAGCACTGGGGCCATTCCCCGACGCTCCCGGTGCGACCGATCGGTCTAGCCACTGATCAGCCGCCACAAGCGCCTCTAGCTCAATTGGCAGAGCGTCGGACTCTTAATCCGCAGGTTCTGGGTTCAAGTCCCAGGGGGCGTACCAACAAAACTCCAGGTCAGCCGCTATCTGAGTGGCCCAGGGTTATGGATTCAAGCAGTCTAACAAGAACGATTTGGCACCTCGGGTGTCTTAGACCACTGTTAGACTGCTTGTTAGACTGCGCGCTATGGCGAGCGTGCGGGAGGCTTTCGAGGCAAAGGTCGACCGGGCCGGCGAGCACCACCTGTGGCTCGGCTCTCGAACCAACCGAGGGGCTGGCCAGATCAGGATCGCCGGAAAGCTCCGGACGGCCATCCAGGTGGCCTGGGAACTCGAGAACGGCGAGATCCCAGCCGACCACCGGGTACAGGCGTGCCCCGACGAATCGCTCTGCGTCCGTGGCGCTCACCTGACCCTCGTCGCCTACCGGAGCCGCAAGTCGACATCGGGTTCGACCACCCGGGCAGAACGCGGCAGCGGCTCGATCCAACGAGTCGGCGACAACAAGTGGAAGGTCACGATCGACGCCGGGTGCGGACAACCAGGGACGGCGCCGCCGGGTCACTCGCACCATCAAGGGATCCAAGTCCGATGCCTCGCGGACCCTGGCCACACTGAGCGTGGAGGTCCAGTCGGGCGAGCGGGTCCCAGCCCAACATGGATCTGCGGTGACCGTCGCTGAGCTCATGGACTGGTACGTGAAGTTCGCCCGTGACGTTCGGGGCCTCGAGCGGACAACAGTATTCGGCTACCAGGAGGTGTTCGACCCCACTCGCATATTCTGCGAACGCGGGCTTGGACAAGGGAGTTCGCTATGCAGAAGATTCTAACATCGTTGCTTGTAGGAATACTTCTCTCTACCACGGTTGCCGCAGGGGCTATGGCGCAACCGGAACCACCGCCCACCGTCGACTCTCAATCGATCAACGAAGTCGAACCTGAGAATCAACCAGTCGTAGAGACTACAACAACACGACGACTGAAAGGTTTGATTACAGCCTACGTCGCACACAGGAATGGGATCTTAATCGGGACTAGCAACAGCGCCTCGCGCCGGGAGATCGACAGAGTATTTGCCCGTGAATCAGCCGAGATCCGAGGACGAGCCGAGGAAAGACTTGCCCTTGCTGAAAACCAGCTGCCAAGGATGCGCCGACTACTAGCCGATTTGGGCGAAGAGGATAGCCGATCCCATACCGAAATGGAACTAGTCGAAGTCACGGAAGAAGAGTCCAATACATCCGTCAGTTACCGTGAAACTACGACGATCTATTACCGGCCGGGCTTAGGTCACCCGGAGTATACGGCTTACTCTGCTGACTACCTAGCCCAGTTCGAGGCAGGACCCGGACGATCCGTAGTGCTGACATCTATTGATCTAGTCGATCCATCCGGCGAAGCTCTTCCTCCTGTCACGGAACCAGTGGAAGGTGCTGACATTCCAGATGATGCGGACGAGATGTTCGCCCGCCTGGAGGCCAACGATTCGGAGATCGCCCGTGGGAGGGTAGGTGAGGAGAATGACCCACCAGATCCCGTGATCGCCAATAGCAGCGGCGCCGGTGATCGCCGAATCGCCCAAATCGGTACAGCAGGCAGCCCAGGCAGTGATCCACTTCAGGCGCCGCCCAACGCTCCCTCTGGTGAACTTGCAGCTCAGGCAAGTGCGGGCAGCTTCGACGTTGCCCGCACCTCATTCTACGCTTGGGTTCACTGAAACAACTACAACCACCAATGGTACAAGTTCTACAACAACGACTGCGCCAACTTCGTGTCACAGATCATAGCACACGCTGGTTGGCAGTACGCTAAGGGCCCACGCCGGGATAGTTTGCACAGCTCGCGAGCCACTGGCCAGGTTTGATGCTTTCTCGGAGGCTCAATCTGACCTGACGTGAGCCCTAACGCGTTCAACAGCCCTACAAGCACCTCTTCATGGTGGTACCATCGCGCATTCAACAATCAATCTTGCACATGTGACCAGAACAGTCATTCCTGGTCAGTAAGCCAATTCCTTCATTCATTTTCCCGACAGCATCGCACCTGGTCCCGGAACGGGATCTGGAACCTGCGAGAAGGTGACTTTGTGATCATAGGCTGGGATCCCACGGCATCCCCCGTCTACCACAAGGACCATTCGTTCTATGTGAATGAAAGAAGATACGTGGGCTACAACTACTTCGAAATCCATCTCACCTACCACACTACCGATACCTTCAAAAGGTCGTTGAGTAGCTTGCTCGCACACACCGCGACACCAACCGCAACGTCATCAGCGACCGTCTGCCCAACGAGTACCTGCCAGGGCTGATCGCCGACAACGGCGAAGCAACTGTGCGAGCCACGCTCGAATCCCACTTCATCTCCCCGATCGCGTTTGACATCCTTCTCCGAGATCCATTCGGGCCCGAGGATTTCGCCGTGTTCCTCGACGAGAGGCAGCGCACGATCCAGGCAGCGATCGAGGATCTGCTGATCAAGGAGCGGCTCGACCTCCCGCCCCAGCTGCGGGAGCTTGATGGGAAGATCGAGGCCGTCGAGCTGGCCGTTCGGTCCACCGTCGTCGATCGCCTTGCAGGCGATCCTGATCTGCTTCCACAACATGTGCGACAGAAGGTTGGCGAGCGCCTCACCGCTGCCGCCCGCAAGAACCCGACGATGGACGACGACCACTATGCGACGCTCGCCGGGATCCTGGAGTACCCCGATCTCCGCGAGCTCGAGGACACGATCTCCAGCAAGGCCAATTGGGCCAGCTTTGCGGAGCTGTTCAGCACCAAGGAGCAACTGACGAACCGCTTCAACCAACTCGCAGAGCTCCGGAACGCGATCCGCCACAGCCGCGCCGTCGACGAGGTCACCCGGATGGACGGCGAGGCGGCCCTGAGCTGGTTCGGCAATTTGCTGAAGGCAACCTCATCGGAAGACCAAGTATGGCCGGCAAGCGGTTCAGCGTTGCGAAGAATCCCGCTACGTCCGCCGGATAAGCGCTCGACTTCAGATCGAGCCGCCCCTACCTGCGGTCCGGCGGACGCAGACTTCAGCGTCCGTCGCCCTCATTCTTCGCTGTGACTGTTCAGGTTCTCAGAACTTCAGCCGATGGACGTTTAAGTAGACTTTCTGAGGGTTTTCCACGACACTGAAGACCATGAGCCCCAAAGCCGAGCACCACGGCGCTAGAAGCGCACTGTTGTCGTTCACCGCCGCGAACGTCCGGTCATACAGAGACGAGACGCAGCTCGCTCTGATCGCGTCGCGTCTCGCTCGCTCAGAGATTGTCCAACACCTGCGTTGGGAGACCGGCGAACGGACAGTCCCAGTATTGCCTGCGGCTGGAGTGTTTGGAGCGAACGCTTCTGGCAAGTCGACGATCCTGCGGGCAATGGGCGACATGCGTGCACTTGTGCTCGGGTCGTTCCGCCACGGCACTGCGTCGACGTTGATCCCACGAAAGCCCTTTCAGCTTGATTCACAATCAGTCGACGAGTCGACGCGATTCGAGATCGATCTTGTGCTCAGTGGTGTTCGCTGGCAGTACGGGTTCGAGATCAACGACCGTACGGTCCTCGCGGAGTATGCGTTCCACTTCCCGAACGGCCGCCAAGCCTCCGTGTTCGAGCGCGAAGGAGACACCATCAGCTTCGGCAAGGCCTTTCGATCGGACGGTCGCCTCCTCGAGCGACTGCTACGCCCAAACGCTCTGCTCGTCTCGGTCGCAGGTGCCGCCGGACGGTCCGGGTTGGAAGCGCTGTTCGCCTGGTTTCAGTCGAACCTCTTGCTGGCCGAGTCCAGTAACCGCAACTGGCGCGCACTTCGAACGGCCGACCTTGCGCAATCCGAAGAGTCCCGCGATCGAGTCCTCGCTCTTCTCTGCGCTGCGGACCTCGGCATCACCGACATTTCGCGCGAGCCCGTTCCTGCCGAACTCCGGTCCCACCTCGAACGGGTGCTGTCGGGAGACGACGAGGATCTCGACAACGACGGGGTTCAGCTCTTCATCGAGGACCGTCTGCGCCTGACCCACTGCGGCGAAGGCGACTGCGCCGATTTCGATGCAGAGGACGAATCGCTCGGCACCATGGTGTGGGTCGGACTCGTCGGGCCGGTCCTCGACGCGCTCGATCGAGGCGACGTGCTCCTCGCCGACGAACTCGACGCAAGCCTTCATCCGCACCTCGTCGATCAAATCGTCGCCCTATTCCAGAACCCGACGACCAACCCGCACTGCGCCCAACTGATCTTTAACGCCCATGACGTGACGGTGCTCGGTGACTCTGAACACCGCTTGCTCGGTCGAGACCAAATCTGGTTCACCGAGAAAGACAGCGATGGGGCAACGACGCTCTACCCACTGGCTGACTTCAGCCCACGCAAGGACGAGGCTCTGGAACGGCGATACATGCAGGGCCGGTTCGGTGCGCTACCGGTGCTCGACCCGGGCGAGTTCACGCGTGCAGCCACCCTTGTCGACTCGTGAGGAAGCCGTCGGGGCGGGCGCCCAAGAGGAAGGCGGGGCGACAACCGCAGCGCCGTGTCATCCGCGTGCTTACCGAGGGCCTAGTTACCGAGCCCCACTACCTCACACTTCTGGCCCGCAAGCACCGACAGCGGATCACGTTGCAGCACGACAAGAACTCTGCTGGGGCTGCACCACTCACCCTCGTCCAGGAAGCCCGACGACAACAACGGGCGAGCCAACGGCGACGCAAGGCAGATGGATCGGACTTCGACGAGATCTGGTGCGCATTCGACACCGATGAACACCCCAACCTTGCGCAAGCCGTTTCCGAAGCGGCGGACTCCGGCATTCTGATCGCACGGTCCAACCCATGTTTTGAACTCTGGCTGGTGCTCCACGTCGAGGACCACAACGCATACGTTCATCGCCACGACATCCAACGGCGAGCCACTGACCTCGGACTGACGGACGGCAAGTCGATCTGTGGCACCGAAGCCGAGGAAACGTTGATGACGGACACTCAATCGGCAATCGACCGAGCGCAACATCTCGACGGCCGCCACGAGAACGATGGCTCACCAGCTGGGGAGAACCCGAGTAGCGGGATGTGGCGCCTCGTCATAGCGATCGAGCAGAACGAGTAGGCGGCCCGTGGTCACACGGTGGTCACAACAGATCCGTGACGGCTTGTTATCCACAGGTATATCCCCACACGGTCCACGCGCTCGAAACCCCTGTTTCCCCAGCTCACAAGCCATTTTTAGGCACAATCCGGTACGAGGCGAAACTGGCCTAATCCTGCTCTTAATCCGCAGGTTCTGGGTTCAAGTCCCAGGGGGCGTACCATCCCTGACAAGGGGAGACGTCGATCCACGGATCGACGTTGAAGGCCAGAAGGTGCCAAACCGGGTGCCTAAACTGCACCTGTTAAACTGGCTACCAGGCTCTGTTCGGTGTGCAGCCGTGGTTGGACAGGGCAAGCACCAAGTATTCGGCTCCGCCAAAACCGACCGCATGAGCTCCCCTCGGTGTACCAAGGCCGACGCGGCAGCCCCAAGAAAAACCACCTGTCTGGCCGCATTCGCCGGGGTTCCCACCCACAGATGAGAATTCGGCAGCCTCACCCGCCGTCTTGGCCAAAGAGCTGGAGCACCAGCCATAACGCACGAGCACCCAACTTCAATCCCAACAAGAGCAGCACGTACGACCCACTCACCCACCAGGGGTTGACTGTGGTATGGTGTTGTCCATGACGGCAACCGAAACATTCGAGGTCAAGCCCGACGATCGGGGCAGGATCAATCTCTCCAGCTCCGGAGACCTAGCCGAGCGTTACCTAGTGGTCACCGACCCAGCAACAGGGCGGATCCAGTTGGAACCAATGGCATCACTACCCACCTACCTGGTTGAAATGGCCAACGACAGGCCAGAAGAGTTCACAAAGTTCATGCAAGGCGAGCAAGCCCTCACCGCTGGCGATTACAGCCGAACCCGCGAATGAGATCGCCACTATCAACCCGGCAATGGAAGCGACTCAACATCACCACACCTGCCTGGGGATCACTCGACCACATCGCCAAGCAACACTCATCAGCACATGAGAAGATCGCGGCCGTACTCATAGCCGTTGACGAAGGCACACCGCTCCCCAACGGCGTCCGACGAGTACCTATGACCTTCGCAGGGCTAGCCCGACGAGTCCTCATCGTCGACAACCGATGGGAACTCTTCATCGCCGAAGCCGTAAGCCCAGGCGAAGACGTACTCACACACATCGGCGACATCAACCCACCACGACTCCGCCGCTGATTCCGTCACGGCATAGCCAGTCTTTGACAACCTTCCAATCAATTTTCTCAGCAACAATTCCCCTCGGCCCTAACGCTTGTGGACCGACTGCCCCTCGATGAGCTGAACCAAACGCTCGGCCAAGCCCGTCTAGATGGCGGTGGCCGAGCTACGTTGTCAGAACTCAGAGCCGTATCGACTTCGTCGTGCCAGTTACCCTTCACTTCCATCAGGCAGGAGACCTCGCGACCGTCGTCCAGCAAGACTGTTGCCTCTATCAGGTGTCTCGCCTTCTTACGGCCACTAGGCCACAGACGAATCACGCAGATGTAGTTCCGCTTTCGTGCACTAACGCGAGCCACTGACCGCGTTAGTGCATATAATCGCCATACGAACCGTGTCATCGAACAGCTAGCCAGAAGCCAGCTTCGGATCGGACGAACGAGTTCGTTCACACTCAGCCGACCTGATGCCGAACTCCAGCGGCTGGCCGAAGCCGGCAAGGTTCTCGCTCTGACCAAGGGCTTCTACGCGTTGGTACCCGAGAACCGGCGAGGCCAACACACCAAGTGGAGGCCATCCATCGAGGGTGCTGCGCTCGGGATCGCCGCAGCTCTTCACTCACCAGACGAGGTAGCACTCGTAGGGCCCTCCGCAGCCCGTGCTCATCGCTGCTATCCCCGCGCGCTCGGCACCGCATTCGTCGCCGTGCCCAAACAACGCCGACCCCGCCAGACCGTCATCGGCAAAATCCACTTCGTCGAACGAGACATCGACAAGCTCGACACCGTCCGCGTCGAGACCGACGTCGGACCCGGCTGGGCCACCAGCATCGAACAGACAGCACTCGACCTGTGCCGTGGTAGACCAGCCTGGAACATCACCGACGACACCCGGACCGAAATGATCCGCCACCTCTCCGATCGAATCGACTGGGACATCATCGACGAGATCGCCGAGGCCACCCGGGGCCTCAAAACCCTTCGCAGGCTTCGGACAACCCTCGAACACCCAAAGCAATGATCGACCACTACCGAATCCGAGCCCTCCTCTACGCTGGCAACCCCAACTGGGACCTACTCACCACCATCACACCCCGCTAAAACGCGGAGATCCCTTTAAGCGCCCTCCGACTGGGTTTCAACGTCGTCCTGAACTTCGGTGTCTGGGCCAGTGACGAGCGAACTGCCCTTCGATGGTTGGCATCGACGGTGGAAGCCCCCGGGCGAAGAGGAGCTGAGCGGGAACACCCTGCGCCCACCTCCATCAGGATTCGACAGTTGGCGGGCCTGGGTCACCGAGTGATGGCCCACCTCGCTCAGTTGACTCACAGGGCAGGCGTCATCGCCAACAACACGGCCCAGTGGGTCGGGGCGAGCAGAGACCTCAGCCAAGGCGGGCCGCTCCGCTAGCGTCTTGTCGTCGGGTGACTAGTATCAGTCGATGGATGATTGGTTGAGTACTTCGATCATGGCCACGCGGGGGGTTGCCGGCGGAGAGGTCGGGGCGACCCACCACCTGACCGAGGACGGCCAAGGCGAGTTCCACTACACGATCGGGCCGTACTCCGATCCGGTGCTGACCGTGGCCCCTGGTGACCGGGTGATTGTCGACACCCGGGATGCGTTCGGAGGGGCGATCCAAACCGAGTCCGACCTGCCCTCAGCCGTTCTGACGATGCCGTTTGTCAATCCCCAGAACGGCCCGATCATGGTTGAGGGAGCCGAGATCGGCGACGCCATTGCCGTCTATATCGAGTCGATGACCCCCCGGGGCGACGACCCTCACGGCGCCTGCGCCATGATCCCGGAGTTCGGCGCGCTCACCGGCACGGCGTTGACGGCCACCTTGAACGAGCCGCTACCGGAAACGGTGCGGGTGGTGAAGGTCGACGAAGAGTGGGTGTACTGGAGCGACCGCGTCACGCTCCCCTACCGTCCCCACATCGGCACCCTCAGCACCTCGCCCCAGATCGACTCGATCAACTCACTCACCCCCGACAACCACGGCGGCAACATGGATCTGCCGGACATGGGCCCCGGCAGCATCACCTACCTCCCGGTCCGCTCCCCGGGCGCCCGGCTGTTCATCGGCGATGCCCACGCCTGCCAGGGCGACGGCGAGGTGTGCGGCACCGCGGTCGAATACCAGTCGACTACCACCATCCACGTCGACCTGATCAAGGGTTGGACGCTGGACTGGCCCCGCCTCGAAAACGACG
>Ga0316190_10001697_pt1 | contig 16013 bp, 13 predicted proteins | sample Eddworburrow2_MG_FD_204929 | JGI IMG/M metagenome (GOLD analysis project Ga0316190, IMG submission 204929) | Coastal sediment microbial communities from Maine, United States - Eddy worm burrow 2 | ecosystem: Environmental > Aquatic > Marine > Coastal > Sediment | place: USA: Maine | collected... | reverse complement strand
TTTTTTAAAACCAGCCCAATCACATTGCATCCTTGTGATGAGGTAATTACTTCCAGTAGTTTTCTTATGAGTTCTTTATTATTGGCGATAAGTACGCTAGGTTTTGTTGACATGCTTTTCTTCTCCATATAGCGCCGATTGTGAATATATAACCTCGTTCTTCTTAGCGTTACTTGATATAGGTTTGTAAATTAATATGCGGGGGTAATGCTGGCACGTATTGCTAAAATCCAGCATTGATGCTGATCTACGTGATAGATGGGTATCTCCTCCGTGAGTTTTATCCAGGCGTTCCCCCCTTGCTCTTATGCTTAGATATCGGCTTTAGAGTAGTTTGCTTTAGAGTTGTTCGTCAGGGTGAAAAGGTCTGTGCATGGATATTCGGCATTTTTGGGGTGGGTATTAATGTGAGTTTGGCCTGATATAGGCGTATTATATAAAAGGTTATTTGATCTATTGCAGATCTATCCACGGGTGGGCGCGGTGCTTATTTGTCATCTATTATAGATAGATTTTCAGATGGTGGTGTTATGGGGTCGTTATTTCTATTTAGATATTTTCGGCTTGTCGTGTGACGTCAACATAAAGGGTGAGGCGTTGTCCAGGTTGCAGGTATTTGTTCTTTGGTAAGGTGTTCCAGCGACGTAATTCGGATATTTTTACCTTGAAACGCTGTGAAATACGAGCTAATGAATCACCATTGCGGACGATGTAATTGACGCGTTGTGTCGTGCTATTATTACTGAGGCTGATAGCGCCACTTTGGCCACTTTTCGATGTGCTATTCCATATAACCAGTCGCTGCCCCAGCTTTAGAACGTCTCTTGGTGCCATTCCATTCCATTTTGCCAGTTTATTGACTGAAACCCTGTGTTTTTGGGCAATATCCCACAGCGTATCCCCCTTGCGTACAGTGTAGCGAATCTTGTTGCCGCGTTTGGGGCTGTTCTGTATCGCCCTCGTCCGTTGTATAGCGCTGAGTGTATAGCGGTTCATTTTCTTTGTTGCTACGGGGATAATTAGGCTCTTTCCTGCCCGAATCATGTTGCCGCGTATTTTATTAACCTGACGTAGCATGTTAACGGTTGTATGATATTTGTTGGCGATCTGTCCGAGATTTTCACCATTTTTTATCTTGTGTCGAGCCCATTTGATGCGTTCTGATTTGGGTAGTTCGGCCAGTTTGCGATCAAAAGACGCTGCTTTATCGATTGGTAATAGCAGGTTATGCGGGCCTTTGGGTGCAGTGGCCCAGCGGTTGAAGCCAGGGTTTAAACGATATAGCTCATCAAGACTGATGTCGGCAATTTCTGCGGCCAGTGCCAGGTCTATTTGGCTGTTGGTATTGACCATCTGCAGGTAGGGCGCATCGGGTACTGATTTCAGAGTGATGCCGTAATGTTCCGGGTTCTTGATAATGGCGCTGATAGCCAGTAGTTTTGGAACGTAGCCCCGGGTTTCTTTGGGTAGCTGTAGTGACCAGAAGTCGGTAGGTTTGCCACGTCTTTTATTTTTTCTGATGGCCTTCTTAACCGTGCCCTGGCCTGAATTATAGGCGGCCAGAGCCAGTAGCCAGTCGCCGTTAAAACTCCGGCTCAGATTGCTTAGATACTTCAGTGCTGCCTTGGTTGATGCATCAATGTCGCGACGTCCATCGTACCACCAGTTTTGATGGAGTCCGAAGATGCGCCCGGTGCTGGGAATGAATTGCCAGATGCCGGCGGCACGGCCATGGGAGTAGGCAAAGGGCTGGAAGGCACTTTCGACAACGGGTAATAGAACCAGCTCGGCCGGGACGCCTAGACGCTCGGCCTCTTCGACGATCAGATACAGGTAGGGTTTAGCGCGTTCAATAGTACGATCGATGTAGGCCTGATGTTTTGCATACCATTTTTTTTCGGACAGTGTGCGCTTGTGTTCACTGTCTTCAAGGACGAAGCCTGTGCGAATTCGATCCCATAGGTCTTGCTGTTGTGATGTGCCGGGTTCGCTGTCGCTAGTAGTTACCGTGTCATCGTTGTCGAGTTCGGCATTGTTACTGTCGAGGATCTGATGTTCCGGGTCAGGCTGTGTTAGTTCGCTATCAAGGAGTTCAATCAGTGTTGTTTCATCATCTGCTGCGGTGTTTTCTATTTCTTCCGCTGGGCTATTGGCGTCAGTACTTATTGTATCGAGGGTATTGTTATCCTGCGGTGAGGTTTGGGCTATCGTCTGAAGTTCGTGTTCGGTTAACGTTAGCGTTGCGGCATCGCGTTGGGGTTGATTAACACAAGCCGTCAGCAAAGATAATGTCAGCGTGATGGAGAGGGTGGCTGTCAGGAATTTATACGTATATCTGGGTCGTGAGGGAACATTTCTTACATCTGGCATGTTATGTCAACCGCGCTATTGTTATTAGTTATGCAGCGGCCATTATAGTGATTTCTTTAGGGTCTTGCTATCGGGAATTTTGTGACGATCGTTGTTAGCCCTACCAGGTGTCTTTCCAGAAGCGAATGATCTTGAATGTATCTTCAGGGCCTTTAACGGGGCGCTGGGCAAAGCGGCTGGCGGCGGCCATAACAGAGGGCTCCGAGCAGCGCAGAAAAGGGTTGCTACGGTGTTCCTCGGCCATCGTCGAGGGCAGTGTTATCTGTCCCTCGTCCCGTTGTTGTTGAATGTAAGCCAGGCGGGTTTTGATGTTGTTGTTTTCGGGTTCCACTTGTTGTGCGAATTTCAGATTGGCCAGTGTGTATTCGTGGGTGCAGAAGATCTGGGTGTTATCAGGTAGATTGGCCAGACGGGTCAATGACTTGAACATCTGTGCCGGGCTGCCTTCTTTTATACGTCCACAACCGGCTGAAAACAAGGTGTCACCGCTAAAAAGCATGCCTGGACGGTAGTAGCACAGGTGATCAAGGGTATGTCCGGGGGTAGCCATAACTTGAAAGCTGAGGTTGTTTTCAAGGCTTATTTCATCGTTGTCATGTAAGGGGTGGCTGAGTTCGGGAATGATGCTGTTAGCGGGGCCATACACGGGCAGATTGTAATGTTGACACAGGGCGCTGATGCCATTGGTGTGATCATAGCAATGGTGTGTCACTAATATGGCGCAGGGTTGCAGCTTGTTGTCTTGAAGGCATTTAATGACGGGGTCGGCAGTGCCAGGGTCTATGATGACGACCATGTTTTCTGCGTTGTCGGCTTGCCCGGGTGAGTTAATATTGTCTGCGGCTATCAGCCAGATATAGTTATCACTAAAGGCAGGGATTGCGAATGGAAAGATCATTGGGCAGCGGCTCCCTCTGGCCAAATTTTAAATGTAACAGTATGCTATTGACTATGTGGCACAGAAAAGACGATAACACAAAATCTGTAATATCGGGCGCTATTAAGCGTCAGGGATTACGTGACTGGTATAGGCGGCGTTTGGGGCAACATATGTTGCTGGCTGAACGGCAGGTGCTGGATGATGTGTTGCCAAACCTGTTTGGTTATCACTTGTTGCAGGTGGGTTACCCTGTTGATGAGGTTTTATGGGCATCTAGTCTGATACCAAACAGGATTCTGTTGGAGGCGGGGGATGAGGCCAATGCCCCTACCAGTCCGGCATTGCGGCCGTTGATGATGGCCGATGCGCATGCCTTGCCGATATTGACGGACAGTGTTGATGTTGTGTTGCTGGCCCATACCCTGGAGTTTGAACAGGATCCTCACCAGGTGTTGCGTGAGGCTGACCGTGTGCTGGTGCCAGAGGGGCATGTAGTGATTCTGGGGTTTAATCCCTGGAGCCCGTGGGGGTTGTGGCATCTTCTGGTTTCACGTTGGGCGGCACCGCCATGGAATGGTCAGTTTCGTAGTCTGGGGCGAATTAAAGACTGGTTGGCCTTGTTGGGCTTTGATGTGGGTTGTAGTCGTAGTTTCTTTTTTCGGCCACCGCTGCGTCATGAAGGTTTGATGCGACGGCTTAACGTGTTGGAGCGGGTGGGGCAGCGATGTTGGCCTTTTGCCGGGGCCGTGTATATTGTCGTGGCCAAAAAACGGGTAATGACCCCAACACCGATTCGGCCACGCTGGCGGCCGGGTCGATCACTGGTGGGGGCCGGATTGGTTAAGCCGAGTACGCAACAACGCACGATGGATGAGTAATAGATAATTATGAGTAAGCAACAGGTTGAGATTTTTACTGATGGGGCCTGTCGTGGCAATCCTGGGCCGGGAGGTTGGGGGGCTATGTTGCGTTGTGATGGTAAGGTGAAGGAGTTATATGGCGGTGAGCCACATACCACGAATAATCGGATGGAGTTGATGGCCGCGATTCGTGCCCTGGAATCACTAACACGATCGTGTCAGGTGCAGCTTACGACTGACTCGGAGTATGTGAAGCGAGGGATTACCGAGTGGATGCAGAACTGGAAACGGAGAGGTTGGAAAACAGCGGCCAAAAAATCGGTAAAAAATGCCGATTTGTGGCAACAACTGGAGGCTGCAACTCATTCTCATGAGGTAGAATGGTTGTGGGTTCGTGGTCATAGTGGTCATGTCGAAAATGAGCGTGCCGATGATCTGGCCAATCAGGGCATTGATGAGATGCAGTCATCTTTATGATTGCAGGTGTTGAGCAGGGTTGCAGGATGAAAAGAAAATGAGACAGATAATACTTGATACCGAAACAACGGGGCTGGAGCCGTCACAGGGACACCGTATTATTGAGATTGGTTGTGTAGAGCTGGTTGATCGACGTTTGACTGGCAATCATTATCATCAGTATCTGCAGCCGGATCGTGATATCGATGTCGGCGCGATCGAGGTGCACGGTATCAGTAATGAGTTTCTACGTGATAAACCTCGTTTTACCGATGTCGTGGCCGAGTTTATGGCCTTTGTCGGTGATGCCGAACTGGTGATTCACAATGCCCCGTTTGATGTTGGTTTTATTAATCATGAATTGAAACGAGAGCAGGGCCGGTGGCAGTCTCTGGATAATTATTGCACTGTACTGGACACCCTCGTTCTGGCTCGCAAGATGCACCCGGGGCAGCGTAATAGCCTGGATGCCCTGTGTAAGCGTTATGATATAGATAACTCGCAGCGTGATTTGCATGGCGCCTTGCTTGATGCTGAAATCCTGGTGGATGTTTATCTAGCCATGACGGGAGGGCAGAGTAGTTTGTTGCTGGATAGCCGTGTCGAGGAGGGTGAGCAACAGGATAGCGGGGTACGATTATTGGCGGCGGATCGTTCTCCGCTAACCGTGATTATGGCTACTGAAAGCGAGTTAGAGGCGCACCGGGCGCGTCTGGATGGGATCGATAAAAAGAGTGCCGATGGTTGTCTGTGGCAGCGCCTTGAGGCGGATATGCCATTGCAATAACATTCAGTTTTAAATCCTTCTTTTATTCATTGCTTCTTGGTATAGGTTGATATGATTGGTGTGATTAAACAGTTTTTTAATGATCGAATGCAGATGGATTCCGAGGCGGCTTCGGCAGGGGCAGAGCATGCCTTGAATTTGGCCACTGCTGCGCTGTTGATTGAGGTGATGCGGGCAGATTTTGAGGTGGTCGACCAGGAGCGGGAGGCGGTGCAAGCGTTGTTGCAGGGGCGGTTGCAGTTATCTGCGGATGAGGTTAACGAGTTGTTTGTGCTGGCTGAGCAGGAGGTGGTTGAGTCGGTATCGTTGTTTCAATTTACATCGCTGGTTGATCAGGAATTATCTTATGAGCATAAGGTGCGGATTATGAATATGCTCTGGCAGGTTGTTTATGCGGACAATATGATGGATAAGCATGAAGAGTATTTGATGCGTAAGATTTCTGATTTACTTCATATTTCACATCGAGATTATATTCAGAGTAAGCACCGGGTTATGCCAGGGTGATGTCGCACGGGTGAGACGTCGACGTCTGTCTGTGTTCAGGCTGTTCGTGATTGTTTTCTGACTAAAAGTTTTAATAATAGGGGGGTGATCAGGGTTGTAATGATGATCATCAGGACGATGGCCGAAAATAATTTGTCATCGATAACCCCCAGAGTTTTACCTATAGAAACAAATATCAACCCGACCTCGCCGCGTGGCATCATGCCAATACCTATCATTACTTTATTGTTGGGACGGGATGCCCCCAGGCCACTGACGGCCTTGCCAAAGATGGCTGCGATGAGAAGTATTGTCGCGATTCCGATGACATCCGTGTCCAGAAATGATTCCAATTTTACCTGAATACCCATGAGTACGAAAAAAATCGGCACCATGATGGCCTCCAGTGGTGCGACCAGATCCTTGATATGATAACGATGTTGCAGTGATTTCCCCCAGTGCTTGAAGTAGGCATCCTGCAGGATTAATCCGGCGGTAAAGGCGCCAACAATGGTGGCCAGACCGACCAGGTTTGCCAGCCAGGCCATGACCATAACAAATAAAAATGAAATAAAAAGCTTGGCCTCGCCAAGGGTCATATAATGAACCATGCTGATGGCCATTTTGAGCAGGCGTGGGCCGATGATGATGCTGCTGATCAGGAAGGCAGCGGACAGAAAGGTTATTCGGGTGAAATCGAACCAGGAAAAACCTCCGGATACAATGATGCCGGTTACGATTGCCAGCATGATCAGGCTGAGGATGTCATCGAGTACGGCGGCACCGAGGATGATATGTGTTTCATTCTGGTGAAGTTGATTCAGTTCCTTGAGTACGCTGGCTGTGATACCGATACTGGTTGCGCCAAGGGTTGCCGCAACGAAGATATCGGTATGGGTATCGAGGTCGGGCATCAATAGCCACATGGCAGTGAATCCGAGGGCTACCGGGCAGATCATTCCAATCAGGGCGACACGTAATGAATCGCTACGGACCTGGCGCATTTCATCAACGCTGGTTTCCAGACCGACCAGAAATAACAAAAAGATGACGCCATAACGGGAAAATATATCCACGGTGTGGGTGACCTGAAGCAGCATGGCCCCCTGGGTCGATTCCATTATTGTGATAATCTGGCCGGCGGCTAGCGGGGGAAGACTAAGCTGGGCGGCTTCAGTCCAGCTATATCCCTGAAGGGACAGATCCAGCATATTGAATATTGCAGTGCCTTCGCGCAGCACAATAATGAGATCGACATCAAAAAAGAAGAGTAGATTACCGATGATGATGCCGATGATCAGTTCGCCAAGAACCGAGGGTTGGTTCAGCTTGCGTGCGACAAAGCGCCCGATCAGGGCAAAGAACAGGATGCTTGTGATGGTTAGTATGACCGGTGCAATCGGGTCGCCATGAAGGATGAGTGCCTGACTGGCTTGGGTGGGTAGGCTATAGAGAAAGAATAGCGGCAGGCAGCCTTGTCCGATACGGACGGAAAGAGATGCTGTGTTCATCCCGCCTGACATGAAGCCTGATATCCCCGTTATTTTGCTGGCTGATTAAGGAGGTATTGTGCCCCGTATTTATCGACAATGGAACGTGCTTATACCATTACATTAGTTTGGCATTGATCAACAAATGTACCCAGATGCTGGCGGCATAGCCCAGGGCAATGGCCCATGTCCATTTTAGATGGGCGAAAAAGGTATAAATACCACGGGCCTGGCCCATCAGGGCAACCCCTGCGGCAGAGCCAATGGATAACAGGGAACCACCGACACCGGCCGTTAGTGTGACGAGTAGCCATTGGCCTAGCGACATATCGGGGTTCATGGTCAGTACCGCAAACATGACCGGGATATTGTCGACGATGGCGGATAGTACGCCCACCGCAATATTGGCCCAGGTTGCGCCAAAACCTTGATAGAAAAACTCGGAGACCAGCCCTAGGTAACCCAATGTGCCGAGGCCGCCGACACAGAGAATGACGCCGTAAAAGAACATCAAGGTATCCCACTCGGCCCGTTTAAGGCTCTTGAAGATGTCAAATGCCTTGTGTGAGAGTAGGTCTCTGGCGTCTTCAGGTCCTCTGACCTCCATATTTGAACGGGATAGTTCCTCGCGACGAATGAAATAACCAAATATCTTGAGCATGCCCAGGCCGGTCATCATGCCCAGTACCGGGGGTAGATGTAAAAAGGTATGTAATGAAACGGCTAGCACAATTGTTAGCAAAAACAGCAGTACCACCAGGTAGCCACCGGGTTTGACATCCACCTGTTCATTAACCTGTTGGGGCTGGCTGGTGGGGACAGCGAACGACATGATTACTGCCGGAATAAGCCAGTTGACGATGGATGGGATAAGCAGGTCAAAGAACTGGGTAAAGCTGACCAGGCCCTTCTGCCAGACCATCAGGGTGGTGATGTCGCCAAAGGGGCTGAAGGCACCGCCGGCATTGGCGGCGACGACGATGTTGATGCAGGCCACGGTTATAAAGGCGGTATTGCCCGCGCCTACAGAGATGACCACAGCGGCCATGACCAGGGCCGTGGTCAGATTGTCGGCTATGGGTGAGATTACGAAGGCCAGTGCCCCGGTGATCCAGAAAATTTTGCGCAACGAATAACCGGAGCTAACCAGTTTGGAGCGTAATTTTTCAAAGATGTTCCGTTCTTCCATGGTGTTGATATAGGTCATGGCCGCGAGCAGGAATAACAGTAATTCGGCGTATTCCAGCAGGTTATGACGAATGGCGGTTGCCGGTGTAGTTGTATCGCCGATGTTGGCAAAGGCGAGGGCGACCAGGATCCAGATCAGGCCAGCGGTAAGGATGACCGGTTTGGATTTGCGCATATGCACGAATTCTTCGGCGATGACAAAGCAATAGGCGATGGCGAAGAGGATAACGGCACCGATGCCGATCCAGGTGCCGGTCAGGTCAGCGTTGCTGGTAGTGCCGGTCGTAGCGCTGGCCAGACTGCTTAGCGGCCAGGCTATCAGGGCCAGTAGCCCGAGTAGTACCATGGCCAGAGTAGGTCGGCGGTTCGTCGTTGAGTTGCTAAATGTTTGCATAATAAAACTTTTATTAATTTATCGGGTCGAAACGACGCTAATTCTCCCATGCCCCAATGAATGGGTCCAGTCTTTAGGTCTGAATGGCCGGGGGCGGGGTGGAATGGCTCAGGAACCGTGACATGGGTGTATGTGTGCTGTAACATTTTGAAAATAAACGATCTTTATTTGTGGGGGTTTGAATGGCTGGTGGGTATAGAGGTGATGAGGGGCGGAAAACGATGATTGTTTCCAGATTGTTGGGGTTGTGGTCCATATTAGTGTTGGTGTGGATACCGTCAACGGTGTTTGCTGTGGATCTGAGCGAGGCCGGTAAGGCTGTGGTTAAATTGTTTGTTACCCATCAGAGCTGGGATATGAAACAGCCGTGGACGAAAAATCGTTCAATTAAGTCAACCTGCACCGGGTTTTTTGTTGAGCAGGGTATCTTGACCAACGCCCATTGTGTAACCGATTCGACTTATATTCAGATTGAATTACCGGGGATGCCAGATAAGGTTGAGGCGGTGCGCAAGGCCGTTAATCACCAAATTGATCTTGCCTTGATTGAATTGAAGGACCCCTCACAACGTCCTGATGTTACGCCTATAGAATTTGATAATCTGCCTGAGCTGCGCGATAAGGTGGTTACCGTTGGCTACCCTACGGGTGGTCGTCAGGTCTCCTATACTGAGGGAGTGGTGTCTCGAATTGATATTATGGGTTATGCCCATAGTGGTGTTAACAGTTTGATGGTACAGACCGATGCGGCGATTAATGTCGGTAATTCGGGTGGACCGGTATTCTCTGATAGTACCGGTGCCAGTATCGGGGTGGCGACACAGCGATCACGGAACGGCGGAGGTATAGGTTACTTCATTCCAACGCCCGTGATTAAACAATTTCTGACCGATATTGAAGATGGGCGTGTTGATGGGGTTCCGGTATTAGGCGCTTTCCTTCAGCCAATGGAGAACCCGGCCCTGCGTGCCTCAGTGGGGATGAAGGATGATCAGAGTGGGGCCAGTACATTGGTGATTGCAGAAGGTTCCAGTGTGAGTGGCATAATGGATCCTAGGGACGTCCTGTTAAGTATTGATGGTCATCAGTTGTATAATGACGGGCGGGTGCCGTTTCGGGGGGATGGCAAGATTGGCCTAGGTTATCATATTGTCACCCATCAGGTTGGTGACAGGGTAAAGTTGGAGATTTTGCGTAAGGGGAAAAAAAAGAAATTAACGGTGCCGTTAAAGGAGCTTGATCTCTATATAATTCCAGCTATGCCTGAATTTGAAACCAAGCCGCGTTACTACGAGGTAGGTGGTATGGTATTTCGGGCTGTTGAGAAGCGCTATATTCACTCACTGGGTAAATCGACACCCGGTGGCATAAATGAATATATGGGTGTCATTAGAGGTGAGGAGGATATCGATGAGCTGGTGGTCATCGGCACGATATTCGAGGCCAGTGTTAACAAGGGATATGGTGGTTTTGTTAAAAATATCCGGGTTAAAACGATAAATGGTCAGGTGATAAAAAGGCTGGAGGATGTGAAAAAGGCTTTTGATGTCAAAAACAAACGAAAATATGATGAGATTATATTGAGCAATCGTACCCGGGTGGTATTGGATCGTAAGCAGGTTAACGAGGAACAGGCGGGGATTCGTGAACGCTATGATATTGGCGATTAATGGCCGTAATTTTTAAGTTTTGGTTTATAGACTGAGGCTTTTGAGCAGCATTGAGTTTAAGAGGTAGGGTATGAGTATAACAGCACAAGATTGGTCGTTGGTCTGTCATTTGGACAGTGATGGTAAGGGTAGTGTGGCAATAATTACCCGGGAAGGAAATGGGTTTGTGGTAAAGCAGCTGAGCAGTGGGGCTGCCAGTGGTTTGGATTCCGTGTACAGGCCACTCTTTTTGGGGATAAGTAATGACGATAAGCCAGTCATTATGTCCGCTGAGAACAAGGCGGTCACCACTCCGGAACAACTTCCAGCCGATGCCTTTCCAATATATTCCTACCGTGATCCAAAAACGGATTATGTCTGGTTTGTCAGTGACGGTGAACAGAAGACGGGGAATGATGCGCTGAATTGTGGTGCCACTGGGTCACCGATTATTATTTTTGGCCATGATAATACCGGCAAGGCTGAGCTGGTCAAATTGATCTGCATGGGGCGTGGGCATCATGTTATTACCTATGTTGAGCCTTGTGAGCAGCACCCGGAGCTACCCTCTCGCGCCTTTGTCAGCAATCTTCTGGATGGTTCTATCTGCGTCGTTGCGAATGATCCTGGCGATAGTGCAAATTATTTGAATATTATTGAAACTATTAATTTGTGTGAGCCGGATAAGGAAGATGACAGTTCGATGGTTGTACCGAATAATGCCTTTCCTCACGGCCAGGTGTATTCACCACGCACGGGTAAAATCTATAGTTTTAATAATGGTTATGCCACGATAGCGGTGATTGATCCGGCTAGCTGTGCGATTGAGGCCCGGATAGAGATGAAGGTTAGTAGCAACCTGTTGTTGTCACCGGATGAACGGTTTCTGATCGGTAAGGGTGCTGACCGTAAATCGGATGCTGAGCATGTTATGGGACGTTTGTCGGTGGTTGATATCGATAAGGGACAGGTAGTAACAAAACTGGACTTGCCGGATGCCTATCCCAGTGTTTACCGCTTCAGCCCGGATGGTACTCGCTTGTATGTCACTACGGCCGCGACCGGTAAGGGTGTGCAGCATGACAATCTGAATATCGATACCCTGTATGTTTATGATGCGGAGGTCTTGCCGGAACTGAAACTATTGCGTGAGGTTAAGGTCGGTGTGGCCGATTGCGGACGACGTCCGATCGCCTTTGATGAACAGGGGCAGTTTGTGTTTATTCCTAATCCTACCGATGCCACAGTGACGATAATCGATAGTGTTAATGATACGGTTGTGGACACGGTTGCAGTGGGGGATGGCCCGACCAGTGAGATTAATTTTTCATTCTGGCGTGGTGATGTCTTTGGGGCGTGATTGTAGACTTAGGACTTAGGACTTAGGACTTAGGACTTAGGTTTTCCAGCCATGCTTTGGCGATGCCCGGGATTTCATCCGGGTGTTGGTATTTGTGCAAGGTAAACAATTCAGGGTAGGCGATGCCCAGCTGTAGGATATTGGATAGATTGATGCTCTTGCCCAGCGCTTCTCGATTGTAGAATCCAAGGATGGGTTTTTCAGCCTGCAAAAAAACCATGGCATTGACGCCGGAGCCAAATCCGGCCTCGTCATAACAGGCGATGACCGCCTGGGCCTGATCACGGAAACGGTTGTCGAGGCGCAGCATAAATTCAGTGGCGGCCTGTTCCTCACTATAATCCGCTGTCCGCTGGTCGCGGTAGGCGGGCCAGTCCAGGTCGTAATATTCCATGGGATCGCAGATCAGTCGGGCCAGTTCAGCGTTGTCCATGTCCGGGAATTGCTGGCGATAATAATGATGGCGAGTATCAAAGCCCAGTCCGGATTCCTCCAGCATGGCGATAATGCCGGTTTTGAATGACCATGTGGTGGCGCTGGCATGCATGCCCTTGCCGGTGATATAACAGGGTATCATGGTGGTTCCTTTCTGTTTCCCCGCAGCAATTCTAGCATGGTTATGTGGTTTTTTTAGGTTTATGGGTTAGATTGGGTATCGGAGTTTCCGAGTGGAGCTGGTAGAATGGCAGCGAATTTTACTGAGACGAAATTATGACTACACGCACACGTTTTGCGCCCAGTCCGACGGGCTATCTGCATATCGGTGGTGCCCGAACGGCATTGTTCTCCTGGCTCCATGCCCGTAAGCACGGTGGGAATTTTGTCCTGCGTATCGAGGATACGGATCGTGAGCGTTCGACGACGGCCTCGGTGAATGCCATTCTTGAGGGGATGAACTGGCTGGGGCTGGAATATGATGAGGGCCCTTTTCATCAAACGGACCGAATGGAGCGTTATCAGGAGGTTATTCAGCAGTTGCTGGATGAGGATAAGGCCTATCATTGTTACTGTTCCAAGGAGCGCCTGGAGGAGTTGCGGGCCAAGCAGATGGCGCGTAAGGAAAAGCCACGCTACGACGGTTATTGTGTCGAGAATCCCGGTGAGCGACCGGAGGGTGTTACGCCGGTGGTGCGTTTCCGTACGCCCAAAGAGGGGGTGGTTATTGTCGATGATATGGTGCGTGGTCGCGTTGCCTTTAATAATGCCGAGCTTGATGACCTGATTATTGCCCGTTCAGATGGCATGCCAACCTATAATCTGACTGTTGTTGTTGATGACCTGGATATGGGTATGACCCATGTTGTTCGCGGTGATGACCATTTGAATAATACCCCGCGTCAGATCAATATCCTGCGGGCACTGGGAGCGGAGCCACCGATCTATGCTCATGTGCCGATGATCCTGGGCGAGGATGGTAAGCGACTGTCCAAGCGTCATGGTGCGGTGAGTGTTATGCAGTATCATGAGGATGGTTTTCTGCCTGAGGCCCTGCTTAATTATCTGGTGCGTCTGGGCTGGTCCTACGGCGATCAGGAAATATTCAGTATTGATGAAATGATTGAGCTATTCAGTATTGATGACATCAATCATTCGGCCTCGGTGTTTAATCATGAGAAGCTGTTGTGGTTGAACCATCATTACATCAAGGAAAGCGCACCCGAACATATCGCCCATCATTTAAGCTGGCATCTAGGGCGCCTGGATATTGATCCGAGCGAAGGCCCGGATTTGGTTGAGGTGGTTATGGCGCAGCGTGAGCGGGCCCAGACACTGGTCGAGATGGCGCAGATCAGTGAGTTTGTCTATCGTGATTTTGAGGCATTTGATGATGCGGCGGCCAAAAAGAACTTGCGTCCGGTTGCGGTGGAACCCTTGCAAGTGGTTCGTGGTTTGTTGGCCGAGGTAACAGAATGGACGCCGGAACATTTGCATCAGGTCGTTGATGCGGCCGCGGCAGCATTAGATGTCAAAATGGGTAAGGTGGCGCAGCCGCTGCGTGTTGCTGTTTGTGGTCGGGCGGCATCGCCGGGTATTGATGTAACCCTGTATCTGGTTGGTCAGGAGACCTGTCTACGCCGTATTGATATGGCGCTGGCATATATTGAACAACGTGCCGCAGCCAACGTATGAACCTTTTTAAATCAGCGCATAGACTGGAAAAGAGTAAAGAATCATGAGTAACCAGGATGGCGAACGCCCCTCGAATTTTATTCGTAAAATTATCAGTGATGATCTGGCGGCGGGTACACATAAACAGATAGTAACGCGGTTTCCGCCAGAGCCGAACGGTTATTTGCATATCGGTCATGCCAAATCGATTTGTCTGAATTTTGGCGTTGCCGCCGATTATCAGGGCCGTTGTAATCTGCGTTTCGATGATACCAATCCGCATAAGGAAAACAGTGAATTTGTCGAATCCATTCAGAGTGATGTGCGTTGGCTGGGTTATGACTGGGGTAAGCAGGTGTTTTTTGCCTCGGACTATTTCGAGCAACTGCATGATCTGGCCGTCGGACTGATTCGTGCGAGTAAGGCCTATGTCTGCGATCTGACGGCGGAGCAGGTGCGTGAATATCGTGGTTCGCTCACCGAACCCGGTCGTGACAGCCCCAGTCGCGGGCGTTCCGTCGAGGAAAACCTGGATTTGTTTGCCCGCATGCGTGGCGGTGAATTCAAGGATGGTGAGAAGGTGCTGCGGGCTAAAATTGATATGGCCGCGCCCAATATGAATTTGCGTGATCCAGCCCTATACCGCATTCGTCATGGTGTGGTCCATCACCAAACCGGGTCGAGCTGGTGTATCTATCCGATGTACGATTTTACCCATCCAATTTCTGATGCGCTGGAGGGGGTTACTCATTCCCTGTGTACGCTGGAATTTGAGGATCATCGCCCCTTGTATGACTGGCTGCTTGATAATGTATCCGTACCTTGTCATCCGCGGCAGATTGAATTCTCTCGTTTGAATCTGGAATACACGGTGATGAGCAAACGCAAGCTGACCTCGCTGGTGGAGGAGGGGCATGTTGAAGGTTGGGATGATCCGCGTATGCCGACGATTGCGGGTTTGCGGCGGCGTGGTTACACGGCGGCATCGATTCAGGATTTTTGTGATCGTATTGGGGTGACCAAGTCCGATAACCGGGTAGAAATGGGTGTGTTGGAAAACTGTATCCGTGAAGACCTGAATGCCCAGGCGGCCCGACGGATGGCGGTGTTACATCCCCTCAAGGTGGTGATTGATAACTACCCCGAGGCGAGTGACGAATTGCTTGAGGCGTTGAACCATCCGCAAAATCCGGAGATGGGGGTTCGTCAAATAAGAATGTCCCGGGAAGTGTATATCGACCGTGATGATTTTATGGAGATCGCACCGAATAAAAAATTCAAGCGTCTGGTGACTGGTGGTGAGGTACGCTTGCGTTATGGTTATGTGATTCGCTGTGTTGAGGTTATTAAAAATAATCAGGGCGACATTGTTGAGTTGCGCTGTGAGTATGATCCGGCAACCAGGGCGGCCAATCCTGTAGATCGTAAGGTCAAGGGTGTTATTCACTGGGTGTCGGCCGAGTATGGTCATGAGGCCGAGATACGCCTGTATGATCGCCTGTTTAATCATCGCGCACCGGACGCGGTGGATGCTGAGTATGAAACGTTACTGAATCCGGATTCGTTGCGAACATTGACCGGTTGTTTTGTAGAGCCCGCCCTGCTGGAGGCGGCAGTGGGCGAGCAATTTCAGTTTGAGCGTGAAGGTTACTTTTGTCTGGATCAGGTGCGTATTGGTGCCGACAAGCCAGTGTTTAATCGAGTGGTTACCCTGCGTGATACCTGGGGAAAGATTGAACAACAGGCCGCAGGTTAGCGCATTATTTAATAAAAAACGCGGTATTGGCGAGTGAAAATATTGACGCCTTAAAAGTGATCGCGTATAGTTCGCGTTCTTGCTGACGGGGCTATAGCTCAGCTGGGAGAGCGCTTGCATGGCATGCAAGAGGTCGGCGGTTCGATCCCGCCTAGCTCCACCAGGTTTTCGTGTTTGTAATAGACACGTCCCCATCGTCTAGTCGGCCTAGGACACCGCCCTTTCACG
>Ga0316190_10001694_pt1 | contig 16021 bp, 16 predicted proteins | sample Eddworburrow2_MG_FD_204929 | JGI IMG/M metagenome (GOLD analysis project Ga0316190, IMG submission 204929) | Coastal sediment microbial communities from Maine, United States - Eddy worm burrow 2 | ecosystem: Environmental > Aquatic > Marine > Coastal > Sediment | place: USA: Maine | collected... | reverse complement strand
CAATCACATGCACTCGGACAGCAAAAAAGCGCCGCTCGTTCCTCGCGCTGCTTTTTGCTGCCAGTGATGTGAGGCGTTATATTTTTCGAAAAATAGATAGGCATGAAATCATTTACAGATATTTACAAATTTTGCTCTTTGAATGTTAATTCGTTAACTGCTGTCGCGGGTAATAAAATATGGTTCTCTAAATGATGGGGTCAGAGTAAAAATAAGAAACTTTCACTCTGACTCCAAGAGTTACTCTGGGAATCACAACCGATGTTTTAAGTAAACTGAGGTATCACAATGACTACTCGCTACGTCTCTGATAAAACGACGACAATGTACAAAAAGGCCACCGGTTCCAGCCGCCATGGCTACCTGATCTACGGCGATGAAGTTAAGGCAACTGGGCAAACAACTAATGGTCGAACACCCATAGAATTTCGTGGTCGTCCCGGCTTCGTCAAAAAGTCTGATTTAGAAGCTAAACATCCTCTCGAATTCTACAGCATTGATGTCGGTCAGGGTGACGCAACGTTTATTGTTACGCCTGGGGATAAGAAGATCCTAATTGACGGCGGACTCAATCGACGTGCCTTGGGGTTCCTCATTTGGCGATATCGGCTCGACAATCCTACGAACTCGGTAGACATCGACCTTATGGTGCTTACTCACGCTGATGGTGATCACCTGCTAGGATTGATGCCCATCATCAAGCATCCTCAGATCAATATCAAAAAAATTATTCACAATGGAATTGTTGTTTTCGATAAGTCCGCTTCGCACGATACACGATTGGGGGATCTGGATGTCAGCAAGAGATTCTTAACTACACGGTATAACGATTTAGCCGATTTGAATGCTCTGGCCAATATCTCCGATGATTTGAAAAACTGGAAGGAGGCGGTTGCAGCTGAGGGTGCTGGTTATCAGGCCGTCGATTCTGACACAAGCACTATCGACGTGGATGATTCAGGCGTGACGATTGAGGTTCTTGGGCCAAAACGCGAAGCGGATGGTTCATGCAAGTGGTTCGGTGACAAGGCCCACACGATCAACGGTCACTCGGTTGTATTGCGGTTAACGTTTGATGAAGTGTCGTTCATGTTGCCCGGTGATTTAAATATTGAAGGATCAAGGCACCTAATGGCTGACCCAACTTTGACCAGTAAGATGGCGGCCCACGTTCTGAAATGCCCGCATCACGGTAGCCACGAGTTTCATTATCCATTCTTCGAAGAAGTCAGACCACAGATTTCAACTATATCGTCAGGCGATGCGCCCGATCATGGCCATCCCAGGGCGAACTTTATTGCTGCGATTGGTTTGGCATCGCGTTCTACCAGACCGCTAGTGTTCTCGACTGAGATTGCGGCAACTTTCGTTGGTGATGGTGAGACGGCTGCCCCAACTGATGGCACCGTAATCGACGGGCTCGATTTTACAACGGCAGTTGGTAATGATACGGCCCGCAAACGATTCAAACTTTTGCTGCCTGGTATCATCAATGTGCGAACAAACGGCAAAGAACTGTACGCCTTTCGCCGCGTGAATGCCGGATATCAGTGGGAATCGTATGGCCCGATGAAACCCGCTCCCAAGCCTTCAGTGTTCAGCTGAGCTTATGCACCCATGGAGTAATGATGGGGTCAGAGTAAAAATAAGAAACGTTTACTCTGACCCCAAGAGTTACTCCACAGGCTGTCCAACTAATTAATCTAGGTTTAATAAACACCACATTAAGATTCCATATTTGTATTGCTTATTCAAGAGGAGTAAATTGTCTGAATTGCTTATATGGACGATGTCTGACTTCATTAATTCTTCCACACTTTATCGAGTGTGAATTACCAAATCAAAAAGAAGGTAATAGATGATGAATGACAGAATACAACTAAAAACTGCTGGAGTACTGATTTGCTCAGCTCTCTTCGGAATCAGCTTGAATGCATCAGCCAAACCACCCAGTCCGCCTGTCTCCACTACCCATGTAACAAACACGCCGAAGGTGGAGGTGGTTAATACACCTGATGTAAATGTAAGCAACTCCCCTAGCGTAACCATAACCAACACGCCAGATGTGAATGTGGCTAACACCCCCAATGTGAAGGTAACCAACACCCCAGCAGTAAGCGTGGGTAATACACCAAATGTGAATGTGGTAAATACACCAGATGTAAACATTACCAATATGACGCCTATTCAAGTTAAGGCTAGTAACGTTTATCATTTCACTGGGTTTTCAAAGAAAAAATTAATTGGAAGCAGTGGAGTCGCTGCCCTACATGCAGGTTGTCAATCTGATTTTGGCAGTGCTGCAAGAATGTGCACCACCAAGGAGATTTTCAAAACTCCAGATCTTACCACTGTAACTACCGGCCAAGGCTGGTCACATCCAGTAGTAGTATCTGAATTTCTTAACCTCTCTAATAAAAGAGTCATGAGAGATTTTAGTGGGTTATCAGCAATCACATTAAGTATGTCTTGTGACGGTTGGAGCAAAAATACCTCAGGCATCCTTTATTCAGCTCGTGAGGGATTTCAAGTCACTAACTGCAGTGTGGCTCAAAGAATTTCCTGTTGTGTTACAGAATAATCTTGCAAGCTTTTTATACATACGTGTTGTCAAGACGGAATGCTAATCATGGCATTAAACAGAAACCACATACCCACCCCTCCTGTATGTACTAGAAAATACTGGCTGAAAACTTATTTGTTTGACTCTTTAACTTAAACCCATAGAAATTAAACACCAAAAACAAAACAGCGAGTGAATTTTAAATTAGCAAGTAGGTTGGGCTGAGGTATGAAGCCTAGCAAGATCAAGGCAATGAATATGAATATATAGTTGAACTTGGTAATTGGAATGACTGTGTGGGTGATGATTTAAATATGCTTTTGGAGGATAATTATCGTAATAAGGAACAGACCATGTTTAAAATATTTTTCTATCTGAGTTAATCAGATAATTAATAGTGGTCTGCTCCCTATTATTGAATCACGCTGCAGCCTGTGTTCGCTTTTTTCTTTCCAGTGTTACGGGGATGGGTTTGCAAACTGTGTTGAAAAAATGGGGTCAGAGCAGAATGGCACTTACTTAAGGGCACATATTCTCTAAATCAATAAGTTACGAAGAACTCAAACATCGTTTTATTATTGCCACGTCTTTACATAATTAATATCTATCAATATTTTTTAATGAGCAGGTAGAAATGACATCAGATTTACCTGCAATCAGAGCGTTCTTCAACTTATTATAATACCATGCATTCCACTCTTAAGTCAGTGCCATTCGGGTCAAAGTAAGTGTTTTTCTAATATAGATATTTTGATGTAGGTGAGGGGAAGGTGGCTTTTGGTGCATTTAAAGAAGCACTTACTCTGATCCTATCTGCCCAATTTTTACTCATCAATTACTGAGGTTTTCCATTCCTTCCACGTCCATGAGCGTACCCTAATCCGTGCATTAGCTTTGGAGAAATAATGATTGTATTATGTAATGGTTAGCGCTTAATTTTTAGCTAATCCTTAGTTTGAATGGCATTATTAGAGGTCAAAATGAAAAATAATAAAACAATAACTAGAAAAGTTGTATTTGTAATATTTCTTATGCTTTCCAGTTCAAGTGCTCTGGCGACTATAATGGAGCTACAACCTGGGTTAATTGAAGCCAAGGATGCGCAGATTGTAAATGACAATGGAACTAAAGCGAATAGTAACTACCAAAGCCCTTATCTCATAACTAATTGGACAAATAATTATAGATCCATTGGGCTAATTCAGTTTGATCTGGGCGATATCCCAAATGATGTAGAAATTGTATCTGCAAGTTTATCTTTATTTCACCATAGTAATTCAAGTTTGAATTCTCAGTATGATCTTTTTCGTGTTACTTCTGATTGGGATGAGCTAGGGGTTACTTTCAATACTGCACCAACTCATGAAGCTATCGCTTCTGCCTCTATGGTGATTTCTGATATTAGTACAAGAGTGTTCCGCTCTTGGGACATAACCAGTCTTGTTTCAGGATGGATAAGTGGGGCTTTTGAAAATTACGGCATGTGGATCGAAGAAGCACCAATACAGGGAAGTGCAACAGCTCAGTTTTTTTCTTCCGATAACGGCCCGTTTGGTCACTCTTCGCAACGCCCAAAATTGACTATTGAGTATGCAACAGTCCCGGAGCCAAACACATTGTTACTATTTATGGCTTGTTTTCTAGGTTTAACTATATTGAACTTTAGCTCGGCTAAAAAAAGAAAAATGATCCTGTAGGAAATCCATGCAATAGGGGGCAGACCACATTTAAAATATTTTCTATCTGATTTAAACATAGAATTAATAGTGGTCTGCTCTCTATTATTGAATCACGCTACAGCCTGTGCTCGTTTTTCTCTTCCCAAGGTTACGGGTATGGGTTTACAAACTGTGTTGCATACGGGCGAATGTTCTTTAGCAAAAGAGATCAGTTTATCGATCTCTTCATCACTGCAGTCGGCTTCGATATCCATTTTTATTCGGATCGATTCATAACCGACAGGTGTGCTGTCGTCCAATGCAAGTAATCCCTTCACATCTATGTTGCCGACCAGTTCGGTAGAAAGTTTGTGGATGTGTATGCCCCGAGCTGCTGCATGTAAAACTGTGGTTGTTGTTACGCAACCAGCAAGTGCATGCAGTAAAAATTCAACTGGGTTGGCACCTTCGTTGTTGCCTAGCAGGATGGGTGGTTCACCATTGGTAAAGGTGAATGGCTTGCTGCGTGATTCATCTTCCCTGCCAGCGCCGTAGAAACCTTTAATGCTCGAACGGTTTTCACCACCGTTAATCCACTGGTTGCTGGCACGAAATTCAAACTCGCCAAGTGAGGGTGTGCCTTTGATTGCTTCGACAGTCTGGGTCATTTGTTCCAGGTTAAGGCCATTGCATGTTGTATTGTTTTGGTCTGACATGATCTTCTCCTATCGATTTATTGCTGCGTTTACTGTTTATTACCGGACCGAATGTGTTGCATTTACAAGGTTGTGTTTCGGCTTAATTAAATAGTAGGGCTTGACAATGTTTTTTATAAGATGGAGATTAGACAAAAGAGGGGCATATGCGCCACTAATTAGAGGTCGACATGGCAAAAAAAGGTAAAACACCTAAAAAGAGGCCAATTAAAGTGCTGATTGTAGCTGTGCCGGAAACTGCCGGTTCAGCGCTATATGGCATGGTGGATGTGCTTCTGGCTGCTGGCAACATTTGGCAAATACTTGTGCGCTCACAGACTGAAGATCAGTTGTTTCAGGTTCGTATCATCTCACCAGAGAAGGCGCTCTTTTGCTGTGGCAATGGTATTCCGGTTAACCCGGAATGTTCGATTGCAGATGATCCTGACGGAGATATCGTAATTTTGCCGGAACTCTGGTTGGGGCCGGACGAGGATTTAAGTGGGCGTTATCCTGAGTTGATGGAATGGATTCGTCACATGTATAAACGGGGGGCAGCATTGTATTCTGCCTGCTCCGGTTCGGTGATGCTGGCTGAGTCTGGTTTGCTTGATGGATATCAGGCGACATCACATTGGGGTTATAAGGATTTATTTAGAACCCGTTACCCCAAAGTGCATTTCTGCCCGGAGCCAAGTTTGGTGTTTGCAGATCCGGCGGGTCGCATCGTTACGGGGGGTGGTACGACATCGTGGCATGATCTGGCTATTCATATCATCTCGCGACATGCCAGTCCGGGCGAAGCTTTGCGTATTGCAAAAGTGTATCTGCTGAAGTGGCATGATGAAGGGCAATTGCCTTATGCTTCTCTTGTAAAGAGTGCGCCACATACGGATTCAGTTGTACGCAGTTGCGAGCAGTGGCTGAAAGAAAATTTCAAACAAACGACTGCGGTTACGCAAGTGGTTGAACAAGCAAATATTCCCGAGCGCACATTGAAGCGGCGTTTTAAAGCGGCAACCGGTGCAACACTTATTGAATACATACAAAACCTGCGCATCGAAAAAGCCAAAACCCTATTGGAAGCAGGGCAGATGCCGGTGGAAGATATCAGTGTTGCGGTAAGCTACGAGGATGTATCATTTTTTAGGCGGCTGTTTAAACGCCTGACTGGTTTGACACCGAGCCAGTATCGGCGGATGTTTAAGCCGGTTTTAAGATTGAATGATTAATTAAGGGCTTGGCCCGTAATAGGGGATACCCGGTAGGTTGGACTGAGGTACGAAGCCCAACAAGATTAAAGCAATGAATGTGTGGATGATGAATCGAATCTACTTTTGGAGACGAATTATTGCTTTGGCATGTTGGGATCCACAAAAAACGGCCCGCTCTTTGGGTGCAACCTACAAGTTGAGTAATTACTGCTAGAAAGCAGCGGGCAGATTACGTAAATAAAATGTAGGATTAACTTTATGAGCTTAAAAAAGAGTTTGGTACGTTAAGTAGATTATGAGCTATTGTTGCCTTATAGATAATACGCGCGGATATTAAAATGACTGAATCAGTTGATGAATTTCTCTTAATTAAAGACATCATGACTTCACCTGTTCTGAGCGTGACGCTAAGCCACACGGTTTCTTATGTATTGAAGCTAGCAAAAGATAAAAATGTAACAGGATTTCCTGTTGTTGATATTGAAAACAAGGTTATCGGCGTTGTTTCAACACTTGATTTAATTACAGAAATAGCGGTGGGAAAGCTGAATTTAAGACTAGGAGAATTACCGCTAGCTATTAAAGCTGAAAAGCATGTAATTAACCTTAGTCCAGATACCCTTGTAAAAGACGCTGTGCTCTCTTTAATTAAGAATCATGTTGGTCGAATTATTATTACTGATGATGATAACAAGCTGTGCGGTATCGTTAGTCGTAAAGATTTAATAAACTTTTTTTTTGAAATAAACAAACTGGATCAGATTCCAGAACAAGTGGGTTGGCTCGATAAATGATTGGATCAATTGAGTATTAATTTAAATGCAGTATGGAAAAAAAAGCATGTAGGTTGAACTGAGGTACGAAGCCCAATATGCCCATTAGTCTAGAGTGTCCAGTGGTTCCGTTGAATCCTGAATGGACTGAACAAAGTTAAGTGGCCCATAGCCCGATCGCTTGAAGTGGGTATAAACACCGTTTTTATGCAGATTTTCAATATACACTAATGGAATGGAGTGCTTTTTGGCGTAAGACATTATCCATTCCAGAGTGCCTTGTGGAATAGTCCATCCCGTTGGTGTGGCTAAGATGATTCGCCAGCTTTTAAATTTTCTGCCAATCATCACAATAGCGCCGCACTGGTCTGGGCGCATATGGTCGGGTAACAAGCTATCTTCGTTTAACCAGGCACACTTGAATGTTCTACAGGGTTCTTCTGGACGGGTTTCGTAAATAGAGCATCCTTTATTTGTGCTGTGGGTGCAGGGGTGTCCAGGTGACATCTCGATATATTTGGATGAGAGCCAGCCATCACAACATGCGGTACATGGAAAGCAGCTTCTGTTATTCATGCGGGTATTCTCGATGATAGACCCAATATATGCAATTAAAGGCTAGGTAGTAAATTGTGAGTCTCTATTTTTAATTGACCTGGTTGTATCGGTATTTCTCTTGATGGTGGTTTTAATTTTCTTTGTTATAACAAAATTGATGTATTCGAACTTATTAAGTAATATCTGTGCGATTCGATTTATTGACTTTGTTAAAAGCCAGGATATCGGGCGTCTTAATTAAGATAAAATATTTTATAAAAGGAGCAGCTCTGTGATAAAAAAAACAACCAGTGTTAATACGATTGCCGCGGCAATGTTTTTAACTACTTCCGTATCAAATGCTGCGGTTTATGTTAAATACGATGGTATTGATGGTGAAGTCAGTGGCCCAGACAATAGTGGTGAGTGGTTTGTGGCAGATTCTTTTTCATTCGGCGTTGAAAGGGAGATGAAAGAAAGCGGTGAGAAAGGTGGCACTGAAGATCTCAATATCGGCATCGGTGAGTTACAGGAGATTGTGATTGGCAAGAGCAAAGATGCATCGACTGTAACACTTGCGCAGGCAGCTCTTACTGGCAGGGGGCTAGGCCCTGTTGAGGTGTGTGTTACGGATGGCGATGATCGCAGTGGGCCACAGGCATGCTACCTTCACTTTGTTATGGAGCGAGCTTATGTAAAAAGCTGGAACACTTCAGCTGAGGCAGATGACCGACCTACAGAGGAAGTTGCTTTTTACTATAATAAAATTGCATTTTCGTATGCAGATAGCACCCAGAGTGCCATACGCTGGGACAATGAAAAAAATAGGCCCTGGCCTGAAGGTGCCCCCTCCCGGTTTAACCTCAGGGGAAAGTAAAGCTGCAAAATAAAACATAAAAAGGAGCCTGATTGGCTCCTTTTTTGTTGCCAAAAAAAGAAGTCTTCAAATAGAGCTAAGCTTTGTGGGGTGTATTCTAGTGAGATCAATACGATGTTTTTTGGTGTGCCTCTAAAAGATCTGCGCTAGGAAAATACCATGCCTTCAACTCTATATTATATTCATGACCCTATGTGTAGTTGGTGCTGGGGGCACCGCGTGCTTTGGGATAAGTTGCAAAAGTTACTTCCAGATAATGTTGTGATTGAGTATGTGGCTGGAGGGCTGGCAGCGGATACCAATACACTGATGCCAATAGAGTTGCAACAAACGATACAAGGTTACTGGAGAGAGATACAGGCTAAATTCGGAATAGCTTTTAACTTTGATTTTTGGAAGAAAAACAGTCCACGTCGTTCAACATATATTGCATGTCGAGCAGTGATTGCTGCAAAAAGCCAAGGCTTTGAATCTGAGATGATTGATGCTATTCAGCAGGCTTATTATCTACGTGCTTTAAATCCATCAGATAGCGCTATCTTAGTTCGTCTGGCTGAGGAGCTGTCTAGTCGAGGGCTCGATTTGGATGTGGATCAGTTTGGCAGGGAGATGGAATCTCCTGCTACCCATCAAATGCTACAACAACAAATTAGTCTAGCAAGGGAGCTCACTCATCAGGGGTTTCCGTCGATTGTGCTGGAGCATAATGGTGTACGCCATTCTATTGTGCGCGAGTATCAAGATTGCAATTTGGTGCTGGCTGAGATTCAGCGAGTTCTTTCAATATAAATTGCCTCTCAAGGTGGATCCATTCCATTAAGCTGCGGGTTTGTTTGTTCTGGATGTGTCTTCTTTTATTAAAGTTGTTTTTCCTAGCCGGTGTTCATAAAAATGAGCATGCACATAATGCCTTTGCTGCAATTACTGATGAAGTTGTATGGCTGGGTTTGGTGGAAGAGCTTAATTTTGAGGATTACAACTCTTGCTCTTTAAGCAAGGGGCTTACCTGCTCACTAATCTGTGTTAACAGTTGATTCAACTCTTCTAGCAGTACGTGTGCTTCATTAGGGTTATCGTCAGCTGCAAATTTCTCTAACTCCTGACATAGCTCGCCAAACCGTATGGCCCCTACGGTGCGTGCTGGTGTTTTAAGACGATGCCCCAGTGCTGCTAAAGGCTCAAATGTATTATTGTTTAGAGCGCACTGTATCTCAGCTAATGTGTCTTTGGCTGCGTTTAAAAAGAGCGCTATAAATTTATGGACTTTGTCTGGATTATTATTTAGCTGTATAGCCAGAGTGCTTAAGTCTATGATGTTAGGGTCGTTAGCATTGCTGATGAGTGCTTCATACGATTGCATATAATCGGGTGAGCATTCAAACGATGGATGAAAGAGACTACTCTGCTTGGCTTGTGGTTGAAGCCACCGTGCCAGCGTGGCATAGAATATGTCTGGCTGCACGGGTTTGCTAACGCAATCATTCATACCTACGGCTAGGCACTCTTCCTGCTCTTCTTTGGTTGCATTGGCCGTCATAGCGATAATAGGTAGTTTGTCCTGGGTCGTTTTAGTGCGGATTTGATGGGTTGCTTCCAGTCCATTCATGTTTGGCATCTGTACATCCATCAATACAGCATCAAAATGCGATATTGTTACTTTGTGTAGAGCTTCAGCACCATCATTGGCTAGCGTTACAATAGCGCCAACATCCTCCAAAAATTCTTGTGCCACTTGCTGGTTCAGTGTGTTGTCATCAGTAACCAGAATGCGGGCTCCTGATAGACGACTTAAATCAGGGGCAATTTGAGTTACACTCTCGTTAGTCAGTTCTTGTCCTCTGCCAAAACGAGTGGTAAACCAGAAGATGCTGCCTTGGCTTGGATGGCTCTTTACCCCAATCTCTCCGCCCATCAATTCAGCAAGCTGTTTTGAAATGGCTAGCCCCAATCCGGTGCCGCCATACTTTCTAGAGGTGGAGGTATCTGCTTGCTGGAATGATTGGAATAGCTTCTGTTGCTGATCTTTAGTTATACCTATCCCGCTATCCTGAACTTCGAAGTAGGCTAATAGAGTATCCTCAGTTTCATCTTGTAATTGAGCATGAATACTTATGCTGCCTTGCTTAGTAAATTTAATGGCGTTATTGGTGAGATTGATCAGTACTTGGCCGAGGCGCAGGGGATCGCCACGCAGCGGAATGTCCAAGGCTGGATTTATATGAAGATGGAAGGCCAGTCTTTTTTCCTTGATTGCGCTAGAGACAATAGTGGAGACTGTATCCATCACCTGCTTTATCTCAAAGTCCTTCTTTTCAATCTCTAACTTGCCCGCCTCAATCTTTGAAAAATCAAGAATATCATTGATAACCCCCAGTAGATGCTGGCTGGAGTGATGGATCTTCTCAAGATAATCTTGCTGTTTAGGAGTGAGGTTGCTCTTCAGGGCGAGATGGGACAAGCCAATGACCGCGTTCATTGGTGTACGAATTTCATGGCTCATATTGGCCAGAAATTCACTCTTGGATTGGTTAGCCTGCTCAGCAGATTCTTTTGCCTCCATAAGACCCAGCTGTGCATCCTGTCGTTGTTGAATTTCACCCTTCAATCGGTTGATCAACTCTTGGTTGCTTATCTGAAGTTTAAGTGACTCAAGGATACGTTGATTCAGATTCTTTCCTGTTACAGCTATCAGAATGAAGTAGAAGAAAATGCTTATTGAAAATAGCTGATAGTCGCTACGTTCTATGGCTAACAGTGTAATAATTAATACTGTAAGAGGAGGAAGGGTATATGCAAAAAAAGCCCGTTTCATTACAGAGAGAACCGGGACAGATGCAGTAATGACGGCAAGAGTTATTATGATAACAAAGGAGAAAACAAAAATATCATCACTAAGAAATAGGAAAAAGGAAAAAGAGCTCCAAGCGATGCCAACGCCAAGCGTTGCTAAAATATACCAACGTGCAAATTCTGATGTGGAAAATAAACCATGCCGATGGCGGAAATAATAAGTCAGGCCAAGTCTTATGAGAGCAGAGGCTGTTAGCACTGAAAGCCAGCTGATAAGTGCCAGCTTATCTGTCTTTCCCCACAACATGAAAGAGCAAAAAAAACCAGTACAAATAACTATGAAATTTGCAATGGGAGCATTTGCATAAAGTAGTTGTATCTGTTCTGTGAGGACTTGCTCTGCTCTTGGTTTAAAACCATCCATAGTATTCTATGAAAAGTAGAAGCAAAGCCTGCTCAACAGCAGGGCCGAACAGTTTTTAGGTGGCCGGAAAAATATCTTGCAAAGGCTTTATAGCTATAATTGTGCAAACTTATCATCCTTTATATTTTGACGATTATTGTTGGTTGCTACGATGTCGAGTTGTGTGTGACAAAGGCACCAAACTTGATTGATTCATAACACAGAGATATATAGAACATACCTACCTTGGCGAGTATGAAGTCCAATATAGCTGCTGCCCTAGTTCGTGCTGCCCAGAAGGATTCGACGCAATATATACATATCAACCCCAAAGGTCTTGCGGGCGCTTTTGCCTGCTGCCTGATTCTGGCTGTGGGCTATGGGGTTGGTTTTTTGCGGACCCGAGGCAGAGGCAGAGGTGATTTCAGTTGGATCTGTACCTGCTTTGATAGCGGCATGAACAATACGATCACCACATGCTTTGAAATCAGGCCAGACAACGAGTCGCATGCCGCCGTCTTTGGCACGCATTGCGCAGGCTGTTTGAGGGAGCCTCTTATATATACTCAGGGCTACCTTGGTGATTTCTCCTCCGTTATGGGGTGCGGCGGTGACACTTTGAGCTACGGCCTCGTCGATGGTCATGCCTTCGTGTACTGATGTCTTCAGCTGGGCCTTGATGCTGTGTGCATCTTCGTAGGTGGTCTGTGGGCTGGCCAAGCCAGCAAGAGGGTATGCGGCAAGTAAGCAAATGCCAACGAATTTGTGGAGACTGCTAATCACAGGATTATCCTCATCTTTACAGCTGCCTTTGCAGGTGGTTATGAGGGTTATCGGCCTGTTTGTGCGTTAGTTTAATAGTGCAGTCTGTGGTAGCGCCAAAGACGATAGGCCGGCATCTAGTGTCTGCATCTGACTCGATATGAACTGACTGCAACGACCAGTCGTGACGATATAGCAACAATAAAGATTTCGTGTTGACATAGTGGGTTTTATGATGGAGAATCACCATAAGTTTTGTTAATCATTCTTTTTGTTTGTATTTACTTATATATATGGAGCTGCCGTTATGAAAAAGCTAATTCAAACCTCACTTCTCTCTCTTGCTTTGGCATCTGCTGCTTTCAACGTAAATGCATCTATTGAAAACGACGCGACTTCACAGCCTAAACTCTCTTATGCCTGCAAAGCTATGCTGGAGCGTGGTTCAAGCATGTTTTGTGGAGATGCAGTAAATACAGATGTATACGCAAAAGCCGACATTTCTGAATTGGCATATGTAAGTAGCACCAGCTCCTATGCTTGTGAAACTATGGCAGCACAGGGCTCAGAGATGTTCTGTCAAGCAGGGAAGGCTGTAATGTCCTCCCAGATAAGCAATCACTAATGAGTTCAAAAAACGCCACCAGCTAAAAATGTGGTGGCGTTGCGATTGCAGTAAGACTGATCCCGGCTTATGAATTGAGTCTGGTTAAACTTGGTGCATCAACCCAAAAATAGCAGGTGGCTAGCATGAAAAGCTTACAATCACGTTATCAGTTAGGCATTAGCGCAGCCGTTGGCCTGTTGCTGCTTTTATGTACCTTTGCGGCATCAGCCAAAGCATTGCCTTTGCCTGAAAATACCATACAGAGTGTTGCAGATTCACTGAAGACTATTTTGCACGATAATCAGGAGCGCATTAAAACGGATAAAGCCTATGTCTATCAGCTGGCCAATGATATCGTAGCACCCCGTATAGATTTCAATAAGCTATCTGGCTTGGCGTTAGGGAAGCATTGGCGTCGTGCTACGCCCGAGCAAAAAAAGGAGTTTATGCATCAATTTCAGCGTTTGCTGGTAAGAACCTATGCGACGGCTTTTAATGAGTTTGGAGAGTGGTCACTCAGATTTATCCCTCGACATGATGCTGATGATGCCGAAAATGTTTTAGTGCGTAGTGAGATTTTACGTTCAGGTGCCCCTCCTGTTTCTGTGAAATATAGAATGCACAAAAAGGGTGGAGAGTGGTTTGCGTATGATGTTGTTATTGAAGGCATCAGCTTAGTTACCAACTATCGTACGACATTTGCCAAAGAGGTGCGTCGTAATGGTATGCAGGGTTTGATTGAGCGTGTTACCAAGTTGAACAATAAGCGTGTAGCCGTCCAGAGTTAAATCAAGCCTATCGCACTTTGACTGTTGCGATGCCTCAGCCTTAATCCAAAAAATCAGTTTCCCGGTTTTTTGGGTTAAGGCGTTATTGTTCCGTAAATATGAGTTGGATTATTATTCCAACCACACTACCGGACAGCCTGTACAATAGACTCATCAAGATTAAACGCTTTGCCAAGTCGAGTGTATTCTATGCGCCAAGCGTGGTTTCGGTGTTACACCGGTATAGATGGGTTTAACAGGTTGGGGTTTTATGGCTATTCAGTGGTACCCCGGGCATATGCACAAAGCCCGCAAAAAGATCAAAGAGAGCATGCCTCAAATCGACATCGTGATTGAGGTTCTGGACGCTCGCATCCCCTATAGCAGTGAAAACCCGTTGCTTAACGAGCTGCGCGGAAACCGCCCCTGTATTAAGTTGCTTAACAAAAGTGATTTGGCTGATCCGGCTGTAACCAAACGCTGGCAACACTATTTTGAGCGTGAAAAGGGTGTTAAGGCGATCTCCATCGTGGCAGAGAAGAGAGGCGAGGCGCGCCAGTTGATCCAAAAGATATCTCACGTGGCCAAGACCATGCTGGGGGATCGTAATCTGAAAATAAAGCCAGCGCGTATCATGATCTTGGGGATTCCTAATGTAGGCAAATCCACACTGATGAACAGTCTGGCTGGCAAGGTGTTGGCAAAGGTGGGCAATGAACCTGCGATAACTAAAGCGCAGCAAAATATTCGTCTGGCTGATGGCATTTCGCTCTCTGATACGCCGGGTATGCTCTGGCCCAAAGTGGAAGATGAAGATAGCGGCTATCGTCTGGCCGTAACAGGCGCGATTAAAAATACAGCGATAGAGTTTGAAGATGTGGCGCTATATGCAGCGGACTACTTTCTTAAGCATCATCCTGATGCCATGCTCAAGCGTTACAAGCTTAAGCAGTTGCCGAAAGATGATATTACGCTGCTTGAAGAGATCGGTCGCCGCCGCGGTGCATTGCGTGCAGGCGGTCAGATTGATCTGCACAAGGCATCTGAAGCACTGCTGAAAGAGTACAGAAGTGGGCTATTGGGGCGGATTAGTCTGGAGACACCAGAGATGGTGGAGGCTGCAAAAGCTGCACGTGCTGCAGCTTCATTAGATGAAGAGTCCGAAGCAGATTAATCTTGATGCAGCCGCAAGCGGATCCATTTATTGTTCCAGCCTGTCATGAAGAGATAGAGATCATCTATCAGGATCAATATCTTTTATTAATCAGTAAGCCAACTGCGTTGTTGACGCTTTCAGGAAAACACCCTCTCAATAAAGATTCAGTTCACTTCCGTTTGGTCAAGGATTTTCCTACAGCCACGATGATTCATCGGCTTGACTTTGGCACCTCTGGCATTTTGGTGGTTGCGCTTAGTAAGGAGGTTAATGCGCATATTGGCAAACAGTTTCAAGCGCGTAGTGTGGTTAAAACCTACACCGCTATTTTGCATGGCCATCTTCCTGATGATGAGGGCTGCATTGAATTTCCCATTGCAAAAGACAGACCTAATTTTCCACTGCAAAAGATCTGCTATGAAACGGGTAAAAAGGCCGTGACCAACTATCATGTTATTGAACGTTTGCAGGAACCTGTTACGACAAGGGTGATGTTTAAGCCCATGTCTGGCCGTACGCATCAACTGCGTATTCACAGCAGCGAGATAGGTCACCCCATTTTAGGCTGTGATTTATATGCTACTGATGAAGCATTCTTTATGGCGAAGCGTTTAATGTTGCATGCAATGGGCATTGAATTTGATCATCCTGTTACAGGGGAAAGAATTAACGGGGTTAGCCCCTGTTCATTTTAGGTTCAACCGAGTAGGTTGTGTTAAACACATGCGGTTATCTATCTGTAATCACAGAGGAATTCATTTAAAACGTCATATGGGCAAGTGATGCTCTATGCTTTATCATTCAAAGCAGATATAAAAAATAAGAGACAATGAGATGCAGAATTGTAATAGACCAATAACATCAGCAATGTTGTTGCTCATTAACAGTTTCATAATGCTGGGTTTGCTCGCAATGCCAGATATGGCGTGGGCAAACCGGCTTGAGAAGATTGCAGATGCGATAGCAGCGGGCGCAGACCAAAAAATTAAGGATCTTATTGAGATAGGCATCACTGCGAGCCTTTTTATTCTTTTGCTTGTTATGCTCTATTGGATGACAGAGAAGAAAGGGTTGGTGCGGATGCTAGGTTGCATTGGGGCTGGTGGGCTAGGGTATGCACTCTATATGCTCCATTTTGGCTAAATGGTAATGGAGCTTACATTTTGCATGTGATTTAAACAGACTCTGCCCATGACTACTGATGATGATCTAAATGAGA
>Ga0316190_10001693_pt1 | contig 16021 bp, 10 predicted proteins | sample Eddworburrow2_MG_FD_204929 | JGI IMG/M metagenome (GOLD analysis project Ga0316190, IMG submission 204929) | Coastal sediment microbial communities from Maine, United States - Eddy worm burrow 2 | ecosystem: Environmental > Aquatic > Marine > Coastal > Sediment | place: USA: Maine | collected... | reverse complement strand
CGATGAACAGGATCGGAATCAGGAAGATCTGGAAAGTCGGATAGAAGACTACGGTCCGCTTGAGCGTGCGCTCATTGCGAGCCGTGAAGATCTTCATGAAGTAATGCGGCCAGATGCTGAAACCCATAACCGAAATGATGATGGCGCTGGAATAACCACCCCAGGTCCAGACTGCTCCATCGGCGCCCAGGCCCGGAGCGCGGAGCATCTCGGGCACGGTCTCGGCGAGGCGCTCGAACATGGCTCCGACCCCGCCGTAGAGCTTCCAGGGCAGGTAGAGGCCCAGGCTCCAGGCCAGAACCATCATGAACATCCCCTGCAGGGTGTTCGTCCAGGCCACCCCCATGACCCCACTGCGAAAGACGTAGATCAGCACGACACCGTAGGCGATGGCGGCGCCCGCCCAATTGGGAATCCTGCCTTCTGTGACGACGTTGAATACGTAGCCCGCACCCTGCATCTGCAACGTCAGATAGGGCAAAAAGGCGATCAGCGAGATCACTGCCAAGGCCGCCGAGAGTCCCTTGCTCTGGAACCGGTGCGACAGCAGCTCGGCTTGGGTGACGAAGCCGAACTTGCGACCCAGACGGGCCACACGGGGGCCGAAGAAGTACCAGGGAACGAGGCCGACCGTACCGTACGACAGGATGTAGAAAGCCGCCGCACCCCTCGAATAGGCCCACCCCGGGCCGCCGAGAAAGGCGAAGGCGCTGAAGATCGAGGCGCCGAGGATGAAGTACAGAACCAGGAAGCCGAGAGCCCGGTCTCCGGCCACGTATCCTTCCGGACCCTTGGAGGTCTTCCTGCCCGACCAGACCCCGACACCGAGAGAGATACCCAGGTAGCCCAGGGTCACAGCCAAAACCACGATCCAGTTGGAGCTCAGAAGGAGTCCTCCCCGGGGTCCGAAGACGAACCGGTGCGCTTCTCCCAGAGGTAGAGGGTCAGCAGCACCAAGAAGCTCCCCACCAGAAGCACAGCGAGATAGAAGAGAAAGAAAGGCAGCCCGAGAACCAGGGGCCGAGCGTGGCTGAAGAGCGTGACCACCGGCCAGATCATCGCCAGGAAGATCAGGGTGAAGAACACCACCACGCTGCGATAGATGCGTCGGTGGGTCGGTGTCAGTCGGCTGGAGAAAAGGCGCGGACGCATGTTCCGAAGGTCCTCGTCAGAAGGCGATTTGGCGCTGGCGAGGTTATCACCGCAGTCACGGGGCGACGAGGTGGCTGGTAGATAGAATGCTCCGGTGTCAGGCCTTTCCTCTGCCCCCTCTATCCTGCTGACGACCGTCGGTCTGGTGACCCTGCTGGGATTCGGCTCCTTCGCTCTGATCTCGTACCGCGAGGGCGAGCGGCGGGCCACTCTCGTTGCCCTCGCTCTCGCCCTGACCGGCGCGCTCCCCTTGCTTTTGGCAACGCTCCTGCCACTCCCGATCCAAACCTGGATCTTGGCTGCACTTCTCGTCGTCGCTCTAGGCGTGATCGTCGCTTGGTTCCTACCGGTCGGATCGCGGGTCGCAGAAGGGGGCAGGCCGAGCCGCCGCGTCGACGAGAGGGACATCATGTTCGCCCGGGCGCGCCTCGAGCCCGGCAGCCAGGAGTTCGACGCCTACTACGCGATGCGGCCCGAGAATCGGGCAAGCGACGATCAAACCCGCTCGTTGCCCGGCCTTCTGTCACCGAACGCCCCCGCTGCCGAACCGGTCGCCTTCGGCTCGGCGGACGCTTCCTTCGCCATCACCGAGGCTCTGCGGGAAGAGGTCGACGGACCTGTGGCACCCGTCCGAAGCGAGCGATCAGCGCCCGAGATGGCCGCCACACTGAAGCACCTGGCGCGTCGATTCGGAGCCTGCGACGCAGGCATTGCCGAGCTGCGGCCGTATCACGTCTACACCCACGTCGGGCGGGGCGCCGGCGTCTGGGGAGAGCAGGTAGAGCTCGATCATCGCTGGGCGATCGCCTTCACCGTGGAGATGGATCACGAGACGATGCGCATGGCACCTGGCGCTCCCGTCGTCGCCGAGTCGGCCCGACAGTACGTTGAATCGGCCAAGATCGCCATCCAGCTCGCCGCCTTGATTCGTTCACTCGGCTACCCGGCTCGCGCCCACATCGATGGCAACTACCGGGTGATCGCCCCATTGGTCGCGCGGGATGCAGGTCTCGGTGAGATCGGTAGGATGGGCATCCTCATGACACCGCGCCTCGGGCCCAGGGTGCGGCTCGGGGTGGTCACGACGGATCTTCCTCTTACTTCGGATCGACCAGGCGACGACCTCTCGGTCCTCGACTTCTGCACGATCTGTAAGAAGTGCGCGGAGAGCTGCCCGACCAGGTCGATCCCGTTCGGCGATCGCGAGCCGCTCGATGACGGCTGGCGCTGGGCCATCGATGCGGACAGTTGCTTCCGCTACTGGAACGCCGTCGGCACCGACTGCGGGCGCTGCATGACGGTCTGCCCGTACTCCCACCCCGACAACTCGGCCCACAACCTGGTGCGCTGGGCGATCCGCTCCTCGGGTGCTGCTCGGCGTGGCGCCCTCTGGCTCGACGACCGGTTCTATGGCCGTCGGCCCAGGCCGCTGCCACCAGGAGCGTCCTGACCGGGATTTGGATCAGGGGTGATGCAGGACAGGCTCCTCAATCAGGTAGGGCACTGGGGTCTTCGCCATTCTCCAGCAGCTGGCCGGCGAAGGGACCGGCGTTTCTGACGAAAACGACTGTCGGAAGATCTCCGATGAGTCGCTCGAGCCGCTGGGCATAGGCCGCCTCCTCCCCCTCATCGGGTTCGCGGAGACCGAGAAACACCAGGTCGGCGTCCTTGGACTGCTCCTGGATGAGCGCCTGGACGTTCGCCTCGGGATCCCAGGGAGTGATGTCGACCCGCGCCGCGATGCGATTGTCATCCAGCATGCGCCTCAGGGTCTTCTCGGTGTGCTCCTGCATCATTGCGCTCGTGGCGATGCTCCGGATGCAGATCTCCGCGCGGCGCCACTCCGGGTTCAGAGACACCAGATAGGCGAGCAGAAGAAGCATGTCGCCGTTGTTCTGCAAGCCTCCCCACCAGACATCGATGCGGCGCGGCCGAGCCTCCCAGCTCTGGGGCAGAACGCGACAGATGATCGTGGACTTTCCGATCAAGCTCACCTCGCGCATGATGCGCAGCTGACTCGCCCGCCGCTCCTCCTTCTCGCTCCAGCCGAACAGGATCGTGTTCGAGCTGATTCCCGCAATGCCGTTCGCCTGCGCGATGGCAATGACTCCCTCCTCGAAGCCCGAGACAATCTCCACTTCGGAGAAGGCGGCGATGCCCTCGGCCGAGAGTATCTCGTCCATTTCCCGACGTTCGCCCTCCACCTGGCCGGCGAACTCCTCTCTGGATCCGACGATCACCTTGCTCACCGTCAGCAGCCCTCGATCCTGATTCAGCCACGCAGCGAGCCGGACCAGATCCGCCCGGCGTTCGACATCTCCCGCGAAGACGAGGATGTTGGGTCGCCAGTTCTGGGGAGCGATGGGCAAGTTTCGCAGGCGCAGCAGTACGGCGCGGGCGAGGGACATCAGGGCGCCGTATCTCACATCGCCCCACGATGCCTTGATCGCCTTCCTACGAAGGTTCGAATAGATCAGGACCTCGAGCAGTACGGCGACCAACGCTGCCGCCTCGTTGATCAGGAACATGACCCACAGACAACCGACTGCGCCGATCAGGGAAACTATCCAGGGAACCTTGATGGACGGACGGTAGAACGGCGAGCCACTCAGCAACTCCAGGCCGGCCACCAGGTTGATGACGCCGTAGGTGGTGAGGAAGAACATCGTCAACACCGGCGCTACCGCGTTCAAGCCACCCAGGCCCACCGCTGCCAGCGCCACCAATGTCGCCAGCACATGAAAGAACTGGTGACGCCACGACCATCGGGTTCTTCTGCGGACGGCCTTTGACAGCACCCCGTCGTCCACCAGGGCCTCGAGAGTTCTAGGCGCTCCCAGAATGCTGCCTACGGCGGACGACAGGATGGCACCCAGCAGGCCCGGAATGATCAGCACAGGAAAGATGGCGATGTCGAACCAGATGAGGGTATTGGTCGCCAGAGCCCCCGGGGCAGCCGATGCAGCGAGAGCGACCGGTACGACCAGGTAGACCACCAGACCGGTCAGAACCGCTGCAAGTGTGCCGCGCGGAATGCTCCGCTTCGGGTCCTTCAGGTCACCCGACAGACTTACTCCCGCCATCAATCCAGTGACCGCCGGGAAGAAGACGGCAAACACCAACCAGAAACCCACCCCTTCACTGACGCCCTGCCCCAGGGGCACTCCCTCCCCACTCTTCAACACACTGCCGATCAGTAGAGCGGCTAGGGCGAGCCCGATCGCCACCATGATCGGTAGCTGCAGCTTGAGAGCCACCTCCGCTCCCCACGCCGCAGCCAGAGAGACCAGGACGATCACCACTGCGGCGATCAATCTAGACGGCGCATCGGGCCAGAACAGGCGAACGCCTTCCGCGAAACCGAAGGCATAAAGGGTGACGGAGAAGGTCTGCGCAAGAAAGAGAGGGATGCCGATGGCACCACCGATCTCGAGGCCCAACGAGCGAGAGACCATGTAGTAGGCGCCACCCGCTCCCACCCGCATGTTCGTGGCGATAGCGGACAGCGATAGAGCCGTCGCCAGGGTGATGACATGCGCCACCACCACGATGGCCAGGGCAGCACCCAGCCCCACCTGCCCGACGACCCAACCTGTTCGCAGGAAGAGAACGACGCCGAGAATGGTCAGGATCGACGGAGTGAAGACTCCGAGGAAGGTCCCCAGCTTGCCGTCTGAATTCGAGCCGCCCATAGCGTTCGATCTGCTCGACTACCTCACGAAAGCCTTCGACTCTAATCTCGCAACACGAGCTGACAACGGACCGGATCCTCCCCTTCGTTCACCGTGACTGGCTCAGGACGAACTTCGACACGAGCGGTGTCGACCCCAGCAGTGTCGACCAGATACGAGCGGATGGCCTCCGCACGAGCGCCGGCGAGGGACTGGACCTGGATTTCGTCGATGGCCTGCGCAGCGATCAACTCGTCTAGCAGGGCCCTCCGGTAGGCAGGCTCGTCCAGCGTCGGCTCCTCGGTGCCCGAGGTGTACCGGGCTCGAATGCTATCGACATCAGATCCTGGAGCCGTGTTCCGGACCCTCTTCTCCAAACTGCTGAGCTCGCCGGTCTTCAGCTCTGCGATGTCGATTCCTTCGGAGCCCAGTTGGTCCTCCAAAGCGGTCTTGCGCAGGCCGGCCGCATCGGCCTCTGGGTCCACCGTTCCGGCAATCTCTAAAACCAGGGCGGGGCGCTCGGCGAGCGCCTTCGCCAGGGTATCGAGATTCGTCGTCACAGGGGATTCGAGCTCGGTACTGCCCACCGCGAAGTCCACGAACTCGAGATTCTGGTCATCGGAGCCTCCAGCCAGGCGACCCAGCATCCGGAAGGGAGACTTCGCGATCTCGCCGACCAGCCCCTTGAACGCCGAGGTGAACGCCGCCGTCATGACGAAATCCGGGTTGCTCATGTCCCCCTCCACCGGGATGTCGAGGGTGATCTGTCCGTTCTTGTCCTTGAGCAGCTTGACTCCGAGCTTCACCGGCAGGTCGATCACGCGATCTCCTTCGACCCTCTCACCGAGCTGAAGATGGGTGATTACGACGTGGTTTTCCGAGACGAGTTGCTGCTCGGTGATCTCGATGTCCAGGTCGAGGCTCGCCGTACCGGCGTCGACAGGATGACCTACGAGCTTGGCAGACTTCGGGGACATGGGGGGCAGGTGAACGTCCCGCACGTCGACCTGCAGGTCGGTCATTCGGGTGTAGTCGAGCGGGTCCAACTCCCCAGTGACCCGGACCGCCCCGCCCGTGCTGATAGCCGCATCGACCTCCAGTTCCGAAGTCGTGGTGGCGTTAGTGGCGAAGCCCACGACGGTGCCGTTGACGGCTTCGAGCGACAGCTCGAACGGTCGAGTCGGATTCTCTTCGAGGTAGCGGCCGAAGCAATCATGCAACTCGACCTGCGCGATGTGAGCCGGAGGCAGCTTCTCCAAGTCCGGCGCGATTTCATTGAAGAACTCCAAGACATTGATGGCTCCATCCTCGGCCACGATGACCTCGAGACCCGCATCGTGGATGTCCACCTTCGCCACCTCGGCCGAGGTCGGCAGCAGGGCTGCTTGGATGCCGTCGATCTTCAGCTCACCCCACTTCAAGAGCGAGCTGTCGTTGACTGTCTCGACGAGATCGAGGTCACCGACGCTGGCGGTGCCCTCGAATGTCACGTCGGGACCTTCCTCACTCGGTGCGAGACGAGCCTTGCCGCTGGCCGTCATTTGTCCCGCCCGCAGCTCGACCGGCACGAACTTGCCGACATAGGGCTGGAATTGCGCCAGGTCCAGGCCTTCGACACCGACTTCGGCATCCACGGTCAGAGGGCTCGCCATCATGGTCCCAATCGCCGATGCCGGCGCCCCACCCGCAAGTGCCGCGGAGGCCTCGAGCCCCCATTGCGATCCTGGCTCGCTGCTGATGTCCGTTACCACGACAGCTGCATCGGATGCCTCCACTCGAACCGGCTCTTCGAAAGTGCGATCCTCGAAGACCGCAGTGGCACCGTTCACCTCGAAGTGCTGAAGCGTTGCAACTGGTGAGTACTCCTCGTTGAGCCTCTCCCAGAGATCGATCAGCTCCTGCCGGGTCTCCTCGGGAACGAGCGTCTTCCACACGGGCGTCCCGTCGGGCTCCAGCCATACGGCAGCGTTGGCGCCCTCCACCACCACAGACTCGGCTGCCAGTCTCGCCTCCGGCCACATAAGCGATCCACCCGAAACCACGATCGCTGGAGCTTGCACCAGGTCGGAGTCCGAATCGGGTGCGCTGACCGACAAATCGGACACCTGCGCTTCGAGGCCATCCACATGCAAGCCCAGTCCTTCATCTCCCAGCCAGATTCGATATCTCAGGTCCGTGGCAACCTCACCTCCCTGGACCCCGAACTCGAACTTGTGGCCGATTGCCGGCCACAGGTCCGCGGCGATGATCTTGTCGATGGACAGAGCGCCCTCGAGCCCGAACGGCTCGACGACCACACTGCCTGCAATTCGGATCGTGCCACCCGCCCAAAGTCCGATCGCGATGTCGTTGGTACCGAGCCCGTCCGGAATCGTCGAGATCTCACTGAGCACGAGCTGTGCGGGACCACCGGGCCAGAGCAATGGCTCCTCCCGAGCGCGATCCTCGATGTCGAAATGGGCGTCGTTGATGTAGATCTCTCGCAGCAGAGCGCGCGGCAAACCAAAAGCCTCGTCACTGAAGTCCATGGTGTTGCCGAGTACCTCCTTCACCTCCAGGACGTTGATGCCACCGTCCTCGAACCGCCGCAGCGCGACATAGGGGTTCTCGATGCGCACCTCCTTGAGCGTGAAGGCCCAACGAAACAGACTCGACGCCTGCAGGTTGGCGTACATCTCGTCGAACGACAGCATGGTGGAGCCGGGGCGGTCCGGCAGATTCAGCCGCTCCACCGTCAAGGACAGCGTGAACGGGTTGCAGCGGATCTTGTCGACAGTGACCTCGCGACCGAGCTTGTCGTGGGCCATGTTCACGATCACCTTCTCGGCGACCCAGGGTACGACCAAGAACCCGACTAGTGTGTAGAGGATGAAAGCCGCGACCAGCGCAGTGCGCCAGCTCATCAGCCGCCATGATGCGAACCACTCCTTGACTCCGCTCATCGGTATCCCTTCAGAACCTCTCAGCAGGTTCCTCAACACTACCCCACCACAGCGAGTGCGTCAGATGGGGGCCGCCGACCTTACTACAATTGCTGACGATTCTCGTGCACGGAGGCGGTTCGCGGCTAGCCGGCAAGCGAAACAAACAACAAACTCGGCGCAGGTGTCAGGCCGGCTTCCTGCCCGCAGACACACCTCGAAACTAGTCGGGCTCCTCGGTGATCAACAGGGCTCCCGAGTACGGGTTGATCTGAAACTCGATCATCACCGTATAGGTGGCTGCCACTGGCCGACCCTTGAACTGGGCCGGCTCGAGCTTTGGGACCCCATGCATCCAGTCCAGGCAGGCGAAGATGACCACCGGGTTGAGATGGCGGCTGACCACCACCGGCTGATGGATGCGCCCCTTCTCGTCGACGACGATCTCGACCTCGAAATCGGCCGACCTATGGCGTGCGGCCGCCGTGTTGTTGAGAAGAGTTGGGACCGTGACGTCCGGAAACCCCGGAGGTGTCACCGGACCGTCGGGGGGGGCACCTCCGCCTAGGAAGCTGGCCGGAATCTCCCCCTTCTTGCGCCTGGGGACCTCGCTCAGCGATGCGGCAGCCATGCCGTAGGACGTGAGATCACGTTCGGCGATACGACGATTCAGGTTCAGAGCCGTCTGCCAATACCAGTTCGCCGTTTCCCGTTGGCCAAGATTCACTTCGGCGATCGCCCGGTACAGAGCAAGCTCCGCCAGGATCTCGTCGAGCTCCCGGTCTTGCCAGCTCTCTTTGAGAATGGTCTCTGTCAGTTTGATCGCATTGCGGCGCGCATACTTCCATCGCCCGTTGTCCAGGGATCCTTCGATCGGCTCGACTTGTGACCACCACTCGGAATTGCGAGGTCTGATTCCGTGCTCAGGCTTTGCCACTGAAGCACCTACAGTGACGACAAGTACAACGCCGATGATGAGGTGTCTGATGCAAAGAATCCGAACGCTCACCTTTTATCTTTTCAAGACCCCCTTCTTCTTGTCGCGGTCGAACTTGTCCTTGGTCCTGTCGAGGCTGTCGTCGGCTCGATCCATGGGCCCGGATTTGACGCTGCTGTCCACCAGATCACCGACGACCGGAATGTCCTCTGTAACGCCTTCGACGATTTTCTTGCCCTTGTGCGTAACTGCTTTCTTGCCAATTCCCATGGTCTTCTCCTTCTGCTGTTGGATGTTTCTCTACTGTGTCATAGCTTTGTCGCGAGCTATGGCGTGTACCATATCGGCGAAGTCCAGGCGCGTTCCTGGCCTTTCATCGGCACTTCGGGTGACATCTCCACTCCGTAGCGCAGCACGTCGTAGGCGGTCCACCGTGGGGTCGGGATCTCGAGCACCCGAGCATAGTAGAAGGCACTCTCCGAGGCATCGAAATCGGGGTCCTGCCAGACGGCGACCAGCTCCGGGTCACCGATGGTGTTGGACCAGGTGGCGCGTTCGACGTCTACCGTATCGCCGACTGGAGGCAGCTTTCCGTCAGGTCCGGGAGTTCGGTTCTCAGCGTCGCCCCAGGCTACGTCATAGATCTTCTCGTGGGTCTTGCCATCCGAGTCCAGCCAGCCCTTGACGATCTGGATGCGGTCGAGGTTGCCGAACATCGGGTCCTTCATCGCGGCGACGAGAAAGGTGGGCGCCTTACCTGCGGGTGCACTCTTCAGGTCACCACCCATGGGAACACCCTTTGCGTAGCCCGCCTTGGCGAGATACCGCGTCTGGGCATCCTCAGCATCGAACTCCCAGCCGCCGAAGAAGCGCACCGTCATCCTGGTTCCCGAGGTGGCGTAGACCTCCCGCCGCCACATTGCGTCCCACAGCGCCTCGCGCGTGTTCTCCGTGGCCCACACCGCCGCGTAACCGGCGGCGGTGTAGTGCCAGGTGTAGCGAGTCTCGCCGAAGCCCTGTTTGGAGACATGCTCCCAGCGCTCTGGTCTGGGCTCTTGGATCACATGCTTGCCCATGAAGTTGTCTTCTTCAATCGAGGTCAAGGAGTTATGCACGTCGGTGCCACCGATCATGCCGAACTTGAAGGGATTGGCGCCGAGATCCTGCTCCATGCGCAGACCGCTCATCAATCCGCCACGGAGATACATATGGGGCCTCATCTCCGGGCTCTCCGGTTCATCCTCCATGGTCAGGTTGCCGTATTCCCAGCCAGCGATTCCGTAGTCGGCGAACTCGTCGTTGGGCGAGAATGTCGGGTGGGTTTCGCTGTTGCCCTTGGTCTGCATGACTTCCTGCAGACGCTCCCAGCGGGTGCGGCGCTCGGCGTAGTCGCGGGTCAGGCCGTTACCCTCGAAGTCGACTTCCTCGAACATGCGGCCGTTCGACAGGTTGCCATTGTGGGGAATGGCGAGCAGCTTGCCACCGGTCTTCTCTTCGTAGGCCGCCATCCACTCCCAGAGCTTTTCCGGATCCTCGCTGTCCCAGGAGGAGAAGGGCAGGATCTGGTCGGCCTTGTCCTTATCGCCCCGAAAGAGGACATTGCGGTGCAGGTTGTTGCCACCCGGTACCGAGGTCCACTCGTAGCCGATCATTGCCGTGAAGCGGCCGGGGTCGTTGAACTCTTTGGCGGTCTCTGTATAGGCCTCCCAGACAGTCTTCATCAGGGGGCCGGCGGTCGCTGGATCGGTCACCACTTCGGGGAGTGTCCCCTGAGCCTGCGCCGAGACGAGCTCATTCATCGCCGTCCCGGATTCGGTGCCACCAGCGTGCATCATCTCGCTCCAACGCTTCAGGGTGGGATCCTCCATGAACACCGGATTCTCGTTATAGATCTCAAACATCGAGCCGAGTCCCTCGGCGTGATCGGAGATGACCAGGAAATCCATCGGTCGAGAGAGCTTGACCCGCACGCCCGAAGACGACACCACTTCTTCCCCTCGGGCAAAACGGTAGGCCTCCTCTGGGGACAGTCGGTCGCCGTTCATGAAGGCGTCTCCGGAATTGGCAGTGTGGTGGTGGGTGTCGCCGAAAAAGACCTGCGTCGGGTAGTCGCGGCCCGCATAGGGCGAATAGTTGTTGTCGGGGTCGACCTTGATACTGGATGCTTCCTGTGCACCGACCGGAATCGCAGCCAGCAATAGGGCTAGCCCGACGACGGAACCTTGACCTATCAGGTGTGTTCTTCGCTTCATGGTCCTGTCCTCCTAGGAGCGCTAATCTCTTATCCGTTCGGTGTGACCGAGACGTCAGAAAACCCAGATCAGGCGAAAGCGGAACATGTCGCCCTTGCTGTTGTCGTTCTTGGCGATGATTCCGGCATATCCGGCAAAGAGCGACCAGCTGCGATTGATCGCATAACCCAAGGACAGACCGCCCCCCAGCTGGCCGAGTCGGTTGTCATCGGAAACCCCATCCGTGGTCGTTTCTCCGCCGCGTTGGTAGCGTAGATCGACGGATCCCCAGACCTTCTTGGTGAAGTTGCGGGAGAGATGCGACTCGACGATGCCGAGGGGGTCCTGCTCGCGTCGCTCTGCCTTGAACGGATCCGAGTTGTCGGTGAAGAGCATGAGACTGGGAACGATCTCCCAGTAGGTCTGCTTGGCCGGATTGCCGATCGGTAGCACCATGGGCAGGCCGAGGCGAAACGCCCAGCGGTTGGTGCCCAGATTGATCGGCCTGTCGCTTTCGTAGTCGCCAATGGGCACGTTGGCGCCAAACAAGGCATGAATTTGAAAGCTCTGTTTGTGCTGCATGAGCTCTTCCGGCTTCAGCGCCGGTGCCCCGAGCAGGCCGACCCGCATAGCCACATAGGGGTCCGCGAAGCCTGATTCCGAAGGAATATCGAGATTCGTCCCCGGCGGAAAGGGAATGATCGAAGGAGGATCGTCTCCAACTTCAAGTGACCCCCGGACCGTTCCCCAGATCGGCGTTACCCAGATCTCCGCAAAGCGCCCACCCAGAGAGAAGAAGTGGTTGTAGTTCAAAGCGCCGATATCGCTTTCAATGTCGGCATCCTGGATCAGGATATTGCCGGCGAAGTTCATGTTGCTCGCCATGTCCATGTAGGTCAGGCTGAGCGCGTTGATTCCTACTGGGGCCAGCAGAAAGACGCGCGGACCATCACCTTGGGCCAGCATCGGCCTTGGGAGTAGCAACGCACCCAAGAGCCCTGCGAGCGCGAGCTGAACTCTCCATCGCAGAGGATTTCTCATAGATCTCCCTTTGACTACACGAGCATCAATTGCGATCGGCACATCTACGGCGAATACCAAATCGGCGAAGTCCAGGCGCGCTCCTGAATGGTGGCGGGAACATCTTCGAGCAGCGGCAAGTCGTGACGGACGGCGTCGTAGGTGCTCCAGCGCGGGGTCGGGATTTCGAGCACACGCGCGTAGTAGAAGGCGTGCTGTTCGGGATCGAAGCTCTCGTCCCGCCAGCTGCCGATCAGGGTCGCCGAACCGATGTCGTTGGTGAACTTCGCGGTTTCCAGATCCACTGTATTGCCGACGGCAGATACCTTGCCATCCGCTCCTCGCTGACGATCACCGGACCAGGCCACATCCACGACCTCCTCGTGTAGATCACCGTCCGCATCGACCCACCCCTTGATCACCTGGATGCGGTCCAAGTTGGCGCCGTCCGGGTCCTTCAGGGCATAGACCGTCAAGGTCGGCGCGGCGCCAGTGGGGCCAAGATCACCTCCCATCGGAACGCCCAGCTCGTAGCCCTGCTCGACCATCGCCTGCGGGTCTGCCGGTTCGCCGGGCAAGTCCACGCCGCCGAACATGCGCACCTTGATTCGTGGGCCACTGGTGGCAAACGTCTCACGGCGCTTCATAGCGTCCCAGATCCCGGCACGGGTGTTCTCGGTCGCCCAGACTCCAGCCAGCGACCCAATACTCAAGTCCTTGCCGTCGATCCACCCGCCGACGCCTCCGGTCCGGCGCGCCTCGACAGTGCCGTCTTCGGGGCCATGCCCCCCCACAAACGAGTCCTCGGCCACATCGGACGGAACCCCGTTGTGGTTGTCGGTGCCGCCGATGAATCCGTACTTGAAGGGGTTTGCACCGAGCTCGCGCTCATGCGCGAGGCCCAGCTTCAGCCCCTCGCGAACGAAATCCATCTTCTGGAAGGTTCGACCGCTGTTCTTCTGGATCGAGTCGGCGTTCTCGAAATCGGCGAACTCGTCGGCCGCCCAGAACTTGCGGTGCACCTCCGAGTTACCCTTGATCTGCATCATCTCGATCAGGGGCTCTAAATGCTGGCGCTTCTCGGCGTACTCGAGATCGATCGGATTGCCGGCCGCATCGATGGGCGCGAACATCATCTGTTTGGACGCGTTGGAGTTGTGTGGGATGGCCAGAGCTTTCATCCCGAGCGCTTCATGCTCGGCCATCCACTCCCAGAGCTGGTCTTCGCGCCGGAGCTCGTACGAGCTCATGGGCAGGTCCGGTACGTGCGCATCGCGGTAGATGACATTGCGGTGCAGGTTGCCACCGTTGGGAGCGCCACTCCACTCGAAGGCGACGAAAGCGGTGAAACGTCCCGGCTCGTTGTATTGCTCGGCAGCGTCGATTGCCACCTGCCAGGCCGAACGGGTCGTGTCCGGTCCTTGATAGAACGGCGGGTGCTTCGGATTGTCGCCCCGGTTGTTCTCGACCACGTACTTGGCGAACCACGCCTGCTTCTCCTCGAGGGTCTGCAGGTTGCGCAGGTCTTCGAGCAGCTCCTGATCATGCCCGGGAGCACCTTCGACCATCGTGGAGTACATTTCGCCGATGTACTCGGCGTGATCGGAGACCGCCACGAAGTCCAGCGGTCGCTGGCGTTGGACCGGCTTGCCGTCGACGGTAACGGCTTCGCCCTTGGCGAATCGATAAGCATCCGACGGTGTCAGACGCGCGCCGCCGATGTACGCATCCAGCGAATAAGCCGTGTGCATGTGGGTCTCACCAAAATACGCATCACGTAGCGGATTAGCCTGACCGACACTGCTCACGCTCTCCGACTGAGCTGCTCGATCGGCCTGGTTGGTGTCGCTGGATTCCTCAGGTGCAGGGCCACCGCAAGCGGTCATACCCAGGAAGGCAGCGACTACAACCCCAATTCCTCTGATTCCATTCATCGTTCGACTCCTCGTTCTCGAGCTCCTGTCTCCAAGCTGCCCACCCAACCTCGCTTTGTGACTCTCTACAAAAAGGGTTCCATATCTTATTCAATTCCCTCCTAGGGCATGAAAATCCGGCCTCTCGACTTCCTTTGTACCGCGACTGATGGGTGGAAGCCGAGAATAACCGCCGCTGGTCCGGCGCTGATCCGCTAACGGCTCAGCGGTGTCGCCTTGATCAGGGCCTCGAAGGTCGGGATGTCGACGATCATGAGTACCATGACCGCAACAAGGACAAGAAGGATCAAGAACACCAGCTTGCGGGAGCGATAGAGCCCTTCTGGGCGCTGAACTGGACTCTCGGGCTTGAAGCCGAGGTGCATGTAGTAGGCCATGGCATACGCGACGATCGGGGTCGCCAGGATCAGCTCCACGTGGTACCGCGCCGCGAAGAACCCAGAGAGAATTCCAAAGAACGTGCCGTAGAAAACGATGCTCTCGATGAGTCGTTCCTCGTTGTAATAGCCGAAGGAGTCACGGTACCTGGCCGCACGGGCGCTGTCGTTGATGTGCCGATACTCGGCGTAGCGCTTCATGGCCATCAGGAAGGCTCCGAACATCCAAAAGGCCAGCAGCATCGACGTCGGGGGCAACTCCGTGATGCCGGTTGCGTACCAGCCCATGGCCAAGCGAATGGGGTTGTTGACCGACTCGCTGAGCACGTCGGCGTAGGCGTGATCCTTCAGGCGGATCGGCGGAATATTGTAGATAGCACCCGCCACCCAGAGCAGCACTGAAATCAGGCCGAACCGCCAGTTGATCGCAAACCCAACGCCTATTCCAACCGCGCCAAGGAGCAACCACTCAGCATATGCCACCGGGATGCTGACCTTGCCGCTCGGAATCGGGCGCAGGTGCTTTTGGGGGTGATGTCTGTCCTTTTCGCTGTCCAGGATTTCGTTCAGCACGTAGTTGCTGGAAGCCACCAAGCAAGCGGACACCACAGCCAGAATCAATCCTCTCCATGGGAACGGGTCCATCAGCTGCGGACTGAAGATCAAGGCCAGCACCACGCCGGGCAGCATGAAGACGTTCTTGAACCAGTGATCGGGTCGCGCGATCTCGATATACGGCGTCAGCTTGGCAAACATGCTGGGGAGTACCTTCCGTGATCCTGGATCCGTGTCAGGGTTCTATTTGCTGCAACGAACGACTGCCAAGCAAGGTAGCAGAACCAGGGCGGAGTACGAAATCCCTGCGGCTCGACTCCGGTAGACTCGGGCCGGACGCGGCCTGTAAGGTGCTCGGCACCGTAGTTCGACAGAGGCTCTCCAAGACTTTCGATTCGACACCACTGACCATTCCGAGGTGACGGAAATCCTACACAAACCTCTGTTCTGGCTGACCCTGCAGCTGGTCGTGACTTTCGCTGTTCTGGCCTGGTCCGGGGGATTGGAGTACACGCGGGTACCCGACACACCGAGCTATCTCAACGTCGCTGACGCCGGGAGCTGGACCGAGGTTCTGTCACACAATCGGACATTCGGCTACCCATTGTTCCTGCGCGCCGTCATTTCGTTGGGCAGGTGGCTGAACCCGGTACCAACGTTCCAGATCCTCATCTACTTCGGCTCGCTGTTGCTGTTCTGGTTTGCCGTCCAGCGATTCTCAGGTTCCGGCTGGCTCGCCTGGGCCGCAGTCGTACCCCTGCCCTGGGCAGGTGTCATGACGTTGGCGACGTTCGTGCAGCCTGACTTTCTGGCCGCCGCAGCTACCGTCGTGGCCGTCTCATGTCTTCTTGTCTTGGCAGTCGGTCCAGCGAACATCGGCTGCTGGATCGGACTGGGTGTCGCCACCTTCAGTGCCTACCAGCTGCGACCTGCTGCGGTGTTTCTCGTCGCTTTCCTGCCCGTGTTGGGATTCGTTCTGAAGTGGCTTCGCAGAGATCGGAATTGGAAACAGCTTCGCCAGTGGACTGCCATCGCTGGTCTGGTGACTTTTCTGCCATTTCTGGCGTTCAGTAGCCTGCGGTGGGCAACCGTAGGGCACTTCGGCGTCGTCTCATTCGGAGGCCCCAACCAGGCAGGGATGGCTGCCAGCTTCATTGACGCCCAGGTCGTGCGCCAGCTTCCCCAGGAGCATCAAGGTCTGGCCAGGAACATGATGAAGATGA
>Ga0316190_10001690_pt1 | contig 16046 bp, 16 predicted proteins | sample Eddworburrow2_MG_FD_204929 | JGI IMG/M metagenome (GOLD analysis project Ga0316190, IMG submission 204929) | Coastal sediment microbial communities from Maine, United States - Eddy worm burrow 2 | ecosystem: Environmental > Aquatic > Marine > Coastal > Sediment | place: USA: Maine | collected... | reverse complement strand
TAATCAGCGGCAGGAAGATACCGAGCACCTGATAGAGCAGGGGACTGGTTTTGTGGACCACCATTTCGGTGAACTGAACGACTACCGCAATGACCAGTATGAAGGTGATGGTGCGCAGGTATTCCAGTCCCAGCGGCGCCAGCAGGTATTCATTGGCGAGATAACTGCACACTGAAGACAGTGTCAATACAAAAGTCGTTGCCAGCGACATGCCGGTGGCCGTTTCCAGTTTGCGCGAGACACCCAGGAACGGGCACAGGCCCAGGAATTTCACCAGGACAAAGTTATTCACCAGGACGGTGCTGACAAGAATGAGTGCAAATTCAGTCATTAGATGCTTTTCTAATCTATTTAACCTTCATACCCGGCTTCGCACCTGCGTGCGGTTCGAGGATGTACAGATCCTTGCCGCCGGGTCCTGCCGCCAGCACCATGCCTTCGGAAACACCGAAGCGCATTTTGCGCGCTGCCAGGTTTGCGACCATGACGGTTAGCTTACCCTCAAGGTCTTCGGGCGCATAGGCGCTTTTGATTCCCGCAAACACGTTGCGGGTTTCACCGCCGAGATCCAGTGTCAGTTTCAGCAGTTTGTCGGCCTCCGGGACGGCTTCGGCTTTGGCGATACGCACCACACGCAGGTCCAGCTTGACAAAGTCATCAAATGTAATGGTTGCGGCGACAGGGTCTTCGGCTAGCGGTCCACCGGCGGTTGACGCTGCTTGCCCGCTTTCCTCCAGGTGTTCTTTTGAAGCAACCACCATGGCTTCAACAGACGCCGGTTCAACACGTGTCATCAGGGGCTTGAATGACTCAATATGATGATTCCTGAGCGGTTCGGCAATGTCGTCCCAGTTCATCGAGTCCAGATTCAGGAAGTTACCTGCCTGCTCGGCCATGGCGGGGAGCACCGGCTTCAGGTAAGTCATCAGCACCCGGAACAGGTTCAGTCCGACACTGCATATCTCCTGAACCTGTTGTTCGGCGCCTTTCTGCCTGGCCAGTACCCAGGGCTTCTGTTCATCTATGTACTGATTGGCCACATCGGCAAGCGCCATGATTTCACGGCTTGCGCGGCCATACTCGCGGGCTTCGTAAAACCCCGCGATTTCATCACCCGCCTTGACAAAGGTCTGGTACAGACCTGCCTCACTGACATGTTCTGATAATCGCCCGTTGGATTTCTTCATGATGAAGCCGGCGCAGCGGCTGGCGATGTTGACCACTTTGCCCACCAGGTCACTGTTGACCCGCTGGGTAAAGTCATCGAGGTTGAGGTCGAGGTCATCGATACCGCCGCCCAGCTTGGCGGCAAAGTAATAGCGCAGGTATTCCGGATTCAGGTGGTCGAGGTAGCTGCGTGCCTTTATAAAGGTGCCGCGCGACTTGGACATCTTCTGACCGTTTACCGTTAAAAAACCGTGCGCAAAGATGGCGGTGGGGGTGCGGAAATCTGCGCCCGTCAGCATGGCCGGCCAGAACAGGGCATGGAAATAGATGATGTCTTTGCCAATGAAATGGTAGATCTCGGCTTGACTGTCGGTTTTCCAGTAGGCGTCGAAGTCTGTGCCGGTGCGTTCGCAGTATTGTTTGAAACTGGCGAGATAACCGATGGGTGCATCCAGCCAGACATAGAAAAACTTGCCGGGTGCGTCCGGGATCTCAAACCCGAAGTAGGGGTCGTCACGCGATATGTCCCAGGCACGCAGGCCGTCGGCAAACCATTCATTGAGCTTGTTGCTGACTTCCTCCTGTAAATGTCCCGCTGTTGTCCATGTGCGCAGCATGGCTTCGAAGTCCGCCAGTTTGAAGAAATAGTGCAATGATTCTTTCTCAACCGGTTTGGCGCCGGACACGGCGGACACGGCGTTTTTCAGTTCGGTGGGCGAGTAGGTGGCACCGCAGGCCTCACAACTGTCACCGTACTGGTCGGCGGTGCCACAGCGCGGGCACTCACCCTTGATGAAGCGGTCCGGCAGGAACATTTCCTTCTGCGGGTCATAGGCCTGGGTGATGGTGCGGGTTTCAATGTGCCCGCCATCCCGGTTGCGCCGGTAGATCAGTTCCGACAGCTCCCGGTTTTCATCGGAGTGGGTGCTGTGGTAGTTGTCGAAATCGATATGGAAGCCGGCAAAATCGGCCTGGTGTTCCTCGGCAACCCGGGCGATCAGGGCTTCGGCCTCGATGCCTTCCTGTTGCGCGCGCAGCATGATCGGGGTGCCGTGGGCGTCATCGGCGCAGACATAGGTGCAGTCGTGACCGCGCATTTTCTGAAAACGCACCCAGATGTCGGTCTGGATGTATTCCACCAGGTGGCCGAGATGAATCGAACCGTTGGCGTAAGGCAGGGCGCTGGTGACCAGTATGGTGCGTTTTTGCTCCGACATGAAAATTCCTGACTGTACTGATAGATAGCGTGACATTATGCCAGAAGCGCTGTGTTTGAGGTATGTTGGTCCGCGGCGCGGGCAGTGCCCTATCGTCGTGCCCTAAACCGTACAAAACCCGGTGAAGACCCGTCTGCCTGAATTGTGTACAATCGCGCCTCATTTTTATCAAGCTTGGCGGCATCTTAACGGTCCCTGAGATCTAGAGGAAAACGAGCATGGCAGATTTATCCAGAGAGCAGATTGAATCGAAGCTCAAGGAATATATCGATCCCTATATGGAAAAGGATCTGGTGTCCACCAAGTGCGTGCGCAACGTCATGATCGAAGGCGATCAGGTGGTGGTCGATGTCGTGCTGGGTTTCCCGGCCGGCGGTTACAAGCAAGAGCTGGCGGCCAGATTGAAAGAGATGGTCGAATCCATCGACGGTGTCGCCAAGTCACGCATCAACGTTAATGCGGCTATTCAGGCGCACTCGGTGCAGAAGGGCGTCAAAACCATCAGTGGTATCAAGAACATCATCGCCGTTGCCTCCGGTAAAGGCGGTGTCGGCAAATCCACCACCGCAACCAACCTGGCACTGGCCCTGTCGGCTGAAGGCGCCAATGTCGGCGTGCTGGATGCTGATATCTACGGGCCCAGTCAACCGCGCATGCTCGGTATCAACGGCAAGCCAGAATCCAAGGATGGCAAGTCACTGGAGCCCCTGGTCAGCTATCACATCCAGACCATGTCCATCGGCTTCCTGGTCGATGAAGAGACCCCCATGATCTGGCGCGGTCCCATGGTGACCCAGGCGCTGCAGCAGTTGCTCGGTGACACCAATTGGTCTGATCTCGATTACCTGGTCGTCGACCTGCCGCCGGGCACCGGGGATATACAGCTGACGCTGGCCCAGCAGGTGCCGGTCAGCGGTGCGGTCATTGTCACCACGCCGCAGGACATCGCTCTGCTGGATGCGCGTAAGGGGCTCAAGATGTTTGAGAAGGTCGAGGTGCCGGTGCTGGGTATCATCGAGAACATGAGTATCCACATCTGCAGCCAGTGCGGGCACGAAGAGCATATCTTCGGTGAAGGCGGTGGTCAGCGCATGTCTGATGACTACAACGTCGATTTCCTCGGCGCTTTGCCGCTGGACAAGAAAATCCGCGAACAAGTCGACAGCGGCAGGCCTTCGGTGGTTGCCGAGCCGGACGGCCGTATCGCCCAGATCTACCGGGATATCGCCCGTCGCACGGCGGCAAAGCTGGCCTTGAGGTCCAAGGATGTCGCCGCCAAGTTCCCGCAGATCGTTATCCAGAATAACTAAAATCAAGATAGACGATGTCGATTAAATCCGATAACTGGATCCGCCGTATGGCGGAACAGCAAGGCATGATCGAGCCTTTCATAGCGGGGCAGATCCGTCACCACGACGATGTTGGGCGGGTGATTTCCTACGGGACCTCGAGTTACGGTTATGACATCCGTTGCGCCGACGAATTCAAGATATTCACCAATATCAACTCGGCGGTTGTTGATCCCAAGAATTTCGACGACAATAGTTTTGTCAATGTGAAGTCGGACGTGTGCATCATTCCGCCCAACTCCTTCGCCCTGGCGCGCACGGTGGAATATTTCCGTATTCCGCGCAACGTACTGACCATCTGCCTGGGCAAGTCTACCTATGCCCGCTGCGGCATTATTGTCAACGTCACACCGCTGGAGCCCGAGTGGGAAGGGCACGTTACCCTGGAATTCTCCAATACCACGCCCCTGCCTGCCAAGATCTACGCCAATGAAGGCGTTGCCCAGGTCTTGTTCCTGGAGTCTGACGAAGTGTGTGAGACGTCTTACAGGGACCGCGGCGGCAAGTATCAGGGCCAGACCGGCGTAACCCTGCCCAAGGCGTGAAATCCGATATCTGCGGCGAATGATACTGACTTAAGCTCATGTCATGTGAATAGCCACGGAATACACGCAAGGCACGGAAATATTTATCATTTATTTCAGTGCCTTGCGGGGCTGAATTCAACGCTGTTCCATCAGGGGGGCTCAGCGGCTGGACGCTCTGCTGGTGCCCTGCGCACGTCCGCTAAATTCCAGTTTCTTGAGAACAAGCTCTATCTTGATGCCGCTTTTCTTGTGCTTAATAAATCGTACCGGAAAATAATCGAGATCCGGGGCGCTCCAGACCCAGCTCCTGTCGCGGTTCTCGTTCATTCGTTCCACCTTGAGCGTCCGGTAGGTCCCGGAGTCAAGCTTGATGGATTCCTCCCCGACCAGCTCAAAGTCGTAAGTCTTGATCCGGCCCTGGCGTGGTATCCGGTATTTGAAGACAGTATCGCCGTTACGCAGGTCAAATAGCATGGCTAGTTGCATCACCAGTCTGTCGATACTGCCTTCGGGCACGGCTATCTCCCAATGCTCCCCTGCGCCGATATTTTTAACGCGCCGGTTTTTCCAGTCGAAGACAAGATGGGCATTGTCATCGTCATCCCCTTTTTTGTTCCGTGACTGATACTCAATGACCTGGATGGCGTTGTCGTGGTAGCGCCAGCGGCTGCTCTCGGTGGCATTGTCGGAGCCAAACAGTCTGGCAATACCGCTGGTCACGGATTTCTGCTCATACAGGTACTCATTGGCGCCGACACGGGTCAGGCTGACTTGAACGGTACCGATGCTCAGTCCATTGGCCTTGGCGCTATAGCTGGCGACAAATGAGGGGTAGGGCGGTGGGTCATCCGCCTGGCCGGACGTTGCGAAAAGCAGAGATATCAGGACCAGAACGGCCCGAGCAAAGGCTTGCATGCGAGTGTGTTTCTGACAAGGCATCAGGTTTATTCCATAGACTCCAGTACTCAAGGCGCAATGCGTGCGTAAGTTAGCCGACATAAGCTTGCGGGACACGCTGTACCCCAGGGCAGAAGGTGAGGAATGGGACATTCCGAGAGGCTCCTCTGGAGGGCCCTCTCTTGCTACGCAATTCACCTTGTGAATACGTCCCTGTAAGCTCGACGGCCGCGTCTCCCGGCAATTGCTCCTGCATTGCTCTACCTTCGCCCATCCCTGGGCTCGTGCGGCCGACGGTCCCGCAAGCTTATGTCGGCTAACTTACGCACACCTTAAACTATCCGTTTATTCGTCAGCGTCGATCTGCAGTGGCTGCTGCATGGGCTGTTGATCAAGCAGCAGTTGCTCCCCGTTCAGGCTGACACGGCCTTCCGCCAGCCACTGTATGGCCTGCGGATACAGTCGGTGTTCCTGTCTCAGTACGCGTGCCGCCAGCCGTTCGGCGTCATCAACGGGCAGCACCGGCACCCGTACCTGTACGAACACGGGGCCGCCATCGAGTTCCTCGGTGACAAAGTGGACACTGGCGCCGTGTTCCTTGACCCCCTTGTCAATGGCTCTCTGATGGGTGTCAATTCCACGCAATTCAGGCAGCAGCGACGGGTGAATATTGATCAGCCGGCCCTGGTAGTGGTGTACAAAAGCGGCTGTCAGAATCCGCATGAAACCGGCCAGTACCACCAGGTCCGGTTCAAACCTGTCGATCAGTCCCTGCAGGGCGCGATCGTAGTCTTTCCTGTCGGGGTAGTCGGCCGCATCCAGCGCCAGCGTATCGATGTTCTCCTGGCGTGCGTATTCGAGGCCGGGGGCCCGAGGCTTGTCGCTGATAACAGCCGTTACCACAGCGGTCAATTCGCCGCGACTGATGGCGTCCAGAATCGCTTTCAGGTTGGAGCCGTGTCCCGATATCAGTACAACCAGAGAGAGTGGCTGTTTGTGGTCAGACATTCAATTCAACACGGGCCTGGCCTTCAGTTTTCTCGACACTGCCCAAAACCCAGCCGTTTATGCCGTGCTCTGCAAGGATGCTCAGGCATTGTGTGATCGCGGAAGCCGGCAGGCAAATCACCATGCCGACGCCGCAGTTGAAGGTGCGGTACATTTCGAAGGTTTTCACCTGCCCCTGTTCCTGTAACCAGGAGAAGATGGCCGGCCATTGCCAGCTGGACTCTTCGATGCGGGCCAGCGTATTCTCGGGCAGCATTCTCGGCAGGTTCTCCGGCAGACCGCCACCGGTGATATGACACAGGCTGTGGACTTCAACCTGCTCCAACAGTGCCAGCAAGGGTTTGACATAGATGCGGGTAGGTTCGAGCAGCCAGTCGAGCAGGGGTTTGTCCTCCAGCCGGGCATCAGTGCCGGTGCCCGTGACTTCGAGGATTTTGCGGATCAGTGAATAGCCGTTGGAATGCGGGCCGGAGGCCGGCAGTCCGATAAGGATGTCACCGGGTTGCACCGACTGGCCGTCGATCAGCTTGTCTTTTTCAACAATACCGACACAGAAACCGGCCAGGTCATAGTCTTCGTGCTTATACATGCCCGGCATTTCGGCAGTTTCACCACCGATCAGGGCAGCGCCAGCCAGCTCGCAGCCGCGCCCGATGCCCTGGATGACATCGGCGGCAACCTCGACATCCAGTTTGCCGGTGGCGTAGTAATCCAGAAAAAACAAGGGCTCGGCGCCCTGAACGACGATGTCGTTGGCGCACATGGCGACCAGGTCGATGCCGATGGTGTGGTGGCGTCCGCTGTCGATGGCCAGTTTCAGCTTGGTGCCCACGCCATCGGTCCCCGACACCAGCAGTGGTTGGCGGTAGCGATCGAGCGGCAGTTCAAACAGGGCGCCAAAGCCGCCGAGACCGCTGACAACGCCTGCACGGCGGGTTTTGGCGACCACGGGTTTAATACGTTCAATCAGGGAATTGCCGGCGTCAATATCGACGCCGGCATCCCGATAACTGATCGGTGAACCGGAAGAAGTTGAATGCTGCCCCGACACATCAGGCTCCAGATTGTGGAAAACGTAATGGTACAGCTAATTGCCAATGCTATGCCATATCACCACCCATTCCATACCTATGGTATGGTAACGCCAGATTGTCGAATTTGTGATGAAACCATTGACTGTGAGTAATTATATTGCCTGTCTGTTTGCTCTGTTGCTGGTCTCGGTAATGGCTCAAGCGGCGCGTGTGGACGACCTGTTCCGGGTCGAGGTGGCCGCTGCCGGCCGCGACCCCGGCTCACGCGATGCTGCGCTGGGGCAGGCGCTGGGGCAGGTACTGGTGCGTGTTACCGGCAGTGCCGACTCGCTGAGCAATCCGGCGCTCAAGCCGCTGTTTAAAAATCCCAGTCGTTTCGCGCAACAGTTCAGGTTTAGTGAAATTCCGGCGGAGAAGCCGGGCCAGTCGGAACAGTTGAGGCTGTGGGTGCAGTTCGACGGCGTGGCGCTGGCCAGGGAGGTGCGTGAGGCCGGCTTGCCGTACTGGGGGAGTGAACGGCCTGACGTGCTGCTGTGGCTGGCGATCGATGACCGCGGCCGGCGATACCTGGTTTCCGATGACTCGGGAGGCGACGTGGCCCGTAGCCTGTCCCAGGCGGCTTACCACCGGGGTTTGCCGCTTACCCTGCCGCTGATGGACCTTGAGGATCAGCGTGCGGTGCAGTTTACCGACGTCTGGGGTGGTTTTGTCGGTTCCCTGGAAGCGGCTTCACAGCGTTACCGGCCACAGGTCATTCTGGTCGGCAAACTCGGTCACTCAGGAACCAGCAGCGGCTGGAGGGGTAGCTGGAATCTGCTCGGTGCCGGCGGTCAGCATAGCTGGACCTCGCACGCTGCAAATCTCGAAGCCGCAGTCGACCAGGGTATTGGCGAGGCGAGCGAGTGGCTGGCGCTTCAATACGCGGTTGTTGCCACGGATGAAGCCGTGCGTTCACTGCTGGTTGAGGGTGTCGAGGGGTTGGAGGATTATGCGCGGGTCTCGAAATACCTGGCCTCATTGACTCCGGTTGAGCAGGTACAGGTGGCTCGTGTAAACGGCCAGGAAGTGGAATTTTCCCTGAATATCAACAGCGAAGAACGCAACCTGTTACAGGTCATCACGCTTGGACGCGTGCTGCAGGCTATTGAGGATCCATCTGCCTGGCGATTTCGCCTGAATCCTTGAGATATGTATGCGGGTTAGCGACATACCCAATCTGATCACCGCGGGCCGGATATTACTGGTGCCACCCATCGCCTGGGCCCTGATACAGCAGCATTTCCGGCTTGCGCTGATCCTGTTTTTTGTCGCTGGTGTATCCGATGCCGTGGACGGTTTCCTCGCCAAGTACTACGGCTGGACCAGCCGCCTGGGCGCTTTGCTCGACCCGCTGGCGGACAAGTTTCTGCTGGTGATCTCTTACGTGGCACTGGCGTGGGTCGGGCTGTTGCCGTTATGGCTGCTGGTGCTGGTGGTGGTACGCGACGTGGTGATCGTAAGCGGAGCCGTGGTTTACAATTTTCACATTGAGCGTCTTGAAGCCGAGCCTACGCTCATCAGCAAATTAAATACCCTGTTGCAGATCCTGCTGGTATTGCTGGTGATCATTCATCAGGCCACGGGCTGGGGCGAGAGTGACTGGATAGAACTGCTGATATACGCCGTTGCCGTCACCGTTGTCTGGAGTGGCATCGACTACGTCATCACCTGGAGCCGGCGAGCACGGCATGCCGGTACTCCAGCCGAATGATTCAACAGATCCCGCTGGGTCTAAAGCTCAAGGCAGCGGCGCGCTTTTCGAACTTCGTTGCCGGACCCAACGACGAATTGCTTGACCAACTGCAACTGGCGGCTAATGGCAGGGGGGAGCCGTTTTTCCTGATCTGGGGCAGCACCGGGTCGGGTAAATCCCATCTGTTACAGGCCAGTTGCCACCAGGCGGCCAGTGAGGGGCGCACAGCGGCTTACCTTTCCCTGCAGGATCATTCCAAACTCCAGCCGGAACTGCTGGATGGCTGGGATGCTTATGACCTGGTGTGTCTGGATGACATGGATGCCATTGCCGGACAACGGCGGTGGGAAGAAGCCATCTTTCACCTGTACAACCGGATTCGCGAGCGTCGCAGTGGCCTGGTTGTGGGTTCGAACTCAGCGCCCGCTCACTTACAGCTTTGTTTGCCTGATCTGCGATCACGCCTGGGCTGGAGTCTGACCTATCAGTTGAAATCCCTGGACGATCAACAACGCTTGCAGGCATTGCAGTTGCGTGCGCAGCAGCGTGGTTGTGAAATGTCCGATGAAACAGGGCGTTATCTCATGCGCCGATTGCCGCGCGATATGCCGGCGCTGTTTGATTTGCTCGATCAGCTGGATGAAGCATCGTTAGTGGCGCAGAGAAAGCTGACGGTGCCGTTCGTGAAATCGGTGTTGGGGCTGTAGCCATTCCGCTGTTGCTGATAGCGGTGTTTTAACCCTTAGCACAGCTTCAACCACATGCCCCCAGGGCATGTGGTGAGAAACCGGGGTCGGGAGACCGCTTAGGGGTTGTGTGATTAAGCTGCGGTGGACTTGGATGCCCGGATAAAGCCAATGCCACCCACCAGCCAGCACAGCGACAGAACGACTTCCGTCAGCGCAAGCCAGCGGGCTTCAACGTCGCTGTAGGCTTCGACAATGCCATGCGTGAAATAAATCAGGCAGAGAAACAGGCTCCAGGCCACGGTATAGCTGCGTGCGTGCAGCAGGCCACGCAGCGGTATGAACAGCGGCAGCCCAAGGGCGACCAGGGCAAGCTGAGTCGGCACTCTGCTGGGCGGGGCAAGCCATCCATACCAGGCAAGCAGCAGTACCATGATGCCGAAATAACCTGACAGGGTCAGTATGTAGAACAGGCGGGCTTTCAAAATAAACTCATGCTCCTTCAAGCTGATATTGACTGATTCAGACAAAGTATCTTTACAGTTTCCAGCTATTGAGTCGGCGATAAAATACCAGGCCGTAGGAGCGCCGCCCTTCGGCGCGATATCGCGGCCCTAAAGATGTTTGGCAATGTAGTGCCGGCTAGCCGGACAGCTTGAGGGCGGTTTCGGCCAGTCGTTTGCCAAGTGCCCGGCACAGGCGCTGTTCGGCCTCGGTCAAGCGGTTCTTGCTGTCGGTGCCGGCCAGGTGACTGGCGCCATACGGTGTGCCTCCGGCGTCAGTATGCAGCAGGTCAGTTTCACTGTAGGGGATGCCCAGAATCAGCATGCCATGATGCATCAGCGGCAACATCATGGATAACAGCGTGGTCTCCTGGCCGCCGTGCATGGATGAGGTCGAAGTGAAGAGGGCGGCGGGCTTGCCAGCCAGTTCGGCTCCCAGCCACAGGCTGCTGGTGCTATCGATAAAATACTTGAGTGGAGCGGCCATGTTACCGAAGCGGGTTGGACTGCCCAGCGCAAGGCCAACGCATTCACGCAGGTCATCTTCCGTCGCGTAGGGTGCGCCTTGAGATGGAATGCTGTTTTCGGTGGCCTCACACACACTTGAAACCTGTGGCACGGTGCGCAGGCGTGCCTGCACGCCGTTCACCTCTTCAATGCCGCGTGCGATATGTTGCGCCATTTTTTCGGTGGCGCCATAGCGGCTGTAGTAGAGCACAAGTATATCAGTGGCGGGGTACACTATAGTATCTCCAGTACAGCCTCGGGTGGCCTGCCCAGTGCAGCTTTACCATGGCTTATAACAACCGGGCGCTGGATGAGCCTGGGGTGTTCGACCATGACCTGGATGAGTTCGTCCCGGCTCAGGCTGGTATCTGCCAGCTTGTGTTCCTTGTATTCCGCTTCGTTGCTTCGCATCAGCTGGCGTGGCTCCAGACCCAGCATGTCCAGAACATGTCCGAGTTGTTGTGCATCGGGCGGCGTTTGCAGATATTCGACAATCTCCGGCTCAATGCCTCGGGCTCTCAATAATTCCAGTGTCTGGCGGCTCTTGCTGCAGCGCGGATTGTGGTACATGGTTGGTTTCGACATGGTTGTTACCTCCAGCGGGCTATTTTGCGACAAGTGTGTTTATCAGTCCATTGCCTGTCAAAGATGGTTTCAGTTTCTTGACCCCTTCCCGCCTCAGTGCTAGCGTATCACCCAGATTTTTCAGTCGTGTCACCCATGCCTAAACACAGTTTGAGTTTGTTCAGATCCTGTTTCTCCTGGGCCATGGGGGCAGGCTGGATTTCCGCTGTATTATTGTCAGTGCTGGTGGCGGCTTGCAGTACAGCGCCGGTGCAGGAAATGAGCGAAGCGCGTCAGGCCATCGCGGCGGCGCGCGACGTGGGCGCAAGGGATTATGCGACGGAGCAGTATAACAAGGCCGAGTCACTGCTTAAGAACGCTGAGCACATGCTTAACAATCGCCAGTACAGTAAAGCCAGGCAGAGTGCCAATGAGGCCCGTGATGAGGCGATTCAGGCGCGTGAAACAGCCCAGCAAACGAAACCACAAGCCACACCCTTGAAATAAATACAACAGTTAAGGAATTATTTCGGCTTTATTGCGTCTTTCTTGTTTAGGGGCGTGCGCAGGAGGGCCCTAAAGCCGGGTCATTGGTCGACTGGCTCGTTGCTTGACATCTGATTGAGGCAGGTGTTAGCTTCAGGCGATCAATTAAGAGGCGTGAAAAGTCTCAATGGATCAACCATTAGCGGAGTGAATTCCAATGAAGAAAAGTATTTTTGGTAGGCAGCTTGTTGCTGTGATTCTGGTGCTGGGCATGTTGGCTGGTTGTGCCAGCACACCGAAGGAGCCGGTTGTCGATCAGGGGAGTGCGGAAGCTGACCAGGCGATCGCGGCTGCCGAGGCTGCCATTGCCAAAGCCAAGGCGAACGACTGGATCTGGCGCGATACTGAGAAGTTTCTGAAAGGCGCGAAGGATGCCGCTGCCAAGGGTGATAGTGGCGAAGCTGTCAGCCTGGCCAACAAGGCGCGTAACCAGGCTGAGTTGGCGGAAAACCAGTATTATCTGGAACAAGCCAAGTTCATGTTCAGCGAGGCGAGCGCGGTACAGGGGTTGAACGCCAGCCAGAAAAATGCCCTGAGTGAAGCCGATAAGGCAATAAAAAACGCCGAAGGCCGTAAGGCCTACGATCTGTTAACACCGCTGCTCGCTGAAATCGGGGCAGCCTCCCTGCAGTATGAAGTGGTGCGCGGAGATAGCCTCTGGGCTATCTCCGGCAAAGCGGAGACCTACAACAACCCGTATCAGTGGCCACTGATCTTTAAAGCCAATCGTGACCAGATCAAGGATGCCGACATGATTCATCCAGGGCAGACATTCGATGTGGATCGCAATCTGTCGGCATCAGATGTTGAGGCGGCGGTCAACCATGCCAGGAATCGAGGTGCCTGGGCGATCGGAGTAGGCGAAGAAAGCGACCGCCGTTATCTTGGTGGTGGTTCACTGCAGTTGCAATAAGTTATAGTTCGGCGCAAGGATCGTATGCAGAGGCCCGTTCGGGCTTTTTTCTTTTTTGGCGGCCTGGTTTTTTGCCTGGTTACACGAATTCGTAAATAAAGCGTTCGAATCCTGGATCGCTATCCAGTAACTCGGTGCAGCGTACGCCGTGTAGACCACCGCTCTGTGCGTGGATCGTCACCTCATCCCCGACCTGTATTTCTCCGCTGTGGATAATCAGGGTATACACGCGCTGCTGACCACGTTTCTGAATGGCGGATATAGCCGGCTGATAGTTGCCGCCCAGACCTGATGAGTCTTTATGGCGTATGACGACAGGCTTGGGATCACGGGCGAGGTACTGGAGCCCCAGGTCGAAACCTGGGCCGGGTTCGGCTTCCAGCCGCCACCGAGCTACCGCAATAACCCAGCCCGCAGTACAATTTTCACTGGCTCTGCGTAACGCCACCAGTTGTCCGACACGCGGGTGTCCTGCCTGGGTTCCACGGTAGCTGATGGCAAGGCCGCCGTTGCTTCGGTTGATACTGGTACAGGTGAATAGTGCGGGTGTCTTGTGGCTGGGTGCATCGGGCAGTGGTTGCTCCCCGAGGTCGATGATGTCTTCATGTCCCGGTGCGACAAACAGGGCAGGGTTAAACCAGCGGCCTCTGTTGAGCATGCAATAGGCTGTATCCAACCCGCTGACCAGTTCAATCCGGGCGTGTGCCGTGTTTCTTTCGCTGCCGCGAGTCCGCTGACGCTGCCAGCGATCGTGTGCTTGCTGCAGTGTACGCAGCAGGGTCGAAGCTGGAACTTCGGGAGGCAGGCCGAGGCTTTGTGATTGCCTGCACTGCTGGAGATGTTTGATATCCTTTTCCATCTGTTCCATCAGGGCAGTAAGATTCAGGTATAGAGGGTGGTCTGATGTTGCTTCACTGCTGTGCTCAAGATCCTCTAACGGAACAGTCACGCCGTCGGAATCTGCGTCGTTTTCAATGTTGACCAGCCCGGCATGTGCCTCAAAATACTTTCTCAGAACCCGGATCATGTCCGCCGGCAGGCAGTAGGGATCGGCCAGGCGCAATAAGGCAATCAGGCAGAATGAGGACTCGATCTGTATTTTTCCGCTACCCGGCATATTCGACGAGTAACTCTCGCGCCCGGTTTGCCAGGCGTAGTTGTACAGGGAGAGACATTCACTCCACAAAGCTCGTGGCGCACGTTGATAGTCGGCATAGTAGTAGCTGAGTTGAAGTCCCAGTGTGTAAACCGAGCCAAGCAGGGCCAGTGGAATACTGCGTGTCTCTAAAAAGCCGCCGCGTTTATCGATCAGCTCATGGGCGACGATTTTGTAGCCAAAGCCGATATCCTGGCACAGGCGTTTTAGCAATGGCTGGATAGCGTTGGCATCGGCTGGATTGGCTGGCAGGGATTCGTTCAGGCGCTGGTAGGTTCCCAGAAAATGACCCAGGATCTCCAAACGGGCTGCCGGCGCAAGCGTTTGCCGGTTTATCAGGCGCAACTGCTGGCTGGCCGCCTGCGCCGCCCGATGCAGATCCAGGTAGGGCAGGTTGTCCAGCCACTCGCGGACCTCGCGAGGCTTGATCTTGACGCCAGGGCGATGGCTGCTCTGGGCCGGAATTGTGAGTTGCAGGCCGGTCAAGGAAATCGAAAATCCGTTTGGTGACGTTCCCTTTAGCGGTCAATTTGTCAAATTCTGGATTATTCCGATTCAATAGCGATCCCTGCGATACGCTGTTGCCAGAGCGCCGGCCCGGTCTGGTGTACCGACTCGCCACGTGAATCGACAGCGACGGTGACTGGCATGTCTCTGACTTCGAATTCGTACACCGCTTCCATGCCTAGTTCCGGGTAGGCAAGCACCCGTGCCGAGTGCACCGCTTTCGAGATCAGATACGCCGCACCACCCGTGGCAATCAGATAAACAGCCTGATGTTTTTTAATGGAATCAATCGCTTTCTGGCCACGCTCCGCTTTGCCGATCATGCCGATCATGCCAGTCTTATCAAGCAGAGTATCGGTAAACTTATCCATGCGCGTGGCGGTGGTGGGCCCGGCCGGGCCGACTGCTTCATCATTCACCGGGTCAACCGGGCCCACGTAGTAGATCATGCGATTGCGGAAGTCCAGGCCATCGGGTAAGGCCTCGCCTCTGATGAGGCTGTCAACGATACGTTTATGAGCCGCGTCCCGCCCGGTCAGCAGACGCCCGCTCAGCAGCAGGGATTCGCCCGCTTTCCAGTCGCGTAGCTTGGCAGCGTCGAGTTCATCCAGATTGACCCTGCGCGACCGGCCTGCCGCCTCCCAGTGCACCTCAGGCCACTCGCTGAGGTCCGGCGGTTCCGGAAATACCGGTCCGTTGCCGTCGAGTTCCAGGTGTACATGACGGGTGGCCGCACAGTTAGGCACAATGGCTACCGGTTGGGAGGCGGCGTGAGTCGGGTAATCCAGAACCTTGACGTCGAGCACTGTGGTCAGTCCGCCAAGACCCTGGGCGCCAATGCCCAGCGCGTTGACCCGGTCGTGGATTTCCAGGCGCAGTTGTTCGATACGGCTGGCCGGGCCACGCTGCCGCAGTGCCTGAATATCGATGGGTGCCATGAGTGACTGCTTGGCGAGCAGCATGGCTTTCTCCGCGGTACCGCCGATACCGATTCCGAGGATACCGGGCGGACACCAGCCGGCGCCCATGCCCGGTACCTGCTCCACGACCCATTCCACCAGATCGTCGCTGGGGTTGAGATTGGTAAACCTGGCTTTATTCTCCGATCCGGCGCCCTTGGCGGCCACCGTGACTGAAACCCGGTCACCGGCGACCATTTTCATGTGAATCACGGCTGGTGTGTTGTCTCCCGTATTGCGGCGCTTACCGGCCGGGTCCGCTACGATGGAGGCACGCAACGGATTATCCGGGTCCCGATAGGCGCCACTTACGGCGTCGTTGACCATATCCTCGACACTTTGTTGACTGTCCCAGCGGACAGCCATACCGATTTCCAGAAAGACTGTCACTATGCCGGTATCCTGGCAGATCGGTCGATGCCCCTCGGCACACAGGCGGGAATTGATCAGAATTTGTGCGATCGCGTCGCGTGCGGCAGGAGATTGTTCCTTCTGGTAAGCCTGGTGCATGGCGTGTACAAAGTCTATCGGGTGATAATAAGATATGTACTGCAAGGCATTGCGGATGGACTCAATGAAATCTTCCTGAAGGATTGTGGTCATACTGGTATCCTGCTAAGTCTTGATATCAGTGTAGTCATTCGAGCGATAAAGCACCATTCCCCAGATCATGAAGGATGTCTGTATGCGATTGTTAGCTGTTGTTTTTATGGTTTTATTCGCGGTCGCTGGCGTTGCCGAGCCGGTTGATTACAGTCTTCCCGATGTGAACGG
>Ga0316190_10001688_pt1 | contig 16051 bp, 13 predicted proteins | sample Eddworburrow2_MG_FD_204929 | JGI IMG/M metagenome (GOLD analysis project Ga0316190, IMG submission 204929) | Coastal sediment microbial communities from Maine, United States - Eddy worm burrow 2 | ecosystem: Environmental > Aquatic > Marine > Coastal > Sediment | place: USA: Maine | collected... | reverse complement strand
CAGCCATTCCCCGCTCACCCCTGGTATAAGGAAGGTGAACCGCCAGTTATTATTGGTGTTGGAGAACTCAGCAAGCTAAAAGATTATGCAACCCTTGTCAGGGCATTTGCACTTATCAGGCGATCGCGCCCCTGTCGCCTAATGATTCTTGGCGAAGGTACGCAACGAAAATACCTGGAAGAACTGGCTGACAAACTTGGTATCAGCCCTGACTTCACCCTGCCCGGCTATGTTGATAATCCCTACCCCTTTATGGCCCACGCCAAACTTTTTGTTCACACCTCGTTGCTTGAAGGCTTATCCAGCGTCATCGTCGAGGCATTATCACTTGGAACACCCACGGTATGCACTGACTGCCCAAGTGGGCCAGCAGAAATCCTCCAGGGTGGAAAATACGGTCAACTGGTCACGATGGGCGACGAAACCCAGCTCGCCAGTGCAATAAGCGAAACCCTGGACAAACCATTACCGCGACATATGTTACAGGAAGCCGCAAAACCCTATGAGATAGAGAACAGCACAACAGCCTATCTCCAGGCCATGCATCTGATACAATCTGATGCTCAGCGCGGCATATAAATACCAGACCCAAAACCGATTATAAATAATCACTATTAGCACCCGTACTTTCAGGACAAACTATCTTTTATGTGTGGTATCGCAGGCATATTTTCAACAACCGGCCCCGAGAACAGGAAACTCCTGGAAACCATGGGTACCACACTTTCGCATCGCGGCCCGGACGATATTGGTATATATCAGGCTGGCAATGTCGGCCTGGTTCATACCCGATTATCGATTATTGATCTGAGTGGTGGCCATCAGCCACTTGCAGCGAATGATGGCAAATTACAATTGATCGCCAATGGCGAGATCTACAACTACATTGAACTACGCGCCGAACTGGAACAACGCGGCCATAGTTTTTCCACCCACTCCGATTGTGAAGTCATCCTGCACGCCTATCGCGAATATGGCGAAAATTTTCTCGATTACATTTTCGGTATGTTTGCCTTTGCCCTTTACGATCAGGAACAACAGCAGCTCATTCTGGTTCGTGACCGGCTCGGTATAAAACCCTTATTTATTGCCCATACGCCCAATGGCCTGGCCTTTGCCTCCGAAATCAAGGCATTGCTACCGGCCTTCCCGAACCCACCTGACATCAACCCTGAAGGTCTGGCCCAGTACCTGCAGAACCAGTTTAGCAGTGGCAGGACGACTATCTACAAATCGATCGAACGTTTGCTGCCGGGAGAAATTGCCTATCTCAGGGCCGGTGCAATCAACAAACGTTATCATTACTGGTCTGCTAATAACATCGCACCTGCCAGGATCGTTGGCCCGGAAGCGGCCTATGAACAGTTTTCTGAATTGATGGCCGTTGTCATGCAGCAACATATGCGCTCGGACGTACCTTTTGGGCTATTTTTATCCGGCGGGCTGGATTCTTCATTACTACTGGCATTACTGAGCAAATACAGCAACGAACCGATACGCACATTTTCGGTTGGTTTCCCCGATAGCTCAGTGGGCAGTGAACTCTCTGCCGCCGAACAACTGGCGCAGCACTATCACAGCCAGCACACCGTCATTACCCCGGACGCTGATGACATGTTTCAACGTTTGCCATTTTGCACCTGGGCCGCCGATGACCTGATGCGTGACAATGCCAATCTGCCGACCGCCCTGCTCGCCGAGCAGGCCGCCAGCGAACTCAAGGTGGTTTTCACTGGCGAAGGTAATGACGAAATTTTCGCCGGCTATGGTCGTTATCGCCCGGGGCGGATCGAATCACTGTTAAAAAGCATTGTTTATCCCGGCAGCGGGGGCTTTCGTACCAGCGGTACCTTCAGCAGCACACACATCAGTAATTTATTTGGCCCAGAACTCAGACAGGCAGCCAAAACAAGCCGCAAGCCCTTTATTGAGGCCTGGCAATCATCACATCCGGACTGGTCAGCACTGCAACGACGACAATATACCGATATTCAGACCGCCCTGCCGGACAACCTGTTGCCCAAGGTTGACCGCATGCTAATGGGCTGGGGTATCGAAGGCCGGGTACCCTTTCTCGACCATCGCGTGGTCGAATTTGGCCTGGCATTGCCCGACCCCATGAAGATCGCCAATCATCAGGGTAAGGTATTCATCCGCCGCTGGGCCGAGTCATTACTGCCTCACGACACCATCTGGCGCAAAAAACGCGGTTTTCACGTACCCATAGGTGACTGGATGCGGGGAGAAATTCTCAACAGAATGGAACAGGTGTTACCCAAACACTCGGCCATCAACACCTGGTTTGATCCAACCGCCGTCACTCAACTTATTAAACAGCAACGTCAAGGCAACTCAAGCAGCCGCCGGCTAATGACATTGCTGCAATTTGCCATCTGGCATCAGATCTTCATCCAGAACAAGGGGGAACGGCCACCCACCCTGGTTGATCCAGTAGACTGGCTTGCCAACACCTAGATGTGTGATCGATGGAACTAAGCTGGGATATAGCCGGCCTGTTTATCAGCGCCTTTGTGTCTGCCACCCTGTTACCCGGTAGCTCTGAGGCCCTGTTATTAATACTGGTGAGCAGCGGAAAACATGAACCGCTGATTTTGTGGCTGGCAGCCACACTCGGCAATACCCTGGGTGGATTAACAAACTGGCTTCTTGGCACCATTGCAGCGCGTTATTATCCGGCGGCGAGATTATCCAGTAATAAACATTTTTTATCAGCCCTTAAACGTATACACCATTACGGCAGCCCGGCATTATTGCTTTCATGGCTACCTATTATCGGTGATCCGCTTTGCCTAGCTGCCGGCTGGTTACGCATAAACCCGCTAGCTGCGACATTATTTATATTGATAGGGAAGGGGTCACGTTATGGATTATTACTGGGAATGCCTGCCATGATGGCCGACTGAACGCGGGTTATTGATTATCAGGCGCTCAACTTTCCTGCCGGTACCTTCTGCAGGCCATTAGCAAGCACCGCCGATGTCAGACCATATTGCTTCAGCACAAATGTCGCCGCCGAACTACGGTTGCCGGTTTCGCAATAACAGATATAGGTCACATCTTTATCCAGATCCTGCGCCATCCGATGCATATCACGCATTGCAATGTTCAGTGCATTTGGCAAATGGGCACGTTTATACTCGGACGGTAAGCGGACGTCGACCCAACGTGCTCCGCCCTGTTCGACCATGTCATTGGCCTCATCAAAGCTCATCTGCTGCAGGGTCGGTTGTTTCAATAATTTATTAAAATCTTCCTTGGATAAACGCAGCAAAATACCATCATCCATCATCGCCACAGTGGCATTACGGGGTTTATCCGAAATTAATGCCGCCTCACCAAAGGTCGCCCCTTCACCAAGCTCGGCCATTTCTACAGATTCCTCATCATCTTCAGGATTACGTGTCACCATGGCCACGCCCTTGTCGATCATATAGAAATAATCACCCTGTTCACCCTGCCGGATAATGACATCACCGCCATGGACCCGTATAGGCTCCAGACGATACAACAGTTCTTCGATATTCGGTGCTGGCAGGCTGCGAAATGTCGGCGATTTAAACATGGTATTCAACCAGTCCGCCTTGTTAATGGTGATAATACCGTCCTCGCTCATCAAAACATCGGTCTCCGGCGCCGTTATCTGGCCCCAGGTCAACATGACATCAAGCAATTCCTTATCAACACGGGCAACAATAGCCGGGGTACGGGTTAAGGCCATACGAAAATTATTGTGTTCGCTATTCAACGGATACAGGGCGTCTGCTGCACCACCCTTGATCATACGCGGGCCGCCGGTATCTAATGTCGCTTCAACAGCACCACTCAATAAATACAGCGCCTCACCATCATCGGCATCTCCGAGCAGGGAACATCCTTCACTGATTTTCTCTATGATGGATTGCGTCACCAGCTCCTTGATCTGTTCATCTGACAACGAGTTGACCGGCTCAAGCTTCCTGAAACGCTCGATAAACGCTGCATTATTAACCGATGATTGTGATACCTCCATACAGCCTTACCCTCAATTGACCGATTCTTGCCCCTCCAACATGGTCTTTGCACTGGAGAGTGCTGCTACATGTCGCCGGGCATGATAAAATACGCCCTTTGGAACTCTTGCCCTAATCATCGGCAAGCACAGGATATTCTTTACATAACCACATGAACGCTGTCGAATTTTCGCGCCTTCGGGAAATCCCCTACAATTACACCTCGTTCTCTGATCGAGAGATTGTCATTCGTTTCCTGGGCGAATCCCACTGGCACACAATCAATAAATTACGCGACTCACGCCGTACCGGGCACTCAGCCCGAATGTTATTCGAAGTCCTGGGTGACATGTGGGTTATCACCCGCAACCCCTACATCCAGGATGACCTGCTGGAAAGCCTCAAACGCTGGCAATCATTAACCCGCGCCCTGCATCACCGCCTGGATCAGATCAATGAGCGCGCAGATGACAACCAGATGGTCAGCGACCTGCTGCTTGCCGCTCGACTTGCAGTCAACGACTTTGAAAGCTGGTTGCCACAACAGAAACAATTACGTCAGCAAACCTTCCAGAAGCTGTCACGCCTGACGCGCAGGGACAACATCGATTTTGGCGGACTGGCGCGTACCGCCCATGTTACCGATGCCACTGACTGGCGAGTTGAATACCCATTCGTCGTCATCAGCCCGGACAATGAACAGGAGGTTCAGGCACTGGTCGCTGCCTGTATTGAGCTGGGTCTGACGATCATCCCACGTGGTGGCGGCACGGGTTATACGGGGGGCGCGGTGCCATTATATGCTGACAGTGCTGTTATCAATACCGAAAAACTGGAAGGCCTGGGAGCCATAGAACAGCGTCGACTGCCTGGTGTTGAGCAACCCGTAAACACCATTCGTGCCGAAGCCGGGGTGGTGACACGGCGTGTCTCCGAAAGCGCCGAAACTCGGCAACTGGTATTCGCCGTCGACCCTACGTCCCAGGATGCCTGCACGATTGGTGGCAATATCGCCATGAATGCCGGTGGTAAAAAAGCCGTTCTGTGGGGCACCACACTCGACAACCTGGTGTCCTGGCGCATGGTGACTGCCGATGCCAACTGGCTTGAAGTCGAACGCCTGAACCACAACCTCGGCAAAATCCACGAACAGGAAACCGTTGAATTTCGCGTCACTCGTTTTGCCCCGGATGGTAAAACCCCCATCGCCCCGCCGGAGATACTGCGTTTTCCCGGCAAACTATTTCGCAAAGAAGGCCTGGGCAAGGATGTTACGGACAAATTCCTCGGCGGCTTACCCGGCATCCAGAAAGAGGGCTGTGATGGCCTGATTACCTCCGGCGTATTCATTCTGCATCATCAGCCAGCCTATACCCGCACTATCTGCCTGGAGTTTTTTGGTCATAATATGAAACAGGCGGTATCAACGATAGTCGCCATCACAGACCACCTGAATCAACACCCGCATGTGCTCCTGTCCGGACTGGAGCACCTGGACGAACGTTACCTGCGGGCAGTCAATTACACCACCAAGGCCCCACATCCTGAGTTACCCAAGATGGTGCTCATCGCCGACATCGGTGGCAATGATGAAAACCAGACGGCCCAAGAGGCCTCTTACATCGTCCAGCTCGCCAATGCCCACGCTGCCGAAGGTTTTATAGCCACCAGCCCCGAAGCCCGGCGTGCCTTCTGGGAAGATCGTACCCGCACTGCGGCCATTGCCGCGCATACCAATGCCTTCAAGATCAACGAGGATGTCGTCATCCCACTGCCGCAACTGGGCGAATACAACGAAGGCATAGAACGCATCAATATTGAACTATCGATCAATAACAAACTGGCTATGATTGATGCCGTCATACGCTTATTTGCCAGCACAGATCCGCTACTGCCCCCGGCATCCGACGTGGAAAACAGCAACGAAGGTGATGCCATTATTGCCTCAAAACGGGACGCGGCTCGTCAGCATATAGAACAGGTCCGGCAGCGCTGGCTTGACATACTCACTCACCAGGATGATAACGCCAGGCACTATAAACACCTCCTTGATGAACACGCCCAGCAGGCTATGCAACGCAGTGACCGCCTGATAGATCTATTATTAAGGCGTGATTTGCGTATTTCTTATCGCCGCGAAATCGAGCAGCCACTAAAAGAAATTTTCAGTGGCCACAGCATGAAAATTATCCACCGGCGCCTTGATGATATCCATACCCGCATCCGCTCCAGCCGTCTGTTCGTGGCCCTGCACATGCATGCCGGTGATGGCAATGTGCACACTAATATCCCGGTCAACTCCAATGACTATGCCATGATGCAGGACGCCGAACAGGTTGTTGACCGCATTATGGACCTGGCCATCAAACTGGGCGGGGTTATTTCAGGCGAACATGGTATTGGTCTGACAAAATTCCAGTACCTGGACGAACACAGCAAACAAAAGTTTGCTGATTACAAAAATCAGGCCGATCCAAACGGGCATTTTAATCGTGGCAAGTTGATGCCCGGCTCCAGTCTGGACAATGCCTACACGCCGTCACTGCGGTTATTGCAACAGGAAGCCCTGATCCTCGAAGAAAGCGAACTGGGCGCACTCAACGATGATATCCGCAACTGCCTGCGTTGTGGCAAATGCAAACCGGTGTGTACCACCCATGTGCCTCGCGCCAATCTGTTCTATTCACCCCGTAACAAGATTCTTTCCACCGGGCTGATCCTGGAAGCCTTTCTCTACGAAGAGCAGACCCGGCGCGGGATCTCCGTACGTCATTTCGATGAAATGAACGATATTGCCGATCATTGCACCATTTGTCATCGCTGCCTGCCAAAATGCCCTGTTGATATTGATTTCGGTGATGTCTCCATACGCATGCGCAATATTCTTGAACAACGGTCGGTACGCCACTCCAGCCTCGGGACTCGCATGGCAATGGCCTTTTTAAACATCAAAGACCCGGCAGCAATCAAATTAATGCGTAAATTTGTCATCGATTGGGGTTATCGGACCCAGCGCATGGCAACACGTATAGCGCGAAGCCTGTCGACAGACAAAAAAGTAGACAAGCTGCCCACAGCAACCACAGGTAAACCCGGCCTACAAACTCAGATCATACATTTCGTCAAAAAACCCCTGCCTGCCGGTCTGCCGACACAGACTACACGGGCCATGCTGGGGCTGGAAGACAACAAGATTGTCCCCATCATTCGGGATCCGGCCCGACTCAATGACGATAGTGAAGCGGTTTTTTACTTTCCCGGCTGCGGCTCAGAGCGTCTGTTCAGTCAAATCGGCATGGCAACGATCGCCATGCTTTATGACTGCGGCGTCCAAACCGTTCTGCCACCCGGCTATCTATGTTGCGGCTATCCACAGCACTCCGCCGGCAATGAGGCCAGGGCGCGCAGCATTACAACCGAAAACCGGGTGCTATTCCATCGTATTGCCAACACACTCAACTACCTTGATATTAAGACGGTCATTGTTTCCTGTGGTACCTGCATGGACCAGCTGCTGGCCTATGAGTTCGGAAAAATATTCCCCGACTGCCGCCTGCTTGATATACATGAGTACCTGCTGGAAAAAGATGTGAAACTCCAGGCGACCAGTGGTGTCCGCTATATGTACCACGACCCCTGCCACACACCGATGAAAACCTATAACCCGCTACAGGTTACCTCACGTCTCATGGGTCAGGCAGTGCCATTATCCGATCGCTGCTGTGGTGAAGCCGGCACCTTCGCCGTTGCCCGACCGGATATTGCCACCCAGGTACGCTTTCGTAAAGAGCAGGAACTCAATAAAGGTATGGCGGCGATTCAGGCCACCGGCAGCGACGATGACACCATCAAACTATTAACATCCTGTCCGGCCTGCCAACAGGGCCTGTCACGTTACGAGCCCGACACCGGGATGAAAACGGATTACATCGTCGTTGAAATGGCCGGGCAATTACTGGGTGAAAACTGGCAACAGCAATTCGTAAAACAGCTCAGCCAGGGCGGTATAGAAAGGGTGCTACTCTAACACACCCCCCTGCAGTGCGGCCTTTCTTAGTAACAGGCCACACTCTGGATCAGGGAAAGCAACTTCCACTCCACCCGGCTCACTCGAGTTTACGCACGCCATTACTGGCGCCCAACAGGACCACATCGGCCGGGCGACAGGCAAATAAACCATTAGTAACAACACCCGCCAATCCATTGAGCTGCTCTTCCAGGCGAACTGGTTCCATAATCTCCAGATTATGCACATCCAGTATCACATTGCCGTTATCGGTAATAAATCCTTCGCGTAACACGGGTTGACCACCCAGTTTAACGATTTCACGCGCGACATAACTACGCGCCATAGGAATAACCTCTACGGGCAACGGGAACTTACCCAACACATCAACCAGTTTTGACTCATCGGCGATACATATGAAAGTGCGGCTGGCGGCGGCCACAATCTTTTCCCGCGTCAGGGCGCCACCGCCACCCTTGATCAGGTGCAGATAATGATTGGTTTCATCGGCACCATCGACATAAACAGGTATTTCGTCCACGGCATTCAAATCCAGCACTGCTATCCCATGCCCTCGCAGACGTTCGGCCGACACCTCGGAACTGGCCACCGCACCATCAATCTTGTTTTTAATCCGGGCCAGTCCATCAATAAAGAAATTGGCCGTAGAACCCGTTCCCACCCCCACTACCGATCCGACTTCGATATACTCCAAGGCCGCATCTGCAACCAGCTTTTTTAGTTCATCCTGGGTCATTCTTCGTCTCCTGTCATGAATAACCCAATAATACCTGCCCATAGCGCTATTGTCATGACCCTCAACCTTTATTGGTGCCACAGTATGAATTTTGTTTTTCTTGATTTACAATAACTTGCAACATTAACGGCTCCACCTTGCCATCTAACATAGTGGCCGGGAACCATACACAAACAAAGCTATCTAAAGCCATGCCCAAACGTTATCTGGAAAAAATCCTCAAGGCACGTGTCTATGACGTTGCCATTGAAACTCCGATGGATCGTATGCCACGCCTATCTGCGCGCATGACAAACGATATCTGGCTCAAACGTGAGGATCTGCAACCGGTATTCTCCTTTAAACTGCGCGGTGCCTATAACAAGATAGCCCAACTCAACGACGAACAACGACGCCGCGGTGTGATCGCGGCCTCTGCCGGCAATCATGCCCAGGGGGTGGCCCTGTCAGCCCAAAGGCTTGGTATCAAAGCCACGATTGTCATGCCAAAAACAACGCCGGGCATCAAGGTTGATGCCGTACAGGCGCGTGGCAGCAAGGTCATATTACACGGCGACACCTACGATGAAGCCTGCGACCATGCCCTGACCCTGGCCGATGAAAAAGCCCTGTGTTTTATTCACGCCTATGACGACCCTGAAGTCATTGCCGGACAGGGTACCATTGCGGCCGAGATACTCAATCGCCAACCCCAACCCGATATTATTTTTGTACCCGTTGGCGGCGGCGGCCTGATAGCCGGTGTTGCTGCTTACTGTAAAACCTTATACCCGGACATCAAGATTATCGGAATTGAACCCGATGATGCCCCCTGCATGTATGAGGCACTGAAAAACAAACGCCGGATTACGTTGAAACAGGTTGGTATTTTTGCCGATGGTGTTGCCGTACGTCAGGCAGGAAAGGAACCGTATCGTATCGCGCGCCAATGTGTTGACGAAATCATCCTGGTCAGCCCTGATGAAATTTGCGCCGCCATCAAAGACATCTTTGATGATACCCGATCGATAGCCGAACCTGCCGGCGCCCTGGCCATTGCCGGGGCAAAAAAATATATCGGCCAGAAGAATCTAAAAAACAAACGCCTTGTAACAATCTGTAGCGGTGCCAATATCAATTTTGACCGCTTACGCCATGTTGCTGAACGCGCTGAGGTTGGTGAACGACGCGAAGCCTTGCTGGCCGTCACCATTCCGGAAAAACCGGGCAGTTTTCTGAAATTCTGCCGCATTCTGGGAAAACGCAGCATCACCGAGTTTAATTATCGCCTTGCCGATTCAAAACAGGCGCATATTTTTGTCGGTGTTGAGTTAAGCGGCGGTGAACAACAGAAAAATGATCTAATTCACCAACTCGAGGATAAAAAATACCCGGTTACGGACATGACTGACAATGAAATGGCCAAATTACACGTCCGCTATATGGTCGGCGGCCATTCAGATAGTGACGGCAGTGAGATTCTGTATCGTTTTGAGTTCCCTGAACGCCCGGGAGCCTTATTGCAGTTCCTGAGCTGTATCGGACAACGCTGGAACATCAGCCTGTTTCATTATCGCAACCATGGTGCGGCCTATGGCAGGGTCCTGGTTGGTATACAGGTTGCGGATACAGACAAAAAACGCCTGGATGGCTATTTCGACTCCCTTGGATATAAATATTGGGAAGAAACCGACAATCCAGCCTATAACTTGTTCCTGGGATCATAAAACCGGCCCCAGAACACTAGCCCGTCGATTAAAACCGATAAAAAAAGGCCCGCTATACGGGCCTTTTTGACGTTTGTTCATAGATCTGCCTAAGCAGACCACTGAACCAGACTTATTTCTTCTTGGCAGCCGCTTTCTTGCGAGTCGCCTTCTTCTTGGTAGCTACTTTCTTCTTGGTAGCTGCCTTCTTCTTGGTAGCTGCCTTCTTCTTGGTAGCTGCCTTCTTCTTGGTAGCTGCCTTCTTCTTGGTAGCTGTCTTCTTCTTGGTAGCCGCCTTCTTCTTGGTAGCCGCCTTCTTCTTGGTAGCCGCCTTCTTCTTGGTAGCCGCCTTCTTCTTGGTAGCTGCCTTCTTCTTGGTAGCTGCCTTCTTCTTGGTAGCTGTCTTCTTCTTGGTAGCCGCCTTCTTCTTGGTAGCCGCCTTCTTCTTGGTAGCTGCCTTCTTCTTAACAGCTGCTTTCTTCTTGGTAGCTACTTTTTTCTTAGCAGCTGCCTTTTTCTTAGTGGCCACCTTCTTTTTTGGTGATGTTTTTTTCTTAGTTGCCATTATTAATCCCTCCAGGTTTTTCCGCAGATCAGTATAAACATCTTTACATGGATTACCAGTCTGTTATGTATTTTTTTTACATTCGCACCATTTATCGACGCAACATCCTTATTCTTGAGTATTTATAAACAAAAACTTCACTATGTACAAATCTTTAAGTAAATAATTTTAAAAAATTAAAGGATGGAATTGTTTTTTTCATACCCCAGTGAAAAAAACTACGGCTATCGACACAATCAGATAAATGGCCATGAGCTGATCACACAGCAATACTCAATCAAGCAAAGACAAAATGAAATGCCATTGATCACTGGCAACAGGCATAACAGAAAGCCGGTTACCACGACGCAATAATGGCATTTCCTGCAACTCAGCGTACTCTTTTAGCTCATTCAGACTTATTGTGCGTGAAAATTCGCGCTTGAAGCGAACATCTACCATAAACCAGCGTGGTTTATCATGACTACTTTTGGGATCATAATAGGCACTATCAGGATCAAATGCCGTGAAATCCGGATAGGCTTCACGCACAATTTCAACAATACCCACTATCCCTGGCACCTTGCAGTTGGAATGATAAAAAAAAGCCTGATCATCGCACCTCATTTCATCACGCATAAAATTTCTTGCCTGATAATTACGTACGCCATCCCAATGTTCCGTTGCATTGGGTAAATTTTTCAGATTTTCTATGCCAAAAACCTCAGGCTCCGACTTCAGCAGCCAATATTTCATCACTAACCTCGCAAATCATTAAAATAATGCTTTATTGGCGTTACCTGACCCGATAAACCCGCCGCTCAGTAACTATACCGTGTAGCGGCACATCCCATGACTCACACTGCAATTCATCGACACACTGAAAATCATGGGCAACACCATAAAGATGGGGTTTCAACCAGCAGGTGCGCCGCTTAAGGTAGGCCAAACTACGGTCATAAAACCCCCCGCCCATACCCAAACGGTTACCCTGAACATCAAAGGCCACCAGTGGTAACAAAATCAGATCCAGTTCACTGGCCGATACATATTCCCGCGGCGATACCATGGGTTCAGGAATGCCAAAGCTATTGACCTGTAGTTCCGTGCGATCTGTTAAAGGCGCAAACCAGAGACGTTTCGCACCCAGGGTGTCCAGAACAGGCAAGTAGCAGCGCTTCTTCATCACCTGCATCCGAACCATAACCTGTATCAGATCCAGTTCACCATCATTAGCGAGGTAACAGGCAACACGACGGGCATTACGGAAGACAGAAGAGCCGATTAATTGACGCTCAACCCCCCGGGCTGCAAGAACTTGCTGCCGCGCGCTTAACGACCGACGCTGACAACGTTTTTCGTTGCGAATATCCTGGCGTGATAACACTCAAAGAACCCGGAAAAGGAAACAAGCTTGGATTATGTACAAAATAAGCGGTAGAAAAAAGGGGCACCCTCCGCGAACGCCGCTACAGGCTTTCGCCCTTGAACCAGAGGTTCAAGTGGGAGCGTTGGTGATAGCACAGGCTTTCCGTTCAAGACGGACATGCACAAAGATATCAGCACTTCACTCCCGGGGTTTAGAATTAGGCTCAAGAGATGTACCCGGCCTGTTACCTAACGCCACAGGGGATGCCCTTACCCGGTATCGGCCAACAATCAGAAATTCCTGACAGTCTTCGCACCAACCCGCCGCTTCTACCCTGCAAACAGGGCTAGAATTCGACCTGCTGGGCCTTACTCATGGCCGTGTCGATCTTATCCTGCATTAAATGCAGGCGACTTCCAATAGATTGATCAATATCATTACTATTACGGTGCTGCAACAATTCATGGGCCATATTTAATGCCGCCATGATAGTGATACGATCCATGCCGATCACCTTGCCATTATGCTGCACTTCTTTCATCTTGGCATTGAGATAATCTGCCGACTCCAGCAAAGCGGCCTGCTCCTCTTCCGGACAGGCCACCAAAAACTCCTTATCCAGAATGATCACCTTGACGGGTTTAACGTTATCACTCATATCTTGAGTTCCATTGATTTCAGGCGCGTGATGATAGCTTCCATCCGGTTTTTTGATATCTCATTTCTCTTTAACAGCATGGTGCGCTCTGACTTGAGCCGCATCTGTTCATTACGCAGACGACTATTTTCCTGCTGCAGTCGATCACACATGCGTATTAACTCATCCAGAGTAAACTCCAGCCGCTTCATATCAGCGCTTTCAAATGATTTGCTATTTTTCTTTGCCATGGTCTCAATATAGATTTGTTCGTCACAATGGTCAATGTTGTCGAATCAACGAATGACACATTATATAGATAACTCACAAAAAATACCGGCAACCATGGGACAAAGTTGGTATATTACTGATAACCATAAATATATTACCGGTATAATGACAATTATGAGCAGCTTTGATGAAATAGAAACCCTGTGCCAACAGGCAGACATGGACTTTGGCGCCGCCGAATCTCATGGCATTTTAAGCGGATTGATTTGCTCATGCGGCTCTGTAGAGCAGCAACACTGGCTGGCATTACTCTATGAAAATTCAGAGCAGGCCGACCTCGCCGACAGTGATCGCGGCCTCTGGAATCAAATCTATGAAACCGCCCTGCAGCAACTGGCCGGTGATGATCTGGATTTTCAACTGCTATTACCTGATGATGACCAACCTTTAAGTCAACGCACTGAAGCACTGGCCGACTGGTGCCGTGGTTTCCTCTATGGCATCAGTGCCGGTAATCTGAAGCCGGGACCCGACCTGCCGGATGACGTGAATGAAATCATTCAGGACCTGACCCAGATATCCCGTGCCAGCTATGATGAAGAAGAAGAGGACAATGAAGGCGAAAACGCCTATGTGGAACTGGCCGAATACATTCGTGCCGGTACCATGCTGATTTATACTGAACTACAGGCGCAGGTCCAACCATCATCCGATAGGCCGACCTTGCACTAGACCCCACAGCAACCGTTGAACAGTACAGGCAGACCATGAGCATATACAGCCGTCGACGTAAACGCCTGATGCAGATGATGGGTAGTGATAGCATCGCCATCCTGCCGGCCACCCCAACAAAAATGCGTAACCGGGATGTAGAATACCCCTACCGCCCGGATAGTGATTTCTATTACCTGACAGGGTTTCACGAACCCGATGCCGTAATGGTCTTATTGCCAGGACGGCGTGCAGGCGAGTTTTTGTTATTTTGCCGCTGCCAAAACCCTGATACCGCCATGTGGAATGGTCCCATGGCCGGCCTTGAGGGAGCCTGCGATGATTTTGGCGCCAATGATGCCTTTCCCATCGACGATATCGATGACATCCTGCCCGGTCTGCTGGAGGATCGCAAAAAAATATTCTATACCATGGGCAATCAACCGGATTTCGACAGCCACCTGACGGAATGGCTGAACCAGGTTCGGGAAAAATCACGCAACGGTATCAACACCCCCGAAGAAATCATTGTCCTGGAGCATTTGATTCATGAAATGCGCCTGTTCAAGGAACGCAACGAAATCACGGCCATGCGCCGCGCCGCACGTATCTCTGCCGGCGCCCATCAACGCGCTATGCTTCGGTGCCGACCCGGGATGACGGAATATCAACTCGAAGCCGAACTACTCCATGAATTCATGTCCCACGACTGTCGTGAGCCGGCCTATCCCAGCATCGTTGGTGGCGGAGCCAACGGCTGCATCCTGCATTACACGGCCAACAATGCCGAACTCCAGGATGGTGACCTGGTGCTTATCGATGCGGGCGCCGAATACCAGTATTACGCCAGCGATATCACCCGCACCTTTCCGGTAAATGGGCGTTTTACCCCGGCCCAGAAAGAGCTGTATGAGCTGGTACTCAAGGCCCAGTTAACGGCCATCGACAAGGTGAAACCTGGCAACCACTGGAATGATCCACACATGGCTGCCGTCAGGGTGCTGACACGGGGATTGATCAAGCTGGGTCTGCTCAAGGGTGAATACCGCACCTTGATCAAAAAAGAGGCCTATCGACGTTTTTACATGCACCGTACCGGGCACTGGCTGGGTATGGACGTCCACGATGTCGGTGACTATAAGGTGGATGGCATCTGGCGTTTGCTGGAACCCGGCATGACCCTGACGGTTGAACCCGGCCTCTATATTCCGGCGGGCAGCCGGGGCATCGCAAAAAAATGGTGGGGCATCGGTATCCGTATCGAGGATGACATACTGGTCACGCGCGATGGCTGCGAGGTTTTGAGCAGGGCGGCGCCTAAAACCGTGGCCGACATTGAAGCGCTCATGGCAAAGGATTAAGCTGAGTCCATGACGAACCCAGATTATGATGTTCTGATCATCGGTGGTGGCCTGGTTGGCGGCTCACTGGCCTGCGCATTGGGACAACAGGATTTACGTATCGGTCTGATAGAGGCGTACCCGTTTCAGTCAGACATGCAACCCAGTTACGATGATCGCAGCATCGCCCTGGCCTACGGCTCCCGTCGCATCTTTGAAGGCATGGGACTATGGTCGCAACTGCAGCCACACAGCACGGCCATCAACCATATCCATGTTTCCGATCGCGGCCACTTTGGTATTACCCGTCTGGATCGCCGCGACAGCGGGCATGATGCTCTGGGTTATGTCATAGAAAACCGGGCCATCGGCAACATCTTCGCCGAAACGCTGGCACACCTGGAAAATATCGACTTAGTGTGCCCGGCAGAATTACAGTCCCTGCATACAGACGCACAGCAGGCGCAGATCACCATCCAGCAGGGCAATAACACTCAACAGCTCTCAACAAGGCTCATTATTGGTGCCGATGGCGGTCACTCCGCCGTCCGCCGTTTATGTAACATCAACAGCCGTGACTGGGATTATGGTCAAAGCGCGATCATTGCCAACATCAGTCCTGAGCGACCACATCAGCATATAGCCTATGAACGGTTCACCGATACCGGACCACTGGCACTGTTGCCAATGTCCGACCAACGCTGCTCACTGGTCTGGACGGTTCGCAATGAAGCCGTAGAATCCATGCTGGCACTCAGTGA
>Ga0316190_10001687_pt1 | contig 16061 bp, 15 predicted proteins | sample Eddworburrow2_MG_FD_204929 | JGI IMG/M metagenome (GOLD analysis project Ga0316190, IMG submission 204929) | Coastal sediment microbial communities from Maine, United States - Eddy worm burrow 2 | ecosystem: Environmental > Aquatic > Marine > Coastal > Sediment | place: USA: Maine | collected... | reverse complement strand
GTGACCCCACTTGATGGCAGCAATGGGCAGCGTCCAGTCAGCTTCAATAGCCGCCCCCATCACCTTACCGTTGTCGCCATTGATGCCACTGGCGATATCAACAGCCAACACAGGGCGATCTGAATCATTGATAATCTCTACGGCCTGACGCATCCAGCCATCCAACTGCCGATCAAGCCCCGTTCCGAAAATAGCATCCACCACCAACACAGCGCGAGTCAGCCAAAAGGTCAGCACCTCGCTGTCTTCCACTGTGCATGCCGGACGAATCTTCACACCCGCCTGTTTGGCAAACTCGGCAAACTCGGCAGCAGCCCCTTTCAATTTGGCAGGGTCGCTCAATGCCACCACCGTCACTCGCCCGCCCTTTTCGGAAAGTATCTTGGCTGCAGCATAGCCATCACCACCGTTATTGCCGCCACCGGCCACGATGACCATACGTCCGGTATCCGGCGCAACCCTCTGAACCGTTTCTGCCACGGCCTGTCCGGCGCGTCGCATAAGTTCAGAAGCTGAAACGCCAGCGTCAATCGCAGCCTGATCTGCCTGCCGCATTTGTTCCGTTGTTAGGATTTTTTTCATACCCCATCCCCCCCGGTCGTCGTTTCGGCCACAGCAAAGGCCATGGCCACCCCGTCATCATCACTCAATGACACATGCACCCGGTCTACACCCAGTCTCCCGGCTGCGCGAGCAGCGCCATCATGCAGGAAGATTTCCGGTTTGCCGGAAGGCTGGTGAATGGTCTCAATATCAATGGCTGCCACCCCCTGATGGAAACCGGTTCCCAAGGCCTTGGAAACTGCTTCCTTGGCGGCAAACAGCATCGCCAAACGACGCGCCATATTGCCTTTGGCCCCGGCCTGTCTGAGCTCCTCAGCCGTATAAACGCGCTGCTTAAAGCGTTCTCCGAAGCGAGCCAGTGTCTGCTCAACCCGGGAAATCAGCAATCGATCGATGCCAATGCCGGCAATCACCGCCGCATCACATCCTTGAAATCACGTACCGCCTGCTCAAGCCCCTTGAATACAGCATCGGCAACGATGGCATGCCCGATATTCAGGCCTTCAATCTCAGCGATGGCCGCAACGGCAGGTGTATTCTCCAGGGTCAGACCATGCCCGGCATGCACAATCAGACCGAGCCCGGCAGCCGCTTTTGCCGCCGCAGCAACACGCGCCAATTCCTCGTGCTGTTCAGCCCCGGAGAGATTGGCGTAATGCCCGGTGTGCAATTCCACCACCGGCGCTCCGATGGCATGCGAGGCTTCCACCTGTGCGATATCCGGATCAATGAACATCGATACACGCGAACCCGCATCCATAAGGCGAGCCACCACACTTTCCAGTCTCGTCTGATGAGACACCACGTCTAGGCCACCTTCGGTGGTCAGTTCCTCACGCTTTTCCGGCACCAGGCAGCTGGCAGCCGGGCGTAACTTGCAACAAATGGACACCATTTCATTACTCGCCGCCATCTCCATATTTAAATGCAGGCCGGGTATTTCCGCCAGCCGACGCATATCCTCATCAACAATATGTCGCCGATCCTCGCGCAGATGCGCCGTAATGCCATCGGCACCGCCGGCCAGACACAGGGCAACACCCTGCACAGGGTCCGGATAGATAGTTTTGCGTGCCTGTCTTAAGGTGGCGATATGATCGATATTAACGCCCAGATGCATCTTTCCTCCCGATAATCCCTTGTCTCTTAAATCGCTGAAAGCGGCCTTATGCCATGCCGCCTTAATACATCCTGTATCATCCTTGCCCACATCGTCAAATCCTGAGAGGACAGCATCACCCTGGTCGACTGCATAAAAGCAGGCACGGCACGCCGCAAACCCGGATTGAGCGTTTCTCCCCCACCGCATGCCGCACAACGGCATTCACCCTCAAACCAGGCAAGCTGCTCGCTGGGCTCACTGCAATGCCAACAGTGATCTAAGCCCCCGAGAAAGCCATGCTCGGTAAGCAAGGACCACACACCGGCCAGCAAACCACCCTGCGATGAACGCCCGGCAAGCAGAGAGAAGGCGCGTTCCAACTCGTTGAATCCATGCGGATCGCCATCCTGAAACAGGTGCGAGGCAACGGCACAAAGCTGCAATCCCTCCGGACTATGCGCACCATCCACCAACTCAGCACCGCGTTCGACATCGGTCAGCGTCCCCATACCAGTCCGCCCGGGGCGCCAGATCAGGTGCAAGGCATGTAAGGGTTCAAGTGTTGCCCTGAACGGGCTTTTCGGGCGCCGGGCGCCACGCGCCATCAACGTAAAGCGGCCGTGGGTCCGGCCGAGTAGATGTATAATATAAGAGGTCTCGCCATAGGCGATGCGACGCAACAGAAAGGCGTCGTCCTGCTGTTCAGCCATTCAATCGTTCAGCCATGCAGTGGGATATCAACCATCCAGGCCCAGATCCTGCAATCGGCCCGGATTATTGAACCAGTCAGGCTGCACGCGAACCCACAGCCTGAGATCGATATGACAATCAAACAGCGCTTCCAGCCCCTTACGGGCTTTGGTGCCTATGATCTTCATGCGCGCGCCATCCTTACCGATGAGCATCGGCTTGTGGCGCTCGCTGCCGACCAGAATAGCCGCCTCGATTGCCATGCCGTTCTCATCCTCGCCAAAGGCCTCGATTTCCACCGCTGTCTGGAAAGGAATCTCCTGCTGCATGGCAAGAAACACCTGTTCGCGAACATACTCGGCAGCCAGCTGGCGCTGGCTCTGATCGGTAAACCAGTCGGCAGCATACATCGGCGGAGCCTTGGGAAGCTGAGCTATGATTTCTTTGATGAATGCATCCACCTGATCACCGCGTCGGGCGGAAAGAGGAATATACGCCGCAGCCCCCGGATCCAGTCGCTGCACTTCGGCCAAACGCGGCAGCAGGGATTTTCCAGCCACCTGATCCACCTTGTTGAGCACATGCAGACGCGGTTGCGGCAGACGGCCATCGGCAAACCCGGTAATCAACTGACTGGTCAGGCGATCCAGCGATTTGGATAGATCCTGCATGATAACCAGCACATCAGCCTCTTCGGCGGCGGCATAGGCCACACGCACCATGTTGCGGTTGAGTTGTTTGTCGCCACGATGAATGCCCGGGGTATCAACAAACACAATCTGAGAGTTCTCATCGGTCTGGATACCGAGAATGCGGTGCCGTGTGGTTTGCGGCTTGGGTGTGACAATCGCCACCTTGGCTCCGATGATGCGATTCATCAGCGTCGACTTGCCGACATTCGGCCGGCCCAGCAGGGCCACGGTGCCGCAGCGATGCTCGGGATTAGGTTCTAGGGATTCAGTTTCTGCCATGCCTGCTTCGCCGCCTCGGATTCTGCTGATTTTTTACGCTCGCCAACACCCTTGCCCATTTCCTCGCCGCGCACCAGACAGTTTGCTGAAAAGCGCGGGCTGTGTTCTGTACCATGATCGATCACCACATACTCAGGCAGGCCCCAGTCGCGGGCTTGGGTATATTCCTGCAGACTTGTCTTGGCATCGCGACCGTCGGCCGTCCCTGCCCCGGCAAGTTGTGCCTGCCATGCCTGCACCACGGTATCGTGAACCACCGTCCAGCCGGCATCGAGAAACAACGCGCCGATCACTGCCTCTACGGCATTGGCGCAGATTGATTCCGAGCGAATCCGCCCCTGCTCATCGCGCTCTCCCGGGCCAACCGCAAGCATAGGGTCAACATCCCAGTCGCGGGCCACCTGAAGCAAACCGGCACGGCAAACAAGGGCAGCCCGCATGCGGGTGAGCTTGCCTTCCTCTTCCAGCGGGAAACGTCGATACAGCTCTTCGGCGATAATCATGCCGAGCACGGCGTCACCTAAAAATTCCAGGCGCTCCATATGCGGCAAGGAGGTGGATGTATGGGTTAATGCCTGTTGCAACAGGCTGGCATCGGCAAACGCATGACCGATTTTCTCTTCAAGCCGTGGCTCAAGCCCCGACTCGAGCCGAACTTCAGGCCGCTGTTCGGGCGTGACTGTTTCGCTCAAAGCCTATTCGACCAGATGGCCGAGACGATCCCAGCGCACCTTGTTGGCATGGCCATCCCATGACCACCAGACAATCGCTGCATGGCCGACCAGAAAGGATTGCGGCACAAAGCCCCAGAAGCGGGAATCTCTGGAATTGTTACGATTGTCGCCAAGCACAAAAAACATATTCACCGGCACCTTCCATGCGCCGTCTTTAATAGTTTCAGGCTTGCGCAGCACCGGATGTTTCACATCGCCCAACTGCTCGGAAAAACGCATGGACACATCGGCTTCACCACTGGCCAGAAAATAGGTGCGCCGCGCCTCAAGGGTGAGTGGCATTTCCTTGCCGTTGATCGACAGCTTGTTGTCGCGATACTCGATCATATCACCGGGCAGACCGATAATGCGCTTGATGTAGTCCTTGCTGCGATCCTCGGGATAATCAAACACCGCCACGTCCCCACGCTTCGGCGGATGCGCAAAAAACTGTAAATCAGTGTAAGGCAGGCGCAAACCGTAGGGATAGCGCAGCACAAAGATATAATCGCCAACCTCAAGGGTCGGCACCATGCTCGATGATGGAATCTTAAAGGGGGCAACGATAAAACTACGCACCAGAATGGCGATTATCGCCACCACCAGCAGCGATTCCAGCCACTCCCGCCAAACCGGCTTCTTATTCATAGATGAACCAAAATCTCTAGACACTAGTTCTCCTCGCCCAGCCTGAGTACAGCCAGGAATGCCTCCTGCGGCACTTCCACACTACCAATCGACTTCATACGCTTCTTGCCGGCTTTCTGCTTTTCGAGCAATTTGCGTTTGCGCGTGATATCGCCGCCATAGCATTTTGCCGTCACATTCTTGCGCACGCCCTTGACCGTCTCTCGAGCCAAGATACGGCCGCCAATGGCTGCCTGCAAGGGAACGTCGAATTGATGCCTTGGAATCAACTGGCGCAATTTCTTCACCAGTTCACGGCCACGCGACTCGGCAATAGAGCGATGCACAATCAGGGATAACGCATCCACCGGCTCCGCATGCACCAGAATATCGAGCTTGACCACATCACTGGTCTGAAAATCGGATAATTCGTAATCCATCGAGGCATAGCCGCGCGACAGCGATTTCAGCTTATCGTAAAAATCGATCACCATCTCAGCCAGCGGCAAGCCATAGGTCAGCATCACCCGCCCCTGCCCGATGAATTTCATGTCCTTCTGCATACCGCGCCGGCTCTGGCACAGTTTCATCATCACACCGACAAATTCTTCCGGCATAAAGATGTTGGCCGTCACCATCGGCTCTTCAATGCGCGTGATGCTCACCGGATCGGGAAAGTCGCTCGGATTGGATGTTTCGATGCTGCTGCCATCGGTCAGATGAATATGATAAATCACGCTCGGAGCCGTGGTGATCAAGTCCAGATTGTATTCACGCTCCAGACGTTCCTGCACGATCTCCATATGCAGCATGCCCAAAAACCCGCAGCGAAAACCAAGCCCCAGAGCCGATGAATTCTCCGGCTCAAAGGTAAAAGCGGGGTCGTTGAGATGCAGTTTTTCAAGCGAATCGCGCAGGTCGGCATAATCAGCTGCGTCCACCGGATACAGGCCTGAAAATACCATGGGCTGCGGCTCAAGATAGCCGGGCAGCGCCTTTTCGGCAGGATTCTTCTGTAAGGTGATGGTGTCGCCGACCTTCAGGTCTGCTAACTGTTTGATACCGCCAACCATGAAGCCCACGGTTCCGGAAGCCAACTGGGGAACCGAAAATGGTGCGGGCAGGAATACACCCACATCCTGAACCTCGTATACGGCAGCTGTGGTCATCGACATCAGGCGAATCTTGTCGCCCTTCTTCATCACACCGTCAAATACACGCACCAGGGCCACGGCCCCGACATAGGAATCAAACCATGAATCAACCACCAGCGCGCGCAACGGATTGTGGTTGTGGTTGTGCGGCGGCGGGATGCGCAAGGCAATCGCCTCCAGCACATCGGCAATGCCCTCGCCAGTCTTGGCCGAAACGGCAATGGCGTCGGATGCATCCAGCCCGATCACATCCTCGATCTGGCGCTTGGCCTCTTCGATATCGGCACTGGGAAGGTCGATTTTGTTGATGACTGGAATAATTTCCAGATTGTTTTCCAGCGCCAGATAGACATTGGCCAAGGTCTGAGCTTCCACGCCCTGTGTGGCATCGACAATCAGCAGCGCGCCCTCGCAGGCCTGCAGTGAGCGCGATACCTCATAGGAGAAATCCACATGCCCCGGCGTATCGATCAGATTGAAGGTGTACACCTCTCCATCCTTCGCCGGGTATTGCAGTGTGGCGGTCTGCGCCTTGATGGTGATGCCGCGTTCCTGCTCCAGATCCATCGAATCAAGCACCTGTTTCTTCATCTGGCGCTCGGCCAGCGCACCGGTTTCTTCGATCAGGCGATCGGCAAGCGTGGACTTCCCATGGTCGATATGGGCAATAATGGAGAAATTGCGGGTTTTCTGTTGGTCATCAAGGGCGATCATCGGGCGGCAGTGTAGCGGCGCACATGGGCAAGTGCCACAATGCTTAATTAACCTGCTACACTCAAATTAAGATACAGCCTACCGGGATAGAGTATTGCGAGATGGCAAACAATAACCTGATCATCCGAATCGCCGGCGACGGAGGCGAAGGCATCATCTCCACCGGCGATTTCATCGCCGCTGCCTGCGCCCGCTCAGGTCTTGCTGTCTACACCTTCAAAACCTTTCCCGCCGAGGTGCGCGGCGGCTACGCCATGTATCAGGTGCGAACCGGAAACGCGGCCTTGCACAATCCGGGCAACACCTTCGATATCTTCTGCGCTCTGAACAGCGAGGCTTTCGAGATCAACCGCGAGCGCCTCACTCCCGGCACGGCTGTGGTCTATGACGACACCTTCAGCCCGGAGATTCCCGAGGGCGTACATGCCTATCCCATCCCGATGACCGTGACCTCCAAACAACTGGGCCTAAAAAAAGCCAAGAATATGGTGGCACTCGGTGCCCTGTCGCATCTCTTCGACATCCCCGCCAAGGCCCTGAAGACCGTGCTGGCCGACACCTTCATCTCTAAAGGGGAAGACGTGGTGCAGGCCAATCTGGCGGCCTTTGGGAAGGGCGTGGAGCATGCCGAGGATCTGCGCAAAACAGATAAGTGGAAGCTTCCCAAGGCCTCCAAAAGCAAGAAAGCCAACGACGTCATCATGCTGTCGGGCAATGAGGCGATTGGTCTGGGCGCGCTGATTGCCGGCCTTGATTTCTATTCGGCCTATCCCATCACGCCGGCCAGCGAAATTGCCAAATACCTGGCCGTGAACCTGCCCAAGATGGGTGGCACACTGATTCAGGCCGAGGATGAAATCGCCTCGATTTCGCAGGTGGTCGGCGCATCCTTTGCCGGTAAAAAAGCCATGACCGCCACCAGCGGCCCGGGGCTTTCGTTAATGAGCGAGATGCTGGGCTTTGCCTTCATGAGCGAGGCGCCTGTGGTGGTGGTGAATGTGCAGCGTGGCGGCCCATCCACGGGACTACCCACCAAGCATGAGCAATCCGATCTGTTCGCCGCCGTATACGGCAGTCATGGAGACGCCGCACGCATCGTGCTTTCGGTCGAGAATGTGGCCGATTGTGTATCGATGAGCGTGGATGCGCTGAATCTGGCCGAGACCTATGCCTGCCCGGTGATTCTGCTCTCCGAAAGCTCACTGGCCTTTTCCTCACAGACCATCCCCACCCCGGAGCCGGATCATATCAAGGTGGTCGAGCGCAAACGCTGGGATGGCAAAGGTGAATACCATCGCTACGCCATGACCGAGGATTTCATCTCACCGATGGCCGATCCGGGCACGCCCTGCGCCCTGCATATCGCCACGGGGCTGGAGCACAATGCCGATGGCACACCGAACTATGCTGCGACCACACACGAGGCCATGAATGCCAAGCGCTTTGATAAACTCAAGGCCCTGCCGGATGCATACAGGCCTGTGGAAATCGATAGCGCCAGAGGGGCCAAAAAGGATGAAAAGACCGATGTCGGCATTATTGCCTGGGGAAGCACCATCGGCGTGGTGCGCGAGGCCATTACTGCACTGCGGGCCGACGGCATCAAGGTGAAGGGTTTTTATCCGAAACTGATTTCGCCGCTGCAGGTGGCGCAGTTCGAGGCCTTTGCCAAGGCCTGCAAGACCGTGCTGGTGGTTGAGATCAACTATCAGGGGCAGCTGGCCCAGCTCATCCGGGCGCAGACCTCGATCAAGCCCGTGTCGCATGCCGTATGCGGCGGCCTGCCCTTCACACCTAAGCAGATCGGCACCAAGGTCAGGGAGTTGTTATGAAGAAAACAGTCAGGGATCTGTGATGAAAAAAACCGCCTGGGGCCGGGCATGAAAAAAAGGACTGTTGAGCCTGTGCCGATGCGCCCCAAGGATTATGAATCCGGCGTGCATCCGGTGTGGTGTGCCGGCTGCGGCAACTATGGCGTGCTCTCCGGCCTGTATCGCGCCCTGTCCGAGTTGAATATCGACCCGACCAATCTGGTCAATGTATCGGGTATCGGCTGTTCCTCACGCCTGCCCTATTTTCTCAAGGCCTATAAGATGCACACCCTGCACGGGCGTGCCGGCCCCGTAGCCACCGGCGTGCAACTGGCACGGCCCGATCTCGATGTACTGGTCACCGGTGGTGATGGCGATGGCTTCTCTATCGGTGGCGGCCATATGCCGCATCTGGCACGCACCAATGTGAATCTCACCTATGTGCTCATGGATAATCACATCTACGGCCTGACCAAGGGGCAAAGCTCGCCCACATCACGACGCATCATGAAGGCCTACACCACGCCCTACGGCGGCATCGAGGAGCCGATGCGCCCGCTGCTTTATATGCTGACCTATGGTGCGACCTATGTGGCCCAGGCCTATTCCGGCAATGCAAAAATGTGCGCCGAACTCATCAAGGGCGGGCTGGAGCACAAGGGCTTTGCCTATATCCACATCCTCAGCCCCTGCATTACCTTCAACAAACTCGACACGGCTGCATATTTCAAGGGCATCATCAAGGATATCCCGGAAAAGCATAATGTGGCCGACCTGCACAAGGCCATGCACCTGATCTACAAGTTCAAAGACAAGGAACCGGTCGGCCTGCTCTACAAGAGCCACCGCCCGACCCTGGATACGATCATGGCCGACCTCGTCACTCAGACCGGTGGCTCCAAGAATTACGATATCCGCAAGATCATTGATCTGGCGCGCCCTTAGTTAGAATAAACGGCGATGGAAAGAACACCAAGCACATTAATCACCTGTGAACCGAACAGTCCACTACTGAAAGAACGTCGCTAGCTGACAGCTATTTACTTGCCGCCTGCATGGCCTCCTTGGCAATCGGTGCCCGCTCCGCATCCGTCATCTTGTCCCACTTCCCGAGACAGACCTCGCAGCAGAAACCGAGCCGCGTACCCTTATACATGCGGGTCATCTTCTCCGGCGCGGTTTTTTCCATGTCTGTACCCATCACCGGACATATCGGGTTGGCAATCTCAACGAGATTCTCACCCATGGCGGCCTTGGCAAAGGGCTCCCTCTCCGCATCGGTCATCTTATCCCATTTTCCTAGACACACCGGGCAGCAGAAGCCATAGCGCTGAGCCTTGTACATGCGGGTCATCTTCTCCGGCGCGGTTTTTTCCATGGCTGTGCCCATCACCGGGCACTTCGGATTGACGATCTCAACGAGATTCTCACCCATGGCTTGCTTGGCAATCGGCTCTCTCTCCGCATCCGTCATCTTATCCCACTTTCCGAGACAGACCTCGCAGCAGAAGCCGTAGCGCTGACCCTTGAACATGCGGGTCATCTTTTCCGGCACCATTTTTTCCATGGCTGTGCCCATCACGGGGCACTTCGGATTGACGATCTCGACCTGATTTTCGCCGATGGCTGCTTTGGCCGTTTCCGCGCCCGCATTGCTGATAGCCGGTGGCGCGAGCCCAAAGAGCATCATCCCTGAGGCGAGTAGTAAAACCCCCGGTAAATTCCAATTCGCGATCCTGTTCATGACATTCTCCTTCCTGTGGCTGTGGCATAGCACTATCGTACTTTCATTATAGACGATAGGCCGGGTGAATTCAGAAATCCTTTGATGAAAAGCGGCCATAGCGTGGCCATGCGATGAGGTCGTATGCGTAATGATTTCCAGCTTCATGCGACGAATAGCCAGATAAGACAGAATACGGATGGATGTGATTGTTTGGCATTCATCCATAGAGGTGAAGATATATGCGAACAAGCAAACGTACCCGGAAACGCTTACTGGCCGCAGCAGCCATGATTGCGCTGCTTATTCCCCTGGCTTTGATGACCGACAAAGGCACACCAACAGCGGAGGCCGAAGTCATGAAGCCATCGGTAAACATCGAAAAAGCCATCTTCGCCGGTGGTTGTTTCTGGTGCATGGAAAAGCCGTTTGAACAGCTCGATGGCGTGATTTCCGTCATCTCCGGTTATACCAACGGGCACTCCACCAATCCGACCTACAGGACTTATATGGCCGAAGGTCATCTGGAGGTCGTGGAAATCGCCTACAATCCGAAGCTGATCAGCTACACGCAGCTTCTCGATGTGTTCTGGCGACAGATCGATCCGACCGATGATGGCGGTCAGTTTGTTGATCGCGGCTATGCCTATAGCACAGGCATCTTCTATCTGAATGACGAACAGCGTGCCCTGGCGGAAGGCTCCAAAAAAGCCATGGATGCAAGCAAGCGCTTTGCTAAGCCCATCGTCACGCCGATTCAGGCTGCACAGCCTTTTTATGCCGCCGAGGCATATCATCAGGATTACTACAAAGAGAATCCGGTTCGCTATCGCTACTATCGTTATGGCTCGGGCCGCGATCAGTATCTGGATAAGGTCTGGGGCGAGAATCGGGATACGCATGCCGGCAAAAGCCTGAAAGACCGCCTCACCCCCCTGCAGTATCGCGTTACACAGGAAGACGGCACGGAACCGGCCTTTAACAATGCATACTGGGATAACAAAAAGGCTGGCATCTATGTGGATGTGGTGTCGGGCGAGCCGCTGTTCAGCTCGCTGGAGAAGTATAAATCAGGCACCGGCTGGCCGAGTTTTTACCGCCCGCTAGCTGCCGAGAACATCGTTGAGAAGGTGGATAGCTCACTGTTCGCCACACGCACCGAGGTGCGTAGTAAAGAGGGTAACTCGCATCTGGGTCATGTGTTCAACGATGGCCCGCGCCCGACAGGCCTGCGCTACTGCATCAATTCAGCATCCCTGCGATTTGTGCCTGTGGCCGATCTGGAGAAAGAGGGATATAGCAAGTTCGCCCCGCTGTTCGAGACAAAACAATAGTCACTGCCTGATGCTGCTAAGTCCTGCCCTGCTTGGGGCAGGCAGCAGGCACAAAAAAGGTTCCTGACAGCTTTTCTCTCTTATGGCAGCGGTTCAATCGACTGTTTAAGCCTGCCTTCTTCCTTGGTAAAGGCCGTATACAACTGCCCCGCAAGGGTAAAGAAAGCTGTATTCGCCTTATCCGTAGCAATGTTGGTAGTGACAACCATCGCGAAATCACGTTTGGTATCGAGCCAGATGTGAGCCAGATTCAAGCCGTTAGAGCCACCATGATAGAGCAAGGGATAAGGAGCCCAGTCAACCGTCACCTCGCCCCAGCCCAAGGCATATTTTCCGCCTGATGGTGTGCCCGGCGCGGCATGCTTTTTTTCCTTCATGCTGATGACCGGGGTGTGCAGCTTGCGCATGGTCTGCGGCTTCACAAGGGCTGGATTTCGCTTTCCCTCGCCAGCATTCCATCCTGCCCAGCGCGCAAAATCGAGGATGGACATGTGCGCAATACCGGCAGGACCGATAATCGGAGGGTTGTCGCCATTAGGACCGGCCAGCATGGCCTTCTGCTTTCCGTCGACGATGACATGCCCGAGAGGCGCATCGATCCTGCCGAGAGAAGACTGTGGTCCAAGACCTGCGCTTGATAATTTCAGAGGGGTGAAAATCCGCTGACTTATCACTTCGTCCCAGCTCTTTCCCTCAATGCGCTCGATCATCGCACCTATGATTGTAAACCCCATGTTCGCATAAGCGAATGTCGTGCCCGGATCAAACTCCAGAGGCTGCTTGCTCCACTGCTGGGCGAGCCAGTAGCGCATATCATCGAGGTTTCCATCCTGAGTCATGGCCTGCATGTAAACCTTGATCGTCTCTTCATTGTCGCTCGGAATACCACTCGTATGCGACAGCAGTTGTTCAAGTGTGATGTGGCGAAATCCCGGGTCCATGTTTGCCGCAAGCTCCGGAAAGACCTCGGCCGGGCTTATGTCCCATCGAAGCTTTCCTTCTTCAACCAGCATGGCTGCCAATAAGGCAGTAAACGCCTTCGTATCCGAGCCGAGGTGGAAGCGGTCATTGATGGTCACTGGGATCCTTACACCCACCCTGCGGGTGCCCACGGCACCGGCAGCAATCACTTTTCCGTCTTTGACTACAGCAGCGGCGATGGCCGGCAGGCCGTAGTCAGTCAGATAAGGATTGAGCATGGGGTTGAGCATGGAATCAAGCGGTGTGTCAGCCTTTGCGCTGCCGGGGATGAGGAAAATGCTTAAGACGATAAGTGTTGCCAGCCAACATCGACGGTAAGTGGAGCCCTTGGGCTCAGTTCCTGTATGTTGAATCATCACCCCTCCAATCCTGCTTTACGCCCAGGTGGCGATCAGGGCCATGAGTCCGAAGCCGAACGCGATGAGGTTAATTATTCACCACGGATTTCGCGATAGGCCTTCAAGGAGCTTCCAGGTTTGCTCGGAGTAGAGCCACCAGCCTGTACCTCCTGGATAAAGGCAGTCAAAGCATCACTATCGCCAACTGCTGTAGATGGAACCCACACGCCAGGTTGCGTGCCGTCCTGTCCAAGGGCTGTGCAAGTTGCAAGCGCATCAAGGTCTGACGATGTTAATGTGCTACTTGAAGAATCAGAAGACTCACTGTCGCCTTTATCTTTCGATTTATCTTCATCATCAGACTTGGACTTATCATCACTCTTGGATTTATCGTCTTCTGCGCCCTTTTTCTCTTTTTTATCTTCTTTTTCTTTTTTCTCTTCTTTGGCATATGCTGGATTGATGACAAGGCTGAACACCCTGGCCATCAAGCTATCGCTCTCATTTGCTGAGGACTTTCCGTCATCTTTATCGGAGGACTTGTCGTCATCGCTTGATTTGCCATCATCTTTGTCTGACGACTTATCATCGCTGCTTTCGCTGGAGATATTCAGCGTGGTTTCAACCGAGGTGCGACTTACGCAGATCAGTGTGTCCGAGCTAAAATCATAAGAAACTGAACTGCTGGATGAACTGTTATCTGAGCTTGCTGCTACACAGGCCCCCAAATAATCGCCCGAATGCTGAGTCAGATGTGTATCTACTGCAGAATCGGCAACACTTAGGGTTTGCGGATTGCTGCTATTACCATTTGGCACATGACACAATGTTATTTTGTTTGCTTTGGCATAGGCCTGACCGATAACCAGATTGGACGCCTTGGCCATCAAACCATCGGTATCAGCTGACTGATTCATCGGCAAAGCGACCGCACAGATCATCCATGCCGCGCTTGTGAATAAAATCGTAGAAATATATTTCGCCGTGTTGTTCATTTCTAACACCTCCGTTTGATGCTGGGATGCTTTACCGTGATTGTAGCACAAATAAGTGGCCTTCATCTTTGCTACCAGCAGGTGTTTCACGCCCAGACAGCGATCAGAGCCATGAGTGTGAAGCCACACATGATGAGGAGAACCTTGATCCAGCGGTCCGGGGGCTGTCTGAAGACATCTTCGATGATGTCGACAACGGCAACATAGAGGAATGTGCCTGCGGCCAGACTATCGAAAACCGCCTCGATCCCCGCACTTGTATGGCTCGAAAATGTCGCCGAGAAACCTGTGCCGAGAATCACGCCCAGAGGCGTCATGACAGCAAAGAAACAGATAATCACGATATGCCGAAAACTGGGGAAATGACTTTCTCTCAGGTTCACACCAAGCGCGAAGGAAGCCGCCCCCTTGTGTGCGATGATGGCAATGAAGATGGCTGTGGCGGATACCAGCGTGGCTTCCAGCCCCAGTGAGGTGCCTGCGATAATGGAATGAATCGAAAGGATCAGGCAAAGCAGAAAAGGATTGGCAGCCCGCCCTTCAGAGGCTTCTCCCATATCATGGCTTCCGCCCAACACTCCCTTTTCCAGTAGCAGCACAAGGAGAAATCCCACGCCGCAAATCAGCGCCGCGAATGGGAAATCAACGTCTCCCGCATAGACTTCGAAATTCGCCCGCGCATCCGGGAGCATGTGCAGAAGGCCTGCACCAAGGAATACGCCACCGGAGAAAGCATTGCCCCAGATGAGCTGCCGCGCGCCCTGTTCGGATACACGCATGCGCGTGGGCGCGATTCCCGCAAGCAGCCCTGCGGTGAAGATGAACAGAATGGTAAGAACCTTGAACCAGAGTATTTCCATAATCGTTGCTCTAACTTTTATAGTCTAGATTCAGTCAAAGGTCAAAATGCAAACATGGTGGTCTCAACTGATCGATACAACACTAGAATGAATAGAGGGTATATTGATCCATCATACGCACTAAGGTAGCAGAGTAAGACAAGGTCTTGTGCTTTAATGATTAATAAACCCGCCTTTTATTAATCACCAATAGTTGCATTCATGATTAATACCGATAGTGTTTACTAATCATGACCTGGAACTGGCAGAAAAAAAATTGGCCTGAATTCATCTACTCTTCTTCAGCCCTCAATGAATCCGAAGAGCTGTTTATGCTTGAAGCCGGGAAGCTTATGGGTGCATTTTCTCACGTCGATGAAAACAATCAGAAAGAACTTGTTGTAGAATTCATCAGTGAAGAAGCTATGAAAACCTCGAAAATCGAGGGTGAGCTTCTTGACCGTGAAAGCCTTGGTATCTCCTTGCGGCGAAACTTCGGCCTGATAGCAGACAGCCGGAATATCCCGCCTAGAGAAAAAGGAATCACTGACATGATGGTGGATGCTTACCATCACTTCGATAAACCCCTAACCCATGAAACGATGTTTAACTGGCACAGAAGCCTCATGCAGGGCCACGCCCACTTAAAGGGTATCGGCAGTTACAGAACACACGAAGAACCTATGCAGGTTGTTTCCGGTCGGCATGGGAAATGGAAGGTTCATTATGAGGCACCACCATCATCTTCAGTGCCTGAAGAGATGGCCGCTTTTGTCGATTGGTTTAATGCTACCTCTCCAGGAGGAGGCAACCCACTTCCTGCACTTACGCGTGCAGGGGTCGCCCATCTTTACTTTGTCTCGATCCATCCGTTTGAAGACGGCAATGGTCGCATCGGTCGGGCGCTCAGTGAAAAGGCACTCTCACAGAGTTTGAAGCAGCCTGCTTTAGTCGCGCTGTCACATGTCATCGAAGGCACGAAGAAAGAATACTACAATCAGCTTGAGGCCAATCAGGGCAGCTTAACAATCAATTCCTGGCTTCATTACTTTTCCAAGACCACGTTGAAAGCCGTCAATCACTCGCAGAGATTGACAGCCTTTCTGATCAAAAAGACAAAACTTTATGACCGGATCCGTGGTCAGATCAACGAGCGTCAGGAAAAGGTTTTAGATTGCATGCTGAAGAAAGGTATCGAAGGCTGGGATGGCGGCATGAGTGCTAAGAAGTATATGTCGATAACTGGATCCCCGATTGCAACAACAACAAGAGATCTGAAGCAGCTTGTCGAACTTGGCGTGTTCGCCAAGACCGGCAAGCTCAAAACCACTCGATACTGGATCCCTTTTCAGGGTCCTGATTACGGGTCCTGAACACAAAATTATATGGACTGGCTAAGCTGAATTAATCGGGCAAGAAACGTTAGATTTCATGCGCGAATTAGGGGAAGAGTGCCGCCCTCCCCACCTAGCCCAGCGGTAAAAATGACCAGAAATGAAAGAACC
>Ga0316190_10001685_pt1 | contig 16064 bp, 9 predicted proteins | sample Eddworburrow2_MG_FD_204929 | JGI IMG/M metagenome (GOLD analysis project Ga0316190, IMG submission 204929) | Coastal sediment microbial communities from Maine, United States - Eddy worm burrow 2 | ecosystem: Environmental > Aquatic > Marine > Coastal > Sediment | place: USA: Maine | collected... | reverse complement strand
GCCAAAACCTGGATACCCGAATCGATATCGCCTATGAGCTGTGGAAACTCAGGGCAGGATACCAGCGCCGCCGCAACCAAGAAACGGGCTTTGGTCTTGCATATGCCCTCGACCCCCAAGGCCGTTTCGCCAGTGACCGCTGGAACGCCGACCTGACCTATCATAACCCGGAGTTCACCACCGACTGGGACGTGCAGGCCCAGGCAAGCTTTAGTCATACTACCCAGGAGGTGGAGGAAGACATCATCCTTTATCCTGCTGGCACCGACTTCGATGCGGCCTTTGGCAACATCTTTGGCATAGGCACCTTCACTGAGGGAATGATCGGCAACCCGGAGGTCTTCGAGCGTCACTGGCGCCTCGATTTCTCGGCCCTCTATAGCGGTATCGATCGCCATAAGATCCGCCTGGGTACCGGCTACTCCCTTAAAGATATCTACAAGGTCAAGGAAGAGAAGAATTTTACATTTACAGCCATCAACCTGGGACCACCTTTCGGCGTAGTCCAATTTCCGGACCCCACAGGCAGCCTGGATGATGTGTCAGATGATCCCAACAGGGTTTTTCTATCCGAAGAGGACCGCAGAAACTACTATTTCTACCTCCAGGACATCTGGCAGTTCGCCAACGACTGGGAGCTGACCGCCGGCGTTCGGTATGACCATTACAACGACTTCGGCGATACCTACAACCCACGCCTGGCCCTTGTCTGGTCCACCGGTCACAACCTGACCAATAAGTTTATGTTCGGCCGCGCCTTCCGCGCGCCCTCCTTTGCAGAAAGCCAGGCCCAGAATAACCCGGTCGCCTTGGGCAACGACAGCCTGGACCCCGAGACCATGCAGACCTTTGAGTGGGCTGTGGATTACCGGCCACAGGACGATCTACGGCTGGGCGCTAACCTGTTCAAATACAAGTGGAAAGACATTATCAAGTTCATACCCGACGCGGCCGGAGGGACCTCCACGGCACAGAATGCCGGCGAACAGACAGGCTACGGCCTGGAATTTGAGGCGGATTGGCAACCTCGCCAGAATCTGCGCCTGATGGGTAATTATGCATATCAGCGATCAGAGGACAAAGAGGCCGATCATGTGGCAGGCAATGCCCCGGAGCATCAGATCTACCTACGGGGGGATTGGGAATTCATCCCGGCCTGGCATCTGGATACCCAACTGAATTGGGTTGGCGAGCGCAAACGGGTAGATGGAGACACCCGACCCAATGTGGATGATTACACCACCCTGAATATGACGCTGCGCTATAAAAACAAAAGCAACCCATGGGAAGTTGCAGTCGCCGGACGCAACCTATTTAATAGCGACAGGCGGGAGCCAAGCCTGTATGCAATTCCGGCCCCGGCGATTCCAAACGACCTGCCCCTGGCCGGCCGGAGTGTCTTTGTTGAGTTCCGTTATAGTCCCGAATGAATTTCTTACACCCAATGAGCTCACATGAGTAAATCATCCCAAAAAACCGCCATCATCACAGGGAGTTCAAAAGGCATCGGCCTGGCCATTGCCCAGGAGCTTGCCAGCCAAGATTATGCGGTTATCGTCACCAGCCGTGATCCGGATTATGCCGACGAGATAGCTCAGGGCATTAAGAACACTGGCGGTACCGCCCTGGGCATTAGTTTTGACATAGAGCAACCTGAAGTCATCGAACCACTGATCCAGACCACCGTAGATACTTTTGGGAGACTGGATCTGCTGGTCAACAATGCGCTAAGCCAGAATTGTCTGGTCCCACTGCCGGCTTGTGACCGCACTATGATTGAATCAGCATTCACCACAAACATTACGAATACACTGGCTCTTACCCAAGCAGCGTACCCCTATTTAAAAAACACCCAGGGAAATGTAATCAATATCGGCTCCGTGGTGATTAGCAGGCATCTCCTCGGCCTGCCCCTCTATGCCATCATAAAGGGCGCCATCGACCAGATGACCAAGGTGCTGGCCTCCGAATGGGCCGCCGACCAGGTTCGCGTAAACGCCATTAACCCAGGTTTTATCGAAACCAGCGCCTTTGCTGATCTGGGCATGCCTGACGAGCAGATAAAACAGGCCTATGAGTTCTATAAAGGCTATTCGCCACTTGGAAAAACCGGGCAACCGGATGCCATCGGAAAACTCGCGGCCTATCTTGCTTCTCCGGGTGCGGAATTAATCACCGGCTCCACATATGATATTGATGGCGGCTACAATGTGCAGGGCTTGCCGTTATTTGGTGCTGACCAATGAAGAAATACATCACAAATAGTAGTCATTCTCAACTCCAAGAGCCCATGACCGAATAGGATTTGATAGCATATTATTGGCCGATAACCAGTACAAATAGAGGAAGTTTTCTCTGACAAAAACCTATACTTCTACGAAGTGTATAGTGACAGGCAGTAAGTAGGACATATATTTTGCAAGGATTAAGGAAAAACAAGCAGTTAGCATATATTTTGCTGATTTTTTGCCTACTCGGAATGAGCATTGGGAGCTCATGGGCTGCGTGGGCAGATTCACCGCAGGTAGCTGTTATCTACCCGGAGACCCGGGAACCCTACAAAAGCGTTTTTCGTGATGTGGTTTCTGGCATCACCGAGGGTTTGGGCAACCCACCAACCGAAATCCTGTTAGCCAGCAAAAAGGAAGATGTTGAGAGCCTGGCGGCCAAACTCAAGGCCCAGGGGGTCGACGTCGTCATCACCCTGGGCAGAAAAGGGCTCATGGTGGGCCATGGCCTCTCTGCTTCACATCAGATTATTGCCGGGGCCGTGCTGATACCCCCAGCCCTTAAAAGCGATAGCCTCAGCGGTATCACTCTTACCCCAGACCCCGCAATTCTGCTACAAAACCTCAAACGCATGGCGCCTAAGGTAACGCGGGTTACCGTTATCTTTAATCCGAAACGCTCCGGTTGGTTAATCAAACATGCAACCGAGGAGGCAGCCTCTCTTGGGATCGAGCTAAATGCCTTAGCTGCTGACAATATCAGAACAGCCGCTACGCTTTATCGTGATTATCTTAGTGAGGCGCAGGAATACACAGATGCCATCTGGCTATTACAGGATGCGACCATCCTGGACGAGCGTGCTGTTTTACCCAAAATCTTATCCGAAGCCTGGAGTAAGAATTTGGTCGTCGTTTCAAATAATCCAGGCCATGTCCGTAAAGGAGCACTATTTTCACTCTATCCCGATAACATGGGCATGGGCCGAAGCCTTGCCGCTATGGCTAAAGTCCAGGCAGGCAAAAAAGATGCTGCCATCGATGTTCAGCCACTCCAGGATCTGCTGATAGCGGTCAATCTACGCACGGCAGGACACCTAGGCATCCACTTCAGCAACCAGGATAAGCGTGGTTTCTCCATGCTGTTTCCTTCTCCTTAGGATCGAGTCATGAGACTTATACCTCGATCCCTACTCAGCAAAACCGGCTTCCGTCACCAGTTGGTGCTGACATTCACCGTTGGCATCGCCTGCTTGGCCTTGATCTCCTCTCTGGTGACCTCAACCCTGTCCAGCCAAAGCGTACAGGCCAACATAATGGAACAGGGCCGCCAGGCGACCCAGAATTTTGCATTTCAGAGCACCCTAGCACTGCTCTATCAGAGTCCAGATAATGCCAGGGATGCCGTTGAAACTACCCTCGCCTTTCCTGACGTACAGGCCGTTGCCATCTATGACCTTACCCACACCCTGCTTCTGGCAGAAGGCCAAAAGCAACTGCTTGGAAACCATCTAGGTTTATGGCCGGATAAACTGCAATTAGAAAAAGAAACCGAAAACCACTGGTATTTTCTAGCACCGGTCTATACGCGGCAGGCATCGTCGGAAGAGGACATGTTTGCCTACGAAGAGAAAGCGGATAATCCTGAATTACTGGGACATGTTCAGGTAGTCATAGGCAAGCAAACGCTCTCAGCCATAACGGCGGATATCCTGCAGAGCACATTCTTGGTATCTGGCAGCCTGGCAGTCATATTGCTCCTATCTCTTCTCGCAATAACCTCTCGCGTAACCACGCCACTAAAGAATCTTGCGGACATCATGCGCCGTGCAGAACAAGGTGAAAAAAATCTGCGCGCTGAAGTCAGGGGCCCTAAAGACATTATCCACATGGAAACCGCCTTCAACACCATGATGGCTGTACTTGAGGCCCGGGAAACAGAACTGGAATCTGCCCGCGATACCGCGCTGGAGGCGGCACGCATCAAAGGGGAGTTCGCGGCCAACGTCAGCCATGAACTCCGCACACCTTTGAATGGCATTCTGGGCATGCTGGAACTTCTATTCAGCATGGATCTCACCCCCAAGCAGCTTGAATATGCAAAAGTAGCACACAGCTCTGGCGAGTCCCTCCTGGAACTGATCGATGACGTTCTGGACTTTTCAAAGGTAAAGGCCGGCAAGCTAAAACCAAGGGTCGTTGATTTCTATCTGCATGAAATAATGGAGGACGTTGTAGGCCTCCTGTCAGGTCAAGCCAATCGAAAAGGACTGCAACTCGACTACCGCATCGACGAAAATACACCGGCTGTTTTACGTAGCGAAGCCGGATTTATCAGGCAACTGCTTCTAAATCTCACCGGCAATGCCCTCAAGTATACCGAGCAGGGTGGCGTTCGCCTGAGTGTTCACAGCATCCAGTCCAATAACAACTTGTTGCTCCGTTTTGAGGTAAAGGATTCAGGCATTGGTATCCCACTGGAATCACAAGGTGGCATATTCGAGGCCTTTTCCCAGGTCGATACCTCCACAACCCGTAAATACGGAGGCACCGGCCTAGGATTGGCCATCTGCCGTCAACTGGTAGATCTTCTTGGCGGTGAAGTAGGGTTAGAAAGTGAACTCGGTAAGGGAAGCACCTTCTGGTTCACTGCACCAGTCGAGCTCGCAAAAGGTCTCCCAGTTAGCGCCAAACGTCGCCGCACCGATATTAGCAACCTACGTATCCTTGTGGCTAACAGCGATAAAGCCGACGGAAAACTCATAGAGCAGGCCCTGGATGCAGCTGAATTCAAATATAAGTATCTCCCTACTGGAGATCAGGCAATCAATGAACTACAGCATGCAGCATCGGAGAAACGTCCCTACGACATCGCAATCGTAGACGAGCAACTTACGGACATGAAGGGCATCGAGTTCCTGCGCCATCTACTCAATGACCCAAATACGAATAACACCAAGGTCATCATGGCAGACAGCCGCATCATGGGCCGCAATGAGGCCCAGCTTGCAGGTATAACCGGCTGCCTGGTTAAGCCTTTTGATGAACAATCATTTCTTGATGTGCTCAATTCAGTCATTACCAATGACGCTGACACATCAGCAACCTTAACAGATGGTGAGCGCCAAGCTTCAACCGCCGCACTTTTAGGGCTACATGTGCTTGTTGTGGAGGACAACCGAGCCAACCAGAAGGTAGCAACAGGCATGCTTGAGCGGCTTGGCTGTAGGGTTGAGATCGCATTTAATGGTAGAGAGGCCCTGGAGGCACTCACCCAAAATGATTTTGAAGTGATTTTGATGGACTGCCACATGCCGGAGATGGATGGCTATGAGGCAACAGCTCATATACGCGCACTGGATGGGGATATTGCCAAGATAGCAATTATCGCCATGACCGCAAACACCCGCCCAGGGGATGCTGAAAAATGCTTGGAAGCGGGTATGGATGACTACCTGCCCAAACCGCTAAAGCTGAAGGCCCTGCGCGAAAAATTACTGCATTGGCTACCTTCGACCCCCGTCCTCGAAGCACCCGTCAACCAAGATCAGACCCAGCAAGAAAGGGCAGAAGCCGCAGAAGGCACCATCGACAAAGAGGTGCTATGCGAGCTTCGATACAGTATTGGAGAATCCATTAATCAGGTTATACAGGCCTTTTTGGAAGACCTCCCGGTTCACCTTAGTTCCCTGGAACAAAGCATCACGGCAGCTGACGCTACACTCATGGCCGAGTTTGCACACACCATTAAGGGCAGCAGCAGAAATCTGGGCGCAAACGGTATGGCTGAACTCTGCGTTAAAGTCGAGCAGCTAGGTCATGCTGGCTCGACCGATGGGGCCATGGACATATTGCAACAACTGGGTGATGAATGGGAACGCGTTCGCACTATCCTGGAGCTTGAGCGGACTGCAGATATTGAGATCGAGGAACAACTTGCCGAAAATGTTTGGCAACCAAGGATCCTCCTTGTGGATGATGACCGCGGCATGCGCTTTGCCCTGCGCAATGTTCTGGAAAATGACGGTTATCGCATTGATGAGGCAACCAACGGCGCCCAGGCCATTGCCTTGTGCGAAAGGAACATGCCTGACCTTGTACTGCTGGATGCCATCATGCCTGTGATGGATGGTTTTCGGACCTGTAAACATATTCGCGAACTACCTGAAGGTGACAATACCCCGGTCCTAGTTATTACCTCTCTTGATGATGACCAGTCTATTAGCCGGGCATTCGCCGCGGGCGCTGTAGACTATATTCCTAAGCCGGTACATTTTTCCGTACTACGCCAACGTGTCGCCAGGCTACTGCATGCCGGCAAGGCCGAAAAGCACATCCGTCGACTGGCCTATCATGACAGCCTGACCGGATTGGCGAACCGCGCACATTTCAATGGCCGTCTCGAAGAACTGCTAAGCCGGCCGAATGAAGACGAATTGCTGGCAATCCTGTTCCTCGATCTGGACCGGTTTAAACTAGTCAACGATACCCTTGGTCATGATGTAGGAGATCTCTTGCTTAAAGCGGTAGCTGAGCGCCTTCTGGGAACGGTGCGTGCCGGAGACCTGGTAGCTCGGTTAGGAGGAGATGAATTCACCATAATACTGGAGCGAGTCGATTCAGAGGAGGTTGTCTCCAGGGTTTCAGATAAGATCTGCCGCATCCTTTCTGCCCCCTTCGTATTCTCCGGTCAGGAAATCTATGTCACGGCCAGCATCGGCATCTCTCTGAGCCCAACAGATGCTCAAGATGCACAAACCATCATTAAGCATGCCGATACGGCCATGTTCAAAGCAAAGGACAAGGGCGGCGGCTATGTATTTTATGAGGAAGGAATGGAGGCAGAGGCCAGCCAATTATTAGGGCTGGAAACCGAGGTACGCCGGGCAATAGAAAGAAATGAGTTCATGCTCTACTACCAGCCACAATCCGATTTAGCTACAGGCGAAATAGTAGGCGCTGAAGCACTGATACGCTGGAACCATCCGGAACGGGGCTTAGTACCGCCCAATGACTTTATTCCTCAGGCAGAAGAAACCGGCCTCATCATCAATATCGGGGATTGGGTACTACAAGAGGCCTGCCAGCAGATTAAAATGTGGCAGGAACAGGGGTTCGATGTTCCTCGGATCTCTGTCAATCTCTCTCGCCGGCATTTAGAGGTAAAGGATGTAACTGACCGTATCGCCAACCTTCTACAGCAATCCGATATATCCCCCGAGTTGCTGGAACTGGAGATCACAGAAAGCGCGATCATGAGGCAGGCCGAAGAGATGATTTCAATCCTGCATGAGTTGAAGGCGATGGGACTCTATCTGGCCATTGACGATTTTGGTATTGGTTACTCTTCACTGAATTATCTCAAGCGCTTCCCCATAGATCGCTTAAAAATCGATCGCTCATTCGTAAACGATATAACCACCGACCCAGAAGACGCGGCCATCATTACCGCAATTATGGCACTGGCCAGGAGCCTACGTCTGGAGGTTGTAGCCGAAGGTGTTGAAACAGAGGCACAGCAAAGGTTCCTGCGCCAGCAAAAATGCGAAGTCATGCAAGGTTATTTACTGGATAAGCCAATACCCGCTGATGATTTTGAACAGCGCTATTTGCGAAAAGAACAGGCCCAAGCCACTGCCAGTGATGGATCAAGCAGCAGCTAATAATCCACACTAAATAACTCATACCCTCTATCAATACTAAGCAGCAACAAACTGCTGTTCCCTAGCGATAGCATCGCGCTTTGAATCAGCAAACACGGCTAATCAATGAGCTGCCACCTTCGCTGCAATATTGTTTAGCGCATTAGCCACCTTACGCAACGCCTCATCACACCCCTGGATAGCATGGCGTTGTGCAAGATAAAAGGGATCATTGTAGGTCAGCCACACCTGTTCCTGTTCATCCTCCCAGGCTAGCATTTTTTGTGGCAGATCAATCGCAATACTCTGACCACATTGCATGAGTGGGGTACCAACCTTTGGATTGCCAAAAATCATCAACTCCGTCGGTCGCAATGTCATACCCACTTTTTTTGCGGCGCCCGCATGATCAATTCTTGCAAATATGGTCATCCCCTTTTCATTCAATACCTGCTCCAGGCGATCCACGCTCACCTTAACCTCATGGTTACTTCTTATACTGATCTGCCCACTATCTGCTGAGGCAGCCCAGGCATGGGGCATAAAACATATGACAAAGAATAGCCAGCGCATCGGTTTTCCTCCCTTGCAGCATTGTTTAAGTACATAGTCACCATTCATGAGCATGCCATGTACAAGATCCACCGCAGAACATGGAACAACGGCCCTTATTCCTTGAGGTGGCTAATAGAGATTATGGCTTACGGATGCAAATATGCATGCTGGACCAAATCTGGTTTTCATCTGGCCGGGGGAAATTCTTTAGAGAGTTGGAAACCATGCCTGTTGGAAAAAATAAAGGAAGCATCCGTGCTCCCACTTCCTTGGTTCTGTGTAAACCAAAAAACTACCGGAGTGCCTGCATCTTTTTCTTGGTCATTAGGCGTAACGACTAACCACAATACCTAACCGCTTTGCCTCACTCCATCGGGATCAAGAAGAGGTAAAAGAAAGCATCCATGCTTCCACTTCCGTGATCCGGGGATTCTTACTAGAAAGCATCCCTGCTTCCACTTCCCTGATAGTCCTCCTCCCTGAAGAAATATTAGCCCCCATGCTGATTTACTACTGTTAAATAGTGCAGCTAAAAAGTGTGATATTTTCCACACTTTATGGCGCAACAGCATGTGGCGCGCTCAGCTATCGCACCTGACATAAACAATTAAGGGGAAAAACGAGAATATGGGGAAAAACGAGAATATAAGGACAAGCCAACTCAGAATGGGCTTGGCTAATCAGGCAGCGACCTATCACAAAGAGTAATACTTTTTCCCTGCATCTTGATGTGACCTTTCCTTTCCAGCTCCCTGAGGACCCGCGACACCATCTCACGAGACGATCCCACCATATTGGCGAGATCCTTGCGCGATAACTGGGCAATCAGCAGTTGGCCATCATGTTCTTCTGCCATCTTTAACAGGGTACGGGCGATACGCCCATAGACATCCATCAGGGCCAGGCTTTTCACCTCATCGGTAAGATCACGCAGGCGATTGGTTAGACCCTTCATCATGCGCAGCGCGATCTCAGGGTGCATAGAGAGGCAGCGCATGAAGTCCTGGCGGGTGATAACGAGCAATTGACTTGGCACCAAGGTGACTACCGAGGCCGAACGCCGAATCTGATCCAGCAGGGCAACCTCCCCAAAGTACTCGCCCACCTCCTGAAAGTTGAGTATCACTTCCTTTCCCTGGTCATCCGTCAGAAAGACCTTTACCTTACCGGAGACAATTATGTACAGGGAATCACTCTCATCGCCATCATGGATGATAATCGTGTTTTTTGGAAACTTCCGAATAGCGGCATGATCAAACAGGGTCTGAAGCTCATCCTCCCCCAAGCCTGAAAACAGGGGTATCTTCTGTAAGAAATTGATTTTATTAGAGATCGCCAATGAAGATTCCCTGTTGAGAGTACGCCATGCCAGCAGTAGTTATATTAGCCTTCCCTGAAATTCAAGATTACAATCTGGCTTAGGTATAGGTCAACCTGACTCTCGCCATATTCCACCGGTACTCACTGTAATTATAGGCAGTTTACTGGGCAGCAATAATAATTAATAACATCGCCACTGGAATGCGACTACTTCACCCCCAGCTCGATCACACCATCCCACTCTTCTGCGGGCGGTCGATGGCGATAGCTATCACACAGCTGCAGGTAGTACCGAACAGGCCCATCCTGCGGATAGGTCTGTGAAAGCTTGCTGAACAGAGAGAAAGCCTCATCCCATTTTCTCTGGTTGAATAGCCCTACCCCCTTGCCGAACTCCTGGGACAACGGCAACTCATCCTCCACACAGTTCTTATCTGCCACCAAGGGCTCCAGTAACCGTACCCCTCTGGATTTTCCAACCAAACGGAACTCCCCTAGCTCACGGGCAGTCACTCCCTCAATTCCCGATACCGCCTCCCCGGATACCAACAAGCGGGTACCAAAAATCTTATTCGCACCCTCAATTCGGGAAACCGTGTTTACGGTGTCACCAATGGCCCGGTATTCAAAATGCTTGCCGGCCCCCACATCACCGATATAGATCTCCCCATAATGCAGACCGATCCGGGTCGGCAGCTCAAGTGTGCCACGCCCCCGATTGAATTCATTGATGGCTGCGGTTATCTCCTGTGCCGCCCGCAAGGCCTGCACCCGATGGGACAGTTGGGGCTCAGGGTCGAACCAGAGGGCCATGACCGAATCCCCCACCACATCGACTACACTTCCGCCACGGCGATGGATTACCCCAAAAATCACCTCATAGTACTCATTCAGCAGCTCGCGCAGCTCCTTTGGTGTCAAACGTTCTGACAAGCGGGTGTATTGCTCTGCATCCGTGGCCAGACAGGCACCGTAGACGGTCTTCCCCGCTCCCCCCACGCGATGGATGGAACGCGCTGCATCTGTGACCACTTGGGCTGGGAGGTAACGACCCAGGGCGGCGGCTATATTGGCGCGCTCGCGATGCATCTGGCCATAACCCCCGAAAATACCGATAAACAATATCGGTATCACCTGCAGGAACAGCGGGGTGATCAACGGCAACCACAATTGCAGCCGATTGAAACTCAGATGCACAACAAGCAGATAGATAAAAACTGCTGCACCAACGACAAGCAGCGCACGCCCGGCCGACAGGGCTCGACATGAAAAACCAACAACGACTCCCCAAACAAAGAGCAGGACCACCACATACCCCTCTCCCATTGGCTTGATCCAGATACCCTGTAGCAGATTGCCAAAGGCAGTGGCCCCAACCTCTACCCCGGAAATATTGTGTCCTGTTTCTCTATCCGAGTAGACGGTATAAAAGGTATCCACCTGGTCCCACTGGAATGCCTCCGAGGCCCCCACAAAAACCGCCTTGCCCCTAAACTGCAACAACTCCTGCTCAGACATCTGAAGCACCTTGTGATAGGAAATGCTGCGGATACTATTGGGGGGACCGTAGTAGTTGAGATACTGGCTGTGATTTCCCGAATACAGTGCAATCAGCGATCTAAGCAGAGGAGAGACATCAGGCCTGGATGAGAGCACCTCATGCAGGCGCTCCCCCACCCCCTGCCGTATAAAGGCCTGGCGCAGGAGCTTCATGTTCTCAGCCAGGCCGGGGGCATCTAGCAGGGAAACGGATGATTTTGGAAATGTATTATCTATCCCCAGTTCCTGAAGCAGGGCCTGCAGCTCATCATAGGCAGAGAGAGTGTAATACTGAAAGGCCAGCGCCGGCAGTGTGGGTGTATCACCCGTCTCCGGTTTGAATTTCCAGAACTGGCTCACCTTCACAGGCACCCCAGGCAGCATAAAGGGCGCCATAGCCGCAGCCGATTCACGTAATACGGGTATGGGATCCATTATGCGCTCAGTAAAGGCAACAGCCCCCCCACCTTCCCCAAGGGGGACCGCATCTTTTCGCACCAGTTGGAACAGCAGCACATTGCCGGCCCGGCCCATGGCATCGGCAAAGGCCTGGTCTCCTTCCGGCTCTCGCGAATCACCAAAATAGACATCAAAGGCCAGGAAAGCCGCATCCGCCGAGGAGAGTCGGTTAACCAGATCAGCATGCAGTGCCCGAGGCCACTTGTAATGCCGCCGGTCCAACTCCAACGCCCTCATTGAGGCCGTATCTATGGTAACCAGCACCACCTCAGTGGGTGGTGGATTCGGCCCACGGACCTGGAACAACCAGCCCAGGCCAAAATCCTCTTCTACAGAGGTCCCCACTGGGGTCAGAAAAAAAAGCGCTCCCAGCAAGCCATTTAATAGACCGAGGATGAGGGGTTTATCGATAAGACGAAGCATGTCAGGGGCGTCAGTGGATGGTCGTTAGCATCCAGGCCATCCGACTATAGCGCCCGGGTAAAAGGCAATCTGTCATGACCGACATATTGTCCTATTTAGCGGCCTTTACCAGTTCCTTGCCGGTTAGCGCCTTTAGAAAAGTCACTACCTCCTCAATCTCTCTCGCTGAGGGTTCACCGCCTCTCTGCAAAATACCCATGCTGCGCACGGCATCCTCCAAGGTCACAAGACGGCCATCATGATAATAGGGCGCCGTTAATGCCACATTGCGCAGAGATGGCACCTTGAAGTACATCTTGTCCTCCTCTTTTTTTGTCGCCTCATAGAGCCCAAGGTCTGATTGATTTTCATATACGGCATCCTGCTTCCCCAGTTTCTCGAAGAAGGAGCCACCCAACAGTGGGCCATCATGGCAGGAGGTGCAGCCCAATTTCATAAAGGTCGCCAATCCCTTGAGCTCCTGCTCGTTCAGGGCCTCCAAATCACCGTTGAGAAAATCATTAAACCGATCATCAGTTCGCAGGGTACGCTCAAAGGCGGCAATGGCCTCAGCCAGATTCTGATAGGTGATGGGCTCATCTGCCTTCGGGAAGGCCTTGGCAAACAAGGTCCGGTATTCCACTATGCCTCGAATCTTCTCCTCCACCGCCGTCTCATTCGGCATGCCCATTTCAATGGGGTTGATGATCGGCCCCTTAGCCTGCTCGACCAGATCAGCTGCACGGCCATCCCAGAATTGTGCAAACTGATAGCCGGCATTGAGCACGGTTGGTGAATTGCGGGTTCCCACCTTACCTTCGGCACCTGGCGAGGTGGGCAGATTATCCACACCGGCCAAACCATAGGCAAGCCGATGACAGGAGGCACAGGATTGAGTGTCATTTATCGATAGACGGGGATCAAAAAAGAGTTTCTTACCCAACGCGATCCGTTCAAGTGTGTCACTTTCCGCCCCTGGCATAGTAGCCGGCAAGGGTTCAAAATAACGGCTGGCCTTTTTCAGCAATTTTTTTGCGTCGCCCGCAAAACCTACCTGTGCAAATGCCAAACCCAACATCAGACAGAGCATGATTGAACGCTTCATTTGATCTCTCCCTTACTATCCCGCTAGCCTGCTCAGAGGGCACTACTCACTACCAATATCCTTAATAAAGGCATCTGCCTCTTTGATGGATTTTTCCATCTCCCGAATCAGGGCGGCGATATCCGACTTGATGCTGCCAAACTCCTGCTGTAACGATAGGATGGCCTTGGCATTGAGGTTGTGTTTGAGATAGAGCACCTGATCCTTGAGTGCGGCCAACACCGGATCCATCTTTTTCTCCGCACGCCGCATGGCCCTGATCAGCTTATTGTAGCGATCACGGGTCTGCCGCAGCTTGTTGGCGCTGTCCCGCCGCAATTGGGCATTGGTATACTGATCCAGCTCCTCCTGCCACTCCTCGAACAGGGCCTCGGCCACATCTTCTACCGCATCGACTCGGTCATGTACCTCATTGGCCTTCTCCTCGCTCAGCTCATACTCTGCATCAAGCTGCTTGTACTTATCCTCAAGCTTGCCACCCTTGAAATTCAGCACACTGCTGAACCGCTCCAAGGCCGACCGAAACTGCTCCTTGCCCTCCTCCTGGGCATCACGGGCGCTCTCAACCCGGTCCACCAGGATATCCCGTTTGTGTATGCCTACCTTCTCCATGGTCTGGTAATACACCGATTGGCACCCCACCAGAGAGAATACGACCACAAATAACCATGCCCCAAATGCAAACCTGTTTTTCTTACTATCCATTCAGCTTCTCACCCAGTAATAAAGTTGAAATTTCCCATTAATTATCTTTCATCAGATCAGCCATCTTGTCGGCATCTGGTGCTAGGACAATACCTTTTTCAGTAACAATAGCATCTACCAATGCAGCAGGCGTCACGTCAAATACCGGATTCCAGGCATCGACGCCCGGCGCCCCGATCAGCTGCCCCCCGCAACTCAGCACCTCTGAGGGATTGCGCTCCTCAATGGGGATATCAGCACCGCTGGTGATGGACATATCGATAGTGGAGGTGGGGGCTGCCACCATCACCTTAACCCCATGGTGCTTGGCTGCCACCGCCAGACCATAGGTGCCGATCTTATTGGCCACATCGCCATTGGCTGCTATACGGTCAGAGCCAACAATAACCCAACCGATGCCACCATGGGCCATCAGGCTGGCGGCTGCGCTGTCAGATAGCAGGGTTACCGGGATATTATCCTGGTGCAGTTCCCAGGCCGTGAGCCGCGAGCCCTGTAGCCAGGGCCGGGTCTCATCGGCATAGACCTGCCGGATCTTGCCTGCGGCATGGGCGCTGCGAATCACCCCCAGGGCCGTGCCATAGCCGCCGGTGGCCAAGGCGCCGGCATTACAGTGGGTGATCACCTGGGTCGGCCCTTCAATCAGCCCTGCCCCCAACTCACCCAGACAGCGGTTGGCCGCAATATCCTCCGTATGGATGGCCCGTGCCTCAGCCAGCAGGGCCGCCTCGGGATCACCGGCTCCGAGTTCAGCAATCAACCGACCCATACGGTCCAGGGCCCAGAACAGATTCACCGCCGTGGGACGGGAGGCCGCTAATCGATTTAGCCCCTCCGCTAATGCCTCACGCCAGCCCTCTGCCTGCGCCCGAAAGGCCTGCCGCGCGCCCAACACGACACCATAGGCCGCGGTAATGCCGATGGCAGGGGCACCCCGCACCACCATGTCATGGATGGCATCGGCCACCTCCTCGGCAGAATCCAGGCCGAGATATTCCGTGCGCTGGGGCAGGAAACGCTGGTCGAGCAGGTAGAGTCGGTCATCCTGCCAGACAATGGCATTATCGGCATGGGGCTGAATTTCAGGCATAGTGGCTTCCATCTATTAAAGTACCGTGGCAAATTAGCCCTATTTTGCGGCAAGTCGCAGCGAAAACAAACGGATATAACAAATTGAATATCGATACATTGATCAATGCCCGCTGGGTTATCCCGGTAGAGCCGGAAAACCAGGTACTGGAATACCATAGTATCGCCATCCAGCAGGGCCGTATTCTGGAAATCTTACCCACATCGAAGGCGAAGGAGAAATTCTCCGCCCAGCAGGTACATGACCTGCCGGAACACGCCCTCATACCCGGCCTGATCAATGCCCACACCCATGCCGCCATGTCACTGTTGAGGGGATTGGCGGATGATATGCCACTGATGACCTGGCTGAATGACCACATCTGGCCCGCTGAAGGACGCTGGGTAAGCGAGGAGTTTGTGGCCGACGGCACCCGTCTGGCCCTGGCCGAGATGCTCCGTGGCGGCGTTACCTGCTTCAACGATATGTATTTCTTTCCGGAGGTCACCGCCCGGGTCACGGCGGCGGCGGGTATGCGAGCCGTAATCGGCCTTATCGTGATCGACTTCCCATCAGCCTGGGCCAAGGATGCGGATGAGTATCTGCATCGTGGCATCGAAGTCCATGATCAATTCCGTAACCACCCCCTGATTCGAACCGCCTTCGCCCCCCATGCCCCCTATTCGGTATCCGATGGGCCGCTGGAGCGTGTCCGCACCCTGGCGGATGAACTGGAGATCCCCATCCACATGCATGTGCATGAAACACAGGATGAGATTCAGCAGGGTCTTGAACACTTCAACAGCCGCCCCCTTGCCCGACTACAGGAGCTGGGTATCGTCTCCCCCTCCCTCACAGCGGTACACATGACCCAGCTGGAGCCAGAAGAGATCACAACATTCGCAGAATCGGGCGGCCATGTGGTGCACTGCCCCGAGTCGAATCTTAAGTTGGCCAGTGGTTTCTGCCCGGTGTCAGAGCTTTTGAGCGCTGGCGTGAACATCGCCATAGGCACCGATAGCGCCGCCAGCAACAATGACCTG
>Ga0316190_10001681_pt1 | contig 16093 bp, 18 predicted proteins | sample Eddworburrow2_MG_FD_204929 | JGI IMG/M metagenome (GOLD analysis project Ga0316190, IMG submission 204929) | Coastal sediment microbial communities from Maine, United States - Eddy worm burrow 2 | ecosystem: Environmental > Aquatic > Marine > Coastal > Sediment | place: USA: Maine | collected... | reverse complement strand
TTGTCCGATTTGGCTTGAGTATGACGGCGCTATTGGCTGGCCTCCTATTTCTGGAGATCCGCTAGATTCGTTGTAACTAATTGGCTCAAATATGATCCGGCAAGCCTCTGGTCTATAGGTCGAACCCCATTCTCCTAAATAGCCCTCCAGTGATTCTTTAAGCGCTATTATTTCTGGCGATTTCCTGTAGCTGCCGACCTCCGTTATGTGAGCCGTCGCCTTTTCTTGCTCCTGTTTATAGATGACTCCTGCGCCAATACCGCCAGCCACTAATAACAGTAGAACGAAAACTATAGCGTGTTTTTTACCTATATGCATAATGTATCTCCTATTTCACTAAATTATACACGGCTCCTGCCTGATGCCAAATGTAGTGGCGACTCAAGTGGCTTAACAAAATAGAGGGACGCTCAGAGCGATATCACTAGACAGGCAAGTACCAGCAGCTGGGCACTTCGCTAATGTGGTATCTTCATTGGGGATACAGTTAATAACTACAGCGGAGACAGACAATGAGCTACACAAAACTACAGAAAGATGATGATCAGGCCGTAACAAGGTTTTCGTCAGACGATAACATCTGTCTGATGACCACGACCGGCCTAAGTAAAGAGTCTAACGAAGACTCTATTGGACTGGTCCGTGACGGCGGTAAGACGATTGTCAGCATAGGGGATGGGCACTGGGGCAAAGAAGCTGCCGAGATCGCAACTGAGCAAATTTTGTCCAGTCCAGATACTTTTCCTGGCAACCGAGATGAAGCTATTGAAGTCTCCGAAAGTATTGAGAAACTAATCTACGCAAAGTTTGGCGCTAAGCTCATGGATGAGAACAGCGACTTTACTCCAGAAACGAGCTTTGCTTCAGTGCGCATCAACAAGGACGGTATGGATGTATTTAGCTATGGGGATTGTCGTGTGATTGTCGTAAGGTCTGGGAAGGTGGTATATAGAATGAACATTGAGGAGACTTGGATAGGCGTGTTTTCTAGGCTAGGGCTGAGAGGCAGGAAGTCTGTGAGCGAGGCGACCCTGTTTGAGCGAGTGCCTATCAAAAAAGGCGATATAATTATGCTGTACACAGACGGCGTAGACGAGTGTATATATGAAGTGCCTACAATTAGTATGGATGATATAGTCGCCATTGTTGACCAGAATAAGACAGCGGAGCAGATAGCACAGGCTTTGATGGACGAAGTTTTTAACTACGGCGCCGAAGATAACGCATCGATGGCTATTCTGAAGCACTAAAGTATTGTATATACTTTTTTATTCCTCAATTCTCTCCCCAAACTTTCCACCTAACTATTGCTCAGAACATACGTTCGTTGCTCGAACGGGTTCTTCCAATTGTGACGTTTACGTGATCGGCTGTTAAGGATATTCTCTACTTCACGTAGTTCTTCGTCTGTGATGAGCTTGAAGTCAGTTCCTTTCGGGAAATAGTCACGCACCAATCCGTTACAGTTCTCGTTCCTGCCACGCTGGCTTGACCGGTATGGATCAGCGAAGTATATAGTTGTACTGAGTGCTGTTTCTGTATTCTTCCAGGCTGTAAACTCCGTACCGTTATCGTAGGTAATGGAACGAGTTCGAACATTTTGAATGTTGGGCCGAAGAAACTGGATACCCCTTGGCTGAAATGTAGTCCGTCTTTGCCAACTTTTGAGTATTTTGCGGCTTCGACAAAAATCCATCCGTTCTTTTTGGACAAATCATTTAGTATTGGTGCGAGTTCTTTAGATTCGGTGGTGGATGACTCGTCGAAGTCGTTAGGGTACATGTCACTGAACCATTCAGCTTCGTGGTCAATATGAACAGGAGCAACCACTACTACTTTCATAGACTGATTATCTCCGCCCTTTTGATATTCGACTGCCATATCTACTAACTCAGCAACCGCTTCAGCTACGTCGTTAGCAGATCGTTCAAAACGATATTTCATATCGTTAGTACCGAGCATAATAACAAAGTAGTCGAGTGGACTGTGTGAAGGTACAGCTTGCAAAAGGTATGTCTTGCCGTTTCTATCATTCCTGCCGTCTGGGTCGAAGTTGGTCACACGCCCTCCTAGACCCTCTTCGATAACATAGTAGTCGCTTCCGAGCATGTCTTGCAATTGTCTAGTCCAACGTTCATTAGCAGAGTAGCGGCGTGACTTGTCTGGCGTCTGACCCCAAGTATTTGAATCGCCAAAGCATAGAACTGTTTTTGCCATTGGGTTGGTGTTCATCGTAAGCACTCGTCTAATAGCTCAGGAAACTCGAACGATTTCATGTCTTCATAGCAAAAATGACCATAGTTATGGAACTCACGATATTCAAGATTAGCCACTTCGCCCCTGATCACCTTTACGGATTCATGAATAGAAGACATGTCGTTATCTGAGTTAAAAATAGTTACACCTGCGGTTCGACTTACTATTTCTGAATCTATTTTGAAATTGAAGAAGTCAGCAGTGTCAGACACAGGGTTATTCTGTGGGTTAAGCCAAGGTGCTACAAGTATGACCTTGTCAACTTTTTTGTCTTTGTTCTCACTCAACCATCGCACCAGGAATCCACCCCCACGGCGTCCTCGGGGTAGGTTTTCTATGTCGTGGCTAAGACTCGGAAAATAGACAGCATGTGCTCTTGGCTTTCGGTCTGACTTGAGTAGAGAAGAGAAAAACCAGAATTTGCTCTCTGTTCGATTATGTCTCGAGCACTGTAGTGCCTGTTTCTCCAGACTATTATATGATCGTCCTTATTTAAAGAGATTATTCTGCCACCACCCTTTATTTTGAATTCGATTTCTATTGCAACTTTTAATTTTATTTTTGAAAAACGTTCACTTCGTTCTTTATCAAATCCGTGGATAACTTCATAGTGCGATGGCTTAAACCCAAGTAGTGGCACAAAAAGTGCGTTTAGAAAGAATAGCCCGCCAGCGGAAGGCGAAGCGCTAAAATCAAGATGCTCTCGTGTGTCTGCAGTATCAAGTAGGTTGTCTTCGATCAATAGGTCATCTTTGCCGATGCTATCATAAATTGTCCTATAGCCGTTTTCCGGTCTTTGCATATTACGCAAGGTGTATCCCAAATGTAATACGATATTCACTGTCCTAGACTTATCCCCCTGAAAGTAATCAGATATCAGTAGGTCTGCGAATCTATCTTGATTAACATTCCTCGTGTATCCTTCAAATTTAACGTCACCGTTAAACCACTTCTGTATGTTTTTCTCAGCAATCTTAAGCATATCTGGGCTAATGTCTATTGCTATGTACTTCCCAAGCTTGCCTGCATTATGCAGATACTCTAGGAGCCATCTTGAGGGCATTGCGTTTCCAGGACCAATGTCCACAATATTAACTCTGTCATAATTTGACAATAACGAATCCAGCATCCCCATACTTGTTTCCAGAAGAGCTTGTGTCGCACTAAAGCTGTTTTCGACATCTTCGTCTGCTAGTCTCTTCATGTGGTCGTTCCAAGCACGCGCGCCACTATTGAAATAGTTGTACTGCAGGGGTACTTCGTGGTGAATCTCCAGGTTTGTTGCAATATCGTAGACCTGTTCTTTGCTAAAAAGATTGTAGAACTTATCCGATGGCGATATTCGCTTTACAGCATTGCTGTTTCTAAATTTCTTTCGTTCTTCGACGATACTATTCATTGTGTCTGTGTTTGTGGCTGTCTTTAAAATGTACTTTCTGTCTTCTGTGTCGTGTAGTGCCAGGTCAAGCTTGCCTCTCTCGGCGGACACTATCCAATTCCTCACGGTGCCCAAAGAGACGTGGTACTTTTTAGCTAATTCGGTATTCTTGAAATAAAGCATGCTGAGAAATAATGTTATTTTTACAATTGCATGTTGCACTTATTAGGTGTAACATGCAATTAAGGTAATTAACCCTTTAAAATTCAATGTTCAGCTAGGTATACTACCACCAACGTACAGCAAACGCAACAAAAAGAGCAGGTAGCTTACCTATCAAGTAACTAGCGACTGACGGTCTTTGAACATTTACTGCCAGCACCGAAAGGCTATGCAGTTATGAAAGTGAATTCAACCGCACAAAAGCTCGCTAAAAAAAATGTGTCCGAAAATAAAGCTGAATTAGAAGATCAGCTACTCTGTAAGTTACGTGTTAAGCCCCAAGAAAAGGAAAAAGTTTTCCTAGGCGGCTTTGACAATTTGAGGGGCTTCATTGTAGAGCTTAGTCCAAAAACTGTTTGCACAGATTCGATCATTACCAGGATTAGCAAGCTAGAAACTGAACGCAACAGTAAATTCTTTCTAGACATCACCAACAACAGCACGCGCGGCGTAGTAGCTCGCGTCCGCCAACTGTAGATAGATTTCAATTTACTTTATTGTTACTCAGCCTTAGACTGCTGTATATACCCCTGCTATAATACCTGTATGAAAGTTATTCTTGCCTCACAATCGCCCAGACGAAAAGATTTGTTAAGCAAAATCGGGCTTAAGTTTGAGTGTATTTCTAGTGATTTTGAAGAATTCTTTGATGAGGATAGGGACACTGCGGATCTCGCCGAAGAGTTGGCTTTAGGAAAAGCCGAAGATGTTGCTAAAACCAATGCCGATGCTGTTGTTATAGGTGGCGATACGCTGGTGTCGTTTGAAGGGAGGCAACTCGGCAAGCCCAAAAGTGAGGACGAGGCCAGGAAGACCCTAAGAGCTTACTCGAACAAAGCCTGCAAAGTTGTTAGCTCGGCCGCGGTGATCCACAGAGATTCAGACTTTGAGGCCGTCATGTCGGACGCGGCGACAATAAAGTTTGGGCCAATCAGCGAACAACAGATCGACACTTATCTAAAAACAGGTGATTACAAGGACAAGGGTGGCAGTTTTGCACTGCAACACCCGCTAGCCCGAACCCTGATAGAAGAAATCAAGGGCAGCGAGGAAACTATCATTGGCTTGCCTATGAATAAGCTCACGCCCGTACTTGAGAACCTAGGCGTACTCGGCAAAGCTGAAAAGCAGACAAATAAGAGGCTAGACGACCAAATCCCACCACTGTAAGGGCATTTGATTCTTTAGCGCTTCTAACTCTTCTGTTTCTGGCAACTCGTTTTCAGTAAAATAGTGCTCTGGCGGCAAATCTTTGTCAGTTGTATGGGAAATCAGCAGCTTATCGCCTAGCAAGTGCATGACGTCTATAGCTTTTGGCTGAGCAACCGCCACGGCAAATATGATTTTCTTGGTTCTGGCTGGTTTCAGGAAGTCAACGGCGGCTTTTAGGGCTGTTCCGGTTTTGCTGAAATCGCTAACTATTATTACGTTGAGGTCATTAAAGGCGTGCGGCGACAGCCGACCACTCCTGCCAATGGCGTGTAGCTCGTGCACGGCCTCCATCTTGTTGGTTTCGATTACAGAGTGGTATTCCATTTCGAAATCTTCGATGTAGGCTGGTGATATATCCAACCCATAAGTCAACGCGCCCTGGTCGTTGACTACCCCCAGCGGCTTCGGCTCACCAGGTAGGTAGATATGTTTTAACAAGAGTAGTGCCACAGTCGAATGAGTATAGCGAGCAACTTCCAGCGCCATCACTGCGCCACCAGGAGAGAGCGCCAGCACAGCGCTGTCACCATTGCCAAAGTTTGCTAATTGCTGAGCAAACTCTTTGCCCAAAGCCGTGCGTGACTCAAAATAAGCGGTTTTATCCATTTAAGCTTAATTATACACACCTCCCCTGTAGCAGAAACAAGATTGTGGTTGTGCTCCATAGTAAACGTACGTTAAAATAGGGGCAGTTATGCGAGGGCTTTCATCTTTTCAAGAATTGGATTCCTCCTTGCAAACTCTATATTTTACGCATCAGTAGCCGTTCGCCATTTGGTCGAATGCCTACTCCATATATCTTCGGAACTCTAGGGTTAGCATCTGGTAATTAGGGCCAGTTCAAGTAATCCGTTCCATCTACCCATTACCATCCCCTACCCCCAATGCTATGGAGCCTCATTATGCGTATTTATTACTTCGGTAAGTTGATTTCTGATACTGCCAACCAAAACAAAAAAGATAACACAAAATCCATTCAAGACGTTATAGCCGAGGAGCCTGACGACAGCTTTGAGTACGTTCAGTCTTCCGAAGACCCTCGAAATTTTGCAGCAAAAAACGCCTTTGTTATTAGGGACTTTGCAAATGCGTGAGGGGTTAAATGAACCAGTCGGTGTTTTGTCTGGCTATTCACATAAAAACAAGAGCTTCCGTCCGCTGATATTGAGTTGGAAAGGTCAAGATTATCGCCTGGGCAAAGTCGACTTTTATAACAAGACCAAGCAAGGGGTGGTGGTACTACATCACTTTTTCCTGGCGGACAAAGACGAGCGCGTGTACTTCAAGTTATTATTTAACGCCAGCAACCTAATCTGGACGCTAGAAGAATACATGATGGCTGGCGAAAATTCAGTTAATTACGCACCATCAGTAGGATAGTGTATGATGCTCGTCACACCAAACGCCTTGCTTAACTCGAGCATCCTGCATGAATCGGGTATATCTCTCCATGTGTTTACTTCACAGCCTATCAGGGGGCATCCATCTGGAACCCTAGCGGACTTTAGGCATTGCGAAAAGTCTAATGGCTCCGTTGGCTCTGATTCTGGTGTAATCATAACAATGCTTAAACACTATACAGGTTGATACTCATGGAACAGTACATAAAAGCCCCACTTAACAAATCTCTGCCTACCGTTATGCATATTGATTTGAATTCTTGTTTTGCCATTATCGAGCAGCAGGCCAATAGGCTTTTGCGTGGCAGACCAGTTGGCGTTGCGGCCTACGACACGCCCAGAGGCTTCGTACTGGCTGCTAGCTACGAAGCCAAGCGTAAGGGTGTAAAGCTAGGTGTCAACGTAGAGCAGGCCAGGGCTTTGGCGCCAGGGATTGTCATAATGACGCCTGATCCAGCCAAATACAGAGAAGCCCACAGATTATTTAAAGAATTAATGCTCGAGTATACTCCCGATGTAGCTCCCAAGTCTATCGACGAATTTGTCCTAAACCTAGAGCACTCCCCAGCTTTACGCAAAAACCTGCCTAACCAGGTCGAACCCGGTAAGAGCAGTCAGCTGGAAACTCATAACCAGGCAATGCTGGAAATTGGCTATGATATTAAGCAAAAAATTAAGGAACGCCTGGGCGAATGGGTGACGGTTAACATCGGTATTGGCACCAATAGATTTCTAGCTAAGTATGCAGCGGGCTTTGATAAGCCTGACGGCATGACCCTAATAGATCACACCAATCTAAAGTCAAAGTATGAAAACATGAAGTTAGTTGATCTGCCCGGCATAAACGTCCGCTACCGTGCTCGGTTGCGAGCAGCTGGCATCTACACCCCGCTGGATTTTTTAAATGCTGATATGAATACTCTGAAAAAGCAAGTCTTCAAGGGCATCGTTGGCTACTATTGGTATCTGCGCCTACGCGGACACGAAATAGACAACGTAGAATTTGAGAGAAAAAGAATTGGCCACCAGTACGCCTTGAAAGACAAAACCACCGACATGTTTGCCTTAGAAAAGCTATTACTAAAGCTGTGTGAAAAAACTGGCCGCCGAATGCGTAATAATAGCTTGTACGCTACAGGTATACATCTATACATGGGGTTCATCAGTGATGACCCAGAGCATGATGGGCCGGCTAGTTTTGAAAATATGTACAACATCAAAAGCTGGAGCCACGGCGAAAAGGTCGCTCATCGGTTGTATTCTACATCTGACATCTATGAGGCTGCCAAAAGGTTACTACACGGCGCCGAAATATCCAACCGGGTAAAGATAATGTCTGTGCACGTCTATAATTTAAACGATTGGGATCCGGTTCAGACTAGCCTGTTTGACCAAAACGATACGTGGGGGCGAAAAATCGGGAACTCGCCTTACCGTGCCCAAGACAGCCGAAAACGAATATCTGACGCTGTTGACGGCATAAATGACCGTTACGGCGAGTATGTAATCACCTCCGCTATGATGATGGAGATGCAGGGCACCATCCTAGACCGAATAGCCTTCGGCCAAGTCAGAGACGTCTAAAATCTGGTTATGGGGTTGCTGCAACTGCATTTACGGGTGTTGTTCGTCAGGCTTAGGTATAGTTACAGCCCTGAAGAACCCCCTCGCATCCGTGGCGCCACTGCTGATCGCACTATGTAAGAAGGTGTCTAACAGGCTCCCTATACATTCTGTTGGGCGAAGTACGTCTTCTCTGGGCATTCTGTACTATGATCTGTCCGTTCATGAACTCAACTGAATCGTTACTACTCCCTATGGCTTCCATAAACCAGTTGCTCTGTCCTATGGAGCCGTCCTTTCTAGCTAGAAAACTTAAAAGCAAAAACCACTCCATGCTGTCACTCCTCTCCCGTATATCTGAAGGCATTCCACGAGGCAAGGCTATGGTGCATGCACCAATTTCAGTAGAGCCATTACTAGATGCCAGGTGTAGATATGGCCCGTCTACATCAGGTTCAGGTTTTTCGTCTAATAATGTTGGAGGCAAGTGACGCATCGGTGTGCATCCGATGAATTAAGGTTTGCCCACTATGGTATGAACCTGTGCCGTCAATAGGCATCATGGTTGTCAGTCGCAAGCCACTGCTTTGTACCTGTTCAGTAGGAATTCGATCCTCATCGAATGCACTTGATATTAACGGCGCTGCGGCAAGCTTGCGAAAACCCACAGAAGGATCCTCACCCAGACTGTTGATGGCATCTTCTAGATCAACTTCGTATGGAGACTCCTCTGGGAAGTTAAATGTTCTGCTTAAGGCAGCTTCACTTATTGGATATCAACCGTTTTTGGCGGCTCTTTTGCGCTTGTTGTGGTCAAGTTCTTTTTTGCGCAGTCTTAGAGTCTTTGGGGTTACTTCAAGCAGCTCATCGTTCTCAATGAAGTCTAGGCACTGCTCTAGGCTGTAGTCTGTGTATGGCGTCAGTTGTACGACTCCGTCAGAGCTGCTACTACGCATATTTGTCAGATGCTTCTCTTTGCAAATGTTAACTTCTAGGTCATCCTGTCTAGTGTTCAGCCCGACTATTTGGCCAGCGTAAACAGTCTGAGTTGGGCCAACAAACAGTTCGCCTCTGTCTTCTGCAGTTTGTAGTGCATAAGGGGTGGCAACGCCATTTTCCCAGGCTACAAGAACACCACTTCTGATCTGGTTGATTGCTGCGCCTACAGGAGCATATGAATCAAGCAATGTGTTCATGATTATAGTACCTTTGGTTGCTGTCAGCAGAGTATTCCTTGCACCAAGTAATGCGCGGGTTGGGATCTTGTATATAAGCTCTGTTACGCCTTTGTTGGAGTTGTTCTGAGCTGTTAATTCAGCTTTACGCTTACCCAGTTCCATCTGTACGGCGCCGACATGCTCGGCCGGAACTTCAACAGTTAGTTCTTCTACCGGCTCCATCTCGACACCGTCTACCGTCTTAGTCACAACCTGTGGTCGTCCAACCTCAAATTCAAAGCCTTCACGGCGCATAGTCTCTATCAGTACAGATAGGTGTAGTTCACCGCGTCCAGCGACTAGGAATCCAATCCCTTGCTCTTCTATTTCTAGACCTACGTTGGTTTCTAGCTCTTGTCGCAATCGGTCGCCGATTTGTCTAGAGGTATTAAATTCCGCTTCTTTTCCCTTGAACGGACTGGTGTTTGGGCCAAGATATATCTTAAGCGTTGGGGCCTCTACTTCAATGCGTGGCAGTGCCTCGGGTGATTCGCTATCAGCTATAGTATCGCCAATCTTAGCGTCAGCAAGGCCGGTAACAGATACAATATCTCCTGCTACTGCTTCGTCGACTTCAATGAAGACTAGGCCTACAGTACGGTAAACTCGGTCTACTTTGCCTTTGGTTTGGCCGTTTTCGCCACATAGGACTACAGCGTCTTTTTTACGCAACTTGCCACGCTCAACTCGTCCAACTGCATACTTACCTTGAAACGAATCGTAGCGCAGAGAAGAAACTAGCAACTGCAAAGTGCCCTCTGGGTCAACTTTTGGAGCAGACACGTCATTGATAATTGAATCAAATATGACTGATAGATCAGCATCTTCATCAAAGTTTTCTGGTATAGATTTCCATGCCTTGGCATCACGTCCCACTGCGTAGTAAACAGGGTAATGAAGCTGATCTTCATTAACTGCAAGCTCCAAAAATAGATCAGACAGTTCATCCTCTACTTCAGCTACACGACGAGCTGGCTTATCGATTTTGTTAATAACAACAATTGGCTTCAAACCAAGTTCAAGGGCTTTTTTCAGCACAAACTTGGTCTGAGGCATAGGCCCTTCTTGAGCATCAACAACCAAGATACAACCGTCTGCCATCCGAAGAGTACGTTCTACTTCGCCAGAAAAGTCTGCATGACCAGGAGTATCAATGATATTGATTCGGTATTCGTTGTGATCAACAGCCGTAATCTTGGCGGTTATGGTTATACCGCGTTCTTTTTCTTGGTCGCCACTGTCCATTATTAGATCCTGACTCATTTCAGCCTGGTTATCACGGAATGTATTGGATTGCTTTAAAAGCCCATCAACTAGGGTTGTTTTGCCGTGGTCAACGTGTGCGATGATTGCAATGTTGCGAATGTTATTGTTCTGCATGTTTACTGCCCTTTCTCGACAAGGTTGCGTATCTGGTTATTATCTGTCATACGAAGCGTTAACTATATCACAAAAATAGAATAATTACACCTGTTATCCACCTTGTTTTTTCACAGCGTAAGCATTATACTTTAGCTCAGAAATAGTAAGTGGCGCAAAAATGAGGGATTTATCAGCGTGAAAGTGTTGATGCTTGGCTGGGAGCTACCTCCTCACCACAGTGGGGGCCTAGGGGTAGCCTGTTACGAAATGTGTAAGGAGATCAGCGCCACAGGCGTTGATATTGAATTCGTCTTGCCCTACACCGCGGACTTCAACATAGACTTCATGGACGTGTTACCTGCTCATCCTCAGAGTCCTGAAGAGGTAAGAATGGCAGGTGGTGTGTACGACCCTAAGTACTTCATGAAGCCCAACGTCACGATATTAGACGAGAAGCTAGACCTTAGATTCCAGCACAACTTATTCGCTAGCAATGTGGCTAGATTGGTAGAATCCAGAGAATTTGACATCATTCATGCTCACGACTGGCTAACATTCAGGGCTGGATTAATGGCCAAGCGCGTCACCGGAAAACCTCTAATCGCTCATGTACATGCCACACAATACGACCAGTCTGGTGGGGGCTACGGAAATCCTGAGGCTCGAGAGATAGAACACTCAGCCTTGGCAGAGGCCGACGAGGTTTTTGCCGTGTCACAATACACAAAAGACATATTGATCCGAGAGTACAGCATCCCAGCAGACAAAATCCGTATCGTCCATAACAGTATGAAAGTGCCTGACACAGCTGCGGACGACCACAATGTCCATCGCTACCTAGAAATAATGAAATCCCAGGGTTACAAAGTTGTCGTTAATATTGGCCGTCAAACACTACAAAAAGGCCTGACGCATCTGCTAGAGGCCGCTAAAAAAGTAGTAGAGAAAGATCCAAAAGTTCTGTTTTTGATCGCGGGCGGCGGTGATCAGAAAGACGAGCTCATAGGACTGGCTGCCGAATACGGTATTTCCAAAAATGTGATCATTGAAGGCTGGGTTTCTGGCAAAAAATGGCGCGATAGCTTTAAAATTGGTGACGTATTCATCATGCCCTCTGTCTCAGAGCCGTTTGGACTAGCCCCATTAGAGGCGATAGGCTTTGGATCACCCGCAATAATATCTAAACAATCAGGAGTCGCCGAAGTTTTAAGAAACTGCTTGAAAGTAGATTTCTGGGATACCGACAAGATTGCCGACATGATACTTCAGGTCACCCAACACGATTCGCTTAGAAACGAACTATGGAAGAATTCGTATGCCGAATACATGGACATGTCATGGAAGGGTTCGGCAGAGCTAATGAACGGCCACTATCATTCTCTAAAGGAAAGGGCTTGCGCGTAAACGATCATGGGAAAGCAAATAGTCCTGTACCTACACACCCACCAGCCCTACCGCATCAAGCCCTATTCTATCTTTGAGGCAGGCTCCGATCATCAATATTTCAATTACGAAGCACCTGATAACGACATGAATAACCGCTTTATCATCGATAAAGTCTCGGAAAAATCTTACTTGCCTACCAACAGAGTGCTGATAGATTTGCTAAACCGGCACCCAGAGTTTTGCTTAAGTCTATCAATAACGGGCACGTTGATAGACCAGCTAGAACAATGGCGACCAGACGTACTAGATAGCTTCAAGGAGCTGGTGCGTTCTGGGCGGGTTGAAATTGTAGCTGAAACCTATCATCATTCGTTGGCGTTCTTCTATTCTAGAGCTGAATTTGTCAGACAGGTGGCGATGCACGCAGACAAAATTCGAGAAATATTTAACGTTGAGACAACTGCTTTTAGAAATACTGAGTTGTCGTACAATAACGATTTGGCATACTGGGCCGACGAAGCGGGCTTCAAAGCAATCATCACAGAAGGCTGGGACCCTGTTTTGGGCTGGAGATCACCAAATTACGTCTATCAGCCAGCATATTCTACCGACATCAAATTATTGATGAAAAACTACAAGCTCAGCGATGATGTAGCCTTTAGATTTTCTGATAAGAACTGGTCAGAGTGGCCGTTGACAACCGAAAAATACTGTCACTGGTTAAACGAAGGCGACCCCGACGGCGAAATAATAAACCTATTCATGGACTACGAAACATTCGGAGAACATCAATGGGCTGACACCGGCATATTCGACTTTCTGGCGGCTTTCCCAGATGAATGGCTAAAAAAGCCTGGCAACGGCTTCCAGACTATAACTGAAGCGGCTGTGGAGCACGACGCCAAAGACAAAATTGACGTGTCACACACTATAACCTGGGCTGACACCGAACGAGACCTTACTGCTTGGCTGGGAAACCCGATGCAGGTTGACGCCATAACGGCTTTGTACGAGCTTGAGTCGAAAGTCATGGCTAGCGAAAACGCCGACATAATTGCCGACTGGCGAAAACTACAAACTAGCGACCATTTCTACTACATGTGTACCAAATGGTTTAATGATGGCGATGTTCACGCCTACTTTAGCCCATATGATTCACCCTACTCGGCTTTTATGTATTTCATGAATGCCTACCGCGACCTCCAGTTCAGGCTTGCTGAGAGCAACAATAACTAATGGCCCGCAGTGCAATACTTAGCAACGGCACAATAGCTGTCGGTATAGACGAGATCGGTCTAGTCCATGATTTCTATTTTCCATATGTTGGACTAGAAAATTTGAATAATGCCCGAATTCATCCACATATGATCGGGGTTTTCGTTAATGGTGAATTTTCTTGGATTAACAACGAGGAATGGGAAAACACGGTCCTACTATCTGATGAAGTCATGAGCGTTGACTCCGTGCACCGCAACGAAAAACTAGGCATCGAAATAATCATGAAGAGCTACGTTGATGTTGGTTACAACGCTTTTATCCGACATATCACGGTCGAAAACAAAACCGACAAAGAACTAGACTTCCGAATCTTCTTTCATCAGGTATTTCAGATTAGCCGTGACGGCCGATCAGACACCGCAATGTACGTGCCCGACGGCCATTACATCCTAGATTACAAGGGCCGTTCATCAATATTAGTCAAAGCACAGTTTGAGGACGGGCAAGACTTTGACCAATATGCTGTTGGTAATTACGGTATTGAAGGCAAAGAAGGTACCTACAGAGACGCTGAGGACGGTGAGCTATCCATGAGCGCCGTAGAGCATGCCGGTGTCGATTCAGTTATCCGCCTATCAACCCGCCTAAAGCCGAAGAGCAAGCGCCTACTTCATTACTGGGTTACCGTGTCATCGTCACAATTTGCTGCTAAAAAAACCAACGACTTTTTGCTAGAGAAAAGACTTGCTACTAGATTCGAGGTCCAGAAAGACTATTGGCAAAAATGGCTGCGTCCAACCAAAAAGTCGACAAATTACATGAGCAAAGAATACCGCAGCGCGACTATACGCTCGTTATTCACCATAAAGGCTCACATGGACAAGCACGGTGGCATCATAGCCTCCTGTGACTCGTCGATTTATAATTACGGGCGCGACTATTACAGCTACGTCTGGCCAAGAGACGGTGCGTTTGCGGTCTGGCCATTTATCAAACTTGGCCTCTATGACGAAGTAAAGAAGTTTTTCGAATTCTGTATAGACATACTAGCGCCTGGTGGATACATGATGCACAAATACCAACCGGACAAAGCCATCGGCAGCACGTGGCATCCCTTAGTGCACGGCAATAGCAACGAGATGGCTATTCAGGAAGACGAGACTGCTCTGATTCTGATAATGCTCGGCGAATACTTAAACTACAGCGGCGACATCAAATTCATAAAATCAGTTTACGACAGCTTGGTTAAGAAAATGGCCAATTTCATGGTTAGCTACATCGACCCTCAAACCGGGTTGCCACACGCCAGCTATGATCTATGGGAAGAAAAGTTTCTAACTAGCGCCTTTAGCGCCGGAGCAACCTACAAAGCTCTACATGTTGCGGCCGGAATAGCAAAATCACTTGGCATGGAGGGTGACCATGATGAATGGGTGCATAGGGCTACGATTATGCGACAACAAAGTGTGGCGTTCTACAATCCTGATCGCAAGATTATACGCAAAGGCTACCTCCTGCAGCAAGATGGCTCACTAGAATTTGATGACACGTTGGACCTTTCTAGCCTATACAGCGCTTTTACATTCAGCTTTGCCAGCTCAAAGGAAAGCATACTAAGGACGGCTGAAGCGATTGAAAATGAGTTGCTAGACCAATCGCCATCAGGTGGGGCGCCTAGGTATGAGAATGATAGTTACTTTAGAGATAACAACAACTACAAAGGCAACCCGTGGTTTGTGACGACGTTGTGGATGGCGCAATTCTACATGCGCGTTGGAAAAGAAGACAAAGCCAGAGCCTACATAGACTGGACTATCAAAAACGCCGCACCATCAGGAGTATTATCTGAGCAGATAGATCCTAAAACTGGAGTACCAATTAGCGTAACGCCGCTAGTGTGGAGCCACGCCGAGTTAATTAACACCATCCTGCTGACCATTAAGAGCGAATAGGTCCAAGACGGACTTACCCAGCTTGAGCACGCCTCTGGCCGCTGCTTTGGCCGCTTCTTGAGATTGGCGATTATGCATCAACTTGCGGGTAACAAACGGCAGCGCCACTAGAGCAAGTCGCTTTGGGTTTAGCACAGCTTCAACGTCCCCTGTCATGATCGAATCAAGAGCAAACTCTTTGGCCGCAATCCCAGATGCTAAGCTCGCACCCACTAAAGACGCTCGACGGCGACGTTGCTTCTCTGCAATCGCATCTGCTATAATTTCTTTTCCAGTGCGATCGAAGTCATCTTCGATTGGCGGATGTTTTATCGCGTCTATAGTAGACGGAGAGTATGCGACTACCCTGGTAAAAGTATAAAAAGCTCGTCGCCAACCTGCGGAGGCACTACATTCAAATGTCGCTCATCAGGACTGACCGGCTCTTGAAAGCCAGCTTCATAACCTGTGCTCATAGTAGACTCTAGCTCAGACAGAAACTAGCCCTTACGTGGTTTCACTTCGTTGCGGCCAAGGTTTTTCTTAGTCTCAACATACCAAGTGTGCTTGCGCAAAATTGGATTATACTTTTTTAGTCTAAGCTTGTCAGGAGTATTCTGAGTGTTTTTCTTGGTGTAATAGTGACGATGGCCGGTTTCTTCACAAACCAGTCCTATCACTTTTCGTTTATCAGTTTTCTTTGCCATATGAATTAAGATTCTAACAGATTAATACAATTTTTTCAACAGTTTTTAAGTTCTTGATCCTCGGGGTTAGTGTTTTTCAATAAATGGAGCCGTTGACGAGAGTTGAACTACGCGTAGCCCTTCCTTACCATGCAGATACCTGCTTGGAGCCCGAGACGGGGGTTGAACCCGTGACCTCATCCTTACCATGGATGCGCTCTACCACTGAGCTACTCGGGCATCGCGTGCTGAGAGTGCTCTA
>Ga0316190_10001680_pt1 | contig 16098 bp, 11 predicted proteins | sample Eddworburrow2_MG_FD_204929 | JGI IMG/M metagenome (GOLD analysis project Ga0316190, IMG submission 204929) | Coastal sediment microbial communities from Maine, United States - Eddy worm burrow 2 | ecosystem: Environmental > Aquatic > Marine > Coastal > Sediment | place: USA: Maine | collected... | reverse complement strand
CTGTAGTGATAGTACAAACCCGTAAATAAAGATAAGCGACACAATAAAAGGAGAAAACGTTGGTAGTGATAGATGTCCCTTTAATATTACCCTTAAGCCATAACTGGCTATAAGCAATATAAACACCAGCTTGTTTGCAATTGCCGTCGGCGCAATCAAGGTTGTCAGGAAAAACAGCAGCATTAGAGATGACATGAGCGTCCATCTCGGTGCTGTAAGTATTATGCCAATTTGCTGGTTCATGTTTTACGCGGTACTTGCAGCTGCCATCAGGGGTAATCGGGAACACACAGGGACATCCTCATTTTTTCCATGCCTTCACGGTGATAAACTCCCGACGCGCAGGATCAAGCCTGGCAATCCGTTCCGCCTTTTTCACCCTGTCCGACAGCCCGGTTCGAGGCGACGCTGAATAGGGATCTGTACCCTCAGCGATTGCCTTGCTGGTGCCGAATAGATCGGCACACAAAGGGCGGTAAGGTTGAACTCTTATTTCAGCAAAGCCCGCTGTACTTAAAGCATTGCGCATGGACTCCAATGTGAAAAGAACCAGATGACGTGGTGGTTCGAGGCCACGCCAGGCAGTGCCAAATAGCCGGTGTCCCTCAGACGCGATATTCGGTGTCTCTATCCACAAAAAACCGCATGGTTTCAATAACCTATAACAAGCCTGCAATACTGCCACCGGATGATGCACATGCTCGATGACGTGTGCCAGTGTAATGACGTCGAATTGTTCAATAGATGGATCCATGGTTTCCACCCCGCCGAGGCGCACATCAAGACCTTGACTGCACGCAGTCTCCACCGCCTTTGCGTCAAAATCAACGCCGGATACATCCCAGCCGGCGCTGCGTGCGCGCAACAGGAATGCGCCATTTCCACAACCCAGATCCAGTAACTGCTGCCCTTCTTTTGCTTTGGGTAGATGCCGCATACTCGCGTCGATGATCGCCCTGTTATTCGGCATCAGGCGGGCTGCAAGAATACCGAGGATGCTGGCAGGATAGTCTTTCGTGCCATAACGATGGTTTCGGTAGCCATTTGCGAGCATCCGCCGAAGTTTCTTCAGGATTCCGAGTGACGAGAGACGGGTCACTTCATCATGGGTGAAATAACGTTGATAGGCTAACCCAATAGTTGCTGGTGTGGGGCGCGGGTCGAGATAGGCACTGGCACATGATTTACAGCGATACAGGCTCCACTCACCCGGAGCACAGAAGAAAACCCTGTCGGAGAGACCCTTATGTAAAAGTTCTCTGTTTTCATCGCCGCATACAGGGCAATCGGGCACGCGTTCAAGACCATCGGCAGGCCAATCCGGATGTGTGTCTTTAGTGTTTGTTTTGTCTTGCATGCTCGCCTGTGACCGTCATGTCCTGATCCTTGCTAATTGAAAATAGGTATCGTCTTGAAACGGCTGCATATAAGATTCTTCTCGTCTGTTCCGAGGATTACAAACCAGGCGATTACCGCGAAGCTGAGCAGCGCCAGCAGCAGAAACCCCCCCTTCATGGCGAATCCTGGTATCAAGGCACCCACAGCCAGCACGAAGAATGCCATGGCCGCTATAAGCACCGGTCGCCGCGTAAACGGAGACGCTACCGACACTAACCTGTGTGCGATAACAAAAAGCAACAGGGTATCGACCGCCACTCTCAATACCCATGCGATGGCCGCACCAGTGATGCCGTAGGCACCGAGTAGCGACCATAATATCAGCAGATAAAAAGGCAACTCGATCAGGTGCAGTTTTGCGGTGATGTCTGGTCGTCCCGCACCCTGAACCAGACCTAACGGTACATGTGCAAGGCTGTTGATGAACACCCCTATGGCCAGCAATTGCAGCACCAGGCTGCTGTTACTGGCAAACTCACTGCCAAGCCACAGGGTCAAGCCCTCGTGGGCAAATGTGACCATAATGAGGATGACAGGGAAGAGTGAGAGAAAAATATAGTTAACAGCCCGGTCGAACAGGCGGCTGGCACGAGCACGATCCTGCACCAGGGCGGCAGCGAAGGCAGGAAACATGACACCCATAAGCGCCCCGGGAATGATCCAGAGCTTGGTGACGACCTCATAGGGCGTTGCGTAGTAGGCCACGGCAGTCATGGAGACGACTGCGCCGATGAGGAAGCGATCCATATAGACCATCAGTGGGCCGACGATGTTGGTTACCGTCATCCAGCCGCCGAAATTAAGCAACGGCCTTACCAGGGCACGATGCACGCTGACCGAGTGACGCAGGGCAGGCTCGACATGCAGACATAAAACCGCATACGCACACCAGGAAACCAGTCTGGCAATAACCAGCACTGCTACCACAGGAACCAGGCTGTTGGAAAACGGCAATACCGCCACCGGGCCGAGGAACGTGAATATCCCCAGTGGTACGCGTACGGCGTTGACCAGGCCGAAGCGCTGGTAGGCCTCGAGAATGCCGCGCAGCCCGGTGGTGCTGATGACGATGGGGATGGAAACGGCCAGTAGATAGAAGGCTGTCAAGGTCTCGGGCTGTAACGCCGGGGGTATTTTCAATACGCCACCGACCAACCACGGAGAGAGTGCGGCAACGACAATCGCACCCAGCACGCCGAGGACCGCCATCAGCGACATTGCTGTCCAGATAAGCGCAGGGGTTTCGCCAGACTGCCGCTTGCCCAGTTTTTCTGCCACCAGCTTGGTGAGCGCCCGCCCCAGTCCCAGGTCAAACAGACTGAAGTAGCCAACCACCATCCAGGCTAGGGTCAGCACACCGAAACGCGCTGTACCCAGGCCATCGATCAGCATCGGGATGGCAACAATAGCCACCAGTAATGGCGCTCCGGTGCCCAGCAGGTTCCAGAGAACATTACGGGCCAGCCGTCGGCCGCCGGTCAAATTTACTTGCTGATCGGACATAGTGATTCAGTTAAAAGAACAAGCAATGATTTCAGCCTCGATTGATCCATCGCTGCCCATGCCATTATTGATCCGGCACACGGCATGGATCATATCCGGATGACAGACTGCCCCGGTGTCCCCGTGGGTCAGGAAGCAGGGACCGTTACCTGTTGAACGCCTAACCCTTGGTTGACACTGCACGTTGTCTTGAAACGACATGCGACATAAACGCCACAATCACGCCCAGAAACAGGCCAAATACGCCGCCAATCACGACAATCAGTTTTTTCCTGGGCTTGATGGGTTGATTCGACACAATTGCCTGCGTGGCTATTCGTGCCACACTGATGCGATCAGCAGGGACCTTGATGGTGTTCAGATAGTCAAGTCGATCCAGCTGCTCATTCAGGCCAGGCGTGAACGGGTCATCGTTTTTGCGGGTCAGCAGGCTCCGTTTTTCTGCCTCAAGCGCCTCATAGCCCTTATAGTACAGTGATTGATTGCCTAGTACTCCAACAAGCTCATCAGATGTTTTCCATTCCACCAGAGCCTTGCCCCGCTTGATCCCGAGCTCTTTTGCAATGTTGATATTTTCATCCAGCGCGATCAGGCGATCGGTTTTTGCACGTTGCTGGGATTCCCTGAGTAACTTGATTTTCGTCTGGACGCGTTTCTTCATCAAGTTGAGCTTGTCGTTCAGTTCATCAACATACTGAGCTGTAGCTTTTCTTATGACAGCCTGACTGTACTCATTGAGCAGTGCCGAGCCTGCAGTTGCGTCTTGCCAGTTTAGAGTGGCGGTAATGTACTCCTTTTTATCAGTGCCTTGATCCACCGTCATGTCTTTAAGAAACTTGTTCTCGAAGGCATTGGCAATCCCCGCATCCGTACTGCCATTCTCGTCGAGATAGGCTTTATATAATTGCTTCTCGATGAAAAAATCCCATAGATTGTCGCGTGCCTTGAGGTTCTTCTGGAATGCCTTGAATCCATCGATCTCAGCTGATTTTGACTCTGATTCTAATATGACGCTGAGGATGTCGAGTGCTTCAATATCCGTGTACTGTGGCGGCCGGAACTGAACCGCTGACTGGTAAACAGGCGTACTCAGGTAGGCAATGGCCACCGATATCACTAAAGACGCAGCAACAATGGCAAAGATAAGTATTCGCTTTCTGAACAGGATGGCCCATAGGTCAAGCAGGCTTATCTCATCACCGGCGCTATAGCGCTGGATTAATTCAGGGTCCAGGACCAGATATTCCCGAGCCCGCTCTTCAGTGTGTTTGTTTTCCTGGGTCATACCAATAACCTGATAATCAATGTCTGTTGAAAATGGGTTGCACCATCCTGGTACTCGTGCATGGGACACGGAGACCATCCAGTCAAGTTCTACCCGGAGCTGTTTCGTGTAATTACTTCATAGCACGCGGGGGCGCAGATGCGAGCCAGTACTTGTTTGCTCCTGCTGGCGGCCCGATTTGCCGGTGAGGCGCGTCACGCTGGAACCTTACATAGTTATAGGGGGAACATCAAGATCAAGCCTTGTCCCGTATGAAATCAGCCTGAAGCCCGATCGGCTGCTGTTCATGATCGGTGGTCGAAAACCATCACAAATCCGAAGACTTAAGACCTTTGATTGACTGACGGATTTCCACTCAGGCGCACAGCGGAACAGCAGGGCTGTCACCGGCAACAAGGGAATTATGCGGGCTTGTGTTTCCTGTCTTTCAGAAAACTTTCAATCAGTACCAGTGAAACAAATACGGCTTCTTCCGCCCCGAATGTCTGGGAGCTGGTATCTTCCTTGTACATGGAGAAGTCCATATGGAACAGCGTATCCTGGTCAGGAAAGTACCGCTGTCTGATGTCTTCCCATCCGGCCTGGTAGTGTGCAACGATGGCCTCTGCATCCGCTTTCCTGATTCTGAGTTTTTCCCCGCCACTGAAATGTTCTTGCAACAGTCTGGCCACCGGCAGGCGATGCTTTTCAAATTCCGGATGTTTGTCTGCCACGCGGTTGAATTCACGCATGAAGTACACTGCCCTGTAATCCCATGCGATATTTTTGCGTTCAGGCAGGGTAAAATCGCCCGGTGTGACATCTGCCTCTTTGAACAGGATTTTTAGCAAGGCCTCGATGTGACCATCTGCGTTGACCCTGTCGGGGTGACTGTCCTTGCAGATAACAGGGATGATCCGGTCGGCTCCAAAACAATCACTCAAGTTGCCGATTGCCTTGCTGTCGTCATATTTTTCACCAATCAGGGAACTGACATTGCCGGTGAATCCCTTATTTCTTACCATGTTCTTGTAAGTGCTCAGTACCCTGAAATCAGGTCGGCGCAGAAATACGAGAACCCTGGTATCAGAGGCAATACTGCGGAGATAGTCACGCATGTTCGCCATATCATCAGCAGGTGTCCTGGAGAGACCCTCGCTGGACAGAAGCAGCATGTCGGGTTTGTGTTTCCTGATCTGGCTGCGGAGGTAACGCTCGGTGTCCTGTCTGAGCGCCTGCATGTGTTTAGGCTGATCCAGCTGCTTTCTTTTTGCCCATTGGGTCAGGCTTGTGCCTTTCTTGAAAAAGAAGGACAGTTTTCTTGGCATCTCGCGATCAGCCAGCGCAAGCACGCCTTTGTCAAGCAAGGTGTCCTTGTTCTTCCGCATGAAGGCCTGAATGGTTGTCGAACCGGTCTTCGGTGGGCCAACATGTAAGATGATTTTCATTGCAAACGGCTGGTGCAGGTGATTGGCGATACAGCAAGTTCACTGCCGGGGCAGTTATCGCGGTTTGTATTTCCTGTCTTTCAGAAAACTTTCGATCAGTACCAGTGAGACATTGACGGCGTCTTCCGGTGTAAACGTCTGGGCGCTCGTGTCCTCGCTATACATGGAGAAATCCATGTGGAACAGCGTATCCTGATGTGCAAAGTATTGCTGCCTGATGTCTTCCCATCCGGCCTGGTAGTTTGCAATGATGCCCTCCGCCACAGATTTCCTGATCCTGGGTTTTTCCCCGCCACTAAAGTGTTCCTGCAGCAGCCTTGCCATTGCCAGGCGATACTGCTCGAATTCCGGTTTGCTCTCGGCTATTTTGTTGAACTCGCGCATGTAGTACACGGCCCTGTAATCCCAGGCGATATTTCTATGGCCGGGGAGAACGAACTCATCCGGGGTGACGTTTGCGCTCCCGAACAGGATCTTCAGCAGTGCCTCGATGTGGCCATCCGCTGCGGCCTTGTCGGGGTGGCTGTCTTTACATATGACAGGCGTTATTCTGTCGTGCCCGAAACAGTTGCCTAACGCGCGAATCTTCTTGGCATCGTCAAGCTTTCCCTTGTACTCGGTACCGATATCCCCGGTGAAGCCAGTGTTTCGTATGTTGTTTTTGTAACTGCTTAGCGCCCTGAAATCCGGTCTGCGCAGGAAATAAACAATCGTGATATCAGTTGCATATTCCTGCAGATAATCGCGCAGTGTTGTGGATGGTCTGGCAAGGCCTTCACTGGATAGAATCAGTGTCTCGGGTTTGTGTTTTTTGATCTGGTTGTGGATGTAACCGAGTGCTTCTTTCTTGAGTTTTTCCATCTCGCTCGGCTGGTCAAGCCGCATGCGTTTTGCCCACGGGGTCAGGCGTGGATTTTTCTTGAAGATAAATGGCAGTTTTCTCGGGATCTGGTTATCCGTCAGGGCAAGGATGCCCCTGTCAAGCAGGATCTTCTTGTTCTGCCGCAAGAAGGTCTGAATGGTTGTTGAGCCTGTTTTCGGCGGGCCAACATGTAGAATACACTTCATTGCAATGGTTCCTGATTGTTTGATGTGCTCTTTGATTCAGGGTGCGTATACTAATGTATTATCCAGTCCGACAGGCGCGGATTTTCATTTTTCCCTCTGTAGGGTGTGTGTCCGCTAGAATTCCCTTGGAATACGGCGCCATAATTCAGCTGTTATTTGAGTCGGATTAATGACCTGCCCTCGAGTCCCGGGGCTGCCCGGTATGCAGGGCTGAGCAGTTTTGCCGGCTGTTCACTCAAGTAAATCAGGATGGAGTTAAGCTGTAATGAAGTTGATACTTCATGTCGGATTCCACAAGACGGGTATCAGTGCGATCCAGGCATTTTGCATAAAAAACCAGGACAAGCTGGCACAACACCGTTTCCTGTACCCAAGAGCCGGTGCGTCAAAGCCTCAATTTCTGTCAACGCCAACTTCAGAGAGTGGTCACAGGTTATTGTCAGATGTTCTGGTCTCGCCAACAAACCTGAAGTCTGCTGAAAAGCTTGACACGATCATCGCAGAGGCCAGTGGTTACAGGGAAATCAACACGGTAATTATATCAAGTGAGACCTTCTCGGCACCGAAAATAAAGATTTCTTCCGCCCTCGAAAAAACCCTTAAAAAATATTTCTCTGAAATTACAATTCTGGCGTATCTACGCCGGCAGGATGTCTGGGCGGAAACCTTCTACAAGGAAGTGTTGTGCTGGAATGGTCGCAAGGAAAAAAGAGCATTCCAGAAATTCAGTGATGAATTTCTTGTTGACTGGCTTGATTATGAAGCCCGCCTGGAAATGTGGGAGCAAGTCTTTGGCAGGGAAAATATGACTGTAAAGTCATACGATGACAGGGAAGATAAAAATATTATTATCGATTTTTTCAAAACTATCGGGTTTCCCGGGATTGAGGATTTCGAGTTTCCGGGGGTCATCAATCCTTCATTGCCAAATGATCTGGTGCCTTTATTGCGGGGGGCAAACAATCGCAATCTCACGCGCGAGCAAAAATCCCGACTAACAAACAGGATATTTGAGGAACTGGCCAAGTCTGATTATAAAGTCGAAAAGCAGCAACTCATACCGACAGAATTGCTGGAGAAATATATCGCTGAATACAGTTTGCAGAATGTCCGCATATGCGAAAGGTTTGCAGTTGATCCATGTGATGTATTCTGTTTTGGAAAGGACAAGTATCAAACCGCCAGAAACAGCGCTGAAACCTCACTTCCGGAAGAAATAGTCAATTCTCTCAAGGAACAGATACTCCAATTCAACAACGATACGCTGGCGAAAACAAAATTCAGCCATGATCGAACTGACAGGGGGCGTGTTGGTGTGTCCTGTCTTTTGAATGAAAGTCCGTCGCAAACTGAAATATTTGTGAAATACCATCTTGAGCTGGGCGTTTCCAGAATACGCCTGTATCTGGATAATCCGAATGATCCGATGGCCGGTTTTGATTTTGGAACCGGGCGCGTCGAGGTGGTGAAGTGCGATGCGGCATTCTGGCAGGAGAAACTCGGACGAGAGCCCTACAATAACGGCGAAAAACTATCTGTTTGTCACCGCGATGGGCTGAACTACCTCTGCAGGTTAAATGACATCGACTGGGTAATAAATCTGGATGCAGATGAATTGCTCTATGTCAGCCGGGGTGAGACCCTGCAAGCCTATCTCAGGCGACTGCCAAAGACCGTTGATCAGCTGACCATCATGCCGCTGGAAGGGATATTTGTATCTAAAGATGACTCGAAGCTGTTCGCGGCAGAGTATTTCAAAATACCACGTCTGGCAAGGGCGAATGAATTGCCCGCGGGAAAAGGGCTCAGAGACAAAATTATGCACCGCCTTGTGCACAGGCTGGAGCGCTCAAGAAGGCCCTGGCTGGCCAGATACATGCTGCTGAAGCTGCCGGGTTATGAATGTGTTTTTCTCTCATGGGCAAAAGCCGATGAGGACTTGTATAAAAAACATATGCCGTTGCTATCACAAGTGATGCGTAACGGTTTTCTTGCGCACAGCGAAGGCAGAACATTTACCCGGCACGGCATAGAACTGGATGATGTAACCTCGCATATACCCCGGCAAAGCGGCAAAAAACTGAGAATACGCAGGAGAAATAATACAGTTTTCGTACTCCACTATGATGCGGTTGATTTCTCTGCGTGGCACCTTAAATGGCATAGACGAATTTACGGCAGCACCACAGCCACGGCAATTAACGAGAAACGTAAAATGCAACAGGAAATGTTTCGCCATGCCTATGAAGCGGGTGAGGATCAACTGAAGGATCTGTTCAGGAATCTTTATGTCTTTCCGGAAGACGCCATTACCGATTTTCTCAGGTCCGGGCTGATAGTTAAACTGGACCAGCCACTCCTTGCCAGGGTCAAGAATGGCATAAACCCCGGGTAATCGGGATGGCACGTGACCGAATTGGCCGGTGCCCGGATTCGGCAATTCACTTTCGACTTTGAGTAAATCAGCAAGACCTGCCCGCGGCAAGATCGGGCTGGAACAACAGCTCATGGCGACGTTATAATCCGGGAGTTTTTTCAGAGCCATATAATGACCAACCCACGAATAGTCGTGCTGCTCGGCATGCACCGCTCCGGGACCTCGCTGACGGCCTCAATCCTGCAGGCCCTTGGTGTGGATTTTGGCAGTGATTTTATTGCAGCCAATGAAAGCAACCCGAAAGGGTACTTCGAGAACACGGCGATTACCCGCGCCCAGCTGGGGTTAAACCGGTTGATCAACCGACGGCCGTTTTCTGCAGCCGGCCTGGTCGAGTACCCGCAGGCATTCTGGCAAGACCGCCGGGCAATGGAGTTCGTTGCTGAGATGGAGGCGCTGCTTGGCAAGGCGCTTGAGCACACCAGCGGTCTCTGGGGTTTCAAGGACCCGCACACCATAAAGCTGTTACCCTTGTGGCAGGTAGTGTTCGAGCGGCTTGGAATTTCGCCGTTGTATGTACTCGCCGTGCGGCACCCGGCTGAGGTTGCGGCCTCGGCGGTAACACGTGATCATATCAATGCCGGCCAGGGTGAACTTCTGTGGATTGATCAGAATGTTGCGGCACTGTACAACACAGGCTTCACCATCCCGGTGGTGACAGATTATGCAGCGTGGTTCAGTAATCCTCTGCCCCAGGCACGCCGTATCATGGAGGCGCTTGGTCTGGTCTGGCCCGGTGATGATGCACAACTGCGGGCTGCACTGGCTGACAGAATAGATCCGGGGTTGTACCGGCAGAAACATACAGGAAATGCGCAATTGCCTTTTGCCCAGGAACTTTATCAGCAGTTGCTGGCAGTTTCTGCGGGCACCGATCTCAGGCAAGCAACGGAACCCCTTGTTAGCCGCTACCGCTCGGCAAAACAGTTGCTTGATCCTGCACTGGCGCTGCTGGAGAGAGAGGGCCTGTTGCGCACTGAAAAAGACCGGCAGCTGCAAGAGGTAAGGCGGGTAACCCGGGCGCTCACCGCTTCACGCTCCGGTGCCCTGTTGCGGCGTTACCAGATACTTAAAATGCGCCTCATCAACAAACCTGTTGCTGCTGCGCTGCTGGTCCGTTTACAGCGCATAGTGGATGAAAAGCTGCCCTGAAGAGTAACCACGCGTCAGGACATATTCGATGAAATACATCGTGTCAACAGAACACCGTTTTGTCTATTTTGTGACCCCGAAGGTGGCCTGTTCCAGCATCAAGGAGGCACTGCTGCCGTTGTTTCCGATTGACATGGAGGCCTTCAGTTTTGTTGACAAGGACGGCAAGAAGCGGTTACGTCCGCATCAGGCCTTTGGTGGCTCTCCGTTCCAGCTGGATAAAAAAAAATACCTGGCACGGGAACCCAGATTCAGCGATTACCTGCGGTTTGGCTTTGTGCGCAATCCCTGGGACCGGCTGGTCTCCTGTTACCGACAAAAACTGCAGCAACGCAAACGTCCTGATCGCAAGGATAACCGGCCGTTGCAAGGATCGCGCAACAACCCGGATGCCTTTTACCTGGGAATGTCTTTTGAGGATTTTATCGCGCAGGTGCATGCCATACCCGATAGCGAGTCTGATCCGCATTTCAGGTCGCAGGCCAGTATTTTCTACAGCACACAACCCGAGGAACGCTGCCTGGCATCGTATATCGGTCGGTTCGAGTCACTTGCGGATGATTTTGCAACGGTCATGGAACAACTGGGTTTGACCGACCGGGTGGTACTGGGGCACAGGTTGGTTTCCCGCCAGCCGGGAAAAAAACCCTATACCGATTTCTATGACCGGCGCCTGCGCGAGCTGGTTGCCGAGCGTTATGCTGATGATATACGCCTGTTTGGCTATGACTACTGAGCATCATGCAGCGCCTGTTTGATTATATTGGCACGCGGCTGACCGGGCGGGGTGATTTCTCGGCGCAGTACCGTCGTTACCGGGAGACCGTTCACTGGCTGATACGCGAACTGCTGCACTATGACAGCAGCAACACACTCAAGGCTGTCATATTCAATGTCCTTGGTGGTGTACTGAAAGCGGGAGCATTGGCGTTTCTGCTCTATTATGCAAACCTGATGGAGGCCGGCGCTGACATCAGACTGCTGGACTACAGTCTGGAGATACGTTCCGCGACGGTTTTTTATGTGGCTGTTTCTGTGGCCATGGTGCTGTTATTATGCGGCGCCTTCGCCGCGTATTTCGGCAACCATATTATCAGCAGCCTGTCGATCGCCTTTGCCGCACACTGTTCGCAAAATATAATTGCGTCATCGGGCGGTCGACCCGCGGGCAACCCGCATCCGTCACTGATGACTTACCCGGCAAGGCTGTCAGGCAGTGTAAGCGGGGTGGTGCGGCTGTCGCGTTCAGTGAAGCCGTTGTTGCAGGCAACCAATCCACTCGCAACCCTGGTCTACAGCCTGCTTGTGCTCTTCTACCTTAATGCCATGCTGAGCCTGGTGGTGATGTTACTGGCGCTGTTATCTCTGTTTCTGCAGTACATGGTGAATTACCAGTCGGCGCAGACTGAAAAACAATTGATGACGAGCAGGGGCAGGGGACAGCGCCGTCTGAACGGCCTGCTTGAAGACTCGGCGCTGACACAGAGGATGTATGCGTCCGCCATCGCCCGGTTAAGGCAGGAGTACGGGGAATCGCCCATCGGCGCGTATTTACGCTGCTATTACCAGCGCCTTATGGCGCAGCCCCGGTCTGCACTGATCGGTGACCTGCTGCTGGCATTGTTGTCGTTCCTGGTCGTCATCTACCTGGGGCGCAGTGCGTTGCTCGGTGATACAGGCTGGTCGCATTTTCTCGGCTATTTGCTGTTTGCCCGTATCAGCCTGCTGGCCTTCAGGGGGGTGCTGGTGTCCATCACCGGGTTCGCCCGGCATTATCCACGCGCGCGGCGCATCTACGAATACTTCAACTCGCTGGCAAGCGACGGGCAGCCCGCGGCCACTGACATCAATATCGTGGCGCGGGGCAAGGACACTATCGGTGACAGGAAGCGGGTAAAACTGCATGCTGGTGAGCCATTGCTGGTGCTGTCACCGGTGCCGCTGTCACGCTTTAACCTGTACGCGTTCATTGATGCCATCGCAGGAAGAAAGTCTAATAAAAACAATATATTGAATATATCAAGCGGGTGTATCCCCCGCGGGTTCGATGCGCTACCTGGTGGCAGCCTGAATGAGCTGCTGGCGATCCCGGACACCGCAACTGAGGAAACAGCCAGCGATTGCCTGCGGGCCGTTGGGCTGCCCGCGGCCAGCAACCGCGACCGGCTGCTGACACTGGACGAATGGCAGCAGTTTTCGCTGAAAACCCGTGCCAGCATTCTCCTGCAACAGGCCCGGCACTCGCCGGCACCACTGTTGCTGGTTGACTGCGCGGTGCTGGCTGCCAGTGGTCCTGAGCAGGCTGCCGGCTGGCTGCAGTCCATGGCAGGCAACAAGGTGGTCATCGTGTCCGGCTGCCTGCAGGACCTGCAACAGTATGCCGGCAAGGTGGTGGTGTTCATGGCGCAGGACCGGTCGGTCAGTGTGGCAAATACCGTCTGGTGTGAGGAGCACATGGCTGCCATCAATGCCTGGTTTGATGGACATTTGGCAGAGCCTGAAGAAGACGAGTCAGATGATGAGCTGTTTGAGGATGAATAGTGTCTATTCAGCTAATGGCCGGACAGAAAGGCTGCAGCGGGTAATTATCATGGCCTGCTTGCTTGTGGTTGCAACGGCCTACAGCTCGATGTCACCGGAATACGAGAACGCCTGCAGGTCGTCAGCATAGAGTGTTTCCAGTTTTATGCGCGTTGCAGCGGAGACGCCCTGGATTACAAATGATTTATGTGACTTTCTGTTTTTATGTGGCGTGCCGAAATCCGGCAGTTGAAGCCGTGCACGTACTTGCGCCATGTCGGCGTCGAAACTTTCCAGGCGCCCGATGAAATCGTAGCGGATCAGGTCGGTGGCGAGGTTCAGGCTCTGGGGTCGCCAGTGGGGATTCAGTGTGGCCGGGTCCTGATCGGCAATGACGGCGACGAAGTCATCAAAGCTTACCGGGTAGTTGCGCTTTGCATCCGCCTTGCCCAGCGCCTCGAGGATCTCCGTCTTTTGCTGCTTGTTGCCGAGGATCTTGTCGGCATAGGCTGACACGGCGCGTTTGAAGGGGTGGCGCACAAAGCTGAACACATAGCAGGAGCCGTCAAACAGCGCGCGCCGTTCCTGTTCTGTCAGCTTGTTCGGTGTCAGTAGCGGCAGGTACTTGCGCTGGTGCAGGCTTTCCGGTGTGAAGTCAGGATCGTTGATCTCGGCCTGGCTCAGTATCAGCTTGAGGGTGCTGCAGGCGGCCTTCGGATTGGCCACGTAGACATAGTTGAACGTTCGGGATATGTGCATGACATTCCTGAATCGCTGCGCGCCGAGGCGCTCGCGGATTTTCTGGTATTTCATTCGCCGCGGGTCCTCAGGCAAACCTGCGGTGGATGCCTTTCAGCAAGCGGTAGATGATCGGGAACCGGTAGACGATCCTGCGCAGCAGGCTGCTTTGTGCCGCCTGGTTGACGGCATTGCCGACGACGCCCAGCTTGACCGCGGCCAGCCCCTGCGTGTAACGCAGAATGTTGGCGTATTCGACCGGCAGCCCCGGCAGCTCCAGATACGGATTGCCGACCCGCTGCATGCCGGCAAACAGACTGAACTGGTTCTTGCGCATGCGCACCGCGCTGATTCGGTACCAGTAGACGGCCTCGGGCAGCACATACAGCTTCAGTCCCTGCAGCACCGCACGGGAGAAGAATTCCTGGTCGTCGCGACCGATCTTGTAGTCTTCCGTGAAGCCGCCGAGTTTCTCGAAGGCATTGCGGCGCACCAGGCAGTTGGAGTCCCCGTAGGGGTTGCGAAACATGCCGGAGGTGAGGTCGGCGCCGATGTAGACAATGCGCTTTCCTGCCGCTTGGTCGAGGTTGTGAATATCGCTGCTTCTGAAGATGTCCGAGAAGCAGGTGATGATATCGGCATTGGCGTGCTCGATGGCAGCAACCATCATGCTCAGCTCATGCGGCTTGGCGAGGTTGTCATCATCCATGAACAGCATGTATTCGCCGCGCGCATGACTCGCCGCCAGGTTGCGCGAGGCGCCCAGGTACAGGTTGGGCTGGCTATAGACCTTGAGCGGGAAGCCGTGGTCCTGCCGCTCGATCTTTTCCAGGTAGGCAAGTGCCTCGCGGTTAGTGCTGCCATCATCGACAATGACGACCTCGAAGTTCTTGTAGTGCAGCGCCTTGATCGATTCCAGTGCCTCGCTGAGTTCCCGTGGCCTGTTGAAATGCGCCAGGCAGATGCTTACCAGTGGCTGCGCTTGCTTGTCACGGTCGTCCAGCGACTCTGCCGTGTCGTTTTCCAGCCGGGGCAGGGCCTGGTGCCAGGCATCCCAGGTCTGCAGGCTGTGGCCCAGGTCAAAACTCGGCCGTGGACAGAATAGCGGTCGCCCGATCAATTGCAGCAGTTTCTGGTGGATGGCATGCGGATGGGGTGCAAACAGCACGCGGTCCTGGTCCTCCTCGTGGATCAGTTCCCTGGCGCCGCCGGCGGTGCTGGTAATGAACGGCACCCGGTAACCGAGCAGTTCATAGACGCCGAACGGACTGTTATCCATCACCGAGGGCATGATAGCCAGTTTGCCGGCGCCCTCTTTCAGATAGCGGAGTGCCTCTGGCTGGCCATAGTCATCAATGATTTTATAGCTCAGTACACTGTCGGCGAGTACCGCCGCGATTTCCTTCCTGGCGTTGTATTCGCGGCGTTGTTTGCCGAGAAAGGTGATGCTGATGCCCTGCAGGTCAAGCGCTCCACGCGCGTGGGAATGGAGCAGTCGGCCCAGTGCATCCAGCAGCAAATGCAGACCCTTGCGCCGCTCCAGACGGCCAAAAAATACCAGTTCTGTTGCTGTCGTCAGGGCGTCCTGTTTGATCTCGCTGGCCGGGATGATGGGGAAGATGTTGGGTTGCACGAAGCAGCGGCCTTCCGGCAGCTGGTAGCCGTTCTGCTCCATCCAGTTGAGCAGGTAATGCGAGCCACCGATCACATGGTCGGCCCACTCCACGGACTTGCGTTCCATGAAAATACGCGGCAGGTCACCATACTGGTGAATCGGCTCGTTATTACCGATGCAGTTCCAGAGATAGGGGCTGGACGTCTTGACAACAAAGTGGATGTGGCGGAAGTGCAGGCCAAGCTTCTTGGCCTGCAGGCAGAAGAACAGGTTGGCATTCCATTCAGAGCCGTGCACAACATCGAATTTATCCTCGTGGTGCTTCAGCCATTCGTAAACCCGGTACGGGGTGCTGGCTGCCAGCCCGATGATGCCGGGTGATACGGCGACCTCGGGATCGGGGCAGGGTATGAAGGTCACGCCGCGGGTCTGGTAGTCCGCGACCCAGTGCGCCACGCTTTTTTCTTCCGACAGCTGGTTCAGCGTATACAGTACCGACACCCTGTGTCCCATGCGGGCCAGTTCATTGGCGGCATAGTAGTAGGCTGTACCGATACCGCCGTTATTGATGGGGCCGACGATATCCTGGGTGACGATCAGGATGCGTCTGGGGCCCGTGTGTTTGCCGTGGGCGACTGCAGATTCAAGCTCGGGAAACAGGTGGAATTTCGATTCGTTGTACATCTACGGTTCTTTAGTTGCTTTTCGCCAGCCAGTCCCATGCCTCTTGCAGGCCGTTCTCAAGCGTGTACTGCGGCTCAAAGCCCAGTACCTTTCTGGCATGGTCGTAACGGGCGAAGTTGCGGTCGACCTCGCCGGTGCGCTTGTCGTGGTATTCAACCGGGTGGTCGCTTTTGCCGGAGACCCTGATCATCAGGTCGGCGAGTTGCCGCAGCGAGGTTTCGCGGCCACTGGCCAGGTGGATGACATCGTTTACTACATCTTCGTTTAACAG
>Ga0316190_10001679_pt1 | contig 16098 bp, 17 predicted proteins | sample Eddworburrow2_MG_FD_204929 | JGI IMG/M metagenome (GOLD analysis project Ga0316190, IMG submission 204929) | Coastal sediment microbial communities from Maine, United States - Eddy worm burrow 2 | ecosystem: Environmental > Aquatic > Marine > Coastal > Sediment | place: USA: Maine | collected... | reverse complement strand
ACCGGCGCGCGGAACAGCGAGGTCATCAGTTCACGGGTCTGCGCGAGCGCGGGAGCCAGGTTGCCGCCCGCGTAGTCGACGTAGGTCCCTTTATCACCGCCATACAACCGCACCGCGATGTCGCCGACCTCGTGCCCCAGGGCGAAGGCGGCCTCGGTCTGCTTCGAATAACGTGCCAGTTCCGGGCGATTGACTTCCAGGTGCACTCGCCGCAGGCACTGCAGCGAGGACATGATGCGCGACTTGGAGAGGCGACTCACCTGCGCTGCGGATTCGGGGATTGTCCCGGCGGTCTCAACGTCGAAGTTTCGTAGGGTTCGGGTACGGGCCGGCTCGGTGGCTTGGCCGGTGGCCGGTAGGGCGGCCGTCCGTAAGCCGGGAAGCTGTAGGGATAACCGTAACTCACGCCCCTTTCGTATGGCACGGCCGGCTGCTGCGGCACTCTGCTCTGTTGCTCGCGCCGGGCCTCGCGATCCTTCTCCATCTGATCACGCAGGGCCTGCATGCGCTCGGCCTGGGCCGCGACGTTGTAAATATCCGCTTCGGGGTCGTAGTCCTTCGGCGTGGTGTCTTCCAGCGTCACGGTGTTTACGTTTGCGCTCGCCTCCGCGACCGGGGGCGCCGCGTCACTGAAGTTGACCACGCCGTTCTCGTCCACCCAGCGGTAGACCTCCTGCGCCAGGGTGGGAACAGCCCAAAATACGCTCACTGCGCAAGCGATCTGCAAAATGTAAAGGCGTTTCGTGGTCATGACGTTTCAGTTACCAGTATACGGAAAATCGACCCTGCATTGACAGCAGGCGCGTCCCCAGGCGGAAGCCGAACAGCAGAAATACCTTGCTTTCAGGGCCGCTAAGGACTACTGTGCACCTCCCAGGCTCCAGATCTGTAGTAGATCACGATTTATTACCCTTCCCGGCCTGGCCCATAGATTAGTTGCAAAGCCTTAGGGCCTCTCAGAAGTTCAACATCGGTAACCCTGTATTTTGATTACTTTATGAGATCCGCGATTGATCGGTTTATTAATCCTATTTCAAAGGTAAATCGAAATGACGACAGGTACTGTTAAATGGTTCAACGAAGCTAAAGGTTTTGGCTTCATCACCCCTTCCGATGGCAGCAAGGACGTGTTTGTACACTTCTCTGAGATCCAGGCCGAAGGCTTCAAGGTTCTCGCCGAAGGACAGTCGGTAGAGTTCAACGTGGAAAACGGCCCCAAGGGTCCGCAGGCCACGCGCGTAACCGCGGCATAAACCAGTCAGGTTTATGTTGACACGACCCCTGCCCGGAACCTGGTTCCGGGCGGGGGTTCGTTTTTGCAAGGTAAGCATTTTGGCCCAGCCAGGGAGTTCCACATGCTCAAACTATTCGTAGGCAATTTGCCCCCCGAGGCCAGGGAAAAAGACGTGCGCGCATTGTTCGACGAGTTCGGCACCGTGCGCTCCATCGACCTCGCCCACGACATCTTCACCGGCAAATGCAAGGGTTTCTGTTTCGTCGAAATGGAAGGTCACGAAGCACGTGCCGCGCAGGCCGCACTCGACGGTAAGCCGATGGACGGTGGCGCCGGCTTCCTCAAGGTACGGATGGAAAATCCACGCCGCGCCGGACGCGGGCGCAAATAGCGCCGGAACAAGGCCCCTTGCCGGGCGCCTGTGCGGGCTGTGCGGGCCATGAATTCAGCCGTGGTCACCACGATCCGGCCTAGATGTTGGGCTAAGCCCTCACTCCAAACCCATGACTTCATGCAGAAATCGCTTGAAATTGAGCGTACACAAGCGTACCGTTTCGTTCGTCAGGTCCCGTTTGACTGCGCTTATGCACCAAGCGAAGTGGCCTGGTTAACGGATTGGTTGCAAGCCCAAGGTTGACTCAGAAGTTCAGGATCGGTACCCCACAGTATTTGTCACTCCTCTGAATTCCCTTTGAGATGCGCGATTGATCAGTGTTCATTTAATTTTTTTGAAAGGTAAATCAAAATGACGACAGGTACTGTCAAGTGGTTCAACGAATCCAAGGGATTCGGTTTCATCTCCCCCGAAGACGGCGGCAAAGACGTTTTCGTGCACTTCTCGGCGATCCAGGGCGAGGGCTTCAAATCGCTGGCCGAGGGACAAACCGTGACGTTTGACGTCGAAAACGGCCCCAAGGGCCCGCAGGCGACCAACGTTCGCGCCGGCTGAACGCCAGCGTCAAAGCGTTCTGAAACCCCCGCCGGATCAATCGGTCCGCGCGGGGGTTTCTCATTTCGGCCTCGGCTTTTCGAGCGCCCGCGTCAGTTTCAGAATCTCTTCCTTTTGACGGTGCGTGGCCTCGCGCCCTTCCCGGATGCTTTCCTTCGCGCGGTCGAACTCCATCAGGCCAACGTGGCTCAGCAGCGGCGTGATGTGGATGTCCGGCGGCTCACCCGCCATGCGCGAGCGCGTGATGCGGTCCTGCATGATGTCGATCGAGCCGGCGATGACGTCGAACAGGCCGGGGTCAGGGCTTTCCTTCTTGCGCAGTGATGAAATGTAGGAATCCAGCCGCACGCCGAATCCCGTTTTCATCTTGGCCGCCCACTTGGCGATGACCGTGTCTTTTTCCTCGATCTCGGCCAGCGCCCGATCGCACTCCTCGTCACTGATCTCGTCACCACTGTGGATGAAGAAATGACGGCCGATCAGGTCGCCGTTCAGGTTCACCGCGATGACTACGTCGCCGCCCATCGCGCGCGCCAGCGACACCGGCACCGGGTTGACCAGGCCACCATCCAGCAGCAGCTTGTCCTCTTTCATGCGCGAGGGGGCGAACATGCCAGGCAGCGCGATCGAGGCCCGGCAGGCGTCCAGCAATGACCCTTCGCGCAGCCAGATCTCGCGGCCGGTACCCAGTTCGGTCGCCACGCAGGCAAAGGGAATGTCGAGATCCTCGATTCTGGGGTCACCGATGCGTTTCTTGATCGCGGCCATCAGGCTGTTGCCCTGCAGGAAACCGCCGCCGGTCATCTTGGCGTCCAGCAGGCGGATGATGTCGACCCGGCCCAGGCCGGATATCCACTCCTCGAACTGCTCGAGGTTGCCGGAGGCATAGGCGCCGCCGACGATCGACCCTACCGAGGTACCGATCACCATGTCCGGCTTGACGCCCATCTTGGCCAGTTCGTGAATCACGCCGATGTGCGCCCAGCCGCGGGCCGCTCCGCCACCCAGTACGAGTGCGATTGTGGGCTTCTTCGCTTGTTTCATCGGCTTGCTCTCAATTGTCTGCCTTGTGCTGGTTGAAGAAAACGGCACGGGAGCCTATTGTGCAGACAACCCAGCTTAACAGGAATTCCCCATGCCCTCGTTCGATGTCGTTTCCGAAGTCAACCACCACGAACTAAGCAACGCGGTCGACCAGGCCAACCGCGAAGTCACCACCCGCTTTGACTTCAAGGGCACGGGTTCAAACTTCGAACTGGCCGGCAACCTGATCACGATGAACACCGAGAGCGAGTTCCAGCTGCAGCAGATGTACGACATCCTTTGCAACAAGCTGGTCAAGCGCGGGGTCGATATCGCCGCGCTCGAACTGGGCGACCCGAACGTCCAGCTGAAAACCGCCACCCAGGTGGTCACCGTGCGCGAAGGCATCGAGACGTCCGAATCCAAAAAAATGATCAAGCTGATCAAGGACCGCAAGATGAAAGTGCAGGCCGCCATCCAGGGCGACCAGCTACGGGTCACCGGCAAAAAGCGCGACGATCTGCAGGAAGTGATCGCGCTGCTGAAGGAAGGCAAGTTTGCGATGCCACTGCAGTTCAAGAATTTCCGCGACTGATCCGGCGGGGGCCGGGTCTTGGCCGGCGTGTTAATTTGCGATTGACCTGAACAATCGGCCGATTGCATCCTCGACCGCATTTCTCACTGCAAAGTGAGCAGAAGGGGAGCACACAGATGATTCGTGCATGAACGCATTCAGTGCAGGGCAAGCGCAGCGCGCCTACGATCTGAGCAGCGTCTATCGCGGACTGGGTACACCCTGAGTAGCACTCCTTCCCGCAATATGAAGTCACCCTGGGGTGCCCACGAGGCGCCCCTTTCATTTCCACCGGGTATACAATTCCGATTACCGGCGCCATCGACTCCTTGAACGATGGGGCGGCGTCCACACCGGGTGCTGCCACACAACTCACTCGCGAGGCACAGCAAGCCATGCTCAAACGCTCCCTGCTCCTGATGCTCGTACCGCTGCTCCTCCCCCTGGCGTTGTCCGCACAGGAGCCAGCCCCACTTGTCGTTCCCGAAGGCGAGATCGAGTTGACCGCCGACGAGGATCCGAAAATGGAGCAGGCGCCGGCAGTCGAATTGCCCCCAGCCGACCTCTTCGCCCGCGACAGCTACCGCGTCGATCCGGTGGTGTGCCCGTTCAAGGGCGACGTCGAGTACGAGCCCGGCGATATCGAGTGCGGCCTGCTGCAGGTGCCGGAGAATCGCGAGAATCCGAACTCCCGCTTTATCGAGCTGCATTTCGTCAAACTGAACTCGCGCTGGGGCAAGGACGATGAGAAGGACAAGAAAGACAAGGACAAGAAAGACTATGGCCTGGCGCCCGGCAAACGCGATGACCCTGTGATCTACCTGACCGGCGGCCCGGGCGCCCAGGTCACCTACTACGTCAAGCGCTTCAAGGACCACGGCCTGCTGGATCACCGCGACATGTACATCCTGGAGCAGCGTGGTATCGGTTTCTCAGGTGACTTCTGCCCGTTCTACTCCGGTCGCAAGCCCGCTACCGACGATGTGGCGACGTTCGAGGAAAGCCTTGCAGCGAGCTTAACGCGATTCAGCGACTGCGCCCGCAACGCCCAGGCGACCGGCGTCGACCTTACCGGCTACAACACCATGGAGAACGCCCGCGACGTCAAGGCCCTGCGCCGCGCGCTGGCCATCGAAAAGTGGAACGTCTGGGGTATCTCCTACGGATCGATCCTCGCCCAGGCGTACCTGAATGAAGACCCCGGGGGCATCCTGGCAGCGGCGATCGATGCGGTCGTGCCGCTGGACCGCCGTGAATCCGAGCTGTACTGGCGCGTTGCGCACTGGTACCAGCGCGACCTCGAGAAGCTGCAGGAAATCTGCAGCCGCCAGCCCGCCTGCGCCGAGCACTACCCGGACATCAGCGGACGAATCCGCCAGGCCATTGGCTCCGTGGTCAACCAGCCGATCGAGGTCGAAGTCGAGGACATCGAGAACTACCCTTCCGGCAAAGCCCGGTTCTTCCCGGACATCGTAGGTTACCTGCCCTTCATGTTCCTCTACGAGCAGGACAACTACCCAGGCCTGCCGGGCATGGTCTACGCCTGGGCCGACGCGGTCGTGCAGCGCGATGAGGTCCTGTTCCAGGCCCTCGCCAGCGCCGCCAGTCTCGGGGGCTTCGGCGGCATCAGCCAGGGTATGTACAACGCCATTGCCTGCACCGACGGCGATGCCGAAATCGAGGCCAGGGCCTTCAAGAAAGACCTCCAGGCACACCCCGTGTTGGGCGGGGCCTTCGGCAATCCTGAGTTTTGGGACCGCCGCGCCGCGCTGTGCGCCGAGCTGGGCATGAACCAACGCCCGGCCGACCAGTACCTGCCGGTCGAAACGGACCTGCCCAGCCTGATCATCGAGGGCGACATGGACCCGATCACGCCGCCGCCCAACGCCAAGGCCATTCTGCCAGGCTTCGCCAACGGCACCTATGTCGAGTTTCCCTATGCCGGCCATGGCCCGTCGCGCTCGGTGGAGTGCGCCGGCGACATGCTGAACAAATTCTATGACGACCCGACACTGGAGCCGGACCTGAGTTGTGTCGAAGAGATGGAGGAACCACAGATGTGGGCGCCGCTGTATGTCAGCCGCGTCGCGCCGCGCCTGCTGTTGCTTCTGTCGGAAGACAAGCAGAAGCTGGCCATTCCCGGCGGCTGGGCCGGCGGGTCGATCCTGATTTCGCTGATAGCCTTTCTGGTGCTGACCTTCGCCCCTCCGATCCGCTGGATGGACGGGCGACGAGGTGTCAGGGCCGGCGGTGCGCGCGTCATTGCGTGGCTGGCCGCGACTGCCTCGGTGGCCGCCGTGGGAATCATGGGTACAGCCGTGGCCATCACCGCCGAAACATCCGAGATGATGCCGCTGTTCGGCTTCGTACCGTGGGCGCGTTATGGCGCCTGGTGCGGCCTGGCCGCAGGCGCACTTGGGCTGCTGACCCTGCTGGCCACCTACCGGGCGCGCCGGGAGCAGGGATTGCCAGGCAGCCGGTTCGTGGGCTTCACGCTGACTGGCATTGCCGCATTGAGCCTCAGCATCTTCATGCTGGTTTGGGACCTGGGGCCGTTTTGAGTGAAGGTCGTCGTCGCCTCGCATAACCCGGCCAAGCTCCGTGCCGTCCGCGACGCCGTTGGGCTGCAGTTTTCCGGTGAGCCGATTGAGCTCGTTCCGGTCGCGGCCGAGTCTGGCGTCAGCGATCAGCCGCGCAGCGACGACGAGACGCGCCGCGGCGCCTGCAACCGCGCCCGCAACGCGCGTGCGGCGCTGCCGGACGCCCAATTCTGGATCGGGCTGGAAGGCGGCATCGAAACCATCGACGAACAGCTGCTGGCATTCGCCTGGATGGCCATCCTCGGCCCGGGCGAACGCATCAGTGAGGCACGCACCGTCACGCTGCCGCTGCCACCCGGGGTCTGGGAACTGGTGGATGCGGGGCTCGAACTGGGCGAGGCCAACGACCGGGTGTTCGGCACCGTCAACAGCAAACACGAGGGCGGCGCCTTCAGTCTGCTGACCAACGGCAAGTTCACGCGCGAGGGCGTTTACACCGAGGCCCTGGCGATGGCGTTCCTGCCCTTCGTCAACCCGCTATGGGGGTCCCTGGATTGAGGTACGATAGGTACTCGTTCCGCAGGAGATGAGCATGGCCGGTGGCTGGGCCAGTGACGGTGCCGTACAGGATCAGATTGACGCCAGTGTCGAGGACGCCGTCGAGCGCGCCCGCAGCCGCTTGCCACGCGGCGAAAGCGCGAAAACCTGCCGGGAATGTGGGGAGGCCATCCCCGAGGCCCGCCGCCAGGCCATCCCCGGCGTGCGCCTGTGCGTGGCCTGCCAGGAAGCCGCCGACCAGGAGCAGGCGGGCTCCAGCGGCTACAACCGCCGCGGCAGCAAGGACAGCCAGCTGCGCTGATCAGCACGCTTCGTCTTTTCAGGCTGATTGCCTGGCATAAGATCGGGCCATGTTCGGGCTCGCGGGATTCACATCGATCGAGCGGGTTCGAGGCGTCACCACCAGGTCCATCAAAATGCCGGTATCATGCTCGGCATGCACACCAGAACCGCAATGACGATGTTGAGCCTGGCGCTAACAGCGCAAGCTGCCCTGGCCGACGATGTCGAGGGCTTGCCCCATGCATTCGACGCCGGCTGGCAAGGCCAGAAAACCTGCGAACTGCTGCACGAGGACGAGAGCGCGCGCGTGGGGCGTTGCGTGTTTCCGCCCGGGGTCGGCCACGAAAAACACTTTCACAACCCGCATTTCGGTTACGTGCTGGAAGGTGGCACCCTGCGCATCGTCGACAGCGAGGGTGAAAACGTCGTGACCACCGAGACCGGCGGCAGCTGGTCAACCACCGCCGTCACCGTGCACGAGGCCATGAACATCGGCGAGACAACCACCAGCTACCTGGTGGTGGAGCCCAGGACCGACTGACGCAGATCCGTCCGCCCCCTAGCCGAAAATCTGCTTCATCAGCGGCGACATGCGCCGCGCGCCGGCCATCGCGGTGGCCGTCAGCAGACCGGCCATCATCGCCCCGGTGACGCCGCAGGTCAGGGTGTCCTGGCCGGTGAGCCACAAGCCCCGAATCCGCGTCCGCGGCCCCAGCCAATCCTGCTGCAGCCGCTCCGGGGTGTGGTCCAGGCCGTATAACTCGCCGCGCCGGTAGCCGCTGAACCACTCGGTCGACAGCGGCGTCGACACCTCGTAGTAGTCCACCCTGCCTTCGAGTTGCGGTAGCTTGTCATAGAGGTGCCGCATCAACCGTTCGCCGAGCTGCGCCTTGAATTGCTCGTAGTCTTCGCCGCGTTTGCCCCAGGTCGTGCCCTGCCATTGTTCGAACCACTCGTAGGGGGCGGGCGCCACGATCTCGATGGTGGCCGTGCCGGGGTGCCGGTTCAGGTAATCGGGGTCCTTGGCCGAGGGGAAGGAAACGTAGACGACCGGAAAGGGGGCTTCCGGATTCTGCAGGAATGCCTCGACCGCGGCGTCGTAGTCATTCCCCGGGTAAATCCAGAAGTTGGTCCTGGGCAGTCCCAGCTCTTCGGCCGTGGCCTGTAAGCCGATGTAGACGCCGAGATGGCCGATGCTCGGTCGCACGTGCTTCAACGCGCCGTTGTAGCCGGACTTTGCGACGGCATTGCGCGGCAACAGGACGTTGAAGGTGTTGTCGATACCCGCCGACGACACCACGCAGGGACACTCGATACGATGCCCGTCCTCCATCTCGACGCCGTGCACCGCGCCATTCTCGACCTCGATCCGCTTGACCCGGGCATAGGTGAACACCTCGCCGCCGGCCTGCTGGATCTTCGGGATGATGGTGTCGGCTATGCGCCAGGACCCGCCGACCGGGTAGAAGCCGCCGTGCAGATAGTGCCGCGCGATCATCGCGTGCACCAGGAAGGCCGACTGCTTCGGCGGCAAACCCATGTCGCCCCACTGCCCGCAAATCGTCGCGATCAGGTCAGGATCGGCGGTCAGGCTGCGCAGCACCTCGTAGGTGTTCTGGTAGATGAATGCAGGTGTCTTCCACTTGCGGTACGGCGTCGCCAGTGCGCGCTGCCAGGGCTTCAGCAGCCGCTCCAGGCCGAGCATCGACGCCGTACCGCTCGCCTCGGCCAGCAGTTGCATGTAGCGGTCGATCGCGGCTTCTTCCGCCGGGAACTGGGCCACCAGGTTATCGCGGAACTCCTTTTTCCCGGCACGGGCGCAAAACACCTTGTCGCCGATGTAGAAGCGATCGTATTCCGCGTCCATCGGCGCCCATTCGAGCCGGCCGCCCGACAGGAAGTCGAACAGGCGGCGGGTGCGGGTCTTGCGTCCGACATCGCCAATGTAGTGCACGCCGACGTCCCACTCGTAGCCGGCCCGCGCGTAGGAGTGGGTGTAGCCCCCGGCCGTGTAGTGCTGCTCCAGCACACAGACCTTCCAGCCGAGCTCGCTGAGCAGTGCCGCCGTGGTCAGGCCACCGATGCCGGAGCCGATGACCAGGGCGTCATAGGCGGGCGCCAGCCGGTTGGGGCGGTAGCGGCGGCCGATGCGCAGGGTGCTGGGTTGTAGGTTGGACATCCGTCTATGCTACCTGAACTACAAAAAGCCCCGGTTTGCAGTTCGCGAAGGAGCCGCTCCCATGAAAGGGTCGACTTACCAGCCGTCGAGCAGGCCCCCGTCTGCGAAATCCCAGATAAAGTAAACATAAGCGCGCCAGTCGTACCGGTCACGATCGTTCAGCGGTAGCTCGACACCGGCGTTGAGCGCGATGTTGCCACGCTTGTTCAGGCCGATCCGCAGCTGCGGCAAGGCCGAGACTTGCACGGCGTCCTTCCGGCCGGGACCGGTACCGCGCTCGAAGGGCACTTCCGCCACCAGTTCAAGGGCTGGAAACACCGCGCGTCCCTTGTCGGTGTGGACCCAGTGCACGATGCCGGCGAATTCGGCGCTACTTCCATCCGAGTCTTCCAGGTCGAGCTTCAGGCGGCCGCTGCCCTGCAAGGTCCATTTCGGGGCGAGGATCTTGCCAAATGCGAGGTAGGGCAGAAACTCCCAGTTGGCGTCATGGTTCAGCGGCACAGCGACCTGGGCGGCCCCGGTCAGAATGAAGCCGGCGCGCCTGTCGTGCTTCAGCACGTACTTGAAACCCGGCTCGAGATGGCCGAATTCGGAGCTGCTGCCTTCGACCTCATGCGTTACCTCCATGATGCCCTGGCCGCGCTGGCCCATGCGAAACTCATACTCCAGCGTGTTCTTCCAGGCGTTGTCCCCGTCCTGACCCGTGTAACGCTGCTTCCATACCCACTCGTCTTCCGGGAACGCTTTCTTGGTGCGAACGGGCAAGAACAGGTTGAGCTCACCGTCCGGGTAGTCGTGCTCACCACCGAGGGTCTTGATATAAGCCAGCACGTTGTCGATGTCCTGCTCCGACAGCGACCCGCCAAAGGCAGGCATCATTTCCGAGAAACCCATTTCCGCACCGCCATAAGTAACCACCATCTTCCAGGTCGAGGCCGGCTCTCGGCTGTTGAACAGCGCGTCGGAGAAATTGGCTGGCATCACGCCCAGGCTTTGTACCAACGGGGAATCGGCGTCGGGGCTGCCCGCCGGCCCGTGACAGGTCGTGCAATTCGCTTCAAAGATCTCGGCGCCGCGCGCCAGATCGTCTGCCGAAACGGGCTGAAGCACTCCGGCCGTCAGCCAAAGCGCGAGGAAAAGGCCTAAAAGAGAGTCGCTTATCGGATGTGCCCACATGGTCATCATTCTCCGTCATGCTGCTTGGCAATCGGCCGTGGAATGAATGATAAGAAATCCAGTGACGGAGCGAACTGACGCGACTCAAAAGAATCGCAAGTAACGCGCGAGACTCTAGTGGCTGCGAAACTCCACCGGAGACAACCCGGTGTGTGTCTTGAACGCTTTGGAAAAATGGCTGCGGCTGGCAAACCCGCAACGCTGGGCAATGTGCTCCACCGGCAAGGCGCTGCTCTGCAGCATTTTGGCCGCCCTCTCCAGGCGTACCTGGTTGACCAGCTTCATCGGGGGCTTGCAAAAAGCATCCTGAAAGTGCTTGGCAAACGCTGAGCGGCTCATGTTGACGGATTCGGCCAATGATTCAACGGTGTGCGGGGCGGACGGATCCTCGAGAATCCTGTCGATGGCCCTGGCCAGGCGCGGATCGTCCAACGCATTCAACCAGGCCAGGCTGGAGTCGGATTGTGCCGACAGGGCCCGCAGCATGTGTACCAGCAACTGGGTCATGATCGCGCCCTGCAGGACCGGCGTGCCCGGGGCGCCGTTCCTCTGCTCCTGGATCAGCGACTGAAACAGCCCGGGGACCTCCGGGACCGTGGACAGGTCGACGACCAGCACCTCCGATAGATGGTCGAACAGGCCGATGGAATCTCCATAGCGGACATTCAACGTACCGCAGCCCACGACCATTTCCGCGGGTGAGTCACCTGCGACGATATAGTGCACGGGCGGGCCCGTCGGCGTGCAGTCAATCCTCAGTTCGTGCTCGAAATCCTCCGGGGTTTCCAGGGAATGTACGGTCCCCGCCGGAATGACGATAAGCCAGTTCGGCCCTAACGGAGTATGGGTGCCGTCGGGACAGCTCAGCCAGCCGTCGCCCTGGACAACGAAATGCAGCATGGCGCACGGGGGTCCCGGCAGCGTCAGACGCCAACCGGATTGCAGCATGCACAGGGCAAAAGGCTCCACCTCCACGCTGAGGTTCGCGAGGTAACGATCCAAAATCGATGAATTTTCCGTTCGTCGCGTGTCGAGCATAATCCCTGCAGTCAGCCGCCTTGCACGTCCGGCGGCAAAAGTGTGGACAAATTCGCACAAGCTTCGTACCAATTTGCATAACTGTCTGCTTCAGCATAGGCGTCGGACGCATAACCGTCTACCCGGCCCCCAGGGCCAATGACGCACTAACGAGGAGACTACCATGGAGAGATTCATCAAAACGGGCATTCAACTGATCCTGGGCGTGAGCCTGTTTCCGACGCTGGCCATGGCCCAGCTTCCGGACCCGGGCCTGACCATTGACAGCGCACGCACCGCCGTGGTCATTACCGACCCGCAGAACGACTTCCTGAGCCCTGAAGGCGCCACCTGGGGCCTGGTGGGGGCCAGCGTCAAGGCCAACGGCACGGTTGCCAACATCGCAACCCTGATGAAGACCGCCAAGGCCAGCGGCATCGACGTATTCATCTCACCCCATTACTACTACCCGACCGACCACGGCTGGCAGTTTGGCGGCGCGGTCGAGACCATGATGCACTCGATCAACATGTTCGACCGCAGCGGTGCGCTTTCCGTCGAGGGACTCGAAGGCTCGGGCGCCGACTGGCTGGCAGTTTACAAGCCGCTGATCAATGACGGGAAGACCATCGTGGCCAGCCCGCACAAGGTGTATGGTCCTGAGTCCAATGATCTGGCGCTGCAGCTGCGCAAACGCGGCATCGACAAGATCATCCTCGGCGGCATGTCCGCCAACCTGTGCGTTGAAGCGCACATGCGGGAACTGATCGAACAGGGCTTCGAAGTTGCCGTGGTGAAAGACGCGACCGCAGCGGCGCAGACCCCGGACATCGATGGCTATGCCGCCGCTGTCACCAACTTCCGTTTCCTGGCCAGCACCGTGTGGACCACCGAGCAGGCCAGTGCCGCCATGGTCGCGGCGGCCGGAAACTGACCGCTACGGATCGTCTGCTATATTCATAGGGGAGGCCGTGGAGCGCGGCCTCCCGACTTTCAGGAGACCTTGGACCCCAGCATGAACGCAGAAATCAACATCGCCGTTAATGACCGGGAAGAGTTGCTCTACCTGCTCACCGAAGCGGCTCAATTCGAGCACGTGGTGATGTGCACCTACCTGTACGCCCAATGGAGCCTGAAAAAGGACACGAGCGAAGGCATCACGGCTGAGGAAAAAGAGGCCATCGACCGCTGGCGGGCTTCGATCCGCAGCGTGGCGATGGAAGAGATGCTGCACCTGGCCCTGGTCAACAACCTGATGGCGGCATTTGGCGCGACACCGCACCTATCGCGCCCGGACTTCCCGGTAAAACAGGGCTACTTCCCTGCGGACCTCGACTTTCACCTGGCGCCTTTCAACGAGGCGACCATCCAGCACTTCGTGTTCATCGAGCGGCCGGAAGGCATCGACGTGAAGGACGGAGCGGGCTTTACCCATGAATCGCACTACCAGCGGGTGGTCTGTACCGATCTGCTCACACCCACCGCGCGGGACTACGGTTCACAAGGCCACCTGTATCACGGCATCGCCCAGGCGATCCGCCGCCTGGCCGGACAACTCGGTGAGGAGAACCTGTTCATCGGCCATGGCGAAGCGCAACTCAGCTCGGCCGAATTTCCGCTGCCGGGGCTGTTCGAGGTCAGCGGCGTCGACACCGCGATGAAAGCGATCGAAGAGATCGTCAGCCAGGGTGAAGGCGCGCCGGCACACCGGGAAGACTCGCATTACGCGCGGTTCGAGGCGATCCGCAAGGAATTTCACGCGCTTAAACAGGCGCGGCCGGACTTCGAGCCGGCCTACCCGGCTGCCAAGAACCCGGTCCTGACCGAATTCGCGGACGAGGAGCACGCAACACGGGTGACCGAGCCGCTGGCCCGGCGCGTCGTGGATCTCGGCAACGCCGTTTATGGACTGATGCTGCAAACCCTGGCCCAGGTGTGTGCTCCGGTACCACTGCCAAGCGGTCTGCGGCAGGGCCTGTCGGACGTTTCCTGCCAGCTGATGCGCTACGCCACCGTGATCGGTGAGGCTGCCGCCCGCATGCCGGTTTGCGCGGACAAGCCGGGTGTCAATGCCGGCCTGAGTTTCGCCCTGCCCAAATCCTTCGGCCAGTTGGTCCAGGCCAATGCCGCCCAAATCCTGGCGGAACGCGCAGCCGAACTGGCCGCCGCCTGTCGCATCGTCGATCGGCAACGGGAGCTTCCCGGCGTGGCCGACGGCCTGGCCGAGCTGGCCAGGCAGCTGTCCGAAATGCACAGCACCTTCGAAGAGCACTTCACCCTGGTCACCGATACCAAGCCTCCCAGCGAAGAGGCCCGGCCAGAGAAAGCGGCGCCAGACGACATTCCCTCGGCCGGGGACGCCGATAACATCGCAGCCAGCGACGACATCGAGATCCGCTTCGACGTGGCGCGCTGCATCCATTCCCGGCGCTGCGTGCTTAACGCGCCGACGGTGTTCCTCGCCAACGTCAAGGGCCCCTGGCTGCACCCGGAAACCGACTCGGTCGAGCACCTGGTCCACGTCGCGCAGTCCTGCCCCTCGGGCGCCATTACCTACCGGCGGCTGGACGGCGGTCCGGAGGAGGCGGCACCGCAGGTCAACACGATCAACCTGCGGCAAAACGGGCCCTATGCCTTTCACGCAACGCTCAACATCGACGAACAGCCTGCCCTTTTCCGCGCGACGCTGTGTCGCTGTGGCAAATCAAAGAACAAGCCGTTCTGTGACAACTCGCACATTGAGGCCGGCTTCGACGCCACCGGTGAACCCGCCACCATGCCCTCCGAACCCTTGCCCGAACGCGGCGGCGAACTGCGTGTCGTTCCGCTCAAGGACGGCCCGCTCAAGGTGCGCGGCCCGGTAGAAATCTGCAGCGGCACCGGCCGCACCATCAATCGCACGCAGTACGCCAAACTGTGCCGTTGTGGCGGGTCCGCCAACAAACCCTACTGCGACGATACGCATCTGCGAATCGGGTTTCGCTCCGGCAATTCTCGTGGGCAGAAAAAGTAGCTGCTTGATTAAATATACCTATACGTTATTTAATATATTATTGTATTACCGAATATGCTATGCTGTTTGGCATGGTCAGGCAATACAATTCCAGCAGACGCCGCAAGGCAGCTGAGCAAACCCGCCAGGACATCCTGCAGGCCGCCCTGAAACTGCACGCCGAAGGCATCACCGAGTTCGAGCCGCTGGCGCGGCAGGCCGGCTGTTCCGTGGCCACGGTGCGCAAGCACTTTCCGACCAAGGAAACGCTGTTTCAGAACTGCACCCGGACCTTCGCCGAAACCCTCACCCTGCCGGACCTGAAGCAACTCGCCGCCATCGCCGATGCCCGGCAGCGCACCGAGGCGAGCGTGTCAGAACTCTGCCGAGTCCACGAGGCCATGTTTGGATACGCCTGGCTTGGCGCGCAGCAGCGCGGCAATTCCCCGACCCTGGACAGTGAAATGGCCGCGTACGAAGGCCTGGCGGACGCCGTGGCCGCCATCATCGCGCCGGCAGACTCGGCCAGGGCCGCCCTGGTCAGGGGGCTGCTCGATTTTCTGACCTACCGGGCCTTGCGCCTGTCCGGGCGCCTGTCCGAGCAAGAGGCCGCGTCCCAATTGGGCGCGACAATTCTGACACTCACACATTTCCGGAGCGGGTAAGTCACCAGCTCGCCAGCGGCCCAGGAGGGTCCAAACCATGAACAGCAAGCAACAAAACGGTACCACGATCGACGAAATCGCCAGCGGTATCTATCGCATCAGCACGCCGGTGCCGCCGGCAGCAATTCCCGGCGGATTCACCTTCAACCAGTACCTGATCGTGGATGACGAGCCATTGCTCCATCACACGGGATTGTTGAAGATGTTTCCGGCCGTTCGGGAAGCCATCGCGTCAGTGATAGCACCCGAGTCCCTGCGCTACATCAGCTTTTCCCACTACGAGGCCGACGAATGCGGCTCGCTGAACGAATTCCTGCGTTTGGCTCCACAGGCCGAGCCGCTGTGCAGCCGCATCGCCAAGATGGTCAGCGTGGACGACGTGGCCCTGCGACCTGCCCACGCCTTGGCCGATGGCGAGGAACTCTCGTTGGGTACACACGTGGTACGCTGGATCGACACCCCCCACCTGCCACACGCCTGGGAATGCGGTCACCTGTTCGAAACCACGACAAAAACCCTGTTCTGCGGCGACCTCTTTACCCAGGGCGGCCATGAACACGAGCCGCTGACCTCGAACGACATCCTCGAGTCCAGCGAAACGATGCGCGGTGGCCTGGACTATTTCTCGCAAACCCGGCAGGTGCATGAGCTGACGGAAAAGCTCGCGGCCACGTCGCCGCGTATCCTGGCCTGCATGCACGGCTCGGCGTGGCAAGGCGACGGCGCCGCGCTGCTGCGACAACTGGCGGGGCGGCTGGCTGCCTGAACCGCGCCGCCCGGGCCAAACAGGGCGTAAGATAAGGCCATGAGTTTTTCACGCAGCGAGATCTCCTTTGAGTCCGCCGGCCAGCATTGCCGTGGCTGGCTGTATCTGCCCGTAGCCGCGGGGCCGCACCCGGTTATCGTGAT
>Ga0316190_10001676_pt1 | contig 16111 bp, 14 predicted proteins | sample Eddworburrow2_MG_FD_204929 | JGI IMG/M metagenome (GOLD analysis project Ga0316190, IMG submission 204929) | Coastal sediment microbial communities from Maine, United States - Eddy worm burrow 2 | ecosystem: Environmental > Aquatic > Marine > Coastal > Sediment | place: USA: Maine | collected... | reverse complement strand
ACCTGACGTGCAAGCAGGATATGTTCACGGGTTTGCGGCATTGGGCCGTCAGCAGCAGAGCAGACCAGGATTGCGCCATCCATCTGGGCAGCGCCTGTGATCATGTTTTTGACGTAGTCAGCGTGACCCGGGCAGTCTACGTGTGCATAGTGACGGTTTGCGGTTTCGTATTCAACGTGGGCTGTGTTGATCGTGATACCACGTGCCTTTTCTTCCGGGGCCGCGTCAATTTGATCGTAGCCTTTGGCTTCGCCACCAAATTGCTTGGATAATACGGTGGCAATTGCCGCCGTCAGAGTGGTTTTACCATGGTCTACGTGACCTATCGTGCCTACGTTGACGTGCGGTTTGCTGCGTTCAAATTTACTCTTTGCCATGATTGTCCTTATCAATGCCAAACGTTAATAACAAAAACTCTTGGTATACTTTAGCTCTTGGTGCCCATGGCGAGAATCGGACTCGCGACCTCTCCCTTACCAAGGGAGTGCTCTACCACTGAGCCACATGGGCGTACATCTAAACTGGAGCGGGTGAAGGGAATCGAACCCTCGTCGTAAGTTTGGAAAACTTCTGCTCTACCATTGAGCTACACCCGCAGACTTTTTCCCCTACCAAGCAACGACTTTTGCAAATTGTCGCACAACCGCCAGTCAATCAAACCACCCACAAAACTGCAAAGTACCAGGGCACATTGGTGGAGGGGGAAGGATTCGAACCTTCGAAGGCTGAGCCGTCAGATTTACAGTCTGATCCCTTTGACCGCTCGGGAACCCCTCCAAACAGAACCCGCGATTATGCCAACCCCCTAATTCGATGTCAAACTAAATTAATATTAATCTACGACATAATAAATGCAAAAATGATTGACCATTGTCTCTTACCTATAAAAGCCAGATTTTCTATCCGTTTACTTAGTCAGTGAAATGAAAAGCGCTGGTAGCTTTTCAGGGAGCTGTGCCACTTGATCAATGATGGTGTATTGCTTACCAAAAATATCTGACACATACGCATCAGCCTTGGGATCAAGATTAATGCAGTAAGAGTAAATACCTTGCTGATCAAGCTCCTTTACAGCCTGACGCGCATCTTCAATCAGAATTCGCCCATCCTTACTATCAATATCTGCTGGTTCACCATCTGTGAGTATCAGCATTAATTTTTTATCAGCCTGCTGCTGCTCAAGATAATGCGCTGCGTGACGCATCGCCGCACCCATACGGGTGGAATAGCTTGCATCCATCGCCGCCAATCGTCCTTTCACCTCATCACCCCAATGTTCGCTGTAGCCCTTGATATGCAGATAGCGCACGTCATGGCGTGTATTGGAATGAAATCCGGCAATAGCGAATGGGTCACCCAATTTTTCTATCGCCCAAGCTAATAATGATACCGCCTCTTGGCTCAATTCCAGAATAGTCTGATCACATCCGGCAGCCTTTTCGTTAAGTGACTCAGATAAATCCAGCAGGATCATCACAGCGATGTTACGCCCATCATTCCGGTGACTCATGTTGATACGAGGGTCAGGTGAGGCACCGCTTTTGTAGTCGATCAGTGAGCGCAAAGCGACATCCAGATCCAACTCACTACCCTCTTCCTGATATCGAATGCGCACTTTATTCTGCGGCTTAAGCAGATCAAGCATCTTCTTCAACCGTTTTGCCAGTGCGCCATGTTTAGCCAATAACTTATCGATATCTGCCGCACTGCCTTGAGGATGCAAAGCTTCGTAGACACTGACCCAATCCGGGCGGTAGTTGTGCGTGTTGTAATCCCACTCATGATAATGACGTGGCGGCAGTCCTTTTAACTCTTCTCCAGGCTGAGTTTTTCGTGGCTCATCAAATACCTCTTCCTCGTCGCCTTCCTCGATGAATTTCCACATCTGACGATTATCATCACGATAATCCACCTCAGTGTCTTTGAAGTAAGTTTTGGCAAGTTGGTCGCCCTGACGACGTGTCTTGGCCACAAAGGAAACTGCCAAGTCCGCCATATCCTGCGTGCTTGCATCACCTTGCAACATCAATTCATGAAAGCGTTGCGCATATTCAATTATGTGAGGATTTTTGTATGGATGATTAGAATCAAGGATCGCACGTGACAACATTGCTAAGCGGTGACGTACACCCGATTCCTTTTCCGGATCGCAGGCATCTTCTATAGGAACAGGATGCAGTGCCATAAAAAGACGGCGCATACCAGGATATTCACTTATCGCCAGATATTCAACCCGACTGTCCTCGAAGAATTCAGTCGCCATGCGTTGAAACGGGCTCAGGTTGTCAGCAAACAAGGCAGTGGTCCAGCGCCTATGTCCGACCATGTGAGCCAAGGTCGCCCGATAGCGATCCAATCCTGAAACACCGCGGTCATCGTCAAATACATCGGGTAGCCGAATGCCAAGCTTGTCGTAATATGGGATTGGCTTTCGCAATTCGTCGAATGCGTTGGAGTACGGAATGAACATATCCTCGTCTCGCCATAAGCCAAGCAAATACAGACTCAACTTTCGCTCATTATCCACCAGAAGCGTACCGTGGCGCTCACGCTGCAATACCGCGAGACTGTCTGCCGACTGCAGACAAAAATAATCGATCTGCCTATCCGGATGATCATCGTAATAACGCACACCGTAATCTATCCAGTTTTTAAGTCCACCCAAAGACAATTGCGCCAACAATGTCGGTATCCGCTTGAACATTTCCGGTAGCCCAGGACTAGGAAAAGTCTGATGTATGCCATGCACAGAGCCAGTGGTACGCTCCATTAAATCTAGTGCCAGGACGATATAGTCACTCAACAATTCTCTTGAATGTAAACGTCTCGCAGCCACCGGCAAAGATTGGAGGAATGGGATGATTGCCTTCCCGTTAGGAGACTTCCACATTTTACGTATGAAATCCATAACATCCGGCAGGGCATTTTCGCCCACTTTTTTGGCAACCTCCGGCCACTCTTCGAGAAATATCAGAATGGGCTCAGCACCACGCCCCATCTTGCCAAGGAAACGCGCATACTCAATATAAGCCGCAACTCCTTCAGCAGACAGGGTGGACAATGCCTCATGCATACAATCTGGAAAAACCTCTGCTACACGCGGAAAGCCGCACTCAAGCTGAGTCCAGTATGGTTGTAACTCTTCGGGAATCTCAACCGTTTCCATTATTTCGGCCACCCTGGGTTATGCAAATGTGGCTTCGATAGCGTGATCCAACGTATCGCGTATGTCTGCGTCGTCAGTGATCGGACGCACCAATGCCATGCGACATGCAGCTCGCGGTTCAACACCACCTTTGATTAATGTGGCTGCGTACACCAACAAACGAGTGGAGATACCTTCATCCAATCCATGCCCTTTCAGATTGCGCGCTGCTATGCCTATCTTTACCAACTTGACTGACATATCTTTATCCATCCCGGTTTCTTTGCCAAGAATCTCAGCCTCCGTGACTGCATCTGGATAATCGAAATCAAAAGCAGTAAAGCGTTGCTTGGTGGACTGTTTCAAATCCTTTAACAAACTTTGGTAACCAGGGTTATAAGAGATCACCAACTGGAAATCCGGATGCGCCTCGATCAGTTCGCCTTTTTTGTCCAATGGTAAAGTACGTCTGTGGTCCGTCAGCGGATGGATCACCACAGTGGTGTCCTGGCGCGCTTCGACAATTTCATCAAGATAACAGATCGCGCCAATACGTGCCGCCGTGGTCAACGGACCATCCAACCAGCGTGTACCATTGGCATCAAGAAGATAACGTCCAACCAGATCACTGGCCGTCATATCCTCATTGCATGCCACAGTGATCAGCGGCTTATCCAGCTTCCATGCCATGAACTCGATGAAGCGAGATTTACCACATCCAGTAGGACCTTTCACCATTACTGGCAGACGTGCCGCGTAGGCCGCTTCATACAACATTACTTCATCGCCTTGCGCCTGATAGAACGGCTCTTTATTAATTTTGTATTGTTTGGTATTAGTCATCACCCACTCCAAAATGTTTGTTAATTAACCGCACATCTCGAACGGCACATCAACCTTGGAAAAAAACGCCCCCAGCAAGTGGGGGCGCATTTTATTTCCTTGATACTCCTTGAGCTTACTTATGTACACCCAACTTTTCACGCCAGCCTGGGAATATCTTGTCGGCATCACCCGGGAAGGATTCGAATGCACGGGCAAACTCCTTATGCTCTTTCGCAAATTCGATCGGATCCGCACCTGCTTTCCAGCACTCGTAGGATTGACGCAAGGAAGTTGCACCAGCTGCTGGGCTATCGATGTGACCATAAGAACCACCACCCGAAGTATTGATCACATTACCGTGACCAAGATTCTCAAAGAATCCTGGCAGACGCAAAGCGTTCATACCACCAGAAATGATCGGAGTTGTCGGCTTCATGCCATGCCACTCTTGATGATAGTAAGGACCATCAGCAGAATCACGCTCAATCATGTAGGCGATGTTACGGTCATCTGCTCCACCTTCCATCTTACCGAAGCCCATCGTACCTACGTGGATACCTGAAGCTCCTTGCAAGCGAGACAATTTACCCAATACAAATGCGGTGTAGCCACGTACTGCCGATGGCGAAGTGATTGCACCGTGACCTGCACGGTGATAATGCAAGTATTGATCAGGATATTGACGACGCGCAGTGGTGATCATACCTGGGCCACCTACATATCCGTCTACCAAGAACGCACACTTGTTTGCGTCAGGGCCAAATGTTTCCAGAATGTAATCCGCACGAGCCAGCATTTCATGGTGATCATCCGCTGTAATGTTGGCAGAGAACAACTTGGCTTCACCGGTTTCATCCATCGCACGCTTCATGGAATCGTAAACCAGTGGGATGACTTTTTTCATCGGACAGAAAGTCTGATTACCTTGGGGCTCATCGTTCTTAATGAAGTCACCGCCTAACCAGAACTGGTATGCAGCTTTTGCAAACGGCTCAGGACGTAGACCCAGCTTAGGCTTGATAATGGTGCCGGCGATATAACCGCCGTCTTTGCGTGGGCGACCCAAGATGTCCCACATGTCGGTAATGTCCTTGGATGGGCCATCGAACAGGCGCAACATTGACCAAGGCACATAGAAATCCTGCATCTGTAGCTGTACCACATCACCCATACCTTGGTTATTACCAACTGCCAAAGTCAGGAACGAAACAATCATGGCACGACCGTCAATCACGTTACGATCAAACAACTCGTTCGGGTATGCCACCTTCATGATGCCTTTGGCTTCGTCGATGAAATATACCATCGCATCTACACCCTTGGTGAAATCATCGGTAGTACTAACTTCCACGTTGGTACCAGTGGATGATTCGGCTGCAATATGTGCCGCCACTTCCAGATAACCGTACCCTTCTACTTGCTTCATGTGATAGGCAACAAGTATGTGGCCATCACCTTTAATCAGGTCTTCTTCTTTCAGACTCAGGTCTGCATAACGATTTGATTGATCCATTCCCTTTTCCTCCTGTTGTTAACGATTAAAATTATTTTCGACAAACTCAATCAAATGGAGTTTAAGGTCACGGAACCATAATTAACAGTCAATTGTTTTTATAAGAACCATAAGTATTACTTATGGTCTGATATACTGAGCATAGTTATTTATTACATTGACTTTATGCTGCATTTTACTTTACGCCAACTGCAAGTATTTGAAAAAGTGGCTAAACACTTAAATTACTCGCGTGCTGCAGAAGAACTATACCTCTCCCAACCGGCAGTATCTATGCAGATTAAACAGCTTGAAGGGCATATTGGCCTGCCATTGTTTGAACAGATGGGCAAAAATATATTTCTCACTGAAGCGGGACGTGAACTGATTCAATATGCCAGAAGCATTTCTCACCAAATCGTCGAAATGGAAGCTGTATTCGACGAAATGAAAGGACTGGGGCAAGGCAAGCTTACCCTTTCAGTAGTTAATACAGCGAACTATTTCACCCCGAAACTGTTAGCCAAATTTTGTCAGCACTATCCCGGTGTCAACGTGAATCTGCATGTCGCCAACCGTGATGCGGTACTAAAACAACTAGCCGACAACAGCACTGACTTGGCAATCATGGGGCAACCGCCTGACAGTATCGATGTAAGTGCTGAATCATTTCTGGACAATCCATTGGTGGTAATTGCCACGCCCAATCATCCTCTAGCCAAATTAATACACGTCAAATTTTCTCAGCTCGCAACCGAGACTTTTCTATCGCGTGAACCTGGCTCAGGAACTCGTAGCGCGATGGAACGGATATTTGCAGAACATAACGTCCAGCCACGAATCAGCATGGAAATGGAAACCAACGAGGCGATCAAACAGGCTGTTCAGGCGGGGATGGGACTGGGCATCTTGTCGCTACATAGCATCGAACTTGAACTGGAGACCAAAAGACTCGTGATGCTTAATGTCGATCACTTTCCATTGATACGCCACTGGTTTGTCGCTCACCGCACCAACAAGCGCCTATCAAGTGCAGCAATGGCCTTCAAGAAATTCTTACTGGAAGAGACAAAAGACCCATTTTTAAGGCCTTACTGACACCTATTGAGGTTCAGGGAAATCTCAACTTCCATTTGCATTCAAATGCTTTCGAAAGTAGGTGCATATCAAAAACAATAGATTATAGGAAGTGTTACATCACCCGTTATCGTTCCAGATTCTATTACCTGACTGACAGCAGTCAAATCAGTCGTACCAGATAAAAGTATTGTTTGACAGACACCTGATGCCGCTACGCTCACCTCATAATGGTCATTATCAGCATATTTTTTCTCAAAGCTATATGGAAAAAATGGTCCTACCCCACTAACCCCGGTAACTGAAATCGTTTCGCCTAGATTGCTGTTCATTTCCAATTCAAACATACCCCCACCAGTATTATCTACTACTCCGCCTATCATTCGATAATCGCAAGACACCACTACATCAGTAACATCAGTTGTCATGACGCCCGATGATGCATTAGTCACCGCACATCTCTGTGAAGGTGAACTGGGATTGGCCTTTACAGTAATATTGTAACTTTCACCAGCTGCCACAGGGCTGAACCAGAAACCAGTGTTCCCACTGACTACCCCTGAGACCACAATATCTTCAATGGCACTAACCCCGCTATTGCTTAATATGAGGCCAGGGCTGGTTAGATTCACTGTAGTCCCGCTCAGCAAATAGGCAATGCCTAACGAACCAGTCGAACCACCCCCTCCACCACCACAAGCAGTCAGAGTGAGCAGAAAAACTGGTACTGCGTACAACAATCCATAGAATAGCCTGATCAAATATATATGCATTTAAATCGCCTCACTCGATCGAAAATTTTATTTTCCAACAAACCATTAATTCATCTATACAACATTACCAATTTCAACTTAAAGGAATTTTCCGGTACAAAGCCGACTGAGCATGTGCTTCTAGCCCCTCACCGAATGCCAGAACAGAAGCAATGTCACCAAGCTTTTGCGCACCTCGTTCACTGACCTGAATCAAACTACTGCGTTTCTGAAAATCGTACACTCCTAACGGTGAAGAGAAGCGCGCCGTACCCGAAGTGGGTAACACGTGGTTGGGCCCAGCACAGTAATCCCCTAATGCCTCAGAAGTATAACGCCCCATGAATATTGCCCCCGCGTGCTTCAATTTTGGCAATAATGTGGATGGATCTTCCACTGATAACTCAAGGTGCTCGGGCGCTATACGATTACTGATAGTACATGCTTCTTCCAGACCAGTGACGTGAACCAACGCACCTCTATTCTCCAATGCAATCCGTATGATTCCTTTACGCGGCATTTGTTCCACTAATCGGGCTGCACTTTCTGCCACTCTCTCGATGAAACCAGCATCCGGGGAAAGCAGAATCGCTTGTGCCAATTCATCGTGTTCGGCTTGAGAGAACAAGTCCATCGCGATCCAGTCTGGATCGGTTTGCCCGTCGCATATCACCAGTATCTCCGAAGGGCCTGCGATCATGTCGATACCACACACGCCAAATACCCGACGTTTCGCTGCAGCAACGTATGCATTACCCGGGCCGACTATCTTGTCTACTTTTGGTATCGTAGCAGTACCATATGCGAGTGCCGCCACTGCCTGCGCACCACCGATGGTAAATACGCGATCCACACTAGACAGATGGGCTGCCGCCAGCACCAGTTGATTCTTTACACCATCAGGGGTCGGCACCACCATGATCAACTCTTCCACGCCCGCCACTTTGGCAGGCAGCGCATTCATCAGCACAGAGGAAGGATAAGCCGCCTTACCGCCAGGTACATAAAGCCCGACCCGATCCAGCGATGTAACCTGCTGACCCAACAACGTGCCGTCTTCATCGGTATAGCTCCAAGATGCTTGCAATTGCTTCTTGTGGTATGCCGTTACACGTTGCGCCGCCAACTCCAGCGCATTACGCTGATCGGCCGGCAAACTATCAAATGCTGCTCGCAATTCAGATTTGGACAATTCCAGTGAGATCGCATTGCTGACGTTGAGGCGGTCGAAGCGCTGCGTGTATTCGAGTAAAGCGACATCGCCGCGCTTTTTCACATCCGCCAGGATGGCCGCAACGGTCGCTTCCAGTGTTTCATCAGCCGCTTCCTCGAACGCCAGCAATGTGGACAGCTTGGCATCAAAATCTGATTGTTGGGATGAGAGTCTCGTGATGTTCATATGTCTTCCTTGCGTCGTTCCCGTGGCTGCGGGAATCCCGATTCAGTGAACTACCGCTGCGGCGAAAGCATCCAGCATCGGTTGAATATTTGCGTATTTCAATTTCAATGCAGCCTGGTTTACCACCAAACGCGATGAAACATCTGCGATATGCTCGACTGCCCTGAGATTATTGGCTTTCAAGGTTCCTCCGCTACTAACCAGATCAACAATCGCATCCGACAACCCTACCAAAGGTGCCAGCTCCATAGAGCCATATAACTTAATCAGATCCACATGCACGCCCTTGGCGGCGAAATGTTCACGTGCGGTCTGCACATACTTGGTCGCTATACGCAAACGCGCACCCTGTTTAACAGCAGATTCATAGTCAAACTCATTGGGTACTGCGACCATCATGCGACACTTGGCAATATTCAGGTCGAGGGGCTGATAGAGGCCGTTGCCACCGTGTTCGTTCAGCACATCCTTGCCGGCAACCCCCATATCAGCGGCACCATATTGCACATAGGTGGGTACATCTGAAGCACGCACGATGATCAGGCGCACATCTGTGCGATTAGTGGATAAGATCAGCTTGCGTGACGTTTCCGGGTCTTCTAGCGGCGTTATGCCCGCCGCTTTCAATAGCGGCAGCGTTTCTTCAAAAATACGTCCCTTGGACAGTGCAATGGTAATCGTCATCTGATTCAGCGGTTTATTGATAGATGCGCATTCTACCGTCAATGTGCCACAAGTTGAAATTCAGTTATGGGATGAACGGGTAATGGCAAAGCAAGAAAATTCAGCAAGTTTCTTGGAAGTGCGTTTATTCGTTGACTTGCTGAAGTTCGAGTAATAATTAACAACTCAATTTTAAACATACTCAATACATAAAGTAACTGTTACTTTAACCTTCGGATACTCGCGCCCAGTTGCGACAACTTCGCTTCGATATGTTCGTAGCCACGATCAAGATGGTAGATACGGTCAACTACAGTCTCGCCCTGCGCAACCAGTCCAGCGATGACTAAACAAGCCGAGGCACGTAGGTCAGTTGCCATGATGGTCGCGCCTTCCAGTTGTGCACAGCCCTTGACCACTGCGGTATTACCCTCAATGTCAATCTCTGCACCGAGACGTCGTAATTCTTGCACGTGCATGAAGCGGTTCTCGAAGATGGTCTCGACTACCATTGCGCTGCCATCGGCAATACAGTTCAACGCCATGAATTGCGCCTGCATGTCAGTTGGAAACGCTGGATAGGGGGCGGTGCGTACATTCACCGCCTTGGGTCGTTTACTCATTTTCAAGTTAATCGTGCTTCCTGAAACATTGATGTCGGCACCAGCTTCCTGCAACTTCTCGAGTATGTTTTCCATGATGTCGGCACGCGCATCAGTCAGCGTGATATTGCCCCCGGCCGCGGCGGCAGCCACTAAAAATGTACCGCTCTCAATGCGATCAGGCATCACACGATAATGCGCACCATGTAGTTTCTCGACCCCTGTTATGATGATAGTGTCGCTGCCTGCCCCTTCGATCTTCGCGCCCATGGCAATAAGGCATTCGGCCAGATCAACCACTTCGGGTTCGCGCGCAGCATTTTCCAGTACGGTAACACCATCTGCTAGTGTGGCAGCCATCATGAGATTTTCCGTTCCGGTAACACTGACCAGGTCAAAGAAAATACGCGCACCCTTCAGTTTTTTAGCTTGGGCGTGGATGTAACCATGTTCGATATGTATCTCGGCACCCATCGCCTGCAAACCCTTAATGTGAAGGTCGACGGGGCGCGAGCCGATTGCACAGCCGCCTGGCAGGGATACACGTGCCTCGCCGAATCGCGCCACCAAGGGGCCCAGTACCAATATTGCGGCGCGCATGGTTTTTACCATATCGTAGGGCGCCTCAAGCTTGTCGATTTTTACTGCAGTAAGCGCGACTGTTCCGCCGCTCATATCAATCTGCACACCCATCTGTTTTAACAACCGACACATCGTCGCGACATCGTGCATGTCTGGTACATTTGCTAAATCTAATGTGTCGCCGCTCAGCAAGCTGGCACAAAGAATCGGTAAAGCGGCATTCTTCGCACCTGATATGCGCACTTCACCGTTGAGAGGGTTGCCGCCTTGTATCGCTAGTTTTTGCATTTATGATTCACCAAGACAGTGAACATCAATGCATGGAAGAACAGCAAGGTACAACTTACATACCATCATACTCAACCTTGGCTCTGCCACTCTTCCGGCGTAAGCGTCTTCATCGAAAGCGCATGCACCTCAGAACGCATCCTGTCTCCAAGCGTTTGATATACCAATTGATGGCGCTGAACACGACTTTTCCCTGAAAACGCTTCGCTTACCACCACAGCCTCAAAATGCTGCCCATCCCCGACAACCCTTACATGTTCCGTTGCCATACCTTGTACGATGTTGAGTTGAATACTTTCTGGGGTAACCACTGTCCGCTCCACTCCTAATTTTAAAGTTAAATACGATATTCAATTGCAAGGATTCACTACCCAAAAAATAGTTTGCACATGTTGCAAAAAAGCGAAGCTTAGATTTTCGAGGGGGAAAATACCACTAATTAAAGACAGATCAATTAGATTGAGGCAGCAACTCAGCAACGCCATACAGCCGCGCCAAACTCAATAAGTCCTCAGGCAAAGCCTTTACGCAAAGATTTTGCTGACTTCGTTGCGCCGCTCTAGTCCAACCCAGCAACATACTCACCGCAGCGGAGTCCACAGTATTTACCTGAGAAAAATCAACCCGCAAATCTTCGCTTGCCAAATGCTGAATACCTGCCTCAAACATGGCAGGAACAGTTTCCATGGTCAAGTTGCCTTTCACAACCATCCAACCATCATTATTAGCAATCACCGCTTACTTTCCTTGCTCAGCGCAACATTGGTCGCACTGCCGTTTTTATCTGAAAGCGTTTTAATTAGACCGTCAATCCCGTTATCTTTAATCTCCGAGGTAAATGTGCCGCGATAACTCAATACCATGCTAACGCCCTCTATGGATATATCAAATACCTTCCAACCATCATCAGCCTTCTTCATTTCGTAATCAACCTGCGTTGTCGGCGTACCCGGCAAACCAATACCGGTTTTGACTGTGACTTCAGTGTCATTAGGATTCATTCTCAATGGTTTAACGTCCACCTTCTGTTCACGGTACACGGTAAAAACCTTGGTATAGGTACGCACCAGCATATTACGAAACTCCGTAACCAGAGCCAACCGTTGCTCAGGTGTCGCGGTACGCCAATATTTCCCAACAGCTAACTGAGTCATACGCCTAAAATCAAAATGCGGCAGCACTTTTGAATCCACCAGTTTAAGAATTTTATCCTGATCTCCAGCTTGGATATCCTTGTCCTGCTTGATAATATCCGTGACTTCCCGAACGGTATTCCTGATCAGCGCATCGGGTGACATCACCTCAGCTTGCGCGACGCCCAACATGCAATACATCAGTATTGCGAAAATTATTTTTTTCATATCCATCACCCTATCCTCCATATCTATTGGGACGACGCATCAGCTTGGTTAAATATGAATTTGCCGATCAAATCCTCTAACACAACTGCAGACTGTGTTTTTTTAATCTGTTCACCATTGTGAAGTACGTCTTCATCGCCACCTGGCATAAGACCTATGTACTGCTCACCCAGCAATCCTGACGTAAGGATGCTGGCATAAGTATCCTTGGGAAATTTATAACGCTGATCAAGACTCATTTCAACTTTGGCCTCATAGCGTTCCACATCCAAAGTAATGCTGGTTACCCGCCCAACCAGCACTCCGGCACTTTTAATCGATGCTTTGGGTTTTAATCCGCCGATATTCTCAAAGTAAGCGCTCACCTGATAGGTTTCAGACACATTGTAGGTGCCCAGGTTCCCGACTTTCATGGCCAACATCACCAACGCACCAATACCCAATACCACAAATACTCCTACCCACAAGTCCAGTGTAGTCCGTTTCATATCTCAAGTTCCTCTAAACATTATTGCGGTCAACACAAAATCCAGCATCAATATAGCAAGCGACGAAGTAACCACGGTACGCGTGGTAGCACCTGACACACCTTCCGCAGTGGGTGGTGCATCATAACCTTCAAACAAAGCGATTACTGTTACCACGGTGCCAAACACAAAACTCTTGATCACGCCATTCATTATGTCGTCACGAAAATCAACTGCTGCCTGCATCTGTGACCAAAACGAACCCTCGTCTACCCCGATCTGCACGACTCCGACAAAATAACCTCCAAATATACCTGCCGTACTGAACATTGCTGCCAACAAAGGCATGGATATCACCCCAGCCCAGAAGCGTGGCGCGACGATACGCGCTATCGGGTTTACTGCCATCATCTCCATCGCTGATATTTGTTCCGTCGCCTTCATCAAACCTATCTCTGCCGTCATCGCCGATCCTGCGCGGCTGGCAAACAACAATGCCGCCACCACAGGCCCGAGTTCTCTCACCAAACCCAATGCCACCATAACCCCAAGAGCAGATTCTGAACCATAACGCTGCAGCGTTTCATACCCCTGTAAACCCAGCACCATGCCAACGAATAAGCCTGCCACAATTATGATAATCAGAGACATCACACCAGTGGAAAAAAGCTCTTTAACAATCAGATGCATTCGTCGAAAGCTACTTCCTGAATACAGTAAAGTAAGAACAAAGAAACGAGATGCCATACCAATACGCCACACCGCGCTTATTGCACGATGCCCAATCATGCTAATTGCCTTAGTCGCTGACATAATTCATATATCCTAAATTAAACTTGCAAACCCACATCCTGACGGTAATCTCTACCCGGATAGTGGAATGGCATAGGGCCATCTATTTCGCCATGCACAAACTGATGTACAAAAGCCTTATCGGATGCCCGAATTTCCTCTGGTGTTCCTTCCGCAACAACCACCCCATCCGCCATAAAATAAACGTAGTCCACAATCTTCAATGACTCTTGTACATCATGGGTGACAATTATCGAAGTTGCACCCAGTGCGTCATTCAGACGACGAATCAAATCTCCAATCACGGTCATGGAAATTGGATCCAGACCAGCAAAAGGCTCGTCATACATTACCAGCATAGGATCGAGCGCGACCGCACGAGCTAACGCCACTCGGCGAGACATGCCACCAGACAATTCTGACGGCTTTAAATTACTCGTTCCACGCAATCCCACGGAGTGCAGCTTCATCATCACCAGATCGTGAATAATCTCTTCCGGGAGACTGGTATGCTCACGCATCTGAAATGCCACGTTGTCATATACTGACATATCGGTAAATAAAGCACCAAACTGGAACAACATGCCCATCTTGCGCCGCATTGCATACAACCCTTCCTGCCCCAACTCATGCATCACTTGACCCGCAACCTTTACATAGCCTCCAGTCGGCCTAAGTGACCCGCCCATGTGCCTTAGCAGCGTTGTCTTACCACAACCACTTAAACCCATAATTGCAATCAAACTCCCCCGCGGAATGGTCATGTTAATGCCTTCCAGAACAGGGCGCCTATCATAAGCAAAATTAAGATCGCGAATTTCGATCAAGGTGGATGCTGACAAAATTAAATCCAATAAAACAATAGTTCGTATTCTAAACTACTGCCCTGACAATCCCCAACTCATTCACAGATAAGGATTGAACACACTTACATAATTAGCCGCGGCACTTTCTCTCGACTTTAATTGCAGGTAATTTACAAGAAAGAGCCGATCGCTGGGAATGAGGTCTCATCTACCAACAGTCATAACAGAAAACAATCCGTATAACTTCACAAGTTCTTTGCATTTCCTATCATTAAACTAATCAGGCATACACACAAAATTTAATTTTTTCTCCATGAATTAATGTGGCCAGCACAAAACTTTCTGACAAAAATCCACAAGGGGAAATTACTCCATACTTATCCTGTTACTATTGAGCTTCAGCGCGCTTGCCGTTATGCTATTTGCACTGCGTCTGCCATATGGAACAAAAGTGAACTCCCTTTCAAAACCCTACGATTTACTGATTGTTGACGACGACCCTTTGATCCGCGAAGGACTGGCAATCTCATTGGGTGATGAGTTCAAAATATATCAGGCCGAATCCCGCCCGGCGGCGATAGCCATATTGCGAAAACTACCCCACCCTCCACAACTTGCACTTGTAGACTTGGGATTGCCACCTACGCCCCATCGCCCTGACGAAGGATTCCAACTGGTAGCTGAATTATTGGCACACGCACCAGAAATTAAAATATTCGTGTTGTCAGGGCAAAGCGAATTGGGCAATGCTCGCCACGCTCGCGCAATGGGTGCAATCGATTTTATCTCCAAACCCTGTGCACCGGAAAAAATCAAGGAGCTCTTCACTGACTCCTTGAAAATAAATAGCCCACAGAACGAGCCTCTGTCGACATTACCCCCGCCAACCGATGAAAAATTATTCCGGATGGTTGGTCAAAGCGCCCGTATTAAAGTTTTACGTGACCAGATATTAATGTATGCCGCCTTACCTTTTCCGGTTCTGATCGAAGGTGAATCTGGTAGCGGCAAGGAACTAGTGGCAAATGCAATTCAAGCTAACGGTCCAAACCCTGACTCTCCTTACAAAGTACTCAACTGTGCTGCGATTGCTCCAACGCTCATTGAACCTACGTTATTTGGTTATAACAAAGGTGCTTTCACTGGCGCAAGCAACGCTCAATCAGGTTTCTTTGAAGATGCTTCAGAAGGTACGTTGTTTCTCGACGAGATCGGCGAACTACCACTTGAGCTCCAAACAAAATTGCTGAGAGTACTGGAAAATGGTGAATATCAGCGCGTTGGAGATACCGCAACGCGTATCAGCAGCGCACGCATTATCGCGGCAACCAATCGTAACTTGCGTGACTCGGTTAGAGCCGGAACATTTCGCAGCGACTTATTCCATCGCCTGAATGTCTTCCCTATCGCTGTTCCACCACTGCGCGAACTGGGTCAGGATAAATTGCTCCTGCTCGACCATTTCCGAGCATATTATGCCCAACAAATCAGGCAGGAACCATTTACTCTGGCTCCAGATGCGCTCCATCTATGGGAACACTACAGTTTCCCTGGTAATAACCGAGAATTACGCAACATCGTTATCCGGCTTGCCACAAAGTACTCTGGAAGAACAGTGGACGCAGCACAATTACAAGAGGAATTTGATCCATTTGAAACATATGCCACTGCGAATACAAACAGCGAATCAACTTCAATCCATGCTGGAAGTACAGCATATTCACAAGAAATCCATTTAGAGTCAGCAAATGATTTGCTCAAATCAGGTGAATTTAACCTAAATCAGTATATGCATGAACAGGAGGCTTATTTTATTGGTATTGCACTTGAATTAAGTTCAGGCAACATTAGTAAAGCTGC
>Ga0316190_10001675_pt1 | contig 16119 bp, 13 predicted proteins | sample Eddworburrow2_MG_FD_204929 | JGI IMG/M metagenome (GOLD analysis project Ga0316190, IMG submission 204929) | Coastal sediment microbial communities from Maine, United States - Eddy worm burrow 2 | ecosystem: Environmental > Aquatic > Marine > Coastal > Sediment | place: USA: Maine | collected... | reverse complement strand
CCTCCCCGGCACGAATCTCGGCCTGCTAACGCTCCTGACCTGCGATGTAACAGGATATACGTGTGTCACGACCTGGCAGGAAGCCCGTAGTGACCACCCCTTCAGGCTACGCCGCTATGGCAGGACATATTGAAATAATCGGGTACACCGGGAAACGCTAATAAAGCTCAATAAAAGGTTCCGGATACTCGACGTGACCGCCAGCGGAGAGACTCCCTTCAACCAGCTCCCTTACCGTAAGGGCATCTTCAGGTGCAGGCAGATTACAGGTTATTTGCAGATCCCTTGCAGGCACAAAGCCAAAGCGCTTGTAATACTCCGGATGGCCCATCACCACGATGGTGCCATAGCCCTTTTCCTTCGCCAGATTGATGCTGGCATTAATCAGTTCGGATCCAATCCCGCGGTGACTTTGTGAAGGGACGACTGACATGGGTCCCAGCGCCAGTACGTTTTTCTCCGTACCATCCTTGCGTAACAGTACCCGTGTAAGCAACGCATGCCCCACGATACGCCCACCCAACTCGGCTACCAGGGAAAGCTCGCGATTGTAAGCTGTTGATTTACGCAAGGCACTTACCAACCGCGCTTCGGCTTCCCCCCCAAAGGCACTGATATGGACTACATCAATGGCACGGATATCTTCCGCAGTTTCAGGTCTGACGTTAATTTCATGCATAGTTGTCTCCGCAAAAGATTTTGAGCAGGTCAGGGCCAACCTTGGGCACCTAAATATACAGATTTTCAGTTACTTGCATGCTATCAGGAAAAACCTCCCCGGGAAATACCCGCTACCGCCCGAACCGCCCTGTGTCGAGACAGGACCCACTATTATAGGGAGTGCTTCAGACTTCCCGGATATTGCCGAAAAAACTGTAGTCGGAGCCCGAGTATGCAGCGCACCAGTCTCGGGGCAATCTTCATCACGTCAGGAAACGGGGTCAGCTGTGGAAAACGGAGAAAGTCTACGCATCCTCATTATCGAGGAAAGCAGAAATGATGCGGAATCACTGGCCAATGTACTGCGTATTGCAGGTTATCAGATAAGTTTTAACCATGGCATGGACGTCGCTGGCATTGAAACCGCCCTGCAGGAACAACACCCGGATATCGTGCTTTGTGGCAGCGGTGAAACCCTGCCCTCCCCCGAAAATGTACAAACCCTGCTTGGAAATCACGCAGTAACAGCGCCTATCATTATCATCGCCGATGAAGCATCCGAAAGCGTCGTGGTGGCCGCGAAAAAATCCGGCTTTGCTGCATTGATTTCCTATGATGAAGCCGACCACCTGCAACTGGCTTTTGACAGGGAAGCCAGCACCATTTGGCTGCAACGCGAATTGCAGGCGCTTAATGAGACCCTGCGTGGAAGTGAAAGCCGCTGCCATGCCCTGATCGAAAACTCCAGCGACGCTGTCGCCTATATCCATGATGGCATGCACGTCTATGCCAACCTGCCCTATATGAATTTATTTTCCATCGACTCTCCTGAAGAGATCGAAGGCATCCCCATACTGGATATGATCAGCAACGATCAGCGCGATAAATTCAGGGAATTCCTGCGAGGCTATCTGGACCAGCAAACGCCCGGTAACACTCTAAACATCGATTGCATCAACCCGGCAGGTGAACTCTTTCACAGCAGTATGGAACTTGCACCGGCAACCATGGATGGCGAACCTTGCACACAGATAATCATGCGGGTCAACTCCAGTACAGCTGTACTGGAGAAAAAGATCAAGGCACTGACACAGCAAGACATGATCACGGGCCTTGCCAACCGTCAGTACTTCATACAGTCCCTGAAAGAACACATGGCCGCTGCGCACACGACCGACGACCATCGTGCACTTGTCTATATAACACTGGACAGATTCAAGGTCGTTCGGGATGAAAACGGTATCGAGGCAAGCGACCAGGTACTGCGTGATATTGCCGGAATACTGAAATCCAGCTGTGGCGAGCGCGACTGTCTGTCACGGTTTGGTGACTGCAGTTTCGCTATCCTGCACTACGACACCAGCCAGGAAGAAACCCTGCAGCTGGGGAAAACCCTGCTGCACAAGATTGCCGGTAACCTGTCTGAAGTAAACGGGCGAGCAATCACCGTAACCGGAAGCATCGGCATTTGCACCATCAACAACCAGGCAAGCGATGTACTCAGCATACTTGCCTATGCTGACATGGCATGTGAGGTAGCACGCTCGGCCGGTGGCAACCAGATCCATACACACAGCTATATCGTTGATGAGCAGGCCGGCATCGAACAGGAAGAAGAATGGGACAGGATCATACGCGACACCATTGATGAGGAACGTTTTCATCTTGCATATCAGCCTATTGTCAGCCTGAAAGGTAATACACAGCAGCGTTATGAGGTTCTGCTCAGAATTGTGGACGGGTCCGGCCAGATCATTCTCCCCGGGCAATTTCTCTCCATAGCCGAAAAAACCGGCCTCGTTGGCGAAATTGATCGCTGGGTTATAGAAGCCGCGCTCAGGGAACTCGCCAGGCTCAGAAATAACGACATCAATATCTCGTTCTACATCAAGCTTTCCGGGATAACACTCCGGGATGCTGACCTGCCAGCCTGGATCGGTGAAAAACTGCAGGAATACCAACTGTCCGGTGAAGATGTTGTTTTCGAGATCTCGGAACACAGCGCCATCAATGACCTGAAGAGCGCCAGGCTGTTTGCCGGGGAAATACAGAAACTGCAATGCAAGGTTGCACTTGAGCACTATGGACAGTGTGATCAACCGCAATTACTCGAACATGTACCGGTCAACATCCTGAAAATTGACGGCGCCCTCATCAGCGGGCTGGGCAGTAACAAGGAGCACCAGTCAAAGGTGCAAGAGATTATCGAACTGGCCAGGAAAGATGGCAGACAGTGTATTGCCGAATGCGTGGATGATGCCGGCAGCCTCGCGCATCTCTGGCAAACAGGCGTGGACTTTATTCAGGGGAACTTCGTACAGGAACCCAGCAAGAACATAGATTACGATTTTGAAGGCGAAACGGCCTGAGCACATTTGACCAAGATGCAATGCACCAGCACCAGAGCTGTCCACTGCGCACCGGAGCGCCACATGCGTGATTACCGGAACATGCCATGGCTGTCAGTCGAGTACCAGCGAGACCAGTCCATCAGCCAGCTTTGGTTCGAACCAGGTCGATTTCGGCGGCATCACTTCACCGGCATCGGCAACGGCCATCAGGTCTTCCATGCGGGTCGGATGCATGGAAAAGGCGGCTGCCATTTCAGCACTGTCAACCCGCTTCTCCAGTTCGGCAAGACCACGAATACCGCCAACGAAGTCAATACGAGTGTCCCGGCGCGGGTCTTCAATAGCCAGTACCGGTGCCAGCAGATTGTCCGCCAGCAGGCTGACATCGAGCCTGCCCACCGGATCATCAGGAATCAGGTCCGGTTTGATCACCAGTCGGTACCACTGCCCAGGGAGATACAGACCAAAGATACCGGGTGCCTCCGGAGACACAGCGACATTGCTTGGAGTCACACTGAATTTACCGGCAATGCTGGCAAGGAAGGCTTCCCGGGTCATGCCGGCGAGGTTCCTGACAACACGGTTGTAATCAAAAATCTGCATCTGTCGATGCGGAAATATGACCGCCAGGAAAGCAGCAGCTGCAGCATCACCGGGACGACTGGCAGCGACTCTGGATGCAGCGGCCGACCGATGATGCCCATCAGCTATATACAGCGCTTCCATGGCATCAAAGGACGCGGTTATCTGCTCAATGACAGCTGTGTCGCGAACAACCCAGAGCGCATGGTGGATCCCGTCGTCCGCTGTCAGGTCAACATCCGGAACTCCTGCAGCGAGAGCTGCCAGCATGGCATCTACCTGCTCCCGGGATTTATAGGCGAGCAACACAGGTCCGGTTTGCGCATTCAGGGCCTCGATCTGGCGAACCCGGTCATCTTCCTTGTCCGGGCGGGTAAATTCATGCTTGCGAATCCTGTTGCTGTCATAGTCAGCCACAGACGCGGCCACGACCAGCCCCGTCTGGCTGTGCTCACCCATAACCATGCGGTAGATGTAGTAACAGGGAGCATCGTCACGCACCAGTATCCCCTGCTGCAACATTTGTTGCAGATTGGCGGATGCCCGCGCATATACCTCTTCTGCATGCGGGTCGATCGTTTCCAGAAGATCGATCTCGGGTTTGGAAATATGCAGAAAACTCCAGGGACGCCCTGCGGCCCGCACACGGGCCTCGGCACTACTGAGAACATCGTACGGCGGCGCAATCACATCGGCTGCCCGGTCAGCAACAGGGCGCAAGGCGGCAAAGGGGCTTATCAAGGTCATGTGTTTTCCACTGTCTGCGTTCGAAATATCGGGCGCTTATTGTACACACACAAGTCCAGCACTGCGATCGATGAAAGTGACGGTCACCACTCATGAATCAGCCGTCACCTGACAAGCGGAACGCAGCCATGTCCGGCACCCCGGCAGGCACCATCAAACGGGAGCGTGCCCTGGTTGTTACAATTAACGCGGGTGCAGTGAGGAAATCACGCTCCCGTATGGCCAGAGCCTGGACAGGGTTCTGTGAAAAAATCCAGGGCACCCCGCTCGCCTACAAACTGTCATTTTTTATTACAGTACTGGTGGTCAGCTGCATGATATTGCTGGGGACCATCATCGTCGGGCAGCAAACAGGACTATTACGAAAGCAGATTGCTGATCAGGGACAAACCCTGGCACACCTGCTGGCACAGTCGGCCAGGGAACCCTTGCTTGCTGATGACAACCTGGCGCTGGACGCAATTACCGGCAGTTTCTCCGACAATAACGGTGTCCTGGGTACAATCATTCTCTCGCTGGACGGGGACATCATCAGCAAGGCCGGCATATTGCATGAAGAAAAGAACCTGTTAACACACAGGTTAATAAAGGATGTCATCGAGGATGGTGGCACGACCGTCACCTGGAGGTGGCAACCGCTAACCGGCCTGCGCAAACAAACTGTCATGTCATTTATCATGCCGGTAACATTCCAGAATGTTACCGCCGGATACGCCATGGTGTCCTTCAGCCAGTCCGGGATGGAACAGTCAACACGCCAGGCGGTACAGGCCATATCCGGTGCCACCCTGCTGATGATTGCCCTGAGTATTGCCATGGCCTTTGCTCTTGGCCGCCGCATCACCCAGCCGATTGACAAGCTGGTCGAGGCCAGCCGCGCCATCGGCAATGGCGAATATACTTTCAGATTCAAGGAACGCCGCAAGGATGAACTCGGACTGCTGATGCTGGCATTCAATGAAATGGCCGAAGGCATGCTGGAAAAATCACAGGTGAAAAACGCCCTTTCACGTTATGTCTCACCTGGCGTTGCCAGGCAAATCCTGTCAAACCTGGATGACGTTGGACTCAGCGGCAAGCAGATTGAGGGCAGCGTTCTGTTTGCGGACATCACCGGCTTCACGCAAATATCGGAACAGATAAAACCGAAGGCGCTGGTAGATATGCTGAACCGGTATTTTACCCTAATAACCTGCGCCTGCTCGATTAATCACGGCATTGTAGACAAGTACATGGGAGACGGAGCCATGCTTGTGTTTGGCGCACCGGAAGCCGATACAGATCACGCCTTCCATGCCATCAGCTGTGCCCTGCTGATTCAGAAACTGGTTAAAGCGGAAAACCTGCAACGTGAAGCACAGGGACTGACTCCTGTCAGACTAAGGATCGGCATTAATACCGGCAGTATGCTGGCAGGGAACATGGGGTCATGCGACCGCATGGAATATACCGTTGTTGGCGACACTGTTAATCTTGCTTCACGTCTCTGCGGCATCACCAACGGTGACCAGATTGTCATATCACGTGAAATGTATATGCGGGATGACATAAAGAATCGCGTACTGGCCGGAGAGTATCAATCAATACGACTGAGAGGCATCAGCAAACCTGTCAGTACCTACCTGGTAGAGCAACTGACTGCTGATTATCAGGAGGTTGTCGATCGGCAATTCGAGGAAATCATCATTGCAGAAGCAGGCGAGTTCCATGAAGCATAAACTGTTCAGGCTCATACTCGCATTACTGCTGCCCGTGATGGCCGGTTGCTCCGGCATGGGTGCTATAAACCTCGGGCAGGACAGGCCGGAGGACCTGGACGAGCTGCTGGAACAGCATGAATATGCCCGTGCAAGGCAGCTTACAAGCAAACACACGTCCATGGATACACTGGAAGTGCAAACAAGGATCACTGGCGAGGAAACATCCTACGAGAAAAAAACCCATGCACAGGCGCTCACACTGGAAGCCGAAAACGACCTGCTGGGCGCAGTACAACTGTTGTCAGACGCCTTGCAAAAGGTGCCCCATAGCATCTCATTGCGCGAACTACGCAACAGGATTGAGCCGGAACGCACAAAACAGCTAGAGAACAATGAACGCGAGCAGTTGATCGCGCGTGCCAGATATATACTCGATCAGCAACAGCTTTACCGTGAACAGGCAAACCTGCAGCCGCCCAGTCTTGGACAGCGCTGGGAATATACACGCACCCAGAAAGAAGCGAAGGAACTTGCCGGAAAACTCATGGAACACGGCCAGCAGGCCCGGGAAAATGATAACCCGAAACTGGCAAAAACCTGCCTGCAACTATCCGCGGCGCTGCACAAGACCCAGGAAGTCGATGCTCTGCTGACTGACATCCATACACAGGAAGAGGCCAGTAAACAGGTAGTCATGAAGGAAAACCGGCTGGCCCGGAAAAAAGCCAGCGTGCAGGAAGAAAAAACCAGGAAAAAGGAACAGCAGGATCAGAAAAAGAAAACCGAGGTACTGCTTGCCGAGGCCCAGCAGGCCCTTGCAGAAGATGACCTGCAGGTTGCCCGCGCGGCAGTTATACAGATACCCCCCTCAGCTGTCCCTGACAGTGAGGTGCTTGCCATCCAGGGTGATCTTCACCAGGCAGTTGACATGCGCGTAAAGAAGCTGGTGAAGGAAGGTGACAAGCAATACCGTGCCGATAATGTCCTGCAGGCCGTGCGGACATGGACAGCAGCACTCTCACTGGACCCGGACAACCAGGAATTGCGGGAACGTGTTGAACGTGCCAACAAGGTACTTGCCCGGCTGGAACAATTGAAACGGCAGCAGCACAGGTCCCTCCCCACACTCAATTTACCGGTGAAGCCGACACGGGTAGGTGCTATCAGGACTTCTCCTCAACACTGATACTGTCTATTTTCTGATAACCCCGCGGCAACTTGCGGCCTCGCCGTCCGCGTTCAGCCGCAAATTCATCGACCTCGGCAGCCTTCATGGTTTTGTGTTTCTTACCTGCATACACGGTAAGTTTCTCCCCATCCTGGATACACTGTATGGCTGCAACATACTCTTCACGGGATTTCAGCCGGGCGGACGGGATGTTGATGATCTTGTTGCCCTTCCCGCGTGTCATTTGCGGCAGTTCGGCAAGCGGTATGACCAGCATGTAGCCCTCGGTAGTCACGGCCACAATCCAGTCATCCTGCAAACTGCGAACCGGCACCGGCGGTAACACCCTGGCACCCCTGGGTACCGAGAGGGTGGCCTTGCCAGCCTTGTTACGTGTGTACATATCACCGAGCCTGACGGTAAATCCGTAACCTGAATCACTGGCCAGCAGATACACTTGCTCGGGGTCACCGGCCATTACGCCAACGAAACGGGCACCGTCAGCCGGCTTCAAACGACCACTCAGGGGTTCACCCTGCCCCCGGGCACTTGGCAGGGCATGCGTCGGCAAGGCATAGGTCTTGCCGGCAGAATCAATAAACACGGTCTGTTGATTGCTGCGGCAACGTGCCGCCATGGCAAAGTCATCACCGGACTTGTAAGTCATCTCTGCCGGATCAATCTCGTGACCCTTGGCGACCCTGACCCAGCCATTCCGAGACAGGACGACAGTCACCGCCTCACTTGGTATCAGCGCCGTCTCATCCAGTACCTGCGCAGGTGCACGATCGACCAGTTGCGAACGTCGCGCATCTCCATGCTTGCCGACATCCGCCATGATCTCTTTCTTGATCAGGCTCTTCATGCGCTGCTTTGATGACAGCGTCTGCTTCAATCCATCACGCTCCTTGACGAGATCCTGCTGCTCATTCCTGATCTTCATTTCCTCAAGACGCGCCAACTGCCGCAAGCGGGTATCAAGGATATATTCCGCCTGCTCCTCGGACAGATCGAACCGTTTGATCAATACCGGTTTGGGCTTGTCTTCCGTGCGCACTATCCGGATGACCTCATCCAGATTGAGGAAGGCAATCAGCAGCCCATCCAGCAGGTGCAGACGCCGATTGACCTTGTCGAGGCGATACTCCAGCCGGCGCCTGACGGTGTCCGTCCTGAATTCAAGCCATTCCTTCAGAATAGTTCGCAAGTCCTTGATTCTTGGCCTTCCATCCAGGCCGATCAAGTTGAGGTTTATACGTGCCGTACGCTCCAGGCCGGTACTTGCAAACAGGTGCGACATCAGCATCTCGATATCCACCCGATTGGAGCGTGGCACGATTACCAGGCGCGTAGGGTTTTCATGATCCGATTCATCGCGCAGGTCCTCGACCATCGGCAGTTTCTTCGCCATCATCTGCGCGGCGATCTGTTCCAGGACCTTGCCGCCGGAGGTCTGGTACGGCAGTGCCGTAATAATGATTTCGCCGTTTTCCCTTTCATAGCAGGCACGCATACGCACGCTGCCATACCCGGTCCTGTAGGCCTCGATCAATTCTGCCCTGGGTGTGATGATTTCCGCCCCGGTTGGAAAGTCAGGACCCTGAATAATTTCGCAGAGGTCCTCAATCGAACTGTTCGGATAATCCAGCAGCAATACGGCAGCTTTGGCAACCTCATTCAGGTTATGTGGCGGAATATCCGTCGCCATACCCACGGCAATACCGGTTGCGCCATTCAGCAGTACATTCGGCAAGCGCGCCGGCAATAACACCGGCTCTTCCAGGGTACCGTCAAAGTTTGGCGCCCAGTCAACCGTCCCCTGCCCCAGTTCTGCCAGCAGCACCTCGGCATACGGAGCCAGGCGCGCTTCAGTGTAGCGCATGGCGGCAAAGGACTTGGGATCATCGGGAGAACCCCAGTTGCCCTGACCGTCAATCAGGGGATAGCGGCAGGTAAAGGATTGTGCCAGATGTACCATGGCCTCATAACAGGCAGAGTCACCATGCGGATGAAACTTGCCGAGCACGTCGCCAACCGTGCGCGCCGATTTTTTGTGTTTGGCCGCAGCCAGCAGACCAAGCTCCGACATGGCATAGACAATGCGACGCTGTACCGGTTTCAGTCCGTCGCCGATATGCGGCAATGCACGGTCCAGGATGACGTACATGGAATAGTCCAGGTAAGCCTTCTCGGTGAAGGTTTTCAGTGGCAGCTGTTCGATGCCTTCGTAATCGATCTCGAGTGTTTCCATAAAATATTATCCGAAAAAGATAGCCATCCTTGCCTGGTTCTGTATTCGTCAGGCTAGGCTTCCGCCATGTCGCCCCGGGTTTCCAGCCAGCTGCGACGGTCCGTGGCACGCTTGCGCGCCAGCAGCATATCCATCACCTTGTGAGTGTCATCGCCCGAATCGATGGTCAGCTGCACCAGCCGGCGGGTTTCCGGTGCAATCGTGGTCTCGCGTAATTGCATCGGGTTCATCTCGCCCAGCCCCTTGAAACGCTGCACCATCACCTTCCCCCTGATCTTCTCAGCTGTGATCCGGTCGAGTATGCCCTGCTTCTCGGAATCGTCCAGGGCGTAAAAAACCTCCTTGCCGGCATCGATGCGATACAACGGCGGCATCGCCACATAGACATGGCCGGCCTCGACCAGCGAACGGAAGTGACGCAGGAACAGTGCACATAGCAGCGTCGCGATATGGGCGCCGTCAGAATCTGCATCGGCAAGAATACAGACCTTGCCGTAGCGTAATTTGCCCAGATTGTTAACACCCGGCTCCACACCGATCGCAACGGATATATCGTGCACCTCCTGTGATGCCAGCACCTCCGACGGGTCCACTTCCCAGGTGTTCAGAATCTTGCCCCGCAAGGGCATGATCGCCTGGAAAATCCTGTCGCGCGCCTGCTTGGCGGAACCGCCGGCTGAATCACCTTCCACCAGAAACAGTTCGCAGCGCTCACTGTCAGTCGAGGTACAGTCTGCCAGCTTGCCCGGCAGTGCGGGGCCCGTGGTGACCTTCTTGCGCACCACTTTCTTGCCGGCACGCTGGCGCGTCTGTGCATTTTCAATGGCCAGCCAGGCAATACGCTCCCCCATCTCGGTGTGATGATTAAGCCACAAGCCGAAAGCATCCTTGACCACGCCGGAGACAAACGCGGCACACTCACGTGACGACAGACGTTCCTTGGTCTGGCCGCTGAATTGTGGATCACCCAGCTTGACCGAAAGGATGTAACTGCATTTGTCCCAGACATCCTCGGGACTGAGTTTTACCCCGCGTGGCAGCAGGTTCCGGAACTCGCAAAACTCGCGCACCGCCTCCGTCAAGCCCATGCGCAAGCCGTTGACATGCGTGCCGCCCTGCACCGTCGGAATCAGGTTGACATAACTCTCTGCGACCGGTTCACCACCTTCCGGCAACCACGCCAGTGCCCACTCGGCAGTTTCTTTGTCACCTTCCATCCGTCCGACAAAAGCTTCTTCCGGCAATGTTGGCGTATCCCCCAGCTCACCGGCGAGATAATCGCGCAAACCATCGGCATAACACCACTCCTGCTGCTCGCCACTGGTTTCATCCTGGAAGCTTACCTGCAGGCCCGGACACAACACGGCCTTGGCGCGCAGGACATGCTGCAGTCGCGGCAACGAGTATTTCGCGGAGTCAAAATATTTCGGGTCCGGCCAGAAACGCAGCGTCGTGCCGGTATTCTGCTTGCCGACCTTGCCAACCTCTTCCAGTGATGATGACTTCTCACCATCGGCAAAGGCCATGTTGTATTCCTTGCCACCACGGCGCACCCATACTTCCAGATGCTTCGAGAGGGCATTCACCACTGACACACCGACCCCGTGCAAACCACCGGAGAACTGATAGTTCTTGGCGGAAAACTTGCCCCCGGCATGCAGCCGTGTCAGGATCACCTCAACTCCGGGCACACCTTCTTCCGGATGAATATCAACCGGCATACCACGACCGTTGTCGCTGACTTGCAACGAGCCATCCTTGTATACCTGCACATCCAGACGTGTCGCGTGACCGGCCAATGCCTCGTCGACACTGTTATCAATGACCTCCTGGGCAAGGTGATTGGGGCGCACGGTGTCGGTATACATGCCCGGGCGCTTGCGTACCGGATCCAGACCACTCAGTACCTCAATTGCTGTCGCGTCGTATGCAGTGCTCATGCTGGCTGTTTACTCATATGCATTCAGAACAAGATTCCTTACATTTGCTCGTGCCAGTTTTCCCTGAACCGGTCGAGTATTTGCCTGGCCGACTGATCAAGCCGGGTCGGGTCGCAAATATATTTTTCATAGAAGACCAGACGGTAACTGTTTGCCCCCCCGCCCCGCAGGGGTTTCCAGGGCGAGTCCGGCAGCGGCTGCCACCGGTCATTGATTCCGTATGCATAGCGGCGGTATCTCCGTTCGCCACAATGCAGTCCTTCATGGGTGACATTCCGGACACCTGCTGATGAAACCAGCACCACGGTATAACGCACCACATCATCGTCACCCTTGACGAGCGACGCTTCATCCAGATACACCGTGTACTGCAATCCCTCGGTGCCGGCATCGACTTCAAGGAGGTTGTCTTTTACAGGATAGGTCGGTAACGCGATCTCCTGTTCCTGCCAGACATCCGCTTGCCTGGAATATGCGGGCAACCCTGAGGGCTCATCATCAAAAGCGGACACGGCTGACGGCACCACCGGCAACAGGCACAGCATGCCCGCAAGAAGCCCGTTGATGAGTCTGCCGAAGTACTGGTCTGTTTTCATTGGGTGCGCAGTTTAGCGCGCTGCTCGTGGCAATGCGACTGCAAAACAGCAGCCAGGCAAAAAGCGCAAGGAAAGTAGCAGCTTGATTACAAGCTTGCGGTCATTGCGCCTTGTCTAGGCTTGTCCTGCAGGGACCCCCGAATAATCCCCATAAAAATCAGTCGAGATCAGCGAGCAAGGATTCCCGCAGCGGCCCGGCAACAGGCTCGACCGTATACACATAGTGCTCGTGATCAATACCAACGCCCAGTGAAGCTCCCCGTCGCAGGTCGGCAATCATAATTTCAGACAGTTCAAACCGCAGAAAATGTACCGCAGAGGTCTTCTCTTCCGTATCCCGCTCCATGTCTTCGTCGGCAAGCGCAAACACCGGTTCATTGCCTTCGACCCGTATCCAGACACAGTCTTCTATACCCACCAGGGTGGACAACAGCCGGCGTCTTTTATCCACGTCCGGCTCTTCCAGCATGAAGGTCGCCTTCCAGTTGCTGCCATCCGGAATCAGCGGATTATAGGCTGCCAGTTCCTCCTCGATGCCAGCCGCCTCGAAAATACGCTCGACCCGCAGCATCTCCTGTATCTGGTATTGCATCGTCAGGTGGTCTTCAAAATAAAGTGTCGCTGCGGGACCGATATGAACCTTGCGGTTTTGCTTGTGCGCCATCACCTGTGCACGCATCTCCGTACGTTTTTCCGCATAGTTTTCGAGGCTGTAAAGATCGTCGCGTGTGAGTTTTTGCATGCTATGGTTACCCGTGTAGAATCACATTCCGGCAGTGACAGCTGCCATCAGAGTCCGTATGCCATCCGCAGCAAGGTCAATGGGTGCTCCGGTGCCTTGCCGTTATCGAGTCCATTCTCGATCTGATGACCGGCCATGGGGCAATCACTGCTGTAGTGGCTGGCATCTGCACGTATCACATTATTGACGACGGGACGGCAGATCTTCATCGAGGTCTTGTGATACTCGCTTTTAACGGCATAGGTACCATCATGGCCGGAGCAGCGTTCAATGGCTGTCACCGTGGTATCCGGCACCAGCTGCAACAGGTCACGTGTTTTCAAACCAATATTCTGCACACGCAGGTGGCATGCCACATGGTATGAAACAGAACCCAGCGGGGTCTTGAAGTCGGTCTTCAAATGCCCGTGTTTATGCCGCAACATCAGATATTCAAACGGGTCATAGAAGGCATCACGGACCTTTGCCACGTCCGCATCACCGGGAAACATCAATGGCAGTTCCTGTTTGAACATCAATACGCAGGAAGGAATCGCCGCCACTATATCCCAGCCAGCGTCGACCAGCTTCACCAGTTCGGGAATATTCGCATCCCGGGCGGCCTTGACGGCCTCCAGATCACCCAGTTCCAGTTTCGGCATCCCACAGCACTGTTCCTTGCTGGCCAGCGTGAGCGGTATATTGTTGTGCCGGAAGACCGTCGCCAGGTCCTCGCCGATATCCGGCTCGTTGTAGTTGCAATAACAGGTTGCAAACAGGGCCACCTTGCCGCGGGTTGGCCCGGCAGCGATCACCGTCCCGTCGCCATCCGAACCCTTGCCGATACGTTTGCGCAATGTCCTGGAATGGTATTGAGGCAGAATGGCATCCGGATGCACATCCAGCACCTTTTCCAGCAACTTGCGACCTGCTCCGCTGTTATTGGTGGCATTCACCAGCGACGTCACGATCGGGATACCGGCCAGTTTTCCTACCGTATCGGTTGCTGTCAGTATTCGGTCCCGCTTGCGCACCTTGCCCTGCCTGAACCTGACCGCCTTGGCACGCAACATCAGGTGCGGAAAATCCACATTCCATTCATGCGGCGGCACATAGGGACACTTGCTCATGTAGCACATGTCACAGAGATAGCAATGATCGACCACCTCCCAGTAAGCTTCACGCGGCACCGTATCCAGTTCCATGGATTCCGATTCATCAATGGCATCAAACAGCGTCGGAAAGGAATTACACAGGTTAAAACAACGCCGGCAACCGTGGCAGATGTCATACACCCGTTCGAGTTCCCTGAACAAATTCTCCTCGTCATAGAACAACGGATTAGTCCAGTCCAGAGGATGTCGTGTTGGCGCTTCCAGATTTCCTTCCCGCGTACCTTCAGTCGTTGATGCCATGCATACAATCCTTATGTTCGGAACGTCTGAATAAAAAAGGGCCGGTTAAACCGGCCCTCCTGTGACTGACCGCTGTGAACGTTGCCGTTCCTAGTCGTCCAGTGCATCCAGTGCTTTCTGGAAACGGTTGGCATGAGAACGCTCGGCCTTGGCCAGCGTTTCAAACCAGTCTGCGATCTCATCAAAACTTTCATCGCGTGCAGCCTTGGCCATACCCGGGTACATATCAGTGTACTCGTGCGTCTCACCGGCAATGGCTGATGCCAGATTGGCTGATGTTGGCCCAATGGGTAAACCGGTTGCCGGATCACCGACCTGCTCGAGGTATTCAAGATGCCCGTGTGCATGACCGGTCTCACCTTCAGCGGTTGAGCGAAAAACGGCGGCGACATCGTTGTAACCTTCAACATCAGCCTTGGCTGCAAAATACAGATAGCGGCGGTTGGCCTGTGACTCACCGGCAAACGCATCTTTCAGATTCTGTTCTGTTGAGCTGCCTTTTAAATCCATAATCTTATCCTCTTGAAATTCGTTTATTCAGGTGCTCTCTGGCCCCTAAACACCTATATTTAGACCTCGTCTAAAACCTGTACTTTAGTCGGGTAAGCCAGCACCGTCAACCCCGGGAGATGCGGGCTTTTATTGACCATTATCGCCGGGGTGGGGTAACGTATGATGAATCACTCAAAGATTCAAGCCATGGCAAAAAAATTAACCAAAAACCCGGATTTTGAAAGCTCCCTGAAAGAACTTGAGACGCTTGTTAACAAGATGGAACAGGGAGAACTGAGCCTGGAAGACTCGCTCAGTCACTTCGAGCGCGGCGTGCAGCTATCCCGCACCTGCCAACAGGCGCTGAAAGATGCCGAGCAAAAAGTTGAAATCCTGATGAAGAAAAACAGTCAGGAAGAAATTACCTCGTTCGACAGTGAAGACGCCTGACACCGTACTCGGCGCGTTCATGGCGAAATGCCAGGAACGCCTCGAAGACTCGTTTAATGCCTGGCTACCTGCCGCTACTACGCATCCGGCAACATTGCATGAAGCCATGCATTACAGCGTCATGGATGGTGGCAAACGCATTCGTCCGACACTGGTATATGCCAGTGGACAGGCTGCCGGTGCGACACCGCAATCGCTGGACAGGGCCGCCTGCGCCATTGAACTCATACACGCCTATTCCCTGATCCATGACGATCTGCCGGCCATGGATGATGATGACCTGCGGCGTGGCAAACCCAGTTGCCACCGTGCCTTTGACGAGGCAACAGCAATCCTGGCGGGTGACGCGCTACAGTCCCTCGCCTTTCAGATACTCGCCAGTGATGCACAGAGCACAGTCAGCGAAGTCACCCGATTGCGCATGATCAAAACGCTGGCGCTGGCCGCCGGCTCACGCGGCATGGCAGGCGGACAGGCCATTGACCTGGCAGCGACCAAACAGCAACTGAATATTGCCGAACTGGAAGACATGCATATCCATAAAACCGGCGCACTGATTCGCGCCAGCGTGGTACTCGGCGCGCTCTGCAGCCCTTCATCTGCACAAGCCGACATAGAAAAGCTCGACCATTACGCCAAATGCATCGGGCTCGCCTTCCAGATCCGCGATGATATTCTCGATGTCGAAGGCGAAGCCGAGACCCTCGGCAAAAACACCGGCATGGACCAGCGCCTGGAGAAATCAACTTACCCGTCAGTTATAGGCCTGGATGCGGCCCGGCAACGGGCAGCAGAATTACACACAGAGGCGATAGATAGCCTGACAGGCTTCGATGAGAAAGCTGATCCATTACGTAGAATATCATTGTATATAGTTGAAAGAGAAAGATAATCACCAAGCCCAATACACAGATAAATTGCACGCCGGTCAACGCTCAGGTAATATCCTGACTAAATCAGTCAGGATTTAGAGACAGGCAATCAAGCCAGCCACACATTGAAGATACCTCTTTGGGCAGGTAGGCAATTTTCGCCCGGCTCGGTAC
>Ga0316190_10001674_pt1 | contig 16120 bp, 20 predicted proteins | sample Eddworburrow2_MG_FD_204929 | JGI IMG/M metagenome (GOLD analysis project Ga0316190, IMG submission 204929) | Coastal sediment microbial communities from Maine, United States - Eddy worm burrow 2 | ecosystem: Environmental > Aquatic > Marine > Coastal > Sediment | place: USA: Maine | collected... | reverse complement strand
GCAGGTTCTTGCTCTGGAGGATGCCGTCGTCGGCGTCGAGGAACAGGCCCCACGCAAAGTCCAAGTCGCCGCACTGGCAGTCCAGCAGCGGCTTCAGCGACGTCAGCAGGTCGGCCGCGTCGTTGAAGATGGGCGTCATGTTGAAGCCGGGCGTGACACCCGTGATCCAGTCGAGGAGCGACTCCGAGAAGTCGATGACCACATCGAGGGCGTGCGCGAACGTCAGCGACCAGTCCATGCCGTCGCAATCGCGCGAGATCTCGAAGACGACGCGCCGGAAGATCGAGAAGGCACGCCGGAACAAATTGTACGCGCGGATGAGGACATCGAACACCACGCGCGCGGCATTGCCCAGCGGCAGGCCCACGGTCTCCCAGACGGGATGGATGAACTCGGTGTAGAAGGCATCGGCGCCCTTGAGGATTGCGGCGTGCTCCTGCGTGACCACGGACACCGCGCCCCCGACGAAGACCAGTGCCGCCAAGATCTGCCAGTTGTTCAGGACGGTTTGCACGATGCTCGTCGCCGTGGCCAGGAGGAGCGGTATCAACCCGACGAGCGCGATCTCGATGGACCGGAGCAGCGCCTGGATGGGCTCGCCGATGCCGTCATCGAACCCGCTGCGGGAGTCGATCGCTTGCTCAAACGCCCCGACTATGAGCAGCAGATACAGGACTGCAAAGCCTGCCACTGCTAGCAAGTACAGGAACATTACACTGCTACACCGGCCCTTTTATTCAAGCAGCATGCAAGAGGGCCTAAATACACTGTGCACCAACATGGGTGCCATTGCATAAACAGGAGCCGCGTCGCCATGTCGGACGTGGTCAGCTTCTACACCCAGCAGCAGGCCTTCCTGGCATGCGACTGGGCCAGTGGCGAGCGCCCATGGGCGTGCGACATTGACAGCACGGGCAAGAAGCGCTTCTACGTGGCCACGCGCGAGCGCATGCACGCGTTCAGCAACTCGCGCGCGCCCGCGGACCGCAACTTCTACGAGTGCCTGGTGACCCCGGAGGTGCTCCAGGACCCGCGCATGGGGAGGTGCCGCCTGTTCTTCGACCTGGACATGGCGCGCAGCAAGCTCCCCGAGGGCGTGCCGCACATGCGCACGGTGACGGACCACATCGGCGCGTTTGTGCGCGAGACGTGCCCGCTCGTGGAGACGGTGCGCTTCCTGAGCCTGGCCGCGCACTCGGACGCCAAGTTCTCGCAGCACCTCGTCGTCCACTGCTTCACGCGCGACGGCGAGGAGATCATGTTCCGCAGCGTCATGGACGTGGGTGCTCTCGTGCGGCGGTGGGAGTTCCGCGCGCGGAAAGAGAAGATACCCATCTACGCGGACGGTACATGCCTTGTCGACCCCGATGTGTACACGCGCAACCGCTACTTTCGCTGCGTGGGCTCGACCAAGCGCGGGCAGGCCCGCCCCCTGCGCCATGCCGTGACGGGCACCGATGTCAGTGCGACCGCGTGGCTCAATCTCCTCGTCCAGTGCGACAACACGCTGGAGGCGGACCTGGCCCTGTGCGAGCTCGACGGCACGCCCGCGCAGAGCACGCGCAATTTCTACTCGGGCCAGACCAAGCGCGGCGCGCCCTCGGTCGCCGTAGGGAGCGGTAGCGCCGAAAAAAGGCCGCGCGTGGCGGCAGCCCAAGGCGGTACAATCGCCGCGCTCGTGGCTAACCACATCGCCAAGACCGTTAATGCCACCGCAACCGTCGTCTCGCAGAACCCTACCACGCTGGTCATTCGCACACTCTCGCGCTTCTGTCGCATCGCGGGGCGCGAGCACGCCAGCAACAACGTGTACTTCACCGTCTCCAGCGACGGCAGGGCCTACCAGAAATGTCAGGACGGCGCGTGCGAGGGAAGAAGACACGCCGTCGAGCTGCCGCACGGCCTCAAGATCCAGCTCATGCGCGCGACGCAGCTGGCGGACATCCTCAACGACGACCGGCCATGAGGGGCACACGCTTCGGCGTCGTTCCCGCACAGCCGCGGCGCAAGACCGGGACCGCCGCGGAGTCGCTGGGCCTGGTCCTGTTCTCGGCGGTGGACGTGGCGCTGAGGTCGGCGGAGATGCGCGCGGATCCCATGCTGGCCCAGTGGGCGATCCGTAACGTCGTCATGGTCTCGTATCCGCACTTCGGCGTCACGTCCCAGCACCTCCTGCTGTTAATTAAAGGCATGTGGGAGGAGATGGATGAGGCCGAGGCGCGAAACAATCCAGACAATAACAACACTAGTCCCCAGCAAACGCTGGTCATCACAGTTTAAGATGTCGCACGACGACGAGTTGGAGCTGGTGGCGGAAGACCTTTATCGAAGCGGTACGGTTGCTATCCAGAAATACAATGTGCTTGGCAGCCCAAACGACCAGGTGTGGTTGCACTTCAGGCCAGATGGGCGCTTGTTTAAACGTTGGAGATTGCGACATGGCGAGCAGTACTGCGACACGGGTCCAGCCTTGGAGCAATGGCACCATGATGGGACACGCGAGCGTGTCCAGTTCACTCCCATCACGACGCACGCGCTCGGCCCAGACGCGCCTGATCTGCAGGAATTTCACACCAACGGCATGCTTGCCGGGGAAGAGACGCGTTTGTACGACACCCATGGCATGCTTGTCGGAAAGAAGCGCAAAGACTGGTACGACAACGGCCAGCTGCACATCAAGGGGTACTACGCGTTTGACAATTCCATCGACCCAGGTCAGCCGTTCCCCAAAGACGCCACCCTGTGTCTTTCACGCAAAGGCGACAAGCCAGCGTCCAGGGAATGGTTTAGAAGCGGCCGTTTAAAAACTAAGAAATACGCCTTATTGGGGCAGTTGCACCGCGAGAACGGCGGCGACATGGTCATCTGTTACCACGCCAACGGGCGCAAGAAGTACACCATGTGGCACGTGTGTTCTCGCGTCGTCGAATTTGAGTACGACACCAAAGAACGCGTCAGGTGCGTCCAGTGCCGTTTTTACCGCGACGGGTGGAAACACGCGGCGCACTATCTCCTATATGACTCGCACGGGTCACTCAAGCAAGAACGACTCGCCCTCGACGGCAAGGATGTTGAGCCAGACAAGATCAAGGGCGCGCTCGAGGAGCTTTTTGCGGCCGAATGCCCTCATACGCCAACATGTCCGACCTCCTGAAGGAGATCGAGCGCGACATGGAGCGCGGGCAACAAGAGCGCGAAGCACCGACGCCGACGCCGACGCCGACGGAGCGCGGGATCCGCGACTATAAGCCGACGGACCGGCCCCTCTACATGTCCGACCAGCCCTTCCACACGCCCAAGCCGTTGAAGCACTCGTCCTTGGCGCTTATTGCCAAGCTGCGCCGCGAAAACGGGGCACCAGAGCCGCCAGAAACTACCTCCGCCGCACACCCAGCGTGCACATTCAAGCCGTTGAAAACGCCCGGCCTCGGGACGCAGCCCAAGCCCTACGTGCCGGCTCCGACGTCGTGGGCCTACGTTCCCGGTTCCACTGCGACCCCCGCGGTGCACGGGATCCAGTTAACGTCCCCCGAGTTGCGCGCAGAGTACGAAGCAGCGGCCGCGTACGACGAGCAGCTCAAGGCCGCAGCCGAGTTCGCGAAGTTCGAGGCCATTCCAGACCCAAACGAGGAGCGCGTACTCGAGATCGAGGAGCGCATACGCGCCGAAAAGTACGGCCCCCAAGTGTCCAAGGGCAAGTACGAGTCCGATTAAAGATACACACACACATTTCTCAGTACGTACATACATACCTAGGGCCGCGTGCACCCCGGTCTCATTTCTCAACACACGAACTGTCCATGGAGGGTTTGTGGAGCGCGATCGCGCCGTCTAAGGACGCTGAGTGGTTTGTCAAGGACCCCAACGAGGCCATGACGCCCAATCAAGCCAAGTTCGATGGCCACGCGCTCTTCAACACGGCGTGGGAGAACGCCGTCGATCGCGATCTCCTCAAGCTCATGGCCGCCGAGGCCATGCGCGGTCTCGAGGAAGCAGCGGCCAAGGGCAAGTTCGAGACCACGGTGACCTTCCCGAACCGGGAGGAGGTGGACCTGCACGTCTATAAGGTGGAACTGACGAAGATGTTCGAGGGCCGTGATGTGCACGTCGAGACGGCCCGAGTCTACTCGAGCACCAGCAGGTCACTCCGGCAGGCCATGTGTTTCAAGCTGTTGCAGCATGACTCTGAACATGAACCCGCATCGGCCTCGCAGACGGACGTGGAAGAGGTCAACTGATTCTGTTGGCCCATGTGTGCTTTTATACACGACACACCATGCACCTCTTCCCCTCAATAGCGGCCACGCTCGTAGTCGAGACTGCTTCGGCGCGTGTTGCTCCGCCGGATGCCGCGGCGGCGGCGGCGAAGGTTGCGCGTGGACCCTCCGTCGCCGTCCATGCCGGCAAAGCCGTTGACGTAGTCCTCTTGTTTTGCGGTGCTCATCTTCGCCAGGGTGATGATCTTGTCCTTGGTGCAGATCTCCAGGGTGACCGTCGCCAGCCACGCGTTGATGGCGATGCCAATAATGTGCCCTCCGACGGCCAGGGAAAGGCCAATCACCATGAGCATGAAGAAGAAGTAATCGTTCTTGCCGTCCTCGGTATTCAAGAAGTTCTTGACTGCCCAGCCCAGCATGACGCACGCCAGCAAAAACGACGCAACGAGAATGCCCGTGAAGATGATGTAGTAGTACTTGACAAAGCCGCCCGCGTTCTGGGCTTCCTGCAGTTCGAAACTCGGGTCGCGGCGCATGAACTCCTCGAGCTCCAGCTTGCCTTCCTCGTCGGATCTCTGGATCCCGCGCTGGATCCTCGCCAGGGCATCGGACTTCCGCGCGGCGTTCACGCACTTGCGGCGCGCCTCATGCACCTGTTTCACTGCCCAAACCTGGTTGATTGCCCAGCCAATTGCGAGAAGGATCGTGACGGTGATGGACGACACGCGCGCGGCAAGAATCCACTTGTCGAAGTCGCTGTACACGAGGCTGTCAAAGCTGTCGCGCGACGTCACGGGGTCGGCCTTGGGGTCAATGTTGAGCTGGTCGCCGGCATTTTCCAGCGCGGCGAGCTCAATGGGCAGCACTTCGCTCATGAAAGCGTACGCGAGCCACGCGGTGAGGCCGCCCGCCAGGCCCAGCATGGCGGCGAGCGGGATGCACAGGTTGCGCCAGAACTTGACATTCTCGAAGAAGGCGCTGACCATGGTGGAAAAAAACTCCGCGCGCGCGCCACGCGATGGTCTATACACACGGCCGCGCCCAGTCCACAATATAACACGGCGCCACTAAAATGTGCCGGAGCGACTAGATGTAAAGGGGCCGGGCGTGGTATAAAGACCATGTCATGCGCGTGTGGGCACAGTTAAAGGCCGCCATCGATGGACGGCAAGCAGGAGGCCGATGCCGACGCGGAGGACGCGCTGCTCGCGGACGTGGTCGAAGCGCTCCTCCACGAAGAGCGAGGAAGCGGGGCGGAAGAGGTCGCGCGCACGATCCGCCGGCATGCCAACTATCCCGTCGCCGACACGGAGTTTGGGCATTTCTGGGACTTTGCGCCGCGGATCACATGGGCCACGTTTGTGCGGTACCGCAGGCGGGAGTGGTACGATGTCAATACGCGGCGGCCGTACACCCTGGTCTACGATGACTACAAGGGGAACGAGGATTTTGCCGTCGTACAGAGACTGGTGTTCGCCGAGGCCCTTGGGCCGCCACCGGGGGGTCGACAGGGACCCGGCGCGCCGCAGAGGCTGGGCGAGTACCTGATCATGCAGATTGGCACGTGGTACGGCATGCCCGCGGCCGTGATGTCCAACAGCAAGGGCGTGGTCACGCGCATGGTCGTCCCGCGGGAGCTGGCGCGCGACTTCATGTTCCGGAAGCTCATCCACCGCCACATGATCCGCGACCTGATCAGCGTCATGCCGGCCTACCGCGGCCTGCGCGTCGTGCGCCACGTCGAGTACACAGGGAAGGACGACCCGGAGAAGATGAACCGGATCACCATGGAGTTGGAGGACCGGTCGGACGCCGACGTCATTGTGCGCTTCTACAACCTCAAGGGTAGCCCGCTCCTCGAGCTGGATCCGGTCATTGTCGACCGCGAGTGGAATAGCGAGGGCATGGATGGGCTGTCCGAAATCGCGCAGGAGAACGTGCGGATCGTGTTCCAGGGGTACTTGGACCTCGTCTTCAAGACCTCCGCGTTCAACGCGCGGCCCGTGGCGCGGTTCCTGCGCGAGTACGACCCCGAGATGCTGCCGCACGTTGCCGCCATGCGCACCATCCGTGCCGACCCCGATGCCACGCGGTTGTCATAAAATCTTATTGTGTTTCACAATTCTTCTTGGCGAGAGAGACAGAAAAAAATGGCCAAGGCGGCGGCGATGGCAGCTGTGCGACATAAATCCCAGATGGCCAAGGTCAAGAAGCGCATGGCCAAGTTGCGCGCCGTGCGTCTCCAGTACGTGCTGGGCATGCTCGGCGACACGGACGCCTTCGTCGCGGGCCTGCTCCGCTTCGAGATCGACGCCGCCATGGACGAGTACAGGGTGCAGCGGTACCGCCAGTGGCAGCTTTCTCATCCCCGCGCGCGCTTGTGCGGCCTGTCGGAGGTATCGTCGGTACCGCGGCTACGCGTGCGGCCACTGCCGCCGTCCAAGTCCGTGTCCTTCGCGCCGCCGCTCTGATCGCCAATCTCGCGCCAGGGCACGGGCTCGCCCTCTGCCACGCGGATGTTCAGCGCGGGACCGTCGCCCGAGGACGTCGCCGTCAGCAGGCACACGTTGGCCACGCGCGTCAGGGCGCGCAGGAACGCGTAGTTCGCCGTCGCCATGCCCATCGAATGCAGCGTGACCGTGCCGTGCGTGGGGTGCGGCGTCACCTCGATCGTGCGGTAGTCCAGGCCACGCTCCTGGTTGTACAGGAGCGTGGATAGGTCCACGAGGCGCGGCTTCAGCGCGTCCCAGTTGTCGGGCACGAAGCGCGGGTCGGTCTTGTCCAGCCTCGCGCCGAGTTCGGACTTGAGACGCGTCTCCAGCTTGAACACGGGCGTCGGCACGCGCCGGTCGCCGCGCGTGGTGATGACCGTCAGGCGCAGCGTCGGTGCCCACGCCACCTCGATGTCCGTGATGTTGTCGAAGAAGTGGACGAGGAGCTGCGACAGGTTGGTCAGGGCAATGGCGACCTCGATGTCGAAGACCAGCTTCCAGCACAGCGGGTTGGCGTGCTCGACGACGGTCTTGGTCGGGCTCCACATCCCCTCCGCGACATCCAGGATCTTGAACAGCTTGGCGCGGTCCTCCAGCGTCATGTTCGCGTCGTCGGGCACGGACGCCAGCGCGCACGTCTGCATCTGGAGACCATTGCGCGAGCGCAGGCCGCTGTTGATCGGGGGCAAACTCCGCGGCACCGCGCGCGGCTGCAGCGCGTGCATGTTCTTTTTCTGATGGAGTGACCTAGCATCAGCGCCCGGACCGCTTTTGGGGGCGCACCGTAGACTATAATTAAACCCTACGCCAACAACGTATTTTTTACATGCTCGCGCACGCGCGCCTCAAGGCGGTGCTGGTCCAAGCCGGCGGAGACATGGCCCTTGCCGCCGCGCGGCTTTTTGAGGACACCCAAGTGCGCGAGCGCGAACCGAGGTATACTGTGGGCCGCGTCTTGGGGCAGGGACTGACGGCGACGGTATACCACGCCAGGCGCGAGCACGAGACGGAGCCGCTGGTCCCGTTCCCCGAGGGCGCGGACACCTTTGCCATGAAGGTCATGTTCGTCAAAACGGGCGGCCTGTCGCGGAGGTTTCAGGACCAGAGGCGCGATGTCGAAAGGGAACTGCAGTTCTCGCTCGAGGCAGAGGCCCTCGGCGTGGGGCCCGCGGTGTATGACTGGGGGCTCTACATGTACGACGAGCCTGAACTGGCGACGCTCGATCCAACGCGCGATGTGTACCATGGGACTTCCGAGTACGACGACGAGGACGAGCCGCCGCGCGTGCTGGGGTATTACTTTATTGTCATTGAGGAACTCGCGGTGCGACTGGACACGTATCTGGATACGCACCCGCTGACACGCACGCTCATCGCCGACATAGGTACCGCGTTCACCAAGCTCGTTGACGCGGGGATTGCGCACGGTGACTTGGGCGCCCAGAACGTCATGCTGGACCACGCCGGGCGCGTCTACGTCATCGACTACGGTTTCGCAACGAGCTTTGACGAGATCGAGGACACGACGGACCCTGAGAAGCTTGCCAACGCCAAGAAGAGTTACGTGGCCAATAACCTCGCGTACATGCTCGGATTCACCATCCAGTACAACTCTGCGTGGCCCATTGGGTCCAAGAGCAAGGCACTGGCCGTGGCCAAGGAGCTATTCTACCCGGACATGGTTCCCGACACGACCGCGGTGCTGGGGTAGCACAGTTTTTTTAGGAGCGTGCGGCCTTGGTCGAAGAAAGTTTCAGGAACTCCTCCTCGGTGATCTCTTCGCCGTTGATGTAGAATACGCACCTGTGCACGCTCCCGTCCGTCCACCTCTCCACAATAGCAGGGCCTAGAGCGTTGTGGAACTTGCCCAGTCGTGTGTAGTAGCGCATCTTTTCCTGGCCGCTTTTGTAATACTGAAGGTAACTTGGCCCGTTGTCGTTGTGCATGGCCGGTCCCAAGCGCCACGTCCGCTCAGCAAGGGATCCGTCCGCATAGTGTGCGTCGGTAACGCTCAGATGGCCTGCTTCCTTGTCCGCGGCCATGGTCCACTGTTTTTTGCCTCGCCTCTGGCGCGTTTATGATTTTATGACAATATAGTACGGTCCGTCCTCCAGTATGTATCCAAAGGGCGACATGGCGTGCACCGGCGCGTGGGACGAGCCCGACGTCAGTATCGACCAGGTCGTGCGCGAGAGCAAGCCGGGAGATCTCATTGAGTACAAGGGCAGGGGCCTCGACGCGTGGTTCATTCAGTGCATGTCGGGCGTGTGCTCGGGGAGCAGCAAGTACTCGCACGTGGGCGTCGTCGTCGAGGTCGGCAAGCGCAAGGGCGTCACGGAGGCCTACCCCACGGTCATCGGCAAGGACCTCATCACGGGGACGGAGCACACGGGCGTCCAGGTCGTCGACTTGCGCGCGCGCCTGAGTTCCTACCCCAGCGGGCACGTCATGTGGCGGCCCATGACCAAGAGGAAGACCAGCGGCACGCGCGAGGCCAGCGCCCGTTTTGAGCGGTACTACAAGCGCCTGGTCCGCGAGGGCCTCCCCGAGTACAACTTGGGAGGGAGATGCTTCCTAGCCACGGGCATAGACTGGTACGAGTACAGCACCCTGACGGACGGTGACGATAACGGCGGGCGGTACGTGTGCACGCAGTGGGCCATGCAGGTCCTGCGCGTCATGGGCATGGCGCGCGGCGACGGCAAGCCCGGGAACGTCAGCTTTTACCAGCTATCGCAGGGACAGCCGCCTGGTCTGGTGCTGGACCAGTACGAATACGGCGCGTGCCACGTCGTGGACACATCCGAGAACGCGGCTGGTGCTGGTGCTGGTGCCGCGCCCACGCGCGCCGTCATGCGGAAATAGACATGGTGTGCCATCGCCCCCTTTTGCCCCTGCAAACAGGACAGGAGTGATATAAGGATTCCTTGTGCTAGGCCTGTGTATCGAACCAACAAGGTACGCTTTTTTCTTCACCGCGTTCACCGGAACACCATGGCTCCTGTCAAGCGCCGTTCGTCCAACCGCACGCAGGCCAGCCTGAAGCTGACCAAGGGCATCCCCGGCAAGGTCGTGGAGAAGGGCCGCGTCTATGCCCAGCAGGGCCGCGACTTTTTCGGCGAATACATCTCGGGTCTCTATGACACGGTCATGCCCGAGGCCGTGGGCTGGCTCACGACCACCGCGCACGCCTTCCTCGGCGCGTTCTTCTTCGTGCTCCTCATGAACTACGCCACGGCGCACTACACGCCCGTGTGCACGGTCACGTCCGGTGGTGTCGCCAGCGCCGATTGCGAGTACACGGCCACGATCACGGACGCGGACGACATCCGCTACGGCTGGTTCCCGAACTACTCGCGCAACATCCTCCCGCTGGCCGGGGCCGCGCTGACCATCACCACGGCCATCCACGGCATCTTCTCCGCGCTGGGCCAGACGCACTTCACGGTGCAGGCCGTCCTCGGCAACTTCCTGTCCAGCTTTGTCAACAAGGGCGAGGAGACGGCCTACATGCGCACGGCGTTCGTGCTGATCGCCGTCATCGCGGGTAACTTCCTGGGCACCGTGGCCACGGGGCCGGCCCTGGGCACCACCATGCGCTGGTCGGTGCCGGACAAGCCGTACAAGGTCGTGGGAACCGGTCTGGGCGGGCCGGGGCTGTCGTACTCGGGCGAGCTCCTGGATAGCTCGCGCGTCGTATGGGGCTTCCTCATCATGGGAACGCTGAGCTCGCTCGCCAAGTTCATCTTCTACTCGGAGACGCAGGCGCGCCGCAGCGCTCGCAACGCCGAGGGGCTGGACATCTCGACGGAGGGCGGCGTGAGCCCCAAGCTCGGTGACCGCTCGTACGGCTTCCTCTCGCACTTCCAGCATGCGCTGGCCATGGGCATCGTCAGCGGCCTGCTCGTCCTCGTCTTTGGACCCTACCACGGCACGGCCGGTCTCGACATTGGCCGCGACATTATGAACCTGTCCTGGCGCAGCGTCGGCATCAAGGACGCCGTCGTCCACGACGACCCGGGACTCACGGGCTCGTGGGCGCTCTACATCGGCTTCGGTTTCCTGGCCTGGTTCATCGCGCTGGTCCTGCACCTCGCCATGGGCTTCATCCGCAAGCGCGACCGCCTCATGCTCAGCTAAACGCTAGCGAAAGCACAGAAAACCGCCAAGATGGGATTTTTGGGTTGGTGTTACGCTTCTGCGCGCGTTCTATTCAGCCGTACCTCGCACACAGACACACTACAGTGGAAATAGACCGCGCACGGGAGCGTTGTGCTTACACAGAAATACACGTTAGGTACCACTTTTCAACTCTCGGACAGCCAGAACAAGATGGCCGATGTGTGCGGCGATTGCGGTTGTGATGTGCCAAAAAACCAGTGGATTTGTGATACGTGTTATGATCTGCGCGAAAAACTGGACACGGACGTGCTTTGGCGCGAAGATGACGCAAATGAAATCAAGAAGATCGACGAAATCATCGACGAATGGCGCGCTCGCCGCGGGTACAAGGGCGCGCAGGCCGCCGCCGCGGGAATATCCGAGGCCAAGATCGAGAAGCGCAAGACCAAGGCGGTTTGGGCCAAGCTCCTGCGCGGGAACGCCTCGCGCGCGCTGCGCAACCTGAAGCGCATCCGGCAGGAAGCCGCCGACGCCATCGAGCAGGTGGAGGACGACCTTGCTTCTCAGAACGAGCGCATTGCGCGCTTGGAGGCTAAGATCGCGGTGTAGGGGGTGGTTTTTTTTCTGTATTGTCCATTCCCAAACTTTAAAACTACAAACATGGCCGATTTGTGTGATCACTGTGACGACCCGCTGGTTTTTCCTGGCCAGGTGTGCCAAGCGTGCCTGAACATGTTCCAAGGCGTCCCGAACACAGAAAGAGACATAATCACAATAAACGACCAGTTTAAGACGGCCCAGTCCGGACTCAAGGACAGGTGGGAATCGCTCAATGACGACGACCACCCGGGAGCAGGCGCCTGATCCCCGTGCGCGACCGCACGGGCGCCGGCGCCGCCACCGGGTCGCCGACCCTCAGCGTGTAGATCTTGGTCTTCACGGGGGGCTTTCCGTGGAACTTCTCCGTGCGCGCGCCGATGCTCCCCGTGAAACGCGACGCGCGGTACTCGACCGGCAAGCTCTCGCGATGGACCACCGGCTTTCCCGTCTTGTTTACATTTGCCGGGACGTAGACGCACTTCTTCATCGCCAACTCCGCGCCACTCCCCGTGCGCATGCGGTACACATTGCCCTTGGAGTCGTACCACTCGCCCATGGTGGGGAAATACACACACTTGCCCCTCTGGATGCGGTTGTTCTTGTGGCTTGGTTCGTGCTTCTTTTCGATGTTCACAGGGGCCTTCAACTCCTCTTGGGGCGTCGACACCTTTTCGATCACGTGGTCGAGGAGCTCGACCATCTTTTCCATGCTCATGACGGAGCGAACCAAACCTGAAATGTGTGGACCGGCTATGGACGTGCCCCGTTTTAATTCTTACTCTTCCACGCTGTTACAGTAACAATGCCCTGCCAGTGCACGGCGAGGGCGTTAAGCATGGTGTACATGCCGACCGTGGACCATAAGGCCAGCAGGATGGCTGTATATCCGTAGTTGGAGTCCGCATCGGCCTCGGCATCGACATCGCCGCTGTTGCGCATGGTGTAGACCACGTGGAAGACCAGGATGAGCGCGTAGCAGAGCGTCGAGAACCACACGGACTTGCTTAGCTCGCTCATCATGGGTGTGCCCACCTTGACGGGCGACATGCCGGATCCGCCCGGGTCGGGCCTGTTCACGCGCACCATGGCGTGGAAGTAGGCGCTGGCGGCGATCTGGGCCAGAACCAGGAGGCCCTGCAGCGGCATGAGGATGTACGTCATCCACACGAACGGGTAGACCACGCCGCCCTTGGGCACGTACATGACCGCCAGCGTGGCGTACACGACCTCCAGCGCAAAGGACAGGAAGAGCGCGAACTGCGCGGCCGAGAACCAGTTTAGGCGGCGGAGCTGGACCGTCGATCCAGGAGCAGTCAACTCGACGCCCACGCTGCGCTTCGCCCACATCGTGGGTGATTTCTTTACAGTCGTTACACACAAGGTCCATATAAATACGACCGGGCACATATCTCAACAGCCAAGAAGCCGCGCTACCGACATGGCCAACCCAGAGACCGCCCCCGACGCCGGCGTGGCCAAGCCCGAGACCGCTCCCGACGCCGGCGTGGCCAACCCAGAGACCGCTGCCGACGACGCCGACGACCCGCGCGGATACCTCGCGACGCGGCTCACGGACTACACGAGGTTCTTTGTTGAGAACCACGCGCGCGTGCTTGAAGCCGAGAAAGACGAAAATTACAAGGATCTCTCCCAGTTGCTCCTCCAGCGCTTGGCAGCCACGAATGCGCTCGCCGACGCGTCCACGTACAGCGGAGAGCGCCTCATGGCCAAGCTGGAGCGCGCGGAACAAGCGAACGCAGCGCTGAGGGCCGAGAACGCAGCGCTGAGGGCCGAGAACGAGGCACTGGAGAAGGAGCAGCTCGAAGCGTGTAAGGAATGATGTACCCTGTTTTCTTTTTATTCTGATCACCGGCGCCTCTTGATCGCACAGCCGCACAGCACCGCCTTGGCGCGCGCAGACTTGCTCAGATTCTCGTAGAGGCCGTTGTACACGTAGGAGTAGCGCTCGTACCACTGCTCGCCCTCGGCGCGCGTCATGTGCTCCGTGTAGTTGCGCGCGTCGTAGGGCATGAGCTCCATGGCGCACAGGCAATCGTTCTCGGGGCGCGCGTAGTCGACGACGGAGAGCGGGAGGAGTTCCAGGTTGAGCGCGGCGCGGTCGATGGGTGCCGCGGGGCAGAGGGTATCCAGCGTCTGGACCGCGCCGTTCTCGTACTCCCACAGTGGGAAGGGCGGCACGGTGGCGTCGGCAAAGCTCACGGCCTCGACGCGGCGTCCGCGGCCGTGGCCGCGCCGCAGGGTCCAGACCTCCGTCACGGGCGCCGGCACGGCCGCGCGGCAGCAGTGTGCTTGGAACTCCGCGTCGTAGACGGCTTCCCAGAGGCACGGCGGCACGAGCATGACATCGTCGCCGATCTCGTGGTGCCGCCCGGGCTCGCCGCTACAGGCCACGCTCACGCCGCGGCCCGCGACGTGCAGGGGCGTGGAGCCCAGGACCTTGACGCGGAGCTCGGGCGCGGGGCGCGGTTGTTCGCGCGCGTGCTTGGCCAGGAGGGCGACGGCCGAGGCGCACGAGCCCACGCACGTCCTGCCGCGCGCGATGGTCTCGGCGGCCTGCTGCGCGCCCATGTCCCGCGGCAGCGTGTTCAGGCGAGCACATTCGTTGGCGCGGTCGCGGTCGCTGTACACCACCGGGACGCGGCGCTTCGGGCACTGGCACGAGCGGCCGCGAAGGATCAGCACCTGCGTCGACAGCGAGGACGTATCGGGGGGCGCGGTCGCCGCAGCCTGATCCGCCGCAGCGGGCTTGGGCTTGGGCTTGGGCGCGCGCGGCGCCTCGGCAAAGGGCTGGAGGTCGCACGCGTCGACGGGCGTGATCAGGAACGACGCCCAGAACGCCGCGCGGTTCTTGACGCGGATGCGCCCGTCCTCTGTCGCCTTGCGCGAGCAGTGCACGCGGAGGAAGAGCGGGCGCGGTCCGTCGCCGCTGATGCTCATGGGCAGCTCGTCGTCGACGAAGAGGTTGAGCAGGACCCACGCGCGCCGCGGGGAGCAGTCGGGAATGCCCATGAGGTACTCGCAAAAAAGCCGCCACATGCGCACGTCGCGCGCGCGCTCGGAAACGACGACGACATTCCCGCCCGGCCGGTCCATGAACGAGGCGACCCACTCGGCGAACACCGCGGGCTCGCGGTGGAGCACCCAGAGCATGGCGGGCGCCAGGGCGAAGCGCGTCTGGCCCGTGGCGTCATGGTCGTGGTCGTGAGGGGCACTGGGCATGGCCCCAAGAAACTTACCCAGCGCGCGCACACGCTGCGCCATGGGCACGGCCAGGACCGCCGTGTCCGCGACGTACCCGCCCGTGGCCGCGGCGGCGCGCATGGCCGCCAAGCGGTCCGCGAAGCGCAAGAAGCACGTATCCGGCGCGAAGAAGGTGCGCGTGATGGGCATGACCGTCCACTGGTCGAAGGTCGCGGGCGAGCACACCCCGGCGGAGAGCGTGGCGGCGACAGCTGAGGGCGGCGCGGGCGGTCCTTGCGCGGGCGCCTCGGCGTGGCAGGGCACGCTGGTCATGAGCGCGTGGAGCTCGTCCCAGAACGCCTTGTCGGGGAGCGACACGCCCACGGCGACAACGTCGAGCGAGTTGGCCATCCAGGCGCGCATGAGGACGTAAGCCCACACGGCGTAGGCCTCGTTGTCCGTCAGGGAAACGGCGCGCGCCCAGACGGCGGCGGCATCAGGGTGTATGTAACCGGCGCGCTCGATGCGGGGGCGGGCGCTGTAGCGGTAGAGTCGCAGATCATGGTTGCATCCCTTCGCGTACCGAGTAGCCCCATCGTCCTCGGGAGCGCCGTCAGGAGGCGGTTGAGCTCCGTGCGCAGCGCGCTCTGGACCGGAACGCCACATCGGATCTTGGAGAGCGCGTACTGCGCGGCGATACCGAAGCGCAAAAAGTCCGCGCCGCGCGTGCGGTGCAGGCCCTTGGCCAGGAGGGTGAGTAGGACGCGCTTCCGCGGAAAGTGCGCCTCAGCCAGACGGTCCCAGAAGAAGCCGCGCAGGACCACCGACGCGCCCACCGTCACCAGCCGCTGGTACTGAAAGAATGACGGCGCGTGCTCGCGCATAAAGTCTAGGGTGGCGCGGCTAGCGTCTGACAGGATGTCCTCCTGGACCCTGTAATCGCGCACGCCCTCGAAGAACTGGACCCAGTCGGGCCCAATTTCGACCTTAATCGGCTGGAACAGCACGATACGGAACAGGTGCTCGAGGGACCGGCCCAAATCCTGCGGGTGCTCGCAGTGCCCGCCCCAGCACACCAGCGTGCCCCGGTCCATGATGACCGCTGCCAGCGAGGCTAATACGTGCTCGGGATCTATATTCTGCATGTTGGTCTATGTGTTAATGCTGTGATGCTGTGCCGTTTGTTTTGCAATTTTAGAAGTCAGCTTTTACGAGGGTACCCCACAATCAGCCTGGATTGTTCGCCTGCTTGTGCTGGCAAAGGGCGATGTTGTAGCAAATCGGGAACATGTCCATGAAGATCTCCTCTTGGAGGAGACGCGGGTTTGCCGTCGTGTACTTCGCCATGGACTCCTCCAAACTCATCCCCTTCGCAACGTCAATCTTGGCCATGCGCTCAAAGCTGTCCGTGAGCAACTCGATCGGCGGCTTGCCCATGTCCATGTCGGGCCCGGCCGCTGCGGTGCCGGCCATGCTTGGGGTGTCGAG
>Ga0316190_10001673_pt1 | contig 16125 bp, 14 predicted proteins | sample Eddworburrow2_MG_FD_204929 | JGI IMG/M metagenome (GOLD analysis project Ga0316190, IMG submission 204929) | Coastal sediment microbial communities from Maine, United States - Eddy worm burrow 2 | ecosystem: Environmental > Aquatic > Marine > Coastal > Sediment | place: USA: Maine | collected... | reverse complement strand
TAGCCCCGAAGGTCGCGCGGATAGTCGCGGCCGCTCATTGCTCCGCTCCCGCGCCTGCGCGGTACCAGCGATCGATCAGGACCCGCTCTTCTTCGGTGATGTTGGTCAGGTTGCCGATCGGCATGACGCGCGTCAGGACCGTCTGGTGATGGATGCGCAGGGCCTCGGCCAGGATCTGCCGGTCGGTCTCGAGCACCACGCCGGCCGGCGCCGCCTGGAAACCGGGATGCTCGGGCGATGCGGCATGACAGGTGGTGCAGCGTTCGTGCACGACCGTGCGGACCGCATCGAAGTCCACCCTGCCCGCGCTCGCCGCCGTATTGCGCGGCGCGAGCGCGACGGCAACGATCAACAGCAGCAGCACCGCGGCGACGACCGGCAACGGCGACGCGCGGCCCGCGTGTCGCGCCACGAAGTACACCCGGACCAGCGCCCCGGCCAGCGAGATCGCGATCAGGATCGCCCAGTTAAACTCGTGGTTGTAGGTCATCGCGAAATGGTTGCTGATCATCGTGAACAGCACGGGCAACGTGAAATAGGTGTTGTGCACGGAGCGCTGCTTGCCGCGGATGCCCGGCAGCGGGTCGGGTATCTCGCCGCGCGCGGCCGCCGCAACCATCTGCCGCTGGCCCGGGATGATCACGAAAAACACGTTCGCCACCATGATCGTGCCGAGCACCGCGCCGAAATGAATGTAGGCGCCGCGCCCGCTGAACAGCTGGCACAGCCCCCATGCCAGCACGGCGGCGAGGACCAGCAGGATGGCGGCAAACAGCGGCCCGTTGCGAGCGAGCGGCGATTTGCACAATCCGTCGTACACGATCCAGCCTGCGACGATGAAGACCAGCGAGAGCCCGCTGGCCGTCAACGGCCCCAGGCTCGCGACCGACGGGTCGACCAGGTAGACCTCGGCGCCGAGCCAGTAGACGAGCACCAGCAGGAACATGCCCGACAACCACGTCGTGTAAGCCTCCCACTTGAACCAGTGCAGCGTCTCCGGCAGGAGTGGCGGCGCCACCTTGTATTTCCGGGCGTGGTAGAAGCCGCCGCCGTGCACGGACCAGAGTTCGCCGCCCACGCCCTTGTCGCGATCGGCCTCCGCCTGCGGCGGCTGCAGGTGGTTGTCCAGCCAGACGAAGTAGAACGACGAACCGATCCAGGCAATGCCGGCGATCATGTGCAGCCAGCGCACGAGCAGGTTCAGCCAGTCGGAGACGTAAGCTTCCATGTCAGCTCCCGATCGGCTGCACGTTGCCGCTCAGAGGACGTTCCTGCGGCAGCGACCGCTCGTGCGCCTGCAGGATCTCCGCGGCGGCCGCGATGGCGATCTCGGCCGGCTTCTTGCCGCTGATGCCGGTGACACCGATCGGGCAGACGAGCCGCTCGATCGCGCCCTGCGGCAGCCCTTCCTGGCGGAAGCGCTTCTCGAAGCGGCGGCGCTTCGTCAGGGAACCGATCAGGCCGCAGTACGCGGCATCGCCGCGTCTCAGGATGCGGTCGCAAATATCGAAATCCAGCGGGTGGCTGTGCGTCATCACGAGGTAGTAGCTCGCCGGCGGCATCGCGGCAACTTCCAGGGCCGGCTCGCCGGTCTCGATGGTCTTCACGTTGCGCGGCACGGCGCGAAAGATGCCCGGCCGGCTGTCGACCCAGCGAATGTTGCAGTCCAGCCCGGACAGCACGCTGACGACGGCGGCGCCCACGTGTCCCGCCCCGAAGACGGCGATGTTGAAGCCGCTGGGCAGCACCGGTTCGAAAAACATTGCCTGGTTAACGGCAGCCGCCCCGCCCTGCAGGTAAGTGCGCGCTTCGGCCACGATCCCCGGATCGCATGCGTCCTCGTCGACGCCGAACACGCTATCGGCCGTGACGACGAATTTCGTTCCCGTTTGCGCGGCGGTCACCAGCACCGACGGCTGCCCCTGGCCGTGCAGTGCGCGCAGGTCGCGCAGCCATTCCGGCAGGCCCGCGCCAACCGGCTCGAACAATACGTCCATGACGCCCCCGCAGCACTGGCCGAGCGCCGGGCCCAGCGGGAAGCGCCGCGTCTCGGGCAAGTCTGCCGTATCGAGCAGCCCGGCAGCGATATGGGTGCACTGGTGCTCGAGCTGGCCGCCGCCGATCGTGCCGATCGTTTCGCGGGCGGTGACGATCATTTTCGCGCCGGTTTCCCGCGGCGTCGAACCGCGGATGCCGGAGATCGTGACCAGCACGGCCCCATCGCCGGCCGCGGCCAGGTCGGACAGTTCGTCGATCCACTCGTTCACGATTGCGCCGCTTCGATTGCGCGCAGCACGGCCTCGGGCGTCGCCGGCGTATCGAGCGCCGGCAGCGGATTGCCGTCGGTCGCTATCGCGTCGCGAATGGCATGCAGTACGGAAATCGCCAGCATCAATGGCGGTTCGCCGACAGCCTTGGAGCGGTATATCGTATCTTCGCGGTTTGCGGCGTTCGCAAGCATCGTCACGTTGAACTCGGGCGCGAGATCGGAGCAGGTCGGGATCTTGTACGTGGAGGGTGCGTGCGTCTGCAATTCGCCGGCGTCGTTCCACCACAGCTCTTCCGACGTCAGCCAGCCGGCGCCCTGCACGAAGCCGCCCTCGATCTGGCCGATATCCATCGCCGGGTTCAGGGACTCGCCACAATCGTGCAGGATGTCGACGCGCAGGATGCGGTTCTCTCCGGTCAGCGTGTCGACGATAACCTCACTGACGGCCGCGCCGTAGGCAAAGTAGAAGAAGGGGCGCCCGCGGTGGGTGCTGCGGTCATAGTTGATCTTCGGTGTTTTGTAGAAACCCGTCGCCGACAGCGGGATGCGGTCGAACCAGGCAAGCTGGACGAGCTCGGCGAAGTCGAGCGACTCGGAGCCGGCCGAGACCGTCCCGTGTGCGAAATCGACCGCGCTCTCGTTGACCGAAAAATGGCGCGCTGCAAACTCGGTAAGGCGGTTGCGTATCTTGCGCGCGGCCGCCTGCGCGGCCTTGCCGTTCATGTCCGAACCGCTGGACGCAGCCGTTGCAGACGCATTCGGCACCTTGCTGGTGTCGGCAGCATTGATGCGGATTGCGGCTACGGGAATGCCGAGTTCGTCCGCCACGACCTGCGCAACCTTGATGAACAGCCCCTGGCCCATTTCGGTGCCGCCGTGATTGAGGTGCACGGTGCCGTCCCGGTAAACGTGCACCAGCGCGCTCGCCTGGTTGAGGTGGGTGGACGTAAACGAGATACCGAACTTGACCGGCGTGAGCGCGATGCCGCGCTTCAGGATCCTGTTTGAACGATTGAACGCCCGAATCTCGCTGCGGCGCGCCCGGTAACCGGCATCCGCCTCGAGCTTGTCGGCAATCACGTCGAGAATGTTGTCCTCGACCTGCTGGCCGTACTGGGTTACGTCGCGCTCCCCGATGCCGTAAAAATTCCGGCGCCGCACGTCGAGCGGATCCATGCCGAGCGTGCGCGCGATGTCGTCGATCACGTATTCGATCGCGACCATGCCCTGCGGGCCGCCGAAGCCGCGGAACGCCGTGTTCGACACGGTGTTGGTCTTGCAGCGATGCGACACGATCCTGACGTTCTCGAGGAAATACGCGTTGTCGCAATGGAACATCGTGCGGTCGTTCACCGGGCCCGAAAGGTCCGCCGAGATGCCGCAGCGCGACGCGAACGTGAAGTCGATGCCCTCGATCCGCCCGGTCTCGTCGAAGCCCACGTCGTAATCGACGACGAAGTCGTGACGCTTGCCGGTCATGATCATGTCGGCATCGCGGTCGAGGCGCAGCTTGCAGGGACGGCCCGTCTTGACCGTCATCAACGCAGCAATGCAGGCGATCGTGGCCGCCTGGCTCTCCTTGCCGCCGAAGGCGCCGCCCATGCGGCGGCAGATACAGACGACGTCTTTCGCGGCGCGGTCCGTCGCCTTGGCGACCAGGTGCTGCACTTCGTCCGGGTGCTGCGTCGAGCTGTAGACGAGCAGGCCGTCGTCTTCCTGCGGCAGGCACATGGCGATGTGGCCCTCGAGATAGAACTGGTCCTGCCCGCCGATCGTCAGGCGCCGCTGCAGCCGCCGCGGCGCGTTGCCGATTGCAGCCGCCGCATCGCCGCGGGCCAGCGTCTCGCTGGGGAGGACAAACGAGCCCTTCCCGACAGCCGTGAGCGGATCGAGTACGGGCTCGAGTTCCTCGTAGTCGATTTTCGCCAGCAACGCCGCCCTGCGCGCCTGCTCGGCGGTTTTCGCGGCAACGGCAAAAATGGCCTGTCCGGCATACTCGACCGTGTCCGTCGCGAATATCGACTCATCGTGCACAATCGGGCCGCAGTTGTTCTCGCCCGGTATGTCCCTTGCAAGACAGACGTCGACCACGCCCTCTGCGGCGAGCACTTCGCCGAGATCGACGGCGCGCAGTCGCGCATGCGCCTTGCTGCTCATGCCGACGGCGACGTGCAGGAGTTCGCGCGGCTCGGGCAGGTCGTCCGTGTAAGCGGCCCTGCCGCTCACGTGCAGGTGTGCGCTGTCGTGCGGCAAGGCGTTGCCGACGGCCGCTTTTCGCCCCTGCCCGGCTTTAGCGTCCATAGCTGTAAACCGATTCTGTCAGTTCGCCGCGGGTTTCGAGGTACAGGCGGCGCAGCAGATTCCTGGCCGCCTGCAGCCGGTATGCTGCGGATGCGCGCATATCGGTTATGGGCTCGAAGTCCTTCGCAAACGCCGCCATGCCCTGTTCAACGGTTTTTTCCGTCCAGGGCCGGCCCGTCAGCGCCTGTTCGCAATGCAATGCCCGCTTTACGGTGGCGGCGAGGCCGCCGCATGCAATGCGCACAGATTTGACGCGATCGTTTTCCAACTCGAGACGGTACGCCACGCAGACGGCCGAAATATCCTGGTCGAATCGTTTCGACAGTTTGTAGCAGTGCAAACTCGTGCCGGGCGCGGGCAGTGGAAGACGGATGCGCTCGATAAACTCGCCGGGCCTCAGGTCGTTGACCCCGTAATCGTGGTAGAACTCGTCCAGCTCAAGCTCCCGATTACTATCGTTGAACCGCAGGACGAGTGATGCACCGGCGGCCATCAGTGCCGGCATGGAATCGCCGATCGGGGAACCATTGGCCACGTTGCCCCCGAGCGTCGCCGCATTACGAATCGGCGGCGACGCGAAACGTCGTAGCATCTCATCGAGCATCGGGTAGTGCTCGAGAATAACCGGCATCGCGTCGCTGAAGGTCGCTGCGCCGCCGATTTCGATATGCGTATCGCTGCAGCGTATATCCGAGAGCCCATCGACCTCGCCCAGATAAACCAGGGTCTCGAGCTGGCGATGCTCTTTGGTGACCCACAACCCGACATCCGTACCACCGGCGAGCAACGTCGCATCGGGGAACGCATGCAGCACGCCGGCCAGTTCATCCATCGTACGCGGAGCATGAAAAGCGCGTTTGCCATGATGCGCCGCCAGCGCACTCGTCCGCGCTATCTGCCGCAGCAGCTCGACTCGGCCCGCTGCCGTCTGTTTACTGCCGCAGGGCTGACGCAGCCAGTCATCGTCGGCAGCCGGAACGTCGTACATCGCACGCGCCGCCGCGACGATCGGACGATAGCCCGTGCAGCGGCACAGGTTACCGGCCAGCGCATCGTCGATATCGCGGCGGGAAGGATCGCTCTGCGACTTGTACAGCGCGAACAGCGACATAACGAAACCCGGCGTGCAAAAGCCGCACTGGGACCCGTGCTGGTCGACCATCGCCTGCTGCACCGGGTGTAATCCGGCATCGCCGGCAGACAGGCTCTCGACCGTGATGAGTTCCTTGCCGTCCAGCGTCGGCAGGAACTGGATGCAGGAATTGACGGCTTTCAGAGCAAGGCCTTTGCCTTTTCGATCGAGTTCCGCGAGCACGACCGTGCACGCCCCGCAGTCACCCTCGGCGCAGCCTTCTTTCGTTCCGGTGCGGCGCAGGTCCTCGCGCAGGAACTGCAGTACCGTGCGCGTCGGATCGACGTTGTCGAGTTCCACGACCTCACCGTCGAGCACGAATCGGATGATTCCGCTCGCCGCCGTGCCGCTTGATGGGGTCGAGGTCACCGCGCTCAGCTACCCCGGTACGTCGAATAGCTCCACGGCGAGGCCAGCAGCGGCACGTGATAGTGCTCGGCGGCAGCGACCGAGAAACGGATGACGACCGTGTCCAGGAAAGCCGGCTCGCCCGTTGCCATACCCCGGCCGGCAAAATACGGCCCGATATCGAATTCGAGTTCGTAGCAGCCGCTCTCCATGGCATCGCCCTCGACCAGCGCCGCGTCGGTCCGGCCGTCGGCGTTCGACACCGTGGACGCGACCAGCCTGCGCTCGCCATCTGCGGCAAAGAGACGGATAGCGACGCCTGCGGCGGGGCAACCCTCTGCCGTGTTCAGAATGTGCGTCGTCAGTCGTCCCATCGATCCTCCCGCTTACGCCCCGCGCCGTATTGCTGTCATTATACGTCGCCAATACCCGCATAAGGCTCGCGATGAATAATAATAACGAGCTCGGGACGCGTACTGCATTCTGATTTCGGAGGTAGGAAAATGAAGAGACTCGCCTTGTTACTGGCAGCATCGATCGCCTGCGGTTGTGAAGTGCACGTCCACGACGACACGGACGTCGAGTACCTGCAGGCGCCCGGCACCGAGGACCTGAACCTGCCGTTTTCCTCCGCCGTGCGAGCAGGCAATACGCTGTATCTCTCGGGCAGCATCGGCGTCATCCCGGGCACGATGGATCTCGCCGAGGGCGGTATCCAGGGTGAAACGCGCCAGACCATGGACAACATCGGCCAGGTTCTCGAAACGTTCGGCTCATCGTTCGACCGGGTCGTGAAGTGCACCGTCTTCCTCGCCGACATGGCGGAATGGGGCGCGATGAACGAGGTCTACCGGACCTACTTCGAGAACCCGCCAGCGCGCAGCGCGCTCGGCGCCAGCGGACTGGCGCTGGATGCCCGGGTCGAGATCGAGTGCATCGCCGTAGTGAGCGACGCCGGGGAAAGCTAGTCCGCGAGTAACGCGTCGCGCCTGGCAGCAAGCGCGTTGCGGCGGCGCGTGTCGAGCAGGCCGTCGAACTCCCGTTCGATGACGTCGTCCGTGAGCGCGCGCAACGCGGCCCGCCAACCCTCTCCGACCTCGAGGTCCACGCGCTCGAGATGCCGTGGCCGGTCCCTGTCGTTGCTGAATGCGCGGTCGTGGCCGACAAGGATCAACTGCCAGTCGTCCGTGCGGTAGTTGATGCGCGCGGGCGTCCTGCCCTCGTTGAAGATCAGCACGTCGAACACGTACATGGCCGACCATTGCTGCGCCAGCGGACAGTTCGCGGAGCCGCCGCGCCCCGCTTCGGAGCGTTCCTTTTCGGTCATGAGTTGGGGCGGCAGGAACTGCAGCGATCCCTCGTGGCGGCCCAGGCTTCTTTTCACCGTGACGGGAACCATATCGAGTTCGAGCAGGCGGTCCAGGCGGTAAGCTGCGAGGTCCGGGTAGGTCTCCTTGTTTTCGCGTTTGACGAACACCGCGTCGAGGCTGCGCTTGCCGTCACTCACGGTAACCAGCGTCCGGCCGGCGGCATCCTCGCGTTCGTTCGAAATCTCGCCAGCGGCCAGCAGAGCCTCGGTCGCGTCCGCCGAGAGGAATCCGCCCGGCCGGCTCCCGACCTGCCGGGGATGCGGTTGCGGCGTCGTGATTTCCTCGCTGTCTTCGCTGACGACCGCGAGGCGGCCACCCTCTATGATCAGCGCATTGCCGCTGCCGCCATAGCGCTCAGTGAGCATGCCGGTATCCACCTCGATGATATCGCCGTCGAAGCGTTCGAGGATCCGGCGTCCCTGCGTCGGGGTGTGCCCGATAACGACGCGCGTTGCGCCGATCTCGTCGAGGGCGGCCTGCAGGCGCTCCTCCTCCACGAGACGGCAACACGCAACGTTGCCGCGGTACCAGAGCGGACCATCCGGTGCGTGCACGTCGGATGCCGCGAGTTCCCGCGTTTCGGCGACCAGGTCCAGCAATGCCGCATCGGCATCGACCGACGGCATGTAGTTTTGCAGGATGCGCGGATGTGCGTAGAAATTGTCCATCGGCGTCAGCACGCCGGCGTCGTAGAGCGGCTCGAGATTCTCGACGTACTGCTCGAGCTCGCCGGCCAGCGTAGCGTTTACGCCATCGAGACCGATGTCGGCAATCATCGGGGACAGGCCGCCGTGCACGAACGCCGTGCCGTTGATGACGACGACGACGGGCTGCGACAGTAACCACGCGCCGTACCTGCCGTCTGCCTCGAACTCGCGGCGGTGCGCGAAATAGCCTGCGGGGAATCGCTCGTCGAACTCGCGGCGAAGCTCGTCACTGATGTCGCCGGCCGCGCTCTTGTCGCTCGCATACTCGGCCAGCCACCGTTCGCGCTCCGCCTCGGTCTCCTCGCCGGCGAAGTCCGCAAACTCCTCCCTCGACACGTAGCGCAGGTCGCCGACGAGGTTCATCGCCTCGTGATTACCGATCAGTACGTGCACCATGCCGCCGGCCGTCTCCGCTTCCGTTTCGAGCCGCATGAGAAGATCCATCGCTTCGCGCGAATCCGGGCCGCGATCGAGGATATCGCCGACGATGACGAGGTGCGTCGGGCCGCCCGACCAGCCGAGCTCCGCGTCCAGGACCTCCGCGTTCTGCAGCGTGGCGACCAGGGCGTCATACGCGCCGTGGATGTCGGAAACGGCGACGATGCGCTCGGCATCGCTGTACTGCCACTCGCCTGCAACCGCGGAGAGCGGCAGCGAGCAGGCCAGAAGGAGCGCAATGGATCGGGTCAGGTGTCGAATCATTTATCCAGCCAGAGAGTTCCGGTCACCAGTGTAGTTACATGCGGACCGTGCGGCAATTTGCCCCGCTCGCCATCCGTCGCAGCCTGCGCCTGCATGCTAGACTTTTGCACAATCGATACTGACGGGGCCCGGATGAACCCATGCTGAATTGCCGCAAACTCCTGTTCGTCGCCGCATTGCTGTTCGTCGTTCCGGTCGCCATGGCCCTCGAGCCGGGCGAGCCCGATCCCCTCTTCCAGGACGACTCGGTGATCGAGATTCGGATAACCGCGCCGATGAAGTCGCTGCTCGGCGAACGCTCGGACGAGGAATACCTGCCGGGCACATTGACCTACACCGAGGCTGACGGCAGCGTCGTCGAGTTCGACGTCGGGATCCGCACCCGCGGGAACTTCAGGCGCCAGCCGCGCGTCTGCCCGTTTCCGCCGCTGCGCGTCAATTTGAAGAAATCCCAGGTGGAGAACACGTTGTTTCAAGACCAGGACAAGCTCAAACTGGTAGCGCATTGCCGCGACAGGTCCGATCGCTACCAACAAAACGTCTTCAAGGAATATCTCGCCTACCGCATCCTCAATACACTGAGCGACGTAAGCTACCGCGTACGACTGGCGCGCATCACCTATATCGACAGCGAAAAGGCGGACGAGGACCGGGTTCAGTACGGGTTTTTCATCGAACACAAGAACCGCTTGTCGAAACGGCTCGGCCTGCCGGAGATCTCTACCAGCCGCATCAGCACATCGGACCTCCAGGGTCCGTACTCCGACCTCACGTCGCTGTTTCAGTACATGATCGGCAACACGGATTTTTCGCCTATTGCGGGCGCCAAGGGCGAGGATTGTTGCCACAATTCGACGCTGTTCGGCAACGAGGGTGATCCGGTCTACTCGATACCCTACGATTTCGATATGTCCGGCCTGGTCGATGCGCCTTACGCCGAACCCAATCCCAAATTCCGCATCAGGAGCGTGACGCAGCGCCTGTACCGCGGCCGCTGCGCGTACATCGACAACCTGCAGACGTCCCTGCAGCTGTTCCAGGACAATCGGGACGCCGTCTATGGGCTCATCGAAAATCAGGAACAGCTGGAGGACTCGACGCGCAAGAAAGTCGTGAAGTTCGTAGACCGCTTTTACAAGGTGATCGACAACCCGAAGAAAGTGCACCGCGAGATCGAGTCGCAGTGCATCTGATCAGATCACCTCGTCCGGCGCCTCGATCCAGTCGACGATGATCTTCGCCACCCGCGGGTGGATGAAGTAGCCGAGCGAACAATGCGGGTTGGACTTGCCGTAACGCATCGCGTGGTTATAGACACGGTAGTCATTGATGGAACTGATGACGTGCTCGCGCATCATCGCCTTCAGGTCGTCGGCGACGGTCTTGTCGTGACACAGGTAGTCGTCTTCGGCCGAAACGTTTTCCCAGGTAATGATGTTTGTCGGGAACCGCTCGATGGAGCGCCGGCCGGCGCCGAGCAGGCGCCTGCGGACCATGTTGTCACTGATGGGAGACCCCAGCGTAACGAATACCTCGATCTTGGAGTCGCTGAACTCGTCCCTGAAGCGCTCGTCGTGCGAAAGCTGCCACAGGACGTCGTAAGCGACGGCACAACCCGTGCCGTGACTCATGAGCAGAACCTTGTCGCCGCGGCGTAGCAGCTCGGCCAGCTTGTCGCGTACCCGCCCGCGAACCTGTTCGGTGAAACCCTTACGGCCGCGCAGGTAGAGGGCGAAGTCCTTCGCGACCAGCGACGCCAGCACGGTCGTGAGGCCCAGCACGCCGAACAGGGGCGAGGCCACGTCCGCGATCGCTTCCGGTATTGCCGATTTCCCGCGCAGCTTGTCGTAATACTGCAGCCCGAATTTCTTGCGCTGCGGGATCTTCCTGAGGCTCTCGAGCGCGTTGCGGCGATCGCCGATGTCCAGCTGCTCGTCGTAGTGGCGACCTATCGAGCGCAGATACTCATTGCCGAGATCACCGTAGTAGGCGAGCTCGATGCCAATCGCGCCAAATGACTCGACGTGGTCCGGATAGTCGCGCTGCACGGCCTCGCGCAATGCGGTCGAAGCCTCGTCCATGTAGACCTCTTCCGGCGGCTTGAAGTCGCCTCCGTGCACAATGAGTATGCTGCGCCGCGCGCTTTTTGCTGCTTCTGTCATCCTGAACCCGTGCCCGTACGCGGACGGCTAATATTCGTCTTCTTCTATGTTCCGTCGTGTCAGCATGGTCAGGAATGAGCCGGACATGGACTTGCCGTACTCGAGCTTCCATATCATCAGCGTCGCCATGACGAATGCGAATGATATTACCACCGATATGGCGACGGCCCCGATTCCGCAACCGAGACCGATGCCGATAGCGACAAAAATGTACATTGCGTCGGACGGCAGCGCGAGCGAAAACCGAAACCTCACCGCCGCAACGACGCCGGCCAGGCTGAAGGCCAGCGCAATACTGTTGACGACAATCATCGCGATGCCGGTAACGACGATCGGCAGTATAACGATGGTCTGCAGAAAGGACTGGTCCAGCTTGCGTGCGCGGCTCGTGATGAAATAGACCCACGAGACGGGCACGACGGCAATAAGGGAGCCGATGATCGCAAAAAACAGCTTGATCGGGCCGCTGGGGGCGAGCACGGTTCGCTCGACGCTCGAATAGACCGGCTCGAAGGTGTCGAAATTCGCCTCCGCCAGTTCGCTGATGCCGCCAACCGGAAAATACTCGCCCAGGCCGGGAAACTGACGCAGCACGAACCACGTCACGCCAATCCAGAATGCATAGTAGGAGAAGATAATCGTTATCGGTATCAGCAGACCCGCCGATCGTCTCATTTTGTTCTCCATCTCCTCGGCACCGACAAGATACCCTGCTGCCGGTCCGGACGCCACACGTGGCGGAGACACACGCAACCCCACAGTGGTAGGCTATGCGCCGCTTTTACCCCGGAGTGACCGATAAATGACCGACGATGTGCAGCTTCTCGGCATCAGCAATGCAATCGTGGACGTGCTCGCACACGTCGATGACGCGCTCATCGAACAGATCGGCGTCGTGCCCGGCTCGATGAACCTCATCGACGAGCGGCGCGCGCACGAGATCTACGAAATGATGGGCCCGGCCACCGAGATGTCCGGCGGTTCCGTCGCGAACACCATCGCCGGATTCGCGAACCTCGGCGGACGCGCCGCTTACATCGGGCGCGTCAGCGACGACCAGCTCGGCGAGATCTTCAATCACGATATGCGCTCGCTGGGTGTGGAAATACGGCTCGAGCCGTCGCCGGACGGCGCGCCGACCGCCCGCAGCCACATCATGATCACCGCGGACGGGCAGCGAACCATGAATACCTATCTCGGCGCCTGCACGGAACTCGGCGTCGCGGATGTGTCGCCGGAAACCTTCGGCAGCCCGAAAGCGGTACTCATCGAAGGTTACGTGTGGGATATCGCAGAGGGGCCGGCACTCGCGAAAAAGGCCATGGCACTCGCCGCGGGCGGACGCAGCAAGGTCGCGCTGTCCCTGTCAGATTCGTTTTGCGTCGAGCGGCACCGGGACTCGTTTCTGGAGGCGATCCGTGATGGCGTTGACATCGTCGTCGCCGACGAAGACGAGATCAACGTACTGATGGGCACGGATAACTTCGACGATACCCTCGAGGCGGTTTCCAAACTCGATAATCTTTTCGTCATGACGCGCTCGAACAAGGGCTCGATCATCGTCCACCGCGGCAAGCAGCACGTGCAGGAAGCGACGCCGGTCGAGCAGGTCGTCGACACCACCGGGGCCGGGGATGCCTATTGCGCGGGCTTCCTGTACGGCTGGGTACACGACAAGTCGCTCGCGGAGTGCGCGCGCGCCGGAACGCTTTGCGCGACGGCGGTGATCCAGCAGGTCGGCGCGAGAATCGAGAAAGGCGTGCTCGACTAGCTGCCCACGGGGTGCCAGGTGGTCTTGACCTCCTGGGTGTCCCTGATCAGGTAGGGGTGCTGCGACGACTCCCGGCTCCAGTCGATATCGGCGCGGGCGATGACGCGCTTGATATTGTCCGCCGCCAGTTCCTGTACCGTCTTCGCCGTCTTCCTGGCGCCGTCACAGAAGACGATTGCATTGACGTCCATGTGCGACGCGAAGTGTTCGGTCAGTTCGGAGCGCAGCCCGGTGATGATGTTGACGACGCCCGCCGGCACGTCCGAAGCGTGCAGGACTTCGGCGAAACTCACCGCCGACAATGGCATCGACTCCGAGGCGAGCACGACACAGCTGTTGCCGCCCACGATCGTCGGTGCCACGTTCGATACCAGACCCAGGAGGCCGCTCTCGTCGGGTGCAATGATCGACACCACGCCGGTGGGCTCGAGCACCGAGAAATTGAAATGCGACGATGCGACGGGATTGACCGCGCTGAATACCTGCTGGTACTTGTCCGCCCAGCCCGCAAAGTAGATTAGCCGGTCGATCGAGGTGTCGACCTCCTGTTGGGCCGCTCGTTGCGTCACGCCCTGGAGTTTCAGCTCGGCAATGAACTGCTCGCGGCGGCCCTCCAGCATCTCGGCGATGCGATACAGGATCTGGCCGCGCAGGTAGGCGTTGTTGCCCGCCCATCCCGCCTGCGCCTTGCGGGCCGCCACGGTCGCGTTGCGAAAATCCTTGCGGCTGCCGCGGCAAACATTGGCGATGACCCTGCCTTTGCCGCCCTCGAGCGTGAAATACCGCCCGGACTCCGTGCGCGGAAACTTGCCGTCGATGTAGATCTTGTACGTCTTCGCAACCGGTACGCGTGATTCCTGCTGTTTGGCCTTTGTCGCCATGATTACGCCTCCAGCCGCAGGTAGGCGTCGAGCCCGTGCAGCCCGCCCTCGCGACCGACGCCCGACTCCTTGTAGCCGCCGAACGGCGACGTCGGGTCGAACTTGTTGAACGTGTTCGCCCAGATCACGCCGGCACGCACGCTCTGGGTCATCTTGAAAATCTTGGCGCCCTTGTCCGTCCATACGCCGCCGGACAGGCCGTACGGCGTATTGTTGGCTTTCGAGACCGCCTCGTCGAAGGTCCGGAACGTCTGGATCGCGAGCACCGGCCCGAAGATTTCTTCCTGCACGACGCGGTTCGACTGCGAAACGCCGGTAAATATCGTTGGCCGGCACCAGTAGCCCTTGTCGGGCACCGGGCAGGAACTCTGGTGCATCTCGCCGCCTTCCTGCTCGCCGATCTCGAGGTAGGATTCGATCTTCGCGAGCTGCGCCTTCGAATTGATCGCGCCGACGTCCGTGTTTTTGTCCAGCGGGTCGCCGACGATCAGCGTCTCCATGCGGTCCTTGAGCTTTCTTATCACCTGCTCTGCGACCGACTCCTGCACGAACAGTCGTGAGCCGGCGCAACAGACGTGCCCCTGGTTGAAGAAAATGCCGTTGACGATGCCTTCCACCGCCTCGTCGATGGCGGCGTCGGCGAAGATGATGTTGGCCGCCTTGCCGCCCAGTTCGAGCGTGTATTTTTTGCTGCTGCCGGCCAGCGTCTTCTGGATGATGCGGCCGACCTCCGTCGAGCCGGTGAACGCGATCTTGTCGACGCCCGGATGCGAAACGATGCTCGACCCGGTGTCTCCGGCGCCGGTGACGATGTTGACGACGCCCTCGGGCAGCCCGGCGTCCGCAACGACTTCGGCGAGCTTCAGCGCGGTCAGGGGCGTGGTCTCCGCGGGTTTCAGCACGACCGTGTTGCCGCAGGCCAGCGCGGGCGCGACCTTCCACGAGGCCATCAACAGCGGGAAGTTCCACGGAATGATCTGGCCGGCAACGCCCATCGGCCTGACGCTGCGCCCCGGGAACGCATACTCGAGCTTGTCGGCCCAGCCCGCGTAATAAAAGAAGTGGGCAGCGGCGAGCGGAATGTCCACGTCACGCGCTTCGCGGATTGGCTTGCCACCGTCCAGAGACTCGATCGCCGCGAATTCACGGGCGCGTTCCTGGATGATCCGGGCGATGCGGTAAATGTACTTGCCGCGCTCCGCGGGTTTCATCCGCGACCACGGCCCGTTATAGGCTTTACGAGCCGCCTTGACGGCCTTGTCGACGTCGGCATCGTTCGCCAGCGCGACGCGTGACAGGCGCTCCTCGGTCGCGGGGTTGATCGTGTCGAAATACTTGCCGGATTCCGGTTTGACGAAATCGCCGCCGATGAACAGCTCGTACTTTTTCTGAACCTTGATGTGGTCGGTGCTCTCGGGCGCCGGCGAGTATTTCCAGCCGCCTTCGAACGCGAGTTTGTTTTCGGGTATTGCCATGGTTACCAACCTGTAGGAGCGCGCCTCGGCGCGCGATCTAGTCCTTCGAAAAATAATCCGCCGACTGATACACGCCGGTCTGCTGCTTCACGATCTGCATCAACACGTCATTGGCGAGCGAACTCGCTCCGAAGCGGAACCATTCCGGGGTCATCCAGGCGTTGCCGAGGGTCTCGTGCAGCATCACCAGGTAGTGAATGGCGAGCTTCGCATTGGAGATGCCGCCCGCGGGTTTCATGCCGACCATGCGGCCGGTCTCGTAGAAGTAGTCGCGTATCGCCTGCAGCATGACCAGCGTCACCTGCATGGTCGCCGCCGGCTGTATCTTGCCCGTCGACGTCTTGATGAAGTCCGCACCTGCGTGCATGGCGAGCACGCTTGCGCGCTGCACGCGGTCAAGGGTGCCGAGCTCGCCGGTCTCGAGGATGACCTTGAGGTGCGCGTCGCCGCAGGCCTCCTTGATGGCCGCAATCTCGTCGAACACGAAACCGTGGTCGCCGGCAAGGAACGCGCCGCGCGAAATCACCATGTCTATCTCGTCCGCGCCCTCGTCGACCGCCATGCGGGTATCTTCGAGTTTCACGTTGAGCGGCGCCTGGCCGCTCGGGAATGCTGTCGCGACCGATGCGATATGTATGCCCCGGCCTTCGAGCGCCTCGCGTGCGACGCTGACCATCGTGGGATACACGCACACCGCGGCGACGTGCGGCAAGCCGGGCACCGCATCGTGCAGGTGCATCGCCTTCTGGCACAGCTGGCGCACCTTGCCGGGCGTGTCCTGGCCTTCGAGCGTCGTCAGGTCGATCATCGACAACACCATCCTGAGGGCTTCGAGCTTCGATTCTTTCTTGATCGAGCGGCTCTGGAACCGGGCGACGCGTTCGTTCACGCCGACTTCGTCCACGCGCGGCACGCGATCCAGGTCCGGCAGCTTCCTCTTGGTATCCACGGCGGCGAGGGTCATGGTCAGGAATCCGATACTACGGTATCGAGCGCGACCTTGATCA